>SXGS01139166.1_pt1 | contig 10588 bp, 7 predicted proteins | sample 3174681 | NCBI WGS metagenome assembly SXGS01 (sample SAMN11356861, study PRJNA531348) | freshwater metagenome | isolation source: freshwater sample F1-80 | place: China: Fuxian Lake, Yuxi | collected 2017-12-25
GCACTAGCCGTAGGGGTTGAAGGAGAAGCGGTTAGAGGACGGCGGTCGATGAAACGGAATCAGGAGGAGGCGAGAAAAGATATAGTCAATCCAATCGTAAAGGTCACGCGAGGATCACGCAGCGCCGACGAAGAGCCGACGCCGAAGGCTTTTTCGTGCATAATTCAGGTGGGAACACTCTTCTTTTCGGCCAGAAGATTGTCGAGGATGAAGTTCGCCTGACGCGCTAGGGTCCATCCGCCTGCCGTGTCGTTCGATCCATGAAACAGGTAAAGGACCGGGTAGCGGCGGCCGGAATCCTTCTCGTAGCCCGGCGGCGTATAAATCCAGATCCAGCGGGTCTCGCCGCCCAACACCTTGGATTTACGCCAGTTGATTTCCACAGCGCCATGCGGCACGTCCCGAGCCTGCCAGAGCGCCGGCGGATCTGACGGCACTTCGACCATGCTTGCGGAGGTGCGCGCCCTAAGTTTGATGCGAGGATTGACGGGATCGGCCGCCGTGAGTCCGTCAATCGTAAACGAATAGAGGTAGATGCTCGGCGGCAGCGGGCCCAACGTTACGCTCCAGACTCCTTCCGCGCCCTTACCCATTTTCTGCTGCGTTCCCACTGGCATCCAGTCCCCGAAGAAGGAAACGTCCGCGGCCTTGGGCGCACGGGCGCGGAACGTTACTCTGCGGTCAGGATGCACTTCGGGCGACACCAGCGTCTCAGGCGCCGGCGTCTGCGAAACAATCGCCGTCGCGAGCGAAAACGCGGTGAACAGCGTTCGGATTGCCCGCATTATTCGACTGACTCTACCGTGGCTCGCTGGACGGCGGCACAATACCCTTCAAACGCAGATACACGGCGAGATAACCATATTCCTCGTTCGAGTGCGACGTGGTTCCCATAAGCGCACCGAGGCTCGTCCTCTCTCCGCGAGCCGTCTTGACCATCTTCGCGGCGGTCGCGTCGGTGAGAGATTCGAAGGCCTTGTCGCACTCGGCGAAAGATTCTTTCAGCGCTGCGACAAGATCGGCCTTAGCCGTCTTGCTGGACGCGGTCGGCTGCTTCGCCGCACCGTTGACCGCCGAGCACGTTCGCATTTGCGAATCGGCGACGTGACCGATCAACTGACCAATGCTGCGAATCTCCGGAGTGGCTTTGAAGCCGTAATCAGCCTCGGGAACCTTGTCGGCCAGCTTCGTCACGTTGTTCTTGACACCGGTGTAGGCTTGCTTCGCCTCGGTGCTGAGTGGGTTCGCGGTTTGGGCGTGAACGGTACACGCTGCGGCCGTCGTCAGTACTATCGTCAAATAGCGATTCATTGTTTGTTCCTTTCCTCTAGCTGCGAGTACACGATTATAGCCCACGCGGACCCGCCCGTGATGAGGTAAGCTTAGCCCCATGGCGCAAGAAAACCCCATCGTCCTCGTCCATGGCTACTCCGACGAAGGAAAATCCTTCAAGGCCTGGAAGCAGGCGCTCGTCGATCGGGGATACGACCGCGAGAGAATCCACATTTGCAGCTATAGGTCCCTCACGAATGAGGTTTCCATTAAGGACATCGCGGAGGCCTTCGATCGGGCGCTTCGCTTCCGCGCGGGGCTCCGCGATGACCAGCCGTTCGACGCGATCGTACATTCCACGGGGATGCTCGTTGTGCGTGCGTGGCATGCGGGCTATGCTCGCCGGTCGCGGCGTCTCAAGCGGCTCATCGGCCTCGCTCCCGCCTCGTTCGGCTCTCCCATGGCACACAAGGGCCGGAGTTTTCTGGGAGCGGTTTTCAAAGGAAGCAGAAACGCCGGCCCCGATTTTCTCGAAGCGGGCGACATGATACTGGATGGGCTCGAACTCGGCAGCCGGTTTACCTGGGACCTTGCGCACGCGGATCTGCTTGGGGACGAAGCCACCTATGGGCCGGGATCGGACACCCCGTACGTGTTCACTTTCTGTGGCAACAAGGGATACGGTGGTATGCGGAAGCTGGTTTCGGAGGAGGGAACCGACGGCACGGTGCGGTGGGCGGCGTGCGCGCTCAACACCAGAAAGATCAAGGTGAATCTTACGAAGCACACTGCCGAGCAACGAATCGAGGCGGCTCGCCGGAGCAGCGTTGACATTCCTCTCGTGATGGTGAAGGGCCTCAATCACGGGACCATTCTGGAGAGTCCGACCAAAGAACTGGTAAGCCTGGTGGACAAAGCGTTGCAGGTCGGAAGCGAAGCGCAGTTCGCGGAATGGAAGAAGGCCGCGGCGATTTCAAGCAAAGCCGCGGAGGATACCGTGGATCAATGGCAGCAGTTTGTGACGCGGCTTCAGGATGAGCGGGGCGATCCGGTCGCGGATTACAATATCGAACTGCTCCGCAAGTCGCCCAAAGGCAAGTGGCAGCGGCTTGAAGGTTTCGATCTCGATGTCCACGCCTATTCGGGAGACAGGAGTCTTCGCTGCTTTCACGTCAACCTGACGGATTTGGCGAAGCGCCAGACTGGCGCGTTGCGAATGAACCTTACCGCCTCCTCCGGCACGGAAATGGTCGGCTATCTCGGATTTGGCAGTGATAACGCGTCCCGGTCCGCGATCGAGGTTGACCTGCCAGCCGGCTTCGACGATGGGAAAATGAAGTTCTTCCACCCGTACACGACCACGCTGGTTGAGATTACGATCAATCGAGAGCCGCTTCCCCTCGACCGCGAGAGCAGGGTGCTCGAGTTCATCACGGGCGCCTAAACGGGCCCGTGGCAATCAGGCACTGGAATTCACGAGGAGTACTTTCAGCACGCCCGGTTCCGATGCGCGGGCAAAGGCGCGTTGCGCTTGTTCCAGCGGAAAGCGTTCCGATATCATGCTGTCCACGCGAACCGCTCCCGACGCCAGAAGTGCTAGCGCGGGCTCGAAGCGTCCGCAACGCGACCCGATCAGAGTGATTTCATTCACTATGACAGGAGCCGTGTCGATTCCCACCAGCCCATGAAGCGTCGATTTCAAAATCACCGTGCCCCTCGGCCTGGTCATCCGAACCGCCAGCGCAAGTCCGTCTGGCGATCCGGTAGCATCCACTACCCATTCGTATGCCGGGAGCTTTCCGCTTGCCATCGCTGTGTCGATGCCCGCGGACGCTGAAATCGCCAGTTTTTCCTTATGGCGCCCGAACTGGATCACGCGTAATCCCCTAGCGTGAAGGGCCTGAGCGATTAGCAAGCCGAGCTTTCCATCGCCAAGCACGGCCACCCGTGCCCCGGCGGGAATCGCGGTCTGATCCAGAATCTCACAGGCGGCGGCGAGCGGTTCCGTGAACACCGCCGCTTCCGTGGAAATGGAATCGGGGATCGCGTGCAAGTTGCGCTCCGGAAGCGTCAGCCATTCCCGAAATGCTCCGGGGTGCTGGACAATTCCCAGCACTGTGCGCTTTGGGCAATGGCGTCCCAGATCGCGGCCGCACCACTCGCACCCGCCGCAATTTAGATTGATCTCGCCAACGACGCGCTTCCCGATCCATGTGGCGTCGTCCGCCGCCTCGACCATGCCGGCGAATTCGTGGCCGGGCGTCCCGGAAAATCCGTAGTAGCCTCGCTGCAACTCCAGATCGGTATTGCAGATACCACCCGTGAGAAGGCGGATCAGTGCATAGCCCTTCGGACGCCTCGGCTTCGGCACGTGCCGCACAGAGACTAGTCCCTTGTCAAGATGAACGGCCAGCATCCTCCGACTTTACCCCATTTCCATTACGCTGTATCATGTGTGTGACCATGCTTTATAAAGCCGCGGGCCTCACGCTGATTCTCGCTCTTCATGTTGCCGCGCAACCCGCCGAAGAGGGTCGAATTCTTTACAACAAGTCCTGTACCGCGTGTCACGGACTCGATGGCGAGGCCGGAGACCGCGCCCCTGCGCTGGCTGGAGAGAGACGGTTTCGCCTTACCGCGGACAACGACATTTTCGATGCGATCAGAAACGGCATCAACGGTACGCTCATGCCTCCCACGTCGCTTAAGGAGACGGAGATCCGCTTCGTGGTCGCCTATATCCGGAGCCTGAGGGCAACTGCACTGGACACTCCAGTGAAAGGCGATGTCGAAGCCGGGCGCGCGATTTTCTTTGGCAAGGCCGAATGCTCGAAGTGCCACATGATCGCGGGAAAAGGTGGGTTGCTTGCGCCGGATCTCTCCAACGCGGCGAGCGAACGAAAGCTCGCCGTCATTCGTGACGCTCTCACAAAGTCGCGCCCATTTCCCCTTCGAGGCTACAAACCCGTCCGCATCACCACCGCGCGCGGCCTTATCGCAAAGGGCGTCGTCAAAAATGAGAACAATTTTTCCGTGCAGTTGCTCGACACGGGGGGGAGGCTCAGGCTTTTCGATCTCTCCGAAGTCGCCTCGATTGATCCGGAGCCGGAACTCGCCATGCCGCGCGACTACCAGAAGCGCCTCACGTCCACGGAATTTCAGAACCTGCTCGCGTTCCTGAGCCGTCAAAGCGAGCGGCAGCCCGGAAACGGAAGATGACCACGTTAGGATAACCACAAAAATGAAGACGCTCCCCGGCATTCTCGCTGCCTTATCGTTTTCCGCTCTCGCGCAAGTTACCACGGAGGATCTCCTTAAGGGCTCGCCTGAAAACTGGCTCAGTTATAACGGATCGTACGCTTCGCACCGCCATACGAAACTTGCACAGGTGAGTACGCGGAATATCGGCCGCCTTGTACCAAAGTGGACATACCAGGTAGAGGGCGCGGAACAACTGCAAACGGTGCCGGTGGTGGCCGATGGCGTGATGTACATCACCCAGCCGAACGAGGTCCACGCCATCGACGGCCGTTCCGGACGCCCGATCTGGCGGTACCACCACACCCCCGCGCTGCGCAAAGGACCGAACCGGGGCGTCGCCATTTACCGGAACAAAGTATACTTCGGCACGCCGGACGCGCACCTCGTGGCACTTGACGCCCGGACCGGGAACAAGTTGTGGCAGTCGAAATTGGCGGAGGCCGAGGATGGTTACTGGTGTCCGGTCGCGCCGCTCATCGTGAACGGGAAAGTGATCATCGGCATCGCTCCCGGCGATCACGGATTGAACGGGTGGTTGGATGCCTACGACGCGGAAAGCGGAAAGCGTCTGTGGCGATGGCACTCGATTCCGAAACCGGGAGAGCCAGGCTCGGAGACGTGGGCAGGCGAGTCGTGGAAGACGGCAGGTGGCAATACCTGGCTGACCGGGAGTTACGATCCGGAGTTGAATCTGCTCTATTGGGGCATCGGAAATCCAGCGCCGGACTTCAATGGCGACATGCGCGAAGGCGACAACCTTTACACAGAGTCCATGGTGGCGCTCGACGCCGATACGGGAAAGCTCAAGTGGTATTTCCAATTCACGCCGCACGACGTCCATGATTGGGACGCGGTGGAGATTCCGGTGCTGGTGGACGCGCCATACGAAGGCAAGCCGCGCAAGTTGCTGATTCAAGCGAATCGCAACGGTTTCTACTACGTGCTCGATCGCGTGACGGGCAAGTTTCTGCACGGAACTCCCTTCATCAAGGGTCTGAACTGGGCGAGTGGTCTGACGCCCGCCGGGCGGCCGATACGGGTACCAGGCGTCGAACCAACGCTACAGGGAAACAAGGTGTGTCCGCCGACGGCAGGCGCGACGAACTGGATGTCCCCCGCGTACAATCCGAATACAAATCTGTTTTACGTGGTGGCGCTTGAGGGATGCGGCGTGAACACAAAGTCCGTCGACACGTTCCGGCCCGGCGGGTTTGCGTTCACTGGAACTGGTTACATTGAGAGTCCGCGGGAGCCCTGGCAAATCTACGTGAGAGCGCTCGATCTTACGACCGGCAAACTGCGTTGGGAATATAAGCAGGTCGGATCAAGGCGCTATGGCGCGGGCGTGCTTTCGACGGAAGGCGGCCTGCTTTTCGCCGGCGACGATCAGGGCATGTTCACCGCGCTCGATGCCGTCACAGGGAAGAGTCTGTGGCACTACAACACCGGGCGGCGCATCTCCGCTTCGCCGATGGCCTACAGTTTCGAAGGTACGCAGTATGTCTCCATCGCCGCCGGCGGCACCATCATGGCGTTCGGGTTGCTCGAAGCGGAACGGTAGCCGCAGTGCGGCACCGGTGAGCAGGAGCCCGGACTTACAAGAAAATGCCGAAATCGTCTGCCGGCAGCCGATGCAATCAAGCCGGTCACTCCAGGATTCGAGAGACCAGCGTCCTACCAGATCGCTAACCCGGCGAAGCCGGAACCAAACAGACCCAAACACCGAAAGTTGGAGCCTCCCCAAAAGCAGACCAAAGGCCTATCAACATTGGCTCCGGCGCATACCGCGGAAGATATCCTGCCAGACGTGCAGAATCCAGATGTTGAGGCAATCTCGCCTGAGACATTGACGAAACAACGCGCAGTGCGCTGGCTGCTGCGCGGACACAGATTGCGTGGCTATCCTCCCGGGAGTAAGACTCGCGAGCCTCGGGCAAAACAGGTGTTTCGCGAGGAGGAGCACACAAGACCGTAGCTATTTTGGCTGTAACGATGGTGCTTTTCGAGGCCTGCCAGCGCAGTTCGAAGCCCGAGCTATCCTGTTGAAAGCTGCGCGCGTGGCAGTTGCCAAACCCGAGTGCGCCGCTTTTCCCCGGGTCCGGCAGGCCGTGTAGAACCACCTGCGAATTTTCGCTGAGACCCCTTTGCGTCGCTTGCGGCCGATTCAATGCGGGAACTTCTAACAAATCCGGACGAAAACAGTCAGAAGATGTACTTTATTCCGAACTGCAGCTCCCTCATGGTTCTCGCGGACGCCACGCGGCCGAACGTCGCCGGATTTCTGATATCGGCCGGCGGCGGCGTCCAGTTTGGGTGATTCGGTAAGTTAAAGGCTTCGACGCGGAACTGGAGCGAGTGACGTTCCGCGAGCTTGACGTTCTTCAATACGGAGAAATCCCATGATCGAAGCCCTGGGGAAAACAGGGTGTTTCGGCCCACGGTTCCCATGCGGTACGCCAATTCAGGACTTGTGGAACTGAAGGCGCCAATGTTCCAGAAGTTGTCCGCGCTGCGGCCTGAGGGAATGGCGCTGATGCCCGTAGCATCCGGATAGTTGTCGAACTCTGTATTACGAGTGTCGCCGATTCCGCCCACCTGCAAGGGCGTGCCGTCGGAGAACGTGAAGATGCCGCCTAACTGCCACCCCGCCACCAGCTTGTTGACCGCCCTGGAGCTGCTGGCGAAATGATCCCGCCCGAATGGCAACTCGTACAGTACCGACATCACCAGGCGCCGGCCGGTGTGGAACTGCGATAGCCCTCGCCAGTTCCGGATATCGTAGCTGGTTCCCGGAAACAGAGTGTCACCGGAGTGGTTCCGGATGGCGCTTCCGGTATCGATGGACTTCGACCAGGTGAACCCGGTCAGGTAGGTGAGCCCCTTGGCAAAGCGGCGGCGAAGTTTGACACTGCCGGCGTGATAGGAGGAGTCGACCACGCCGTCGACGTTAAACATGATCCCGTAGGCGGGCCACGGGCGTCGCTGCTGAAGAGGACGCGAATCGGTCGGCCCGCCGCGAGGCACGGCCTCATTCCAATTGCGCCACCGTTCCAGTTTTCGTCCGCCGTTACCCATGTAGTCCAACTCCAGCGTGGTGTCGGCGTCGAGTTGGCGCTGCACGTCGAACACCCATTGCATCACGAACGGCGTTCTCCGGTTCACGTTGTTTGAGAGCATGGAACCGACCCCCTGGCAGAAGCCGGCCCAGCCTGTGCAACGCGCCGTGGCGGTCTCAAATTGCCACGGATTCGAGAGATTCGAATTCGGCCGTTCTTCGTCGGAAACATACGACGACCGGGCTCCGAGGTTCCGCGCCAGATCAAACCGTACCTCCCCGATGTCCTGCGTGTAGAACATGCCAAAACCGCTGCGAATTGACCACCTGTCGGAAGGCCGGAAAGCAATGCCCACGCGGGGTCCGAAGTCGTTATAGTCTTTGCGAACCAGTTCGCGCCCCAAGTCATCACCGCCAGACTGGATCGGGATGGAATCATGAAAACGGAACGGAACCCCACGGTAGAAATCGCCGCTGCCTGGTCTGGTAAGTACCGGAACCTTCGTATCTTCGCGGAGGCCGTTGGGACCAACACCGGGATCGAAAATCCGAAGGTTGAGGATTGCGTCGTACTTGTCGTGGTAAGGCGGGGAGAATTCATAGCGCAGGCCGAGATTGAGAGTGATCCGCGATGTCAGTTTCCAGGTGTCCTCGGCGTATGCCGAGAAGGCGCTTGAGCGCAGCAGTGCGCTCGGCAGGAGCAGGATACGCTGTGCCTGGCGTGACTCGCCAAGCAGAAAATCCGCGTAGTGATGCCCGGTTGCAGCCCGTCGCGCCGGATCGAAACTGGCCTTGGCATCGAATGCGAACGAACCTCGGGGAAACGCGTTGCCCAATTCGTTGAAGCGATTGCGCCTGATTTCCCCTCCAAACTTAAAGGAATGATTCCCTTTTACAATTGATACATTGTCGAGCGCTTGAAAGATATGTGAGCGCTCAACGAAAGGCCCATTGACGGGCTCGCCGAAACCGCTGAGCCCAAGCCCAAGACCGATACTAGGCGTGCCCCAAGCCGCCTGGACGGGAACTGGCAGTCCGGCGATTCCCAGCTCGGCGGTGACGTTTCGCTCATTGGCGTACCGGAAGAGATTGTCGTTTTGAAACTGTGTGTATCCGAACCTGAACTCATTCACCGTCGAAGGGCCGAATGTGCGCGTGTTGGAGAGCATCGCCTGATACGTCTTGGTGACTGTCCTGCCCTGCTGTTGCTCGAACGTTGTAAGCTGGCTGGCCGACTCGTCGCCCCAGCTAAAGCGGCCGAACCAATTGGATGAGGCTCGCTCGGTGAAGTCGACACGCTGGGTATACTGTTCCCAGTTGATTGGGCGAGATGCGTTCCGCAGAAAATTCCGGAATATATTGGCGCCCGGCACAGTCGCGCGGGGATAGAACTCCAATAGTTTGACTGCTATCGGGTGGGTCCGATTGCGCGGAATCGTCTGCTCGGGAAATGGCATTGCCGAGACAGCTCTGGGGTTTCCCTGCGCGTCGCGGTCATACACGCGGCTCGCGGGATCGTATATGCTTCGGCCTGATGCTGAGAAGTCACCCGAGCGCATAAGGTCGGGCGGCACGTTACCGGCAACCTCGATGGACTTCCTCTCCCTTAACAGTTCCATATTCGACATGACGAATAGGCGATCCTTCACGATAGGACCGTCGATCGTGAATCCGAACTGGTTCCTGACGAATGGGTTCTTGGGCCCTACTTTACGCCACTCCCGGGCATCGACGTTCTCGTTGCGATGAAACTGGAATAGCGCGCCATGCCAGTTGTTGGTACCTTGCTTGGTGGTTGCGTTGACCTGGGCAGTCGCGCGGCCATACTCGGCTGAGTAGATCCCGGTCTGGACTTTGAACTCCTGCAGCGCGTCAATCGAGGGGCGAATCGCGAATAGGTTATAGCTCGGGTTAGTATTCTCCACGCCATCGAGCGTGTAGTGATTGAATGTCATTCGCTGCCCCGCGATGGAGAACGCCTGCTGGGCCCGTTCCCCGCCCTTGCGGTCGCCGGCTTCGCCGCCGGCTCCCTGTTCGGCGGTCACGTTCGGGCTGAGGGCGATCATTTGCAGAAAGTTGCGGCCGTTGAGAGGCATTTCCACGATACGTTTGTTCTCGATCACTGTGCCGACGGCTGAGTTGTCGGTCTCGATCATCGCGGCGCCGCCGGTGACTTCGATAATCTCGTTTACACCCCCAACATCAAGAACAAAATCGACGCGCGCCACATCCCCGACCTGAAGCCGGATACCGCTGCGAACCGAACCCTTGAAACCACCGTGCTGGACCTTGGTCGAATACCCGCCGGGAACAAGAAACGGAACAGTGTAGTTTCCCGATTCGTTGCTCTCGACCCGGCGCTCCTGGTTGGTTTGGGAGTTGATGACGGAAACCGTTGCCCCGGGTACCACAGCGCCCGTCGAATCGGTGATGGTCCCGGTGATCTCGGCAAAGGTCTGCCCATTGAGGGATGAAATGCTCATCGCCAGATACACGAGGAAGCAGAGGCGTCGAGTTCGATTTAATGTAATGTGCAACATGCAGCGAAGTATATCACAGAAAAATAACCAGACCATCAGATCTTTATGGCACCCGCCGGCCCTCCCAGGCGGGTAGCGCCTCCAGGCGCTATCACTCGGCAGGCGCGTACAATCCGAACACAAATCTGTTTTACGTGGTGGCGCTTGAGGGATGCGGTGTGAACACAAAGTCCGTCGACACGTTCCGGCCCGGCGGGTTTGCATTCACTGGAACTGGTTACATTGAGAGTCCGCGGGAGCCCTGGCAAATCTACGTGAGAGCGCTCGACCTGACGACCGGGAAACTGCGCTGGGAATATAAGCGGGTCGGATCAAGGCGCTAAGGCAGCTAGCAATAATAACTTGAACGATTTAGGCGTTTGTGCTATGCCTAGGGAGTGCCTCGCCATAGCGTAACGCTTGCGGAGAAGTTTGCGCGGATTCGTCCTCATTTGAATGAAGCGAGCCTTCGGCTTTGGGC
>SXGS01385376.1_pt1 | contig 10588 bp, 6 predicted proteins | sample 3174681 | NCBI WGS metagenome assembly SXGS01 (sample SAMN11356861, study PRJNA531348) | freshwater metagenome | isolation source: freshwater sample F1-80 | place: China: Fuxian Lake, Yuxi | collected 2017-12-25
ACACGTTGGTGCGTGTTTATCGCGAGGGGGACAACAGCCTTGTCGGCGAGCAGTTGTTATTGGAGATGGAAAGTTTCTCGATCTCGGTGCCGCTGACGGCGAATTCGACCAATCGTTTCCTCGTGACGAGTACTGACGCGGCTGGCAACGAATCGCTGTTGACGACGACAGCCACGATCACGCAAGACTCGATTGCTCCGACGCTGACCGCGACTCGCGACATCGCGGCAAACGAAAACGGCTGGAACAACAGCGACGTGACCGTCACCTTCGAGGCCAGCGATGGACTCTCCGGAGGCGTGATCAGCCCGGCCGCTCAAGTTTTCAGTGACGGCTTCGATCAGACCGCCAGCGCGACTTTGACCGCCAGCCGCGAAATTGAGGCAAACGAAAACGGCTGGAACAACGGCAACGTGACCGTCACGTTTGAGGCCAGCGATGAACTCTCAGGCGGAGTGATTAGTCCGACCGCTCAAGTGTTTGGCGAGGGCTTCGGTCAAACGGCCAGCGCCACCGTGACCGATCTCGCCGGCAACTCGACGAGTGTCAGCATCGAGCACATCAACGTCGATAAGACCGCTCCAACGTTGACGGTCGTTGAGGCACCGACCAAAGGGCAGGAAGGCTCGGAATTGCTGTTCGAGTTCTCGGCGGACGACGAGCTTTCTGGCCTCTATTCGATCACGGGGAGCGCCTCCGGTGGTCCGGTGAGTTTTGGCCAACAGAATGGTTTGTTGTTTGGTGTTACTCCATTAGACAACGGTTTGTATTCGATCGGCTACTCGGTCTCCGATGAGGCGGGGAATTCGTCGAGCGTCTCCTTTGAAATCGACATTGCCAACGTCGCCCCGACTGCGGGGGATGACAGCTACACCCTCACCGGAGATGCCGGGGACGACAACCTTGGTCCGATCACGGAAGACACGGTTCTCAATGGGGACGGACTGCTCGACAACGACTTCGATCCGGCCGGCGCGCATGATCCGCTGACGATCAGTGACTACGACACGATCAGCGAGCACGGTGCGGCCGTGACGGTCAACAACGACGACAGCTTCGTCTATGACCCCACGGTGTCGGAGGAGGCTCAATCGCTCGGAGCGGGTGAAGTGGGGATCGATCAATTCACCTACACAATCTCGGACGGCGACGGCGCGACGAGTACCGCCACCGTGAACGTGGAAGTTCACGGAGTCAACGAGGCTCCCGTGTTGAACGACACAGCCGCCGTGCGGCTCGACGCGATTGATGCCAATGACCTCTACAACCAAGGCGTGGACATCGAAACGTTTGCCCTCGATCGGATCGATGAAGTGGACTCGAACGATTCGATCGGCATCGCGGTGATCGGCTTCGCACGATCGACCACGCGCGGCGATTGGCAGTTCTCGACCGACAACGGCGAGAAATGGACGACAATTAGCAGCGTCGGCGAAGGGAACGCACTGCATCTCGTGGCGGACGGTCAGACGCGGTTGCGGCTGCGACCGGACGGTTCTCACGCCGGCACCGCTCGGCTAACCGTGCGAGCCTGGGACGGCTCGAACGATGTCGGCAACGGTGGCTACGCCTCGATCAACGGTACTGGCAACTCAGCCGCGTATAGCAGCGACATGCTGACGCTGCGGCAGACGGTCCTCTCCGCCGCCAGAGACGCGACGATCGCGGTCTCAGACACGTACGAGGTAACCACGGAGAGCTTTGAACGATTCGCCGCGTTTGCCGAGGGTGAGTTCGATTCGCTCGACGACTCCGGAGACGGCGAGGTTGAAGAGTTCGAGGAATTCGATGAGTTCGAGAAATCCGACGAGTTCGAGGAGTTCGATGAGCATCCCGAATACCGCACGTTCGGTGGGATCGTCTTTGCCAGCGTCAGCGGCAGCGTGTTGGACAACGACATCGATCCAGATACCGAGTTGCCGAATGGCGTTCTCGTTCACTTCGCTAGCAATCTCGATCTGAGCTTCATCAGCCAGATTGTGGGCGCTCCCGATTTGGGCACAGCGGCGATCACTCACTTCGGTTTCTTGGAACACCACTCCGACGGCAACTTCAGCTATCAGGCCGAGCCGGAATTCTTTGCCGCATTGCCAGAAGGTGGAACGGTGGTCGATGGCTTCCAGTACTTCGTCACCGACGGTCGCCAGACAAGCAATGTCGCGGGAGTCTCGTTACTGCTTGTCGGCGTGAACGATGCTCCGTTCGCGACAAGCGTTTTGCCCGATGTCGGGGCCGTTGAAGATGAGGAATTCTTCCACTTCCTTCCGAGCGATTTGTTTGGTGACGTAGACACGGGAGATTTTCTGAAGATCTCGGTCACACAACCAAACGGCAGCTCGGCCCCAAGTTGGCTCACCTTCGATCCCCACACAATGGTGTTCCACGGCACGCCGACAGCCGACGACGTCGGTACCGCGACGATCCGAGTGACAGCAACCGACTCGCTGGGAGCCTCGACTTCGCTCGACTTCCAATTGGAAGTATTCGGCGTGAATCACGCCCCGACCGTCGGAACACTGGAGAATATCTCGATCAATGAGGGTCAGACGCTGATTTTGACGCAGCTCTCAGACCTCTTCCACGATGTCGACGAAGGGGACAGCCTGAACCTCTCGGTGAGCGATCGGCTTGGTAATGCTCTGCCGAGCTTCTTCCACCTCAATGGGCACAACGGGCAACTGTTTATCTCGCCGGATTACACCGACGCCGGTGACTACACCGTCTTCCTGACCGCGACGGACTCGATCGGCGCGTCCGTCACCACACGCTTTGAAGTGTCGGTGATCGATACGTCGTTCAGCCTTCATGTGACCGGCCACTCGGACAGCCCGGATGAAGCGTGGTCGCTGTTCGTGGACGGTGAAGGCCTGCTGCATGTGACTCGCAACGGCGAAGACGAGATCACTCCGGTCTCGATCGATGCAGTCCATTCGTTGACGTTGGATACTGGCGACGGCAACGACACGGTCGCGCTCGATGCATCGCTCAACGGTGTTGACGAGAGCCAAGGTGAAGGAGGAGGCGATGGCGATGGCGATGACGAAGGCGGCTTGTTCATCAATCTCGGAGCCGGCAACGACAACGTCGATGCCTCGCTGTTGCTCTTCAGCGTGTTCGTCATTGGCGGCGACGGGAATGACCTGATCATCGGCGGCGCGGCAGCCGACTTCCTCTTCGGCGATGTGGGCAACGATACGTTGATTGCCGGAGGCGGTGACGACCTGGTTCTCGGCGGCGATGGCAACGACACGCTGCGGGGTGGATCTGGCAACGACGTGATGGACGGCGGGGCCGATGCCGACTTGATCTTCGGCCAAGGTGGCGGTGACCTGCTCATCGGTGGCGCGGGCAACGACATCATCGATGGCGGGGTCGGTAACGATTCGATCGTCGGCAACGATGGGACCGATACGCTGATCGGTGGATTCGGAGTCGATTTCATCAGCGGCGGGGCTGGCAGTGACATCTCTGTCGGCGGCCAAGGTGGCACGGCTCGCGACGGTGAAAGCCACGCGGACGTCGGCGACATCCTCGGCCGTGACAGCGAAACCATCAACGAGTCATTCGACACCACGTTCGATTGGGAGATCGCCAGCTTCGGAATCGTTTGATACCGTTGCGGACGCGATTCCTGTTCTAGCCAAGTGCTCACTCAGCAAACTTCCGAAGCCGGCAACGACTTCGGAAGTTTTTTGTCTGTTGCCCGGCTCGCCAAAAGAGTGCAGAACAGGGATTGCGAATTTGAGTTTGGTGGCTGGGAAGTAGTCGCCGGATGTCACCGAGGGGACGAACCACCCCCGTCGTGAAGCGGATTTTTCTGTCCCCCATTTTTCTGTACCACCAACACAGCTTTTACAGAAAGATGTGGGACAGAAAGATGGCGGCAATGACCAAGCCGAATGCCTGTTTGGCTCTCTTGTGCGACTGAGAGTCGCGATCTGACAGTTTCCCAAGACGAGCTTTCACACAACACCGACTACCGCACGAATCCTGTTCCGCACTCGCGCCAAAATCTATTACTGACCGCCGGGCGACGAATTCTTGGGATACCGAAATGGGCTCGCATCTGCGTTGCGATTGTTACGACCCCTTCGATCACCGGTTTCCGGCTCAGATTCTCTGATCGGCACGAATTACCGGTTCGGACGACCGGCAGAAATTGCCGATGTTCGTGAACTGTCAGAGAGCGACCGTATCGCTCGGACTGTTTTCGGACGCGAGGCGTCTGAGGTTTTGGCTCGTCATCGAGACGGCACAACTTCTGAAAGGGATCGTATGCGCAAATTGACTCTGGGATTGATCGCAGTTTTAGGGCTCGTCGCGATGTCGGACTCCGCCAGCGCGAAAGACCGCAGTTCACGCAAAGTGCGTCACCAACAGCCGCAGCAAAACTACTACTACCAAGAGCAAGAACGAGCGGGCCTCTTTGACGGCCTGATGGAAATGGAGCGTCGTAAGAACGCCTGGCTGATGCGGACCTTCTTCAGCCGGTAATCGAACTGACGAAGTGATTGCGCGAAATACCCACGCTCCCAAGACTGGCCACAGGCACGGTGGCCTCGGTTTGCGAGTGCTTAGTTTTGAAAGCGTCTTGACGAGCGGGGCGGTGTCAGTTCCCCGGTGATACGTCATACGAACCGGTAGGCTGACGCCGCCCCGTTCGCCTGTATTTCTTACGCGGGGGACTTGGGGGCGAGCATCTTCGCCACCGCGAAATGTCGAACTGCTTCCTCGGCTTGGCCGGAACTCTGAAGTGCTTTCCCAAGTTGCTGATGAGCCTCGGCGGAGCTGGGTTGCAGGGAGATCGCCTTCTGAAAGGAAGAAATCGCATCGCCCCAGCGCTCGAGATCCACATTCGATTGCCCCAGTCCCATCCAGCCGTCGAATGAACTGGCTTGAAACGACAAGGCTCTCTGATATGACTGCACGGCCCCCGCGTGATCGCCGGTCTCTCGCAGCGCGGCGGCAAGATCCAAATGGATCGCGGCGGCTCGCGGCCGGAGTTTGGCGGCGCGGCGTAAATGCGGGACCGCATCCGCGAATCGACCTTGCTCGGAACGGACGACGCCCAAATTGAGTAACGCTTCGGCGTAGTCGGGATCGGTCGACAACGAGAACTCGTATTGTTCGGCCGCCTGGTCGAACTGGCCTTGCTCACGAAACAAATTGCCGAGGTTGAGCCGAGCCAACGCCGACTTCGGCGCGTCGATCAAGGCCGCTTGAAGTGCGGCCTGTGCCTCATCCAGCCGGCCTTGTTGCAGATGGAGAATGCCCAAGTAGGTGCGTGCCTCGACACAACGCGGATCAGACTCGATCGCCCGCTCAAAACATTCAGTCGCTTCGCGAGTATCATCTTGTCCGTTCCACGCGCTGCCGAGGTTCGTCAAATACTTCGCCGAGCGCTCGTTGATCTGCACCGCTTTACGGAACAGCTTCACGGCATCGGCGAAGTTCGATTTCTGAAACTCAATCACGCCGAGCAGATTCCACGCTTCCGCATTTTGTGGCTCAATGAGGACGAACTCGGTCAGCCGCCGCTGAGCCTCGGCCACTTGACCGTTCTCGAACAAACGCAATGCCGCTTGAAATGTCCCGGTCGGTGCGACCATGACAGCAGGTTCCTTGATCTGATTTCCGTAATCCGAAGGACGTCCAAACAAAAAACGCCGCAGACCACCTTGCAGCGGTCAGCGGCGTCGTTTTAGGTCATGAAGCGGTCGGCGTCACGTGGCTTGATCACTCTGAGGCAGGCGATCTTGAACGTGAGTCGCCAGGCCCAGCACCTTGAGGATGCGAATCATCATGTAAGTGATGTCGATCTCCCACGGCTTGTGACCGTGGCGAGCCAGTCGCTGATGAGCATGATGGTTGTTGTGCCAGCCTTCACCGTAGCTGAGCAATGCGACCCACCACAGATTGCGCGAGCGGTCGGTCGTCTCGTAATTGCGATAGCCCCAAATGTGTGTCGCCGAATTCACGAACCAGGTGCTGTGATAGCCAATCACCATTCGCAGACACAGGCCCCACAACAGGCAGGACAGTCCCAAACCATCAAAGAAGTAGTTGCCGCCGAAGTACAATCCGGCTCCGAAGAGGATCGGGAAGACGGGGAAGAACTTGTGAAAGAATCGCTGAACCGGATCCTTATACATGTCCGGCGCCCAGCGCTTCAGCAACGCTTCGAGTTCCCCCGGACCCTCTTTCGGCTTGAACCACAACATGTGCGACCACCAGAAGCCATCGTTCGGTGTGTGCGGGTCACCCTCCTGATCGGAGAGGACATGGTGTTTGCGATGCGTTGCCACCCAGAATAGCGGACTTCCCTCGGCCGCCAACATGCCGCAGATGGATAAGAAATACTTCACCGGCGTCGGCACAATCAGACTGCCGTGAGTCAGCAGGCGGTGATACCCCAGAGTGACTCCCAGGCAGGCCGTCACCCAGTGCATCACCACGGCGATGACCAGCCCCACCCAACTGAAGTGCCAGAACGCGGCGATCGCGGCCGCATTCATGCCCACCATCCAAATCACGTTGCCCCAATTCACGCCGTGAGGAAATCGCTGGCGAAAACTGCTGACGACCGGATGCGAAATCTCCGGTCGAACACGTTTCGCCTTCACGGTTGGTTCCGTCAAAAGCTCGCGATCGGTCGAAAAATGGGGCTGAGCCAACCCGCCACGCAGCGCGGCACCTTCGTCGGTGCTCACAGAAGTGGACGGGGCAGACATTTCGGATAAACCAGAGTCGTGGGTCACGGCAGCACTCCGATGCAGAAGGTTCTCAACACGTTTTTGACCACCAAGACGGCGGTCGAACCGCGCAACATTCTAGAACAGCATCGGAAATCGGTGGGTCAGGGGCGGGTCAAACTTTTGTCAAACTTCTGTCATCGTGCCGCTTGTCATCCGCCGCACGGCGATAGCTCCTATGATTCATGGCTCCACACGTACCCGACGCGGGAGCAAGGCCGGGCTTCCTATTTCACCGAACCGATGGCGTGATGTGGCGGTTCGCGGACAGAAAACGAAGCTCGATTGGGTGACGGAAATCGCTCGGTTGCTGGAAGGCCGCTGCTCCCAGAGTGGGAAGGTGATCGTCGAGTGCGACAACCTGAACACGCACACGAGGGGTGCGTTCTACGAAGCCTTCGAACTTGACCGTGCCCGGCAACTGATCCACCGCATCGAACTCTGCGACACGCCCAAGCATGGTAGTTGGCTCAACATCGCGGGGAACGAGCTGAGTTCGCTGACACGGCAATGAATCTGGGTTGAGCAAATCCGCCGCAGGGCGCTAGCCCCGGTTCGAGCGAGATTAACCGGGACTAGCGCCCTGCGGCTGATTTAGGGTGCCCCAACTCTTAGTCGTGACGCAGCACTTGCCCCGTTTCAAATTCGCGACTCACAGGCTCGAATTACTTATTCGAGGCGAGACGAAATCCGCCATGAACTCACACCGAGCCTCGTCTCAATTCATCGCCAGCGAGGCCGTTGATAACTCTATTGACGCAAGTTGGTCGGGGACTAGAATCCCGCCCTCCTTTGAGCCGGCCAAAAGCCGGAACCTCAAGGGGCCGTAGCTCAATTGGTTAGAGCGCCGGACTGTCGATCCGGAGGTTACGGGTTCGAGTCCCGCCGGCCTCGCTTGCGAAAACTCCGAGAAACGCTTGGTTTCTCGGAGTTTTCTGCATTTCCGGGGTCTCGCTCAATATAGCCCCGTAGGTGACAGCCGTTGACTGCAAATCTCTCGAAAAGTCAGCGGCAGGTGTCACCGTTGGTGTCACGGAACACGGCGCGAAATTCTCCGCTCCGGCCGCGATACGTTGTCGATTCTCGTTCGGGTCCGAAGCCGTCGCGGAAATTGATGGCAGCGATTCGACCGCCCCTTGCACGTCGAGCAATCGCGGGTCCGTGTAAGCGTTCATCGTCAGGTCGATGCTCGAATGCCGCATCGCCGCTTGAGCAACGGGGGGAGCGACTCCGGCCACGCTCAGCATCGTTCCGAACGTGTGCCGCAAGGCGTGAACGTCGATCGTGCGGCCTCGGTCATCACGTTTCGGGATTCCCGCCGCCTTCAAGTCGCGGTCGAGAATCCGGCAGAACGCCTTCGGAATCGTGAGCAACCGCGTTGAGGCGGGAAGTTCCACCGCGACAGCATCGCGACGAAAGGCGAGCACGTTCGCCGAGCCGGCCCCGCCGTTTCGCAGGCTCGATACCCACTCCCGCAGTTCGTCGGCCACGTCGCGGCGAAGCGGGATCGAATTCCCTTGGCGGTTCTTTTCGTCCGCCGCCTTCAAGCGGATGTGTGGGAAGTCGCCGTCGAGGTCGAGTTGTCCGATCGTCAACGAGGCGAGTTCACCGCGTCGCAGCCCGGTCGTGACTGCCACCTTGTAGGCCAACGCTCGTTCGATGCCGAGCCGCTCTTGTCTTGCGAGGAATTCGGGATTGTCTTGCAGCCGTTCCCGTGCGAGTTCCACCGCGGCAGAAAGTTCATCGAACTTCAGCGGCTTGAGCGTCCACGTCGCACGGCTGCGTTTCTGCCGTGTCGCGGCGTCTTGGTTCGGAGTTTTGATCGTTTCGCGTCCAAACTCGGCCAGCGGTCGCAGGCGAGCCACGAAAAGCAACCGGGACAACTCCGCCTCGGTCAGTGCCCGACGTTGCCGACGTTGATCGACTTTCTCATCGGCATGGCCGATTCTCGCCAATGGGTTGAACGGCAGCCGATCCCGTTCAATGCACCAGTTGCAGAATGACCGCAGCGCGACGAGATAGCTGTTGCGGGTTCGTGCCGCCATGCCGGAGTTAGTTTGTTGAGCCAACCAGCGTTCGACCGCTTCGGCTCGAATATCAGACAGCCGTCGCAGACTCAATTCGTCGATGACTCGTTGAATCAGCCGCTCGGTTCCCGTGACGTGCGAGTCCGACCGCCCGGCCGCTTGCATCGTGGCAATGAATTCGGCGAGATGCTCGCTCAGTTTTGTGTGCTGATGATCGGCCATCGCATTCTCGGCGGTCGTGATGATGCCCGACCGCACCTTTTCGGCTCGTTTCTCAAGTCCGGCCAGCACCGCCCGCGCCGCCGTTTCGTCTTTGCAGCCCGTGGCCACCGTCCGAACGTGTCCCGCGCCGTCCCGAAACTTCGCCGTGTAGGTGGGGGTTTCCACAACGATACGTTCCTGCCCCGCGAACGTCCCCTCGGTGGGAACAACCACGGAAGCGGTCTTCGTCTTTCCCTTCGCCGTCGTCCAACGAGCGAATCGCTCCCCCTTGCGAGCAAATAACTCGGCCCCGACCGGTAGCGGTTTCGTTGAGCTTCGTTTGAAGACGGTTCCCATCGTCATTTCCCTTTTCACTTCGGCTTGATCACTTCCAAGCCAAAGAACTCCGCCAGCTTGTCGGCAGCGTCGAGCATCAAGGACTGCTCACCGCGAGCAAACTTCATCAGGCTTTGCCTGAGAACTCCGGTTTTCTTTTCGAGTTGCAGAAATGGAATGTCCCCATCCGCGATGGCTTGTCGCAGGGCTTCAGTGATCGTCAACGGCTTATTGGGTCGCTTTGGCATGTGTAAGATACAATACAGTTTCGGCAGCCATCTGCAAGAGACTTTGGAGATTCCGTCCAATCCTCCCTCGCGCGTGCGTGTGTGTGCGAGGCTCGCTTGCGACCGCTGGACAGGATCACGGAGTTAGCGTGTCGCACGCTTCATCTCATTCCGGCAGGCTCGTTGAACGCCTTTGGCCCTGCACTTTGCAGCCCATTCGTCCTGTCACTCTCAATCCTCAATCCGCCCTTCTTGCCCTCGTCCTGCCTCTCCGACCTGCGAGTTGTCCTCGTCTCTGTCCTCCGTCGCTCGTGGCAGGGGCCGTCCGTTCGTCCTGCCAGCGTTGTCTTGTTCCAGGGTCCGCGCTTTTCAAGGTACTCACGAGGCAACTGCCAGTCGTGGCCACCGCAGGCCGATGCCGCTCGACACCCACTCCGGCTCCCGCAGCGTCGTGGCCCTGTCCTGATCGCTGTCGCGGATCGTGATTCTTGTGTTGGTCACGCTGATCTGTGCCCCGGCGTCAGGGGCCGTTGGTTTTGTTGCCGGCGACAGGGCTGTGGCGGTTGGGTGTTTGGTTTCAAGGCTCATTGCGAATCCGGTCTGATCGAAGGCTCGATGGAATGCCTGCTCGACTCTGTGTAGATGCTCCGCTGTGGCATAGATCGCGTCGTGCAGGGTCAGGAAGAACACGCCGGGGAACCGAGCCACCAAATCGGCCGCCACGGTTTCAATCACCAGACGGGCTTCTTCCCGGTGTAATTGCCGGATCAGATTCCCGTGGTCATGACGGTTCACTGCCCGGATGAACTTCAGCACGGTCGGGAAGATGTCACCAAACGCCTGCTCGACGACGCGGCTGGGGTACTTGCCCCGCTTGGCGATGACGTCGCACATTAACTGTCGCTTCACTTCATCCCGGTCGATTGCCGCGCCGCGACGCTGGACCTCGATCTTTAGGACGTCGTACAGCTCGCCGGACTCAACCAGGGTTCGGTACAAGTGGACGTCCCGGTTAGCCGCTCCCATGCCACTAGAATCATAATGG
>SXGS01160827.1_pt1 | contig 10587 bp, 13 predicted proteins | sample 3174681 | NCBI WGS metagenome assembly SXGS01 (sample SAMN11356861, study PRJNA531348) | freshwater metagenome | isolation source: freshwater sample F1-80 | place: China: Fuxian Lake, Yuxi | collected 2017-12-25
ACGCACACGGCGGAACCACACACCGGCCTTCAAGGTGAAAGTAGTGTTGGCGGCGGTGAATGGCGAGATGACGCTGGCGGACCTGGCGCAGCACTTCGACGTCCATCCTAATCAGATCGCGCAGTGGACGGCGCAGCTCCTGGAAGGCGCCTCGAACGTGTTCGACAGAGCTTGGTGCGCCCGTGACTCTGGATAGCAGTTTCGGCTGCGGTCGGTCGCTTTGCAGCCGTTCGGCTGAGCTTGGCTCGCCGAAATCCAATCTTCCCGATCGGGAATAATCCTACCAATGGGGCCGTTCCAAGACGGGAAGATTCCCGATCGGTAAGTTTAGGCTTGACGCAGGCGAACATTCGACGGTATCTTCCCGATCGGTAAGTTTTAGATCGAGCCCCCATGGAACCCGCGAGAAATACAGCGCTGCTGGCATCGTCGAAGGAGTTCGGCGAGGAGGTCCGACGCCTTCGCCAAGCGGCGAACATGACCCAGCGTGATCTCGCTACGGCCGCGGGGGTTGGCGAGCGCTTCGTCGTGGAGCTTGAGAACGGCAAGCCGCGCTGCGAGCTCGAAAAGGCTCTGCGGGTGATGCGGATGCTGGCGAAAGGGGTGGTGATCGTTCCCCGCGCTGGGAGCCCCCGATGAGACGCCTCGACGTCTATCTTGGCGAAGAGCGGGCGGGCGAGCTGTCGGAGCAGCCGGGCTCGCCTGTCGCGCTCGAATTCCGCTACGACCCCGCCTGGCTTCAATCGCCGCGCCGCGTCGGGCTGTCGCTGTCGATGCCACTACGCGCCGAACCCTATCCCCACGAAGTCGTCGCTCCCTACTTCGCCAACATCCTGCCCGAGGGGGACCCGCGCGATGCGATCGGCCGGCAGCTTGGCATCGCTCCCGGTGATATCTACGGCATGCTGGAGGCGCTCGGGCGCGATTGCGCGGGCGCGCTGGTCGTTCTGCCCCAAGGAAGCGCGCCGCCTCCTCCGCCGCCACCTCCCGGATCCCCGCCATACCTCGTAATGCCGCTGGGAGAGGTGGGGCGTCTGATCGACGGCCTGCCGCAGCGGCCGCTCGGTGTCGATCCGGAGGACGGGGGTGCGCGTCTCTCCCTCGCCGGCGTCCAGGACAAGCTCGTGCTGTCGCGCGTCGGAGCGGGATGGGTCATTCCGAATGAGAGCATACCCAGCACCCATATTATTAAGCCGGCCAATCCACGACTCGCGGGCAGCGTCGAGAACGAAGCCCTTTGTCTTGATCTTGCCGCGCGCAGCGGATTGGACACTGCCCGAGCGACAATCCAAATGCTCGATGGCCGGCGCTGTCTCGTTGTCACGCGCTATGACCGTTCGGAAGAACGCACGCCGCGCCGTATCCATCAGGAGGATTTCTGCCAAGCTCTGTCGCGCTGGCCCAACCAAAAGTACGAGAGCGCCGGTGGACCCGGTCTGGTCGACTGCTTCAGGGTTCTCGAGAACGTCAGTGAGCCCGCGGTTGACCGCCTGAGGCTGCTCGACGCAGTTGCCTTCAACGTTCTGATCGGCAATGTCGACGCGCACGCAAAGAACTTCTCGCTTCTGCATCTGCCTGACGGCGTGGTGCGGCTCGCACCCCTCTACGATCTGATGTGCGGAAATCCCTACGAGACCGTCACCCAGAACCTGGCCATGGGGGTCGGCGGCAGCCGCCGCGGCGATCACATCTATGCCAACCACTGGGATGCCTTCGCGCGCGAGGCGGGACTAGGTGCTGCGAGCCTGCGCCGTCGCGTGCGTGCGACCGTCGAGTGCGCGCTGGATGTCGTTCTTCAGACGGAGGAGGCCATCCGCGCATTTGTTCCTGACTCCCCCTTCGTCGGCCTCATCACCGCTTTCATCCGGCGCCGCGGGGCCACGATGATCGCCAACCTTGCCCATAAGGATGCAGCCGCCGCACGGGCGTGACGATCATCAGGCCGACCATGACGATGTTGATGGTGTTGTCGTAGTGGGCCCGGCCAGACGATACCGACGATCATCATCACCAGCACCTTCATGAAGGTGCTGGTGATGATGATGCCAAAGCATACGTTTCACTGCAACAGCGCTCCGTGCGGTCCGCGACGCATCGCCTCGATCGCTACGATGACCCGTAGCTGAGGTATTGGCACCGGCGGTGTCGCCACGCTTATCCATAGCCCGTACCATCGCGCGCGCTTTAGTGATCGCTTGGTCGCCGTGCAGATCGGCATAGAGCTTTGCGGAGTGGAAAATTTCCAAATCCGAGACTGTCATAATCAGGCTGAGGCCGGCGCTTTCTTCCGTGGCATCGCGGGTCGAAGTCACTCCCGTGGCGTTGACCGGCGCTGGCGTCCTGACGAGTTGTGCACAGCGGCGGTGACCGTCCTTGGTTCGTCATGCGCGACGCCGTTCCTGCTGATCTCCGATGCGGACCCGTGGTTTCAGGCAGAGTTGTTTCAGCTGCTCGGGCGCGAGGACCTCGAGATCGCCACCCCAGGTGTAGACATGCCAAGCCATCTCGACGAGACCGCCAGCGCGAAAGCGCACGATGAGCGAGCCGTCGGCCTGCTCTTCCATTTCCTGGGTTGGGTGAAACAGAAAATCCCGCGCCGCCGTCACGGCCGCCGGTTTGAAGCGCCACACGACATCGCGGGGTTCCTCCTGGAAGACGCCAAACGCCCGTTCGGCGAAGCGGCGCAGCGAGAACGAGGGATCACGGCGGAATGACTTGTCCGAGATCTTCACGGACCGGATGCTCGCGAGGGCAAACATGCGCGCTTCGCCGGGATGGCGGTCGGGAGACATGCCAACAAGGTAGTGGCGGCTGCCGAACAGGAACCCGTACGGCTGCAGTTGACGGCCGGTAGCGCTCCCCGAGTGACGGCTGTGGTAGGCGAGATAGATCTCGCGGCCTTGCTTGATCGCAAGCCGGATCGTGTCGAAGATTTCGGGGCGGATGACAGGGCGGGGCCCGGGGCGCATGGCGAGGCCCTCGGCTTCCAGTAACGCCTCGACATCCGGTTCCAGCTGCCGAACTGCTTCTGGCTTAAGGCTGGCCTTGAGTTTGCGCAACACGCTGGCCACCGTCCGGGCCCGTACCTTCTGGTTATCCCGTTCCAGCAGTTTGACCGCAGCCTCCAGGTCGGCGATCTCGTCGGCGTTGAACTGACCGCGCGCGATGGTGCCCACGGATGGAATACGCCAGCGGGGTCGAAGCTCGTCGTCTGTTGACTGCTCGGCCTGCGGGTACAGGCGCAGCTCGGCGTCCCGCATCCTCTGCGCCGTGCGCCGCCCGACCCGGTATCGCTCCTCGATATCCGACAGGCTTAAACCGACCCGGGTCGCTTGCAACTCGAGCGCCAGCTGAAGCACCCGATCCGCAACTCCGTAGCGCATACACTCCCTCCGGTTCTGGAGAACCTGCCGCCCCGGGGTGACCGAAACGGACACCCCGGCATCGTACATCATTTCTGGAGCCCGGAGCACCGGCCAATGACTGGGAGGATGTGCATGTCCGTCATCGAGATCGATCGGAAACTTGCAGCTCTGACCCCAGGATCACCCCAACGCTGCAAGGGGCTCACGATGATCCCGCTCTTTGAAAGCGAGGAGGGCCTGGACGACTACCTCACCCTGGACGAGGCGCTTGCACGCGGCCTCGGAGAAGTCACGGAAGTATCGGAAGGGGGCTCGGTACCCGAGCTTCGTTTTCGCAATCGGGCGGACAAGCCCGTGCTCCTGGTTGACGGCGAGGAGCTGGTCGGCTCGAAGCAGAACCGGATTCTGAATATGAGCATTCTGGCTCCGGCCAGGAGCGAGACCCTGATACCGGTGTCCTGTGTCGAGAGTGGGCGATGGGCCTGGCGCGCCCGGTCATCCGGCACCAGTAACCGCGCGATCTACAGCAAGTTGCGATCGAAAAAAGTCGCGCAGGTATCGGCAAGCCTCCATGAAGGCGGCCTACGCTCGTCGGACCAGCAATCGATCTGGGATGACATAGCGGAGAAGTCTGAGCGCATGAACGCGTTCTGCGATACCGGCGCCAGCTCCGCGATCTATGAGCGCCATCGGGAAGATCTCGAGGAATTCGTCGCTGCATTGAAGCCGCAAGACGGGCAAGCGGGGGCCATTTTCGTCATCAACCAAAGGCCGGTCGGCATCGAGGTATTTCAGTCGGCCCGGCTGTTTGCCTGTTTTTTTCCGAAGCTTGTCCGCAGTTACGGCCTCGACGCCATCGACGAAAGTGATGCGCCGGCCAATTCGGACGATCCTCACGCCGTTGACGTTGCGGAGATGCTTTCGGGCGTGCGGGAAGCACAAGCCAGTCGCTTTCAGGCGGTTGGTCTTGGTGAAGACATTCGCCTCGAGGGAGGAAGCATGTTAGGCGCGGCGTTGGCGGCCGACGGCAATCTTGTTCATCTCGCCGCGTTTGATCGTACCTGGGCGTAACCGTGACCGATTCTGACACCCGGGCATGGTGACATCCGAATCGGAACACAAATCAGGACAAACCGGGTTCGCCGCGACGTTGGATCGCGCCAATCGCCCTCTTCAGGGGAGACCAGACTGTGACCCAGACCGGTGTTTTCAAATGTTCACGGCCAAGACTGCCGAGCGCGCGCGTTTTAACCAGGGGAACGCTCGCCGTCACCCTTATAGCCGCCGCCCTCACGACAGGCTGCGCCGAGAACGGGGATCTGTTCCGCGGAATGTCCTGGTTTCAGAAGCCCGCGCGGGCTGGCGCCGAAAAGACCTATGTGACCCTGCCGGACGGTACGGCAGGACTCGGCACAGAGGGGCTTGAAGGCTCGCTGCGCAACGCCATGGATCTTGCGAAGTCCAAGCGCTTCGATGAGGCGCGCGCCGCCCTCAACGATCTATCGAGCTCGCTCGCGCCCGGTTCCGAGTTATGGCGGGCCGTCAAATGCTCGGAGTTGACCCTGGCTATCCGGGGTGGGGACCTTGCGGTTCTCGTCACGTCGGCGGATGCGGTCGAGCGAACGCTCCGTGATCCCTTGCGCCCCCCGAAAGAGTGCGTGCAGCAACTCGCCATCGCTCGTGCCGTCCGCGGTCGGCCACTGCCGATCAACACGCCCGAGGGTCTCGCCGCGGCCTTGCAGGCCTCGCCGGCCGCGCAGGGCAGCAAAGTGGCCAGCCGCGATCCGGCGTCAGCGGAAACCCGATAGGAAAGGCAGGGCACCCATGTCCGGCTCCGTATGTCTTCGTGTGGCTGTTGTGACGTTCCTGGTCGTGCTGTTTGCCGGCGCAGCCTTGGCGCAGCAGCGCTCGATCCAGCTCGATGTCGATATCAACAAGACGTTCGAAGCCGTCGAGCGCAACAAGTCGGGATTCGATGCGGCTGTGCTGCCGGCACGAAAGCAGCTGGAAACATTGGCCCAGCGTTCGGCCGACATCGCCCGCCAGATCAATGCTCTTTCATCCGGTGCCAACGACGAGCAGCGCCAGACCCGGCTGCAGGAACTGCACGCCCAGGCCGTCCAAGCTCACGCCGAGTACCTGAAGCAATCCAGCACTATCGTTAGCGAAGCCTCGAAGCTCATCGCGGGCAATATGAGCGCTCTCGACACGCTCGCGCGCCGTCTCGAGAAATCCGGTGACGCCGCCCCCGACATCAAGAAAATGCAGGCCCGCATCGAGACCCAGACCGAGGTCGGGCGACAGATCATCCGGGAAATACGGACGATCCAGAACCTCGCGGCGCAGGACCCGGCCCTCGCGCGCCGCGTCAATTCCCTGATTGTCACGGCCAGCGCCGTCGACCGCAGCATCACCGCACAGAAGATGAGGATGCAGGCGAACCAGATCGACGGCCTCGATGCCGATCACAGCCGTGTCGTCGGAATGATCAACGTCGCGGTGACCGAACTCGCAGACATGTACACGGCGCTGGAGGCGGACAAGGCGCTCCTCGGCGAACTCAAGGAGGAAGTGGAGCTTGCCATCAACCTCGGTCTTCTGGATTTGACAAAGCAGGTGGTACAGCGATCGCTTCCGACACTCATTGACCCAACCGGCGACAGTGTTGTCCCGGGCCTGAGCGCCACGATCTCGAATATGCGCGAGCAGAACCGCATGATCCTGACACGCGAGCGCGGGGCGCCGACCGACGTCGAGAGAGGTTCAGGCCCGGCAGTAGTCCGCGATGTTCCGCAATTCAAGAATTTCTGACCAGGAGGCCTGAATGCGCATCCGCCGATCCCTGATGGCTATCGCTGTATTCAGTCTCTGCGCTGCGGCCACCATACCTGCTGTCGCTGACCCCAAGCCCGAGGACCAGGTGCGGCAGGTTCTGCTAAACCGCAACGCCGATCTTCGCGCTGCCCTGTTGAAGGCGTGGATATCCCGCCCCGATGCATCGGAGGCCAGCAAGATCCGATCCCTGACCATCGACCTCTATGCCAGCGAGGCGCGCCTGATGGCGCTGGGACAATCCCGGCCCATGATCCTCGACGGTGCCGGAATCAGCGAAGTGCCTTACTACGTTCTCGCCGAGCGCTCCCGGATCGTTCTCGATCCGTGGGCGCCTTTCGCCGGGCGGACCTTTGCCGTGGGTCGGGAGGCGGGCAGGTGAGTGAGGCGCTCGATCCGGTGCCCACCGCGACCGCAGGCCGGCTCGCGCTCGGGCTGCGCGAAGTCGATACGCTGGTCGTGACGGCAATGCTTGCGGTGGGGGTCTATCTGGCTCTGTCGGCGCTCGGTGTCCAGATCGATCCGCACACCACCTCACGCAAGGCGGCCGAGTTTCTTGGCGTGACGGGTCCGGTGTTCCTGATCGCGGGCGCGTTTCTCGCCTGGGTCGCGGGCGCACTTGTGGTGGAAATGTTCAGCCTGACATCGGCGCCGCGCAACTGGGCGCCCCTCGCGGCAGCTCTGTTCTATGTTGAAAACGCCGCGCCGTTTGTCGGTCTTCTGGAGTGTTTCATCAGTATCGTGTCGGCGCTGCTCGCATACTCCGCAGCCGCTGCCGGCCCCCAGGCGCAGTCAGCCATGATTGCCAACATTGCGGTCGCATTGGGCGCGTCGGCGGCGGGATGTTTCATCGCACTCTGTGCCCACAGCCTCAAGACGGTTGTGATGTACCGGGATGGCGGCGCATGACCCGGCAGCCCCTGAAACTCGCCGAGGCTGGAAACCTCCGGCTGCCGGTACCGTTCTTCGATCTTTTTATGGTGCTGCTCATCTGCTTCATGATGTTTCTGGCGCCCACACCGCGCCCGTCCCTCGATACCAGCAGCATTGACGTCCCGCTCAGCCGCGACGCCGGCGAGACCGATGTGTCAACGCTGATGCCTGCGGTGCCCCGCAGGCAGGGTACGGGCTGGATATACGAGCTGATCCCTGACGGCAGGCGCCTTGCGGCAGCCGACCTTGCGACGGCGGCGACAGCCGGGCGCAGAAAAGTGGTTCTGGTGGTCCCAGCGACAGTGAACTTGCAGCAGTTCATCGAAATGCAGGCCGATTTGCGCAGCCAGAAGATCGAGTTCGGCCTGGCGGTGAGGGAGGAGGCAAGGAAATGATCCGAAGTCTCATGCTGATTGTACTCCTGGGGATCATGGTGGTCATGGCTCGCGGCAATCCGGGAGCCTTGCCCGAAGCAGCCCGCTCGGCTGGCGCCGCGATCGAGGATCAGATCCGCAGGACCGCATCCGCCGCCGCCGATCCATCACCTGTTGAGACAATGTCGCGTCCGGCTGTGGAGCGCCGCCAGGTCCTCTCTGTTGAGGAACACCCACTTCCGAAACCGCTTGCGAGCCGACCGCCAGCGATCCTACATCCGGCCGTACCGCTGGCGGTGCGAGCTGCCGGACCCAGGGATGATGGTCCGCCGATGCCGGCGGTCCCCCGCATTGCGGTCGACGAGGCTCCGATCGGCAGGGAACCGTCGCCTCGGGTTGCCGCCCCCAGCGACGCGGCACTGCCGGTAGCGGCCGTCTCGACCGCACCGGCGGGGAGCGCTGGATCCACCACGATCACTCAGCCGGAAGCCCCCAGCCGATCCGTTCCGATTGAGTCCCTGCTGCGCAACGCGGCTCGCATCCTCGCGGAGACGGAGTTGCCGCGGTGAGACAGGTCGGGAGGCAACGCCTCGGGCTATTTGGGCTCCTCGTTTTGCTGTTCATTGCCGGCGTCCTGCTCTGGATGCCGGCCGCTGCGCCGCGCCAGATCGATGTCCGGTTTGACACCGTCCCGCCGGCTCCTGCGACCAATGCTTCGACCGCGCCGTCAGTGCCGACTCGTTCGGCGTCCGTTCAGCTCTATGACGCCAGGGTGTTTGAGCGAGCTGTGGAGCCGGCCCCCCGCACCGTCTCTACACCCAAGCCGCCTCAGGAGGTTCCGCGCAAGGAAGCTCCGCGCCCCCAGGGCGTCGATGCGCCGCCGCCACAGCCACGGGTGTTACCCCGGCCGGCCGAGCCAGCACCGGAGTCGCCGCCTAAAGCCGCGCAATCTCCCGCTGCTCCACCGGCGTCCCCCGATTCCCAGATTTCACCAACGGTCCCTGCGCCTGCCCCGCCGGTTTCCGCCGGTCTCAAACCCGGCCGATATCCTCCCCTCGTCGTCGGGTTCGAGACTATCGGGCTCGAACGTTATGCCCGTGTAACCGAGCGGATCGGCGGAGCTTTTTTCATCTATCTGGGCGACGAGGGGCTAGGCGCGCGTGTCTCGCTCGCGGAGCAGCGGATCGTTGCGGGGCCACCGAGCCCGGACCTTGCGGTTGAGCGGCCGTATCTGGTCAGCGATCCCGCCATCGGCGATCGCCTGTCCGACCTCGACCTTCCCGTTAGGGCCAGTCGGTCGGCCGTTGTCATGCTCTGGCCGCGGACCCTGGACGCGCGGGCCTGGGATGCCATCGAAGCCGCGTTGCACGATGAGAGCATTGACGGTGACCAGATCGTTCAGGTGGAGGCCAGACTTACCGAGACGTTTGGACGGCTGACGCTGCGGATCGAAGCGCTCACGCTGAAGCCCGAGGGGCGGCGGCATGTCCTGGGCAGGCCACGAACGGTGAGGATCACGTCATGAATCGGATCGGCAGATGGGTCCCGTGTCTGCTCGCCTGCAGTATCGTGGGTGTCCCGGTGACCATTGCGGCCCGCGAGCTCGACGCTGTCGTATCGGCTGCCTACGGTTATGCCCGGTTGAGCCAATCGCTTGGCCGCGTTAGCCAGGCCCGGGAGGCTCCGATCCAGAAGCCGCGGGCCGGTCGATTCGAACCTGAAATCCGCCGCGCAGCACTTCGGAACGGGGTTTCCCCCGAATTGCTCCTCGCCATCGTCGAAGTTGAGTCGAACTTCAACCCCGGCGCCGTCAGCCGCAAGGGAGCGCTGGGCCTTGGGCAGGTGATGCCGGCGACCGCCATGGATGTCGGGATCCGACCCGAACACCTGTGGCACCCTGAGACCAACGCCGAAGCGGCCGCCCGTTACCTCAAATGGCTCGGCAAGCGATACCGGTGGCGCGTGGACCCCATGCTGATCGGATACAACGCAGGCCCGGCCGTCGCCGACGGCCTGCAACCGGTGCCAGCGGAGACGCGCCGATACGTTGCAAGTGTCCGCAAGGCCTATATCGCCCGGCTGCGCCCGACATGATCGAACCGAAAACCCAGATTCTGGCGCTGAGGCGCGGCCTGCTTGTGGCAACAGCGCTCGCCAGCCTGCTGGCGGCTACCGCGTGCACCGAGACGCGCTACGTTCCGATCAGTGCGGAGGAGCCTGGCACTGATTCGCTGCGCCGCCGCGAGCGGGTGGTCGAATATGAAAGAAGCGAAGAACTTCTGACGCAACCATTCGCCTGCGTGCTGCTCCTGCCGATTGCCGGCGAGCCGGTGGCAGCACCTCTTACGGCGGCCATCGAGGAGTCGATCACGCGCCACCTGGCGCTACGCATACCCCGGGTCATTGTCGGTGATTTTCGTGATCAGCAGGCGCGCTACCACGGCGTGACCATTGCCGGCATGCGCGACGCCCTGCCGCTTGCGAGAACCATGAAATGCGAAGCGCTCGTTGAGGCGCGCGTCATCGCCGCAGAGGGTACCTTCGTCATCTTCTATGCCGGTTACCAGCTCGGCCTCGATCTGCGCGTCGTGCGCGTGCGCGACAGCAAGGAACTGTGGCGCAGCCGCCATACCGGAAGCCGAAGCAGTGGTAGCCTGCCATTGTCGCTCGCCGCTCCGGTATCCGTCTGGTCGGCTGCCTCACTCGCTCGCGACGAAGAGGCTATTCACTCGCTCGTCGACGAGCTGGTCCGCCGTTTGTTTATGACGTGGCCCTCCGCGCGGCGCCTGGGTTAGGGAGGATGGATTTACGAGAGATTGCTGAATTTTCAGAGGGATGCAGTTCCACTTTCTATCCCGGAGCATCCCGTGGCTGCACAGAGACCCTTGGATTTCAGGTTCGTCCCCTCCGCCAATTTCTATCGCTACAACGCTCTCCGCCTTCGGGCGGCATCGACGAAAACCCCAGTATCCGCGCGGTTCACGCACCAAAGCTGTTGACCGAGTGAACCGCGCCGAAGCCCGAATTCGTCTCTCTCCGGCCGGTTTTCTCCAAAACTCCTGACTTCGGCAAAACCGTACGGA
>SXGS01090805.1_pt1 | contig 10586 bp, 11 predicted proteins | sample 3174681 | NCBI WGS metagenome assembly SXGS01 (sample SAMN11356861, study PRJNA531348) | freshwater metagenome | isolation source: freshwater sample F1-80 | place: China: Fuxian Lake, Yuxi | collected 2017-12-25
CTTGAGCCGCACGACGCGCTTGCCCGCCCGCGCCGCCTCGATCATCGCCTCATGAATGGGCACGATGCGTTGATCATGATGTGCCGCCAACTCCGTGACGCAGATTCTCCGTGCCGAATCGGGAGCATGATCCAGGCAAAGCGGCGAGACGAGTTTGTCGTAAAGGATGAGATCGGCCTGCGCGAGGCACTCAACGGCCCGCAAGGTCAGAAGGCTCGGATGCCCCGGACCGGCGCCAACCAGGTAGACCGTGGGAATGACAGACATGAAGTTGTTCTATGCTTCTTGGCCGCTGTGAGATTTACAATTGACAATTGACAATTATCAAAAGCAAATTGAGGAAACGAACTACGTCTTTCAATTGCGAATTGGATATTGTCAATTGGTAATTGTAAATAGCGTTGATTCGAGCGCGGGGGGCGTCAGACCTCGACCAGCTCGTTCGCCTTCTCTTCCTTCTCCCACTCCGCGAGGTCTTCTTCCTCGCCTTGCCAGACACACAGGAGAATGCCGAATTCGTACAGCGCGCCCATGGGCACCCAAAGAAAAAGCATGCTCATGGCATCCAGCGACGGCGTGATAAGGGCCGCAAAGACCGCCATCCCAAACCAGGCGATCCGCCGTTTGTCGCGATAGGTCTGGGCCGTCACCATGCCGATGCGATGCGCGAACATCATCACCAGCGGCGTCTGGAACGACACGCCGAATACCAACGGCATCATCAGTGCGAAGCCCAGCCATTCATTGAGCCGCAAGTCCGCGTCGAGGCCGAGCCATTCGTTGAACCACAGCATGGCCTCGATGGCACGCGGCATGACGAGGAACTGGCACACGAGCACGCCGAAGATGAAGAGAAACAGACTGAACGGCAGATAAACGTTGACGAGCTTTTTCTCGTGCGGATACAGGCCCGCCGCGATGAACATCCAGATCTGCCAGAAGACGTATGGGCTAGAGATCACGAGGCCAGTCAAGGCTGAGACCTTGAGATAGACCATGAACGCTTCGGTGATATTCATGGTCGCAAGGCGTTTGCCACGCACCTGGACGGCCGCCTTTTGAACTTGGCCGGCCAAAGCGCCGGCATCGGTAAATGTGACGGGCAATCGAACGTAAGCATTGTGCTTCCGGTGATCCTGACTATGCTGTTTCCGATTATCGTCATTGAGCAGATCGGTTGCATCCAGATCCGTCAGCATTCTTGCGAAGGCGGCCGACATCACATCGAGGACGGGAGGATCGACATCCTTGTCTTCGAGGATGTTTTTGATGTCAGCGCGATGGAATTCGATAAAGACCGATAGCCTGGCTGGCTTCTCTCCGAGGTCGGTACGATCATTAGCTAGCAGCAGGGCTTTTTCCCATTTCCGCTGTTCAAATCTATCCAATTGAGCCTCAACCGGCGAAACGATGATGCCCAGCACCCACGGCCCCAAAAACAAAAGGGAAACAACCATGCCGAAGACGAAGCCGTACACCGCCTTCAGAAGGTGCGAGCGCAGATCCTCGATATGATCGCCGAAACTCATGCGAGTATCGTTGAACATGTCTTCGGGATCAGGTAGTTCCGGTTGGGTGGTGCTCATGGATACATTCAGGTAGGCTGGTCTTGCGTGGGACTATTACATTCTACCAATTAGCCGACGCGATCTCAAGTTCTACGGAAAAGTGGTAGAGGGTCGGATTCGCGTGGTCCGGTCACCCCGTGACCGGAAAGCCGGTCACGGAGTGACCGGACCACATCCAAACTGAGCCTCTACCGGAAAAGTAGGATTTTGCCGGCTGCATTGGGCGAAAATTGCGAGCGAGTTGCTTGCCATGCGTTCGAAGCGGTTGAAAATCCGCGGATCCACCAACGATCGCACACCGCGCGGTTCGATGATTCTTGACAACGATTGAACCGGCCAGCCAACGGATCGGAAGTGCGCGGATGCGACGTATATTCTTGTTGTGCGCGTTATTCATGATAGGATGCCTGAACGTGACGGGGCCGTTCCAGCCTCGTCCGCAGGCGCGCATTGACGATCCGCGTTTGAGCCCCAGCGAACAGGAAGCCAAGGCTCGCGATCGCTGGGCGATTCCCGATACCGAGGCCAAAATTGGTCCGCTCGACCCGCGTTTGACGCCGGGCCGCTGACGCTTTCATCATGAACTCGATCACGTTCGCTCTGGCCAATATCGCCGACACCGACGCGCTGGGCCGTCGGCTGGCGGCGCATCTTTTCCCCGGCGCGGTCGTCGCCTTGATCGGGTCGCTCGGCGCGGGCAAGACACATCTCGTTCGCGCCATCGCCGTCGGCCTCGATATCCCGAACGCCGCCGTCGTCAATAGTCCGACCTTCGTGCTCATTCAGGAATACGACGCGCGCTTGCCGATCTATCACTTCGATGCCTACCGCCTCAAGTGCGAAGCCGAATTCGCGGCATTAGGCGTCCACGAGTATTTCGCGGGGGACGGCGTGTGCCTCATCGAATGGGCGGACAAGGTTCCAGCGTGTTTGCCGGGCGAGCGCTTGGAGATTCGGATCACGATCAGCGGGGCAGAGTCGCGCAGCGTTGAGATGATTGGGATCGGGGCGCGTTATGAGGCGATTCTATTTGCATTGACTCCGCTTGCGGCTTAGTGTTCGCCGGCGCGCGTGAAATCGCTGTCACTTCCCTGCGAGCGCTAAACGGCCTAACGGGAAAACGCCACACGCGCTTTCTCTGCCTGGACTTTCACTTCGACGAATGGGCTTTGCGTGAGCCGGTCCACCGCCGCGTGGACCGCGGCCAATTCCGCGGGTGTGTCACGCTTCTTGTCTTCGCGACGCTTCTCGTGCCAGGCGGCCACAGCACGCAATGCGCTTAGAGTTGTCGCGCGGGCGGAAGCCTCGTCGTACACGTCGCGGCCGTCCGGCAGACGCACGCGGTTGTTGCGCATCTGATGCTTCAGGTCGAGCATCTCGCGGATCAAATGCCACGGGACTTTGTCGCTGCCGCGCCGCGCCAACGTCGCCGCGGCATTGTAGCGAATGTCCCAGCCCGGCGCGCTCGGCATCGTCTCGGCGAGCTGCACCAGTGCGGCCCAAGAGATGCCGGAAGGAAACGACGCCGCGTCCGGCGTCACGACGGCGACGATGTCATATTCCGATGGCCGTTCGGCGCTCATCGGCGTCGTCTGTGGACGCCAAAACAGAATCGTGAGCACGATCAAAACGAGCACGCCGATTGCCGACAGGAGCAGCAAGCCGCGGAGAACCAGGCCTTTGTCTTCTTGTGCCATAGTCAGTGGTCAGTGGTCAGTGGTCAGTGGTCAGTGGTCTTTGTTTCTGACCACTGACCACTGACCACTGACCACTGCTCTAGTCGTTTTCCTCGACGCGCACCAGCGTGCCGCGTCCCTTGTCGTTTGACAGGTCAACCAGTGCACCCTCGACAGCGCCTAATTCGCCCCAAAAATTGAATGACATTGCAGTGAGCTTGCGCAGGAACTGATCGTCCGCCTTGGCGGTCGCGATTAGGTGCTCATCAACCTTGACAACGAAGGGCATGTCGCGGCTCGACACGTTGCTCTTGTCGATGTAATGAAGGGCGGTCCTCGCCCAACCGGCGCGGGAAGTCTTTCCCGTCGCTGCATCCTTCAACGTCACGACGACTGCCGACTGTTGCTCGGACGGAATCTTGGCGTAGCCCTTGAGGTTCTCGCCGAGGTTCATGAGCGCCCACAGCGTCATGCGGCGTTGTTGGGTGTTGCCGTTAAGGTCGGGTGAATTATCGTGCTTCAAAAGTTCGCACAAGACCGGCGCACCGGCGGCGATGTGGAATTCGCCGAGCGCCGCGGCCAGGAAGCTCACGTGATCGCGTTGGCTGCGGAGTTTGCGCCATTGCAGGTGTCTGTCCTTGTCGGTGCTCTTGGCGATGCGAGCGCCGAGCAGCTTCTCGTCCTCCACAAGCACTTGGAAAGCCCGGTCGAGACGCTCGGCCAAATCGAGCGCAAAGCCAGGGTCGGCCTTCCAGCGCAGCGTCGCCGGCTCGCCGCGCTTGAGCACTTGGGCCAAGTCATTGGCGGCGCGCCAGCGGATGTCCGCGTTTTCGCTGTCCAGACGCTGTAAGAAATGCGCCGGATCCTGATCGCGATTGACCAGAAAGTTGGCCGCCAGAATCACGAGCACGAGAACGAGAATAATCAAGCCGGGGATGACAAAGAGCTGCGCGATGAATCGCCCCGACGGCGGCTGCACCGGCGGCAGTCCCGCGTCAGACTTCGGAGGATCAGACGGCGCGGCGGAATCCATCAAGGCACCAAGGTCAGGAGATCGACTATCCTTGTTGGTTTTAGTGAAACAGTGGAGGCAAACCAGAGTCCATGCCTGTCAACATACCATGCCGCAACCGTCTTGACGCGCACCTTGGCAGCTTGCTAGGGTATACTGAGTACTTCTTACTGAAACGTCCAGAAAGCTGCCCATGCCGATGACGCTGGAACAATATGCGGTCTATCTGGATTCGCGCAACCTGGTTTGGCCCGCGCCGCCGGTGGTGCACGCGCCCAAGGCGACGCCGAAATTGCAGCCGCTGCCGCAGGTGCGCGTCGTTTTGTGGAATATCTACGGCACGCTCTTGAACGTCCTTAGCGGACAAATCTTACATGAGCACCCGCAGAAATTCGTGATGGACATCGCCCTGGACAAGACGGTGCAAGAATTCAAAATGTGGGCATCGATGACGCGCAAGCCGGGGCAGCCTGCCGACTACATGGGCGAGATCTATCGCAGGGTGCTCACCGATCTGCGTCTGGCGGCCTCGCCGGGAGAGAAGCACCCGGAGCTTCGTTCCGAACGTATCTGGGAGGCCATCGTCAATAAACTCAATCAAAAAGATTACAAATACGACGCTGCGATGTACGGGCCTCTCCCCGATTTTTCGCGCAAGATCGCGTACTTCTTTCACGCCAGCCTGCAAGGGACCGCGTGTTACGCGGGAGCGGCGCCAACGCTGGAGCGCCTTCAGCAATTCGGACTGAAACAGGGTCTGCTGGCGGACACGCAGTGCTTTAGCTTCGTACAATTACAGCGGGGTCTGGCGGCGCAACACGACCGCCTCGCCATCGACATGATTTTCCACGGCGCCCTGCGTTCGTTGTCGCACGAGGTCGGCGGTCGCAAGCCTTCCGAACGGCTCTTCAAGCATTGCTTGACGCAGTTGTCGAGCATGGGTATTGCGCCAATGCAGGTGTTGCACGTGAGTTCGCGCATCGCCCAGGATCTCGCCCCCGCCAAGAAGTTCGGCATGCGCACGGCGCTCTACGTGGGGGATAGGGAATCCGTTCAGGCCACGCCCGAGCAATTCAAGGATCGCGCGACCCGGCCCGATGTCATGGTGACGGAACTGAGCCAGATTGCCGAGATCGTGGGAGGATGAGAAAGGATGAAGGATGATGGATGAAGGATGATTCCGAGTGATCCTCCTCTTTTGCATCCCTCATCCTTCTGCCTTCATCCTTTGTCTTCGGGAGCGACCTTCATGCCGCCTGATTTGCATTTCGATTTGACCAAAATCGATTTCACAAACGTCGTGGCGGATCGTGAAGCAATTCGCAAAGTCAACCCACAACGCTTCGAGATGGAACAAATCGACGCCATCGTTCACATCGATCCGGCCAACAAGCTCATCGTCGGCTACAAGGACATTCGCTTCGACGAATTTTGGGTGCGCGGCCACATGCCGGGCTATCCGCTCATGCCAGGCGTCCTGATGTGCGAGGCGTCGGCCCAGCTTTGCAGTTACTACACGATGTCGCAGCACACCCTGGCCGAGGGTGACTTTCTCGGCTTTGGCGGCATGGAAGAGGTGCGCTTTCGCAGTCCGGTCCATCCGGGCGAACGGCTGGTCCTGATCGGCAAGGAAGTCCGCTTTCGCCGGCGGCAGACGATTTACAACGTCCAGGGTTTCGTCAAGGATCGCATGGTCTTCCACGGCGACATCATTGGCGTGGCACTGCGTCGTGGCGAGGTGTAACCCGTGCGCGCGTCAACTCGCATCCCCTCGGAGGAGCTCACGCCGTTTCTGCTTGACGTGCCGCACCCAGGCCGCCTGCCTCCTGATTCGCCCGCGCTCGCTCCCAGCCCCCCCATCTCATGGCGCGACCTTTTCGGCAATGAGCATCCGGTCGAAATCGAAGTCGGCTTCGGCAAGGGTCTGTTCCTGCTCACCCAAGGCCAGGCGCGCGCCGACACGAACTTCCTCGGCATCGAAATCGAACGCAAATACGTGCTCCTCACGGCGACGAAGATCGCTCAACAGAAGCTGCCGAACGTCAAGCTCGCGTGCACCGACGCGCGTTGGTGTCTGAAAGAACGCGTCGCGGAGTCCAGCGTGGCGGCCGTACACGTCTACTTTCCCGATCCGTGGTGGAAGAAGCGGCACAAGAAACGTAAACTGCTGACGCGCGCTTTCGCGGAGCAAGTCGGGCGCGTGCTGCAAGCAGGGGGTCGACTGCGCTTCGCGACGGACGTCGCGGAGTATTACGAGGAGTCGCTGACGATGTTGAAGGATGTTGCGGCTTTGCGAAGTTTGCCGAGCCCTGTTGCGGATGAACAATCCGTGACCAACTTCGAACGCAAGTATCGGCAAGAGGGCAGGCCGATCTACCGGGCACTTTTTGAAAAACAGTCGGAATTGGCTTAGCGCTCGCCGTATCCCATGCGATGGCGTGGTTTGAAAACGAACGCTAAACAAATCGAGGATGGAACAAACCCATGCACTTCGCCGATCGACTCTTGGACGCCTGCCGAAAAAAGCAAAACGCCCTGTGCGTCGGCATCGACCCACGCTGGGAACAGTTGCCGCGGGAGATTCGCGCCCGTCACGCCGGCGGGACGCTCGACGCGATGGCGTCGGCGTTCGAGGAATTCAGTCTGCGCGTGCTCGACATCGTCGCGCCGCTTGCGCCCATCGTCAAGCCGCAGAGCGCGTTCTTCGAGGCGTGCGGCCCAGCGGGTATGCTGACGCAGCAGAAAGTGTTGGTCAAAGCGAGACAACTCGGCCTCCTCACGATTCTCGACGCCAAACGCGGTGACATCGCTTCGACCGCGGAAGCCTACGCCGACGCCGCTCTCGCCGGGACGCTTCACGAAGGCAAACGCCATGCGGTATGGTCGGCGGACGCGCTGACGGTCAATCCCTATCTGGGCCGCGACGCCATCGAGCCGTTCCTGGCGAGCGCGCGGCGAGCTGAAGCGGGCGTGTTCGTGCTCGTGCGGACGAGCAACAAGGGGTCAGGGCAGTTTCAAGATTTGTCGTGCGACGGCAAACCGCTCTATCAGCACGTTGCCGGTGCGGTCGGCGCCTGGGCGGCGGAGAACATCGGCACGTGCGGATTCGGCGATGTCGGCGCGGTCGTCGGCGCGACGCATCCCGCGGAGCTGGCGCTCGTGCGAACCTGGATTCCGCAGGTCATCTTCCTCGTGCCCGGCTATGGCGCTCAGGGAGGGGCCGCCGCCGACACAGCCGCGGCATTCCGCGCTGACGGGGCCGGTGCCATCGTCAACAGTTCGCGCGGCATCACCGCCTGCTTCAAGCCCGACGAGCCGAAGTGGGAGGCCGCGATCGAGCGTGCCTGCCGCGCCGCCATCCAGGATCTCGCGCAAGTGACGCCGATGAAAGCGCTCGGCGATTGAGCCGCAAGCGGTATTACACATCGCGGCGCGCGAAGTAGAACATTCCTACCATGGCCGTTCCCAGCGACACGCCGAGGCTGATCAGCATCGTGCGGCTCAGCGCGTTCCAATCGTAGAAACCTTTGATGACGTTCGGCAACGCCTGCAGAGCACGCTCCGGCGACGGGATGATGCTCGGTAGCTGCGCGAGCAGAAAACCGCCGCCGTAGATCGTCATCCACACCACCGCGATACTGACCAGCGTGTTGCTCGACATCGCACTGACGCTGACCCCGAACGTGATGACGAACACGAGCATCGAGGCGACGACCAGCATGGCGACGAGGCTGCCATGAATGGTGATGGCCTCGCTGTGGAGCAGGAAGTAGGCGCCGATCATCGCGAGGATATTCTTGACGAAGAAAGTGCCAAGAATGAGAACCAGCCGGGCGTGCCATTTGCCCAAGAAATACTGATATCGGCTGATGCCGCGGCAAAGGATCGAGTCGGCCATGCTGCCTCGCTCGGAGCAGATCGCCCCCGCGGTGATGGCGATGATGAGGGTGAGCGAACCGTAAATGACCCAGTGCATGAGATCGCCCATGGTGTCGGGCGCGGACTGAATCATGCCGGCGATGTGACGCGCGCCGAAGCGATAGAGCAGATAGCCGACCAGGACTCCCAAGGAGAGCAAGAGCCAGACGCGGTAGATCCAGCTGTTGAAGGTCGCCTTGAGATCGGCCTGGAATACCGCCCAATAGGGGAGCAGGCGGTTAATCCTCACGCGCGTCGGCGCGATGGCGGTGATTGCGTCCATAAAAGTCCCCGCATTGGTTTGGCCGCTTGCGGCTTAGCGCTCACTGCCACGCGCCAAGGTGCTCGGCGCATGGCAGTGAGCGCTAAGCCGCAAGCGGCCGATTACGCCGCGTTCTTGTACGCCCTGGTGAATCCTCGCGACGCTTCTTCCTCGACTAGATCGAGAAAGGCCTGCTCCGTCTGCATGCCAACAGAGCGGATGCTGATGACCGTGACCTTGCTGTCCGCAAATGTCATGAAGATGTTCGCCAGCGCATTCGTGTTGTTGATTTCCTCGCTCATGCGGATTTCCAGGCGGCGCTGCTTGAGGTTAACGAACTTGAAGTCGGACATGCCTTTGAGGGCTTGCAGCGCCCTGGTGATCGCTTTTTGATCCCCTTCCAGCTCGAACTCGTAGTGATTTCGTTTCATGCGCCCCTTGAGGTCTTGCAGCGAGCCGAAATAAATCAGATGCCCGTGGCTGAGCACTGCGGCGTGATTGCACACCTCGTCGATGTCGCTGAGGTTGTGGCTGGCGATGATGAGCGTCTTGTCGCGCGCCAGCGTCTTGATCAGTTCCAGCATGCTGCGGCGGGCTTCGGGATCGAGGCCCAGCGTCGGTTCGTCCCAGATCAACAGGTCTGGCTCGTTGATAAGACTTGTGGCAACCGCGAGTCGCGCGATCATGCCATTGGAGAAATTCTCGATGCGGTCCCCCGAAGCGCCCAAAAGATCGACCGCGCGAATCAGCGAGGCGAGACGTGGTTTGCGTGCTTCGGCGGGGAGCCCGAAGAGACGGGCGATGTAGTCAAGGTAGGTGATCGGCGTCATACCGCTGGGAAACTGCGGATTGGTCGGGATGTAGCCGATGCGGCAACGCAAGGAGGCCGCGTTCGGGGTCATCTTTTGCCCGAACAAACGCACCCAGCCCGCGGTGGGGCAATGCAGTCCGAGGATGAGGCGCAGCAGCGTCGTCTTGCCGGCGCCATTGTGCCCCAGCAAACCCAGGACGCTGCCGGGTTCGAGCTTCAGTGTGACGTCATTTAGCGCGATCTGGCGGTTTTGGTAGATCTTCGTCAGCTGATCCGTTTCCACCACCAGGCCGCTGGAGATCTCGGCCACGAGACTTCCTCCAGGCAACCGCGCCCTCTCTCCTCCAGTGCGGAAGAGGTTGGGGTGAGCGGTAATTGCATACGGACCTATCTTCGGCAGCACAACCTCCCCGGATAAACTGAAAGTCGCAATGATTGTTCTCGCTCTCTTCGATCCGTAAGCTAATGGCGTTAAACCCAACGCAGATAACCACGAAACGCACGAACGACACGAAAAAGAGAAAAGGATTGGTATTCAATTTCGGTTTCGTTTTCGTGTCATTCGTGTGTTTCGTGGTTTTCTGCATTTGAACAACCCGCTTCGGGTCTTTCGCGTATGTCCCAATTTGAAGCCTTCCACAGCCGCGCGACACAGCACTTTCGCGACCTGCAAGATCGCATCTGCACAGGGCTTGCCAAGGCAGACGGCAAAGCACACTTCCGCGAGGACTCCTGGCAACGCGAAGGCGGCGGCGGTGGACGTTCGCGCGTCCTCATCGACGGCGGCGTCTTCGAGAAAGCGGGCGTCAATTTTTCCGAAGTCTTCGGCCAAATGGCGCCGGAATTCGCCAGCCAGATTCCCGGCACGGGGCGCGACTTCACTGCGGCCGGAGTCTCGCTCGTCTTGCATCCGCGCAATCCCAAGGTTCCGACCGTGCACGCCAACTTCCGCTTCCTGACCAAGGGAGACAAGTGGTGGTTCGGCGGCGGCGCCGATCTCACGCCCTACTATCCGTATCGCGACGATGTGATCCATTTTCACAAGGTCTGGCAGGCCGTCTGCACGCGCCATCCCGCCCCCGTTGACTATCCGAAGTTCAAGAAATGGTGCGACGAGTACTTTTTCTTGCCTCATCGCAACGATCCTCGCGGCGTCGGCGGCATCTTCTTCGACTATATCGAAGGGCAATTCGACCCGTTGTTCGCCTTCGTGCGCGATGCGGGCGATGCCTTCCTTGACGCGTACGTGCCCATCGTACACAAACGTAAAGACGAGCCATACAGCGAGGCGGAGCGATTTTTCCAGGAGTTCCGCCGCGGCCGCTACGTCGAATTCAAC
>SXGS01347830.1_pt1 | contig 10586 bp, 8 predicted proteins | sample 3174681 | NCBI WGS metagenome assembly SXGS01 (sample SAMN11356861, study PRJNA531348) | freshwater metagenome | isolation source: freshwater sample F1-80 | place: China: Fuxian Lake, Yuxi | collected 2017-12-25
CCAACGAAGCGTGCGAAGCGTTGTAATACCAAATTTATCATACAGATCGTGCAGTGATACTATTTTTCCTCACGGGTTCATATGGTTAAAGCGCATATAATGCATTGCCAGGGGGCCCCCTTGATTTTCATTTTCTTTGCCTTTTAGCGTAGATTTACAGAAGGTAGATAAAGAAAAACCGTAAGAAAATAAATGAAAAAAGGAGTATAAAAACGGATCATGGTGAAATATATGTCTTCTAAGGATGAAGAGTTCGAAGAGTCACAAGAAGTCCTTATGAGGCTTGAGACCGCTGACCGCTCTTTGATTATGATTGAATATGCATAAAACAAAATATAGAAAATATCATAAAAGTCTTAGTTATTATAAATCTAATAGTGTAGCAACATCCGGTGTAAGCATAGCTAATATTGGTCCAACACCTATATATGGTATTGTAACTAGAGAGACAGCAACATTAACAGAAAAACAAATAGAAACAGCACGTCGTACATTAGCACGTGCTTTAAAAACTTCGAAAGGTCGTTATTGGATACGTGTATATCCTGATATACCGGTAACAGCGAAACCAGCAGAAGTTCGTATGGGAAAAGGTAAAGGTAGCGTTTCCTATTGGGGTACTCGTGCAAAAATAGGTAAAGTATTATTTGAATTTGAAGTAGGCGGAGCCCATAATATTTTACAAGCACAATTAATACGTAATTCATTATCAAATAAACTTGGTATTCCTTCGTTAGCATTATTGACTAATTCGTTAAATTAATTTCGAGCAACGTGACGGTCTCCGCCCATGTCTGCGTATTATTAATAATGAATTATTATGGCTTACTCTAGGCTTAAATAATGTTGTTTCTCAAACAATAGATTTTACTATGCAATTTGATACAAAAAATTATTGGTTAGCAAAACAATCATACTATGATATAAACATATATGATGATATTTATCTTAGTAATAAAACAACAAAACGTGCACGTCGTAATATTGGATTAGATCATAAGAAAAATAATATAACATTCTTTTGTAATGCGATGGGTCGAACAGGTGATGGAAATATGGCTAATTTAACAACAACAGGAATATTAAGTAATATACTTGCATTAACATTATTAACTGGTAAATTAGCCAAACCAATACTTGCGAGCAAATCAATAGCACATTTACATATTAAAAAAGGTATGGCAACAGGAGCAATAATTAGATCATTAGAACCTTTTTGGTATTTAGAAACCGAAGATACAGAAATAGCAAAAGGACATAAAAATACATTCAAAGTACATGAAAATATTTGGAATTCCGCGAAATGGCTCAATACATATAGTTATTTTGGTTCAAAACGCAATATTGTACTTCATTGCGCTGCTTTCTAAACGATGATTATATACAATGATCACAGAATAGAGATCGTGAAGAGTGAAACATCGATTGTTCAACACAATGAAAAGAAAGGATTAATGAATGCGGAGCTATCTTTAAGCGACGGATGGTCCTAGGGCATATGGGCATATAAGCTGTTGCTCCGCCTTTCGAATTGTTTCGACGTAATACTTAAAGAAGGCAAGAAGACGAAGCACAATAAATTTTGCTTAATAGAATTCGCCTCCATGATCAAAAAGGGCAGTTTAAATGTGTCTGATCTTTCATATTATTTAAAATTAATAATAATGGAATAAGGGTCCAAATAAATTGCGATTAGAACTATATGTTTAAATATTTATTAGCTGATTTTGCGGAACCTTGGCAAGTAACATTCCAAGATCCAGCATCTCCAATAATGAAAGGTATTATATTTTTACACAATGATATAATGCAAGTTTTATTATTTATCGGAGGTTTTGTTGGATATATATTATTTAGAACTGTACACAGATTCTATCATACAAAACAAGCAGTACCTTCAGCAGTAGCACATGGTACAACTATTGAAATAATTTGGACAATTACTCCAACATTATTATTAGTTTTAATTGCGACTCCATCATTTACATTATTATATGCAATGGATGAATTAATTGACCCTGCTATTACATTAAAAGCTATTGGTAGACAATGGTATTGGACTTATGAATATACAGATTATGAAGTAGATCATAAACCAATTATATTTGATAGCTATATGGTACCTATTGATGATTTACAACCTGGACAATTACGTTTATTAGAAGTTGATAATCGTGTTGTTTTACCTGTGAATACTCATGTTCGTTTATTAACAACTGGTGCTGATGTAATTCATTGTTGGGCTGTTCCTTCATTTGGTGTAAAAATAGATTGTGTTCCTGGTAGATTAAACCAAGTTGAAATTTTTATTGAACGTGAAGGTGTATATCATGGACAATGTAGCGAACTTTGTGGAGCGAATCATGGATTTATGCCAATTGTAGTAGAAGCAGTATCATTAGAAAAATACTTAGAATGGGTTATGTCTCGTTAATACATATTTGTGTATGGTCAATATCTCTTAAGTTCCTAACCTTTCGAAAATGATATGGGCTATATCTTATGCGCTGTATTATGAGTTATAGGCTTTAACCTGTTTTATAATTCTGCTAGCGAAGCGAGCGAAGCGATATAATTGATCGAATACAGTTGACCTTTTTTTTAATACTGCCGAATTAGCTTAATCGGTAGAGCGGCTGATTTGTAATCAGCAGGTTGCGAGTTCAAGTCTCACATTCGGCATTTTGAGTGCATTTCTTCACATATGCCATATTTAGGCGTAATTTGGGCGAAATAGTCCATTATTGTTTCAATATTTGTCATTTGAAGGGATTCAGCCAAGTAGAGTAGTTTTATTGTTATGACATTACATATTTATAGTGAACATGGTCCAATACTTATTTTCTTAGCATTAAGTATTGCGATATCATTAATACTTTTTGCATTATCATATTACTTAGTTGGTTCATATGGTTATTATACACAAACGGATGCAGAAAAAATATCTACATATGAATGTGGATTTGATCCTTTTGATGATGCACGTAATCGTTTTGATGTACGTTTCTATTTAGTATCCATTCTTTTTATAATATTTGACCTTGAAGTAAGCTTCTTATTCCCATGGGCTATGGTATTAGGAGATTCCACATTAGATTTTGGTATTAGTGCGTTTTGGTCAATGTTTGTTTTTCTTTTTCTTTTAACCATTGGCTTTGTATATGAATGGATGACTGGTGCTCTCGATTGGTAGATTCGATGTTTATTAGCATCTTAAATTCACATTTTACAGCTGGATAAAAATAATAAAGTTCAATTGCTCAATTAATGGCGGAGCTGTTGCTCCGCTACGGGTCGCTTCTGCCAGAATTTTTGCTCATAGTAATAAATTAAAAATCTTGGATCTATGTAGCTTAATTGGATAGAGCAGCGGGCTTCGAACCCGAAGGTTGTAGGTTCAAGTCCTACCATGGAGATTTGTACTGACCGTCAGAGGCTCAGAGGCATAATACTACAATCAATTCAATATATTAAATCGTATTAAGAATAATAGTGGATAATTGAAAGAAATTGCTCATACTTTATAATAATCCGCATTCTAAATTATAAAAATAGGTTTCGCCGAGGTTTGGCTTCATTGATACTGACTTCGCGGAGACATTGTAATGATGCGAATAATACTTACGGATAAATCAAATAGGTGAAGACGAAATCAAAAATCTAAGCTATGCTAAGATGTGGTGGGTGGGCTCAACGAAGAGCGGAGCAACAAGAATATCAATAAGAATCAAAATTAAAATTATAATCAACATAAAATTATTATGTATTTATTAATACCGACATTACCACTAGTTGGTGCTATATTAGGTGGGTTCTTTGGTAGATATATAGGAGGATTAGGAAGTGCAATAATATGTACATCAATGGTAGGAATGACTTGTATATTATCATTTATGGCAGCATATGAAGTAGCATTTAGTGGATCACCTTGTTATATTCAATTAGGACCTTGGATTTCAACAGAATTATTAGATGCAAATTGGGGATTTTTATTTGATACTGTATCGGTAGTATTATTAGTAACAGTAACTGTAGTATCAACATTTGTACATATTTATTCAAGTTCATATATGGGAGAAGATCCACATCAGTCAAGATTTATGAGTTATTTATCATTATTTACTTTCTTTATGATAATTCTTGTAACAGGTGATAATTTCTTACAAATGTTCTTAGGTTGGGAAGGTGTAGGTTTATCTTCATATTTATTAATTAGTTTTTGGTATACTCGTATATTAGCAAATCAAGCGGCAATTAAAGCGATGGTAGTCAATCGTATCGGGGATTTTGGTTTAGCATTAGGTATCTTTGGTATATATATGGTATTTAAAACAATAGATTTTACAACTGTATTTGCAATGGTACCCGCTGTCTTTGAAGCAAATGAAACATTTAATATATGTGGATTTGAATTACCCGCATTAACTACAATAAGTTTATTATTATTTGTAGGTGCTGTTGGTAAATCGGCTCAAATAGGTCTTCATACATGGTTACCAGACGCAATGGAAGGTCCGACACCAGTTTCAGCATTAATTCATGCAGCAACAATGGTTACTGCCGGAGTATATTTATTAATTCGTTGTTCTCCTTTAATATCATATTCGCCCACAGCTTTAGGTATAATTACATTTTTTGGTGGTATTACCGCTTTAATCGCAGCAACTATTGGTTTAGTTCAAAATGATATAAAAAAGGTAATTGCATATTCAACATGTAGTCAATTAGGTTATATGGTATTTGCTTGTGGACTCTCTAATTATGAATTAAGTTTATTCCATTTAAGTAATCATGCATATTTTAAAGGTTTATTATTCTTAACAGCAGGGTCTGTTATACATGCAATTGCAGATGAACAAGATGTGCGACGAATGGGTGGTTTAATAAATATTTTACCATTTACATATACTTTATTATTAATTGGTTCTTTAGCTTTAATGGGATTTCCATTCTTAACCGGATTTTATAGTAAAGAAGTTATATTATCTGTGGCTTATGCTACATTTACAGTTGAAGGTACTTTTGTACATTGGTTAGGTTCTCTCGCAGCGTTCTTTACATCATTTTATAGTATTAGATTATTATATTTAACATTTATTGCTAATCCTAAATCTGGTAAAGCTCAATTAGAACATGCTCATGATGCACCTCCTGCTATGGCTATTCCATTATTTTGTTTAGGTATTGCTTCTATCTTTGTTGGATATCTTACACGTGATATGATTATTGGAATGGGTACTAATTTCTTTGGTAATTCTATTCTTTCATTTCAAGCTTCTATTTTAGAAGCTGAATTCTTACCTTATACTATTAAATTAATTCCACTTGTTGTTAGTATCTTAGGTGCTAGTCTTTCTTTCTATTTATACTCCGTAAATTTACCTAGTAAAATATCATTAATAATGCTTACGAATTCCACAAACTTATCATCCAAAATATTTTATCATGGTTATACCTTCTTAAATAAAAAATGGTATTTTGATAAAGTATATAATCAATATCTTGCTGGACCTGCCTTACAATTTGCATATCAAGTTACTTTTAAAACTATTGATAAAGGTATTTTAGAATTACTTGGACCATATGGTATTGCACAAACTATTGTTTACTTTACTCAACAAATCCGTAAATTACAATCGGGATATATTTATCATTATGCCTTCTTTATTCTTATTGGTGTAACATTATTTACCGGATATGGTATTTTAGATGCTTCTTTTGACGTATTAATCTAAATTCCTGATGATGCCAACGTAGTGCTAAATCACTCTTTATATAATTACATCATGGTAATTACTGAGTTCTATTAAGTGCGTCGCACAAGTGTTGCAGAAGTCGCACATACTGTTTTTATGTGTTCACTTTCTTTTTCGCGGGTATAATTTTCGGCTACGCCTCAGCTATGCCACGGCAACGTCTATATTTATGATCTTACGGACATTTCGAATCCCTCAGATTGTGATCTGCGTATTATATTCATTGCGGAGCCCATAATAGATCCACAATTATTCATAGAAAGCAGGATGGTGCTGAAGCCATACATATTATGATAAATCTTTTACTAATTAGTCCAATATTAACAGTTATTGGGATTTTAATAAATAAAAAATTAGCGCGAGAGATTGCACTTTTTGGTTCATTAATAACTTTTGTGATATCATTAGGTTTATGGGTATTATTTGATGAATCAACTCCTAAGGGAGTATATCAGTTTTCAAGTTTCTTATTTGGAGCTGATGGTATTTCAGTACCTTTTGTTATTCTAACGACTTTTTTAATCGCAATATGTATATTAGCTTCTGTTGAATATACTAAAGATCCAATATATTATATAAGTTTTGTTAGTTTAAATTTCTTATTAGTCGCTGTATTCTTAGCAACGGATGTTCTATTATTTTATATTTTATTTGAAGCAGTATTAATACCAATGTTTATAGTCATAGCGGGTTGGGGATCTCGTACACGTAAAATACGTGCAGCTTATCAATTTTTCTTATATACATTACTTGGTTCATTATTTATGTTAGTCGCATTATTAACAATATATTATGAAACAGGTACTACTTCAATACAAGTCTTAACTAATTTAATGGCATCAACAGGTGAAGGAGAAACAACTGGATTATTTAGTTTAGAACGACAAAACTTATTATGGTTAGGTTTCTTTTTATCATTTGCGGTTAAAGTACCAATGGTACCATTTCATATTTGGTTACCAGAAGCTCATGTCGAAGCACCAACAGCTGGTTCCGTATTACTAGCCGGTATTTTATTAAAATTAGGTACATATGGGTTTATTCGATTCTCATTACCATTTTTTCCAGATGCATCTGTATACTTTACACCATTAATTTATACATTAAGTATAATTGCAGTAGTATATACTTCATTAACAACATTACGTCAAATCGATTTAAAAAAAATCATTGCATATTCTAGTGTTGCCCACATGGGACTTGTTACTATTGGATTATTTACATTTAATACACAAGGTATCGTTGGTAGTCTAATAATAATGATTAGTCATGGTTTTGTATCTAGTGCTCTCTTTCTTTGTGTAGGGGTACTTTATGATCGTTATCATACACGTGTGATTAAGTATTATCAAGGATTAGCAACACCTATGCCAATATTTGCTACTGTGTTCTTATTCTTTACAATGGCAAATCTAGCATTCCCTGGTACAAGTAGTTTTGTCGGTGAAATGTTAATCTTATTTGGAGCATTTCAACATAATATTCCAGTTGCAATATTAGCGGCTTCTGGTATGGTATTAGGTGCTGCATATTCAGTATGGTTAGCAAACCGTATATTATTTGGACCAACTTATTCATTATTAATAAATTCTTGGACTGATATGAATCTACGTGAGTTTATGATATTTTTACCATTAATAATAATGACTTTATTCCTTGGTATTTATCCTGCGCCGATTATTAATGTATTAACTACTTTTGTATAATTAGTTACATTTTACATCATTATTAGGCTATTATCTGCTGAGAATACTACCCCTCTGTTAATGTTATATTATTCGCAAAAGGCCAATGTCCCCCCATGTTTTTTCGTTCTTTCTCTTTTTTGTGTAAATTTAGCTCCTTAGATAGATCGAAAAAAGCCAAAAAGGGAGAAGGAAAGGTGGGATTACGATTTATTTGTGACTGCTTATGTCCAGAGATTACTATATGAGCCGTGATCCACGCTTCGGATTAGGCGGCACCACCCTTTGCCCTTCAATCAATGGTTCTAATTCTTATCTTCAAATCCTTACTGACTCTTTGAACTATGACAATTATTAGTTTATCTTCTTTACCTGCGTTATCGCCAGAAGTATTTCTTTTAACTACATTATGTATATTATTATTATATGCGGTAATAAGTAGTAAATCGATTTTATTAAGAACTAATTATTCTAAAGAAAATGGTTTTGCAACATTAAGAACACCAATACTAATTTCAAATATTAGCTATTTATTTGTATTTAGTTTAGTATTTGTATTAATATTCTTAATGAATCAAATTGAAATGCTCTCAATTGATAATGGATATTATCAAAACTTTTATATTATTGACCGAATAGCGGCAATAGGTAAATTTGTATTAGCATTAGCAACATTAATAGTTATATTAATTAGTCAAGAATATCTATTAGAATATATTAATGTTTATGAATATATATTATTATTAGCTTTTACTTTACTTGGACTATTTCTATTAGTTAGTAGCAATGATTTAATCTCTTTTTACTTAGCTTTAGAGCTGCAAAGTCTTGCGTCATATGTATTAAGTGCATTATTACGAACATCTGTATTTAGTACTGAAGCTGCAGTGAAATACTTTATATTAGGAGCATTATCCTCAGGAATCTTGCTATTAGGAGGATCATTAATATATGGATTTTGTGGTACAACAAATTTCAATGATATTCATTTAATATCATCAAATTATGGTATTCCACATATTGGATTCTTATTTGTATATATTAGTTTATTATTCAAATTAGCTGCTGTACCATTTCATATGTGGGCTCCAGATGTATATGAAGGATCTGCAACATCTGTGACAGCATATTTTGCCATCGTACCTAAATTTGCTATATTAATATTATTAGTTCGATTCAGCTATACAGTTGTTAGTCATGTTGAAATTAGTGCATCAATATTAGAACAAGTATTAGCATTTTGTGCGATAGGATCAATGGTATTAGGTTCAATTTCCGCTATTTATCAACGTCGAATAAAAAGACTATTTGCTTATAGTGCAATAGCTCATATGGGTTATACATTAATTGGTTTCACAGGGATAGCTAGTGGTGTCATCGGAAGTTCAGCATCAATATATTTTTATATGATGTTATATATGATTACAATGTTAGGAACATTTGCTATAATTTTAGGTTGTTGGAATCGTAATTTACGTTACATAACTGATCTAAAAGGTTTATATTTATACAATCCTACGTTAGCATTTGTATTTACAGTACTATTATTATCTCTTACAGGTGTTCCACCACTCGCAGGTTTCTTTAGTAAATTATTTATATTCTTTACAGCTGTTCAAGCTTCGGTTTATGGTATTTTAATGATTGCTATTATTACTAGTGTTATTGGTGCATTCTATACAATTAGACTTGTAAAATTTATTTACTTTAATCCTATTAATACAGATTTTATCTTTAATATAACTAGATTTACAAAATTACCAGTAGCTAAACTCTCAGGAACTTATAATGCGATATTCCTTTCTATCTCATTCCTTATTGTTGCAACGTTTTGTTTATATCCTTATCCGTTACTTACAGCGATAACATGGGCTACTGTATAGATGAGTACATAGTACGTCGTTGAAGAACAGGCACTCGTTTCACACTCGTTTCACACTCGTTTCACACTCGTTTCACACTCGTTTCACACTTGCTTCGCACTTCGTTGGGCTTCGCACTTCGTTGGGCTTCGCACTTCGTTGGGCTTCGCACTTCGTTGGGCTTCGCACAATTAATATTTTAAGTTTTGCAAATAACCAAATCGGCGGAGCCAAAGAAAAAAGTGGTGACAATTATAGCAAGCAGTCAAATAGTTGTCCCGCGTGGTTGAATCTTAGCAAAAAGCGTAGCTCAACAGAGAGCGTAACTAAATAAAGGGATTGAATTTGGAGAAATAGTGATATGGCTATAGAATATAATTGAATTAGATCACAATTTACGAATTAATGCTATATTACTTAGAATGCATGGATATGGATATAGCCTTCGCGCACACGGTCATATTCTAAGATATTATAAGGAGATTTTCTTGTAATAATTAGATTGACATCTCAGTAGAATATATTTTACTGTGAAAAAATAATTCTGATAGAAATAGGTCTAATAATAGGTCTTTTTAGAATAGTAAATAAAAAATAAAGAAATATGGCAGCTTCTGAATTAACAAATATCTTAGAAGAAAAAATAAAAAAATGGAGTAGTGACTTAGCTAGTCAATCGCGTGTAGAAGAAACTGGTAATGTATTATCTGTAGGTGATGGAATTGCTCGTGTATACGGATTAAAAAAAATCCAAGCGGGAGAAATGGTAGAGTTTGTAACAGCAACTTCAATGATAATAAAAGGAATGGCATTAAACTTAGAAAATGATAATGTTGGTATTGTAATTTTCGGTAATGACCAATATATTAAAGAAGGAGATTTAGTAAAAAGAACAAACTTTATAGTGGATGTACCAGTTGGATTAGGATTATTAGGTCGTGTAGTGGATGGATTAGGTAATCCAATAGATGGTAAAGGAACAATATCAGGAAAAGTAGAACGTAAACGTGTAGAAATGAAAGCACCTGGTATTATCCCAAGAAAATCAGTACATGAACCAATGCAAACAGGAATTAAAGCTATTGATGGATTAATACCTATTGGACGTGGTCAACGTGAGTTAATTATTGGTGACCGTCAAACAGGAAAAACAGCAGTAGCAATAGATACAATATTAAACCAAAAATCAATTCACCAAGCTGTAGCAGCAGGAACAGCACATGAAAGAGATAAATTATATTGTATTTATGTAGCGATAGGACAAAAAAGATCAACAGTTGCAC
>SXGS01451699.1_pt1 | contig 10586 bp, 9 predicted proteins | sample 3174681 | NCBI WGS metagenome assembly SXGS01 (sample SAMN11356861, study PRJNA531348) | freshwater metagenome | isolation source: freshwater sample F1-80 | place: China: Fuxian Lake, Yuxi | collected 2017-12-25
ACGAGGGCGAGAGCGGCATCGTGTACTGCCTGTCACGGCGTAAGGTCGAGGAAACCGCCGAGTGGCTGGCCGAACGCGGATTGCTCGCGCTTCCCTACCACGCGGGGCTTGACGCCTCCATTCGTGCGCGCCACCAGCAACGCTTTCAGGAGGAGGATGGGGTCATCATCGTGGCGACCATTGCCTTTGGTATGGGAATTGATAAGCCCGATGTCCGGTTTGTGGCGCACCTTGATCTGCCCAAGAGCGTGGAAGGCTATTACCAGGAAACCGGGCGTGCTGGCCGTGATGGCGGACCCGCGGACGCCTGGATGGTGTACGGCATGGCTGATGTGGTGCAGCAACGCCGGCTGATTGACGAGTCCGAAGCCGACGAGGCCTGGAAGCGTATCGCTGCAGCCAAGCTCAACGCGCTGCTCGGCATCGCCGAAACTGCGGGTTGCCGCCGTGTGCCGCTGCTCGCCTATTTCGACGAGGCGTCAGCGCCCTGCGGGCACTGCGATAACTGCCTCATTCCACCCCAGACCTGGGACGCCACCGAGGCGGCGAGGATGGCCTTGTCGGCCGTCTATCGGACCGGACAACGATTCGGTGTCATACACCTCATTGAGGTGCTGCGTGGCCGAACTGGTGAACGGATGAGTCGTTGGCGCCACGATCAGCTATCAGTATTCGGGATTGGCGCGCTTCACGACGAGGCCACCTGGCGGGCGGTATTCCGTCAATTGGTCGCGCTCGGTCTGGTGGAGGTCGATCATGAGGCTCACGGTGCGCTGAAACTCACTGAAATAGCCCGGCCGGTACTGCGCGGCGAGCAGACACTTCTGCTCCGGCGACCCCGCGTGACAGTACGCGCCGCCTCGCGCCGGAAGGCCACGCGCGGCGCGAGCCACGGCAGCACCGGCCGTGAGGCGGTTGGACGCTCATCCGCCACCTCGGGCACCGCCGACACCCGGCTCCTCGCCCTGCTCAAGGCCTGGCGCCTCGAGCAGTCACGAACCCAGCGCGTCCCGCCCTACATCGTGCTCAATGACGCCACGCTGCAGGCGCTTGCGCTCGAACAACCCGAGTCGCTGGCTGCACTGTCCCAGGTCCACGGCATCGGCGAGCGCAGGCTGGAAACCTATGGCGAGGCGCTACTGATACTGATCGCCAAATTCCAGAGCGACAGTCGGTAGACTTCAGCCCCGCATGAACACACTGCCCCTCCCCGCCACCCTCAGACAGCAGACTGCGCCGGGTCTTCTGCTCGAGCGCGCTCGCCACGACAGCTCGACTATCGCCTGGCGGTCCAAGCATCAGGGCCTTTATCGTGAGCGTAGCTGGCTCGAAGCGGCAGAACGGGTCGCACAGGTCGCGGCAGGCCTCGATCGGCTCGGGCTTGCACGCGGCGAGCGGCTCGCCATCATGGGGGATGTCTGCGAAGAATGGGTGATTGCTGATCAGGCGGCCCAGGCGCTCGGTGCGGTCGTCTACGGCATATACCCCACTGCTTCAATGCAGGAACTGGACTACCAGATGCGGGACGGCGGCGCCGCGATCTTTGTGGCCGAGGACCAGGAGTACCTGGACAAAGTCCTACCGCTTATCGACCGACTGCCTGCGCTGCGACACATCGTGATCATCGACGATAGTGCCTTGCTGGGCCTTGACCATCCAAAACTCGTTCGCTGGAAGCAACTGTCCCAGGACCTGCCGGTAGATGTCCTGGGCCGGCTCGCCGACCGCGTGCGGCAGATCCAGCCCAATGACCCGGCCGTTATCGTCTACACCTCAGGCACAACGGGTCACCCCAAAGGGGCCCTGGTCACGCACGGTCGGCATCTGGCGGGAGCGGCGAACCTGATCCTGCATTATCCCGAGCTCGGCAGGCCGCAGCGCACCGTCATCTATCTGCCGCTTTGCCATGTGCTCGGGCGAGATGTGGCCTGGACACTGCCGCTTCTGGGCGGCGTGGTGCCACACTTTGGCGAAGATCCAGAGGACCTGGCCACCACATTCTTCGAGGTCGCGCCTACCGTGCTCATTACCGTGCCGCGGTATCTGCAGAAATTTGCAGCGGGCGTACTGGTCAGCATCCGGAATACCCGTGGGATCAAGGCCTGGGCCTATGAACTCGCAATGAGCGCTGCGCGCGTGCATGCGCGAGCGCGCTGGGAGGGCGAGTCAGGCCTGCTGCTGGCTGCGGGCGCGGCCGCCGCGCGCGCGCTGGTGTTGCGACGGGTGCTCAATAAGCTCGGTCTGGACAAGCTGGACCTCGTGCTGTGCGGCGGCGCACCGCTTCCGGCTGACACCGCCGCGCTATGGCAAATCTGGGGCGTGGACGTGCGGGAAATCTACGGCCAGACTGAAGAAGCGGGGGCCATCATCACCGGCCAGCGCGGTCCGTTTCCGCGCCCGGGCGACGTGGGTGAACTCGCCGCGGGCTGGGAGATGAAACTCGTGCCGGTCGATGAAGGCGCCCCCAGCGAACCGCTCCCCGGATCGGTTGAGCGCGGCGAAATCTGGCTTCGAGGCGATTGTCGCTTCGAGGGCTACTGGGGTCAGCCCGAGGCGAGCGCAGAGGTGCTGCAAGCCGATGGCTGGCTACGCACTGGCGACGTGGGCGAACTCACCAACGGGCGACTGAAGCTTGTTGACCGTGCGCGCGATTTCATCGTGACCGCCGGCGGCAAGACGCTCTCGCCCTCAACCATTGAAAACCTGCTTCGCGCGAGCCCCTATGTGGCCGAAGCCATCGTGATCGGTCATGCGCGTAAATATCTCACCGTACTGATCGAGATTGATTACGACACCGTATCGGATTGGGCTCGCGCGCAGAATATCGCTTACACCGGCTTTACGAGCCTGGTTGAGAATCTCCTGGTGGTGGACCTGATCGAACGCGAAATCGGCCAAGCCAACAGCCAGCTCGCACGCGTTGAAACCATCAAGGCCTTTCGCATCCTTCCCAAGATACTCGACCCTGAAACCGAGGGCGAACCGGTCACTCCCACGCGCAAGGTCAAGCGCAAGCAGATGGAGGCCAGGTTTCGCGATCTGATTGAATCGATGTACGGTGATAGCGAAGCGCGCCTGTTCGCCGAGGCCGCAGCTGGCATGCTGAAGTAACTTTGTTCGAATTCATCAAACCAGAAGGGAGACTCATTCCATGAAGCGTCAGACACTCACGCTTTTGTCGGCGGCGGCAATTGCGGCAGCCGCGGCCAGTGCGCAGGCCCAAAATGCCTATGTGGTGGGCGTCACCGCCGCCATGACCGGGCCCGCTGCAGGCACCTATGCGCCGGTGATGGATGCTCTCAGGGCCTACATCGATCATGTGAACGGCAAGGGCGGGGTCAAGGGGCGACCGATCCAGCTCATCATCGCCGATGATCAGGGCGAACCCTCGCGCGCAGCCGCCAACGCGAAGAAACTGCTGAACCAGGACCGCGTTGTGCTGCTGATTAACAGCAGTTTGTCTTCCACTTATGCGCCAGTGGTGGCCGACAGCAAACGCGCCGGCGTGCCACTGCTCTTCGCTGGATCGGCCTGTCCGAAGGAAACCTATCCGCCGGCAGACCCGCTTCAGTTCTGCTCCACCGCCTTCGGGGCCACCTTCGATTCGCGTGCCGCGCTCGACTTCATCAAGAGCCAGGCTAAAGAGCCAGTACGCCTGGGGCTGGCCGCGATGGCGATTCCCCTGTCGCGCGGCGAGATTGATTTCGCCGAAGGCCTGTCTAGACAAGTAGGCATGACGCCGGTCGACAAGCAAATCACCCCTCCCCCCACGCCTGACTACACGCCCTTCGCCACCAAGCTGAAGGACGCCAATCCCAATTGGGTCTGGGCCTGGTCACCCTGGATTTCCCAGGTTCGCACCTTCGAAGCCATGCGAAGGCTCGGTTGGAACGGGCAGTATGTAGCCTGGGCGCACCTGAACGCGGAGGAGGATCTGGCGCGAATCAAGGATCCCGGCCTGTTCGTGATCGGCAGCAATGCGTTTTTCAGCGACGACCTGCCCATTCACGCTGAGATCCGTGCGGTTACGTACCGCGCAAACCTCAAGTATCCCGTCAGCTTTCTCGCCGAGGGCTTTGTTGCGGGGTTGGTGATTGAAACCGCGATGAAGGGAGCGGCGCAGCCCACCGCTCAGGCGGTCACAGCCTCGATGAACAACCTCAAGGTCGACCTCAAGGGTCTGCGCGGTGGTCCGCTTGAGTGGACCAAGGACAACCACTTCCGTACCCGTCAGTACTACCGCGTATGGCGGTGGGATAGCTCCGCCGGTGCCGTGCGCCGGGTGCAGGACTGGGTGGCGGTCGACGTCAAGCAGTAAGCGGCGCGCACCGGATGCAGACGCTCGTCAACATCGCGGTCCTCGCATCGATTTATGCGCTGATCGCCTGCGGGTACGTGGTCGTCTACCGGACTAGCCGGGTGCTGTCGCTCGCGCATGGTGAGTTGATGATGCTGGGCGCGTTCGGCCTGTGGGTCACGATCGCGATGTTTGACGGGGTACCGCTGGTCGCCGTGCTCGCCGCCCTGCTGCTCGCGGCGATCGTGGGCGTGGCGGTGTATGCAGCGCTCATGCGGCGTATGACGGGTGAGGCGGTGCTCGCGGCCGTGCTCGCCACCATTGCCCTCGGTATCTTGCTGCGAGGCCTCGCGATGCTCATCTGGGGCCCGAGCGAGCGGCACCCGCTTGCGGCGCTGGGCTGGGACAACCCGGTTTTCGAATTGCCGGCGGGCGCCCGTATTTCAGCCATTGATGCATCGCTGGTCGGCGCGGCGGTCCTCTGTTATGCCGGGCTATTTGTCTTTCTGCGGTTCTCACCCTGGGGCATTCGCATGCGCGCGGCGGGGCAAAGCCCGCTCCTTGCCGCACAGCGTGGCATCTCGCTTCATGTGATCTATGCGCTTGCCTGGAGTCTCGCCACCCTCACCGGAGGCACCGCCGGCATGCTGCTCGCGCTCAATACCGCGCTCGACCAGACGATGGTGGTGATCGGATTGAAGGCGTTTCCGGCCGCGCTCGTCGGTGGACTGGATAGCCTCGCCGGCGCGATCCTAGGCGCGCTCATCATCGCCACGGCCGAGGTGCTGATCATTCAGTTTGTCAGCCCGCTTCTCGCCGACGTGGTGCCGTTTATCGTGCTGCTCGCCATGCTGATCGTTCGCCCCTGGGGCCTCTTCGGCACGCGCGAAGAGCTCGACCGCGTGTAAGTCCTGCATGACCCAACCTCACGCAAGCGGACACTTCCGTACCGACTACGCCAACGACTGGCGACTGCTGCAAACCCGTGGCCAGCGTGCATCCGCGTTTGCTGGCGTGGTGCTCGCTTGTTTGTTTCCGTTTCTGGCATCGCCCTTCCAGCTGGATCTCGCCAACCAGGTGCTGATTGCAGTGGTGGGCGCAGTGGCGCTCATGCTGCTCACGGGCTATGCAGGACAGGTCTCCCTCGGACATGCGGGGTTGATGGCAGCGGGTGCCTTCACCACCGGAATCCTCGCCCGCGAGACCGGTGCGCCATTCTGGATTGCGCTGCCAGCCTCAGGCGTGGCGGGCGCGCTGATTGGTTTTGTGTTTGGCCTCCCCAGCCTGCGGCTGCGGGGGCTCTATCTGGCGGTGTCAACACTCGCACTTCATTTCATCGTGATCCATGCGGGCCAGGAATACGAGACCCGGCGCGGGCTCTCTTCGGGGGTTGTCATCGACCCACCGTCGCTCTTTAGCGCCGAGCTGATTGACCCACGGCTCTGGTATGCCGCGCTTTTTGTATGCGCGGGCGCCACCGTGTTGTTCGCGCTCAATCTGCTTCGGTCTCGTACGGGTCGGGCTTGGCGCACACTACATGGGCGTGAACCGGTCGCCGAGGCGCTCGGCATCCCGGTGGCGCGTGCCAAGGTGAGCGCATTCGTGATCGCGTCCACCCTCACCGCCATGTCGGGAAGCCTGTTTGCCTATTACCGCGGATTTGTATCGAGCGAAGCGTTTTCGCTCTTTCTCACCATCCAGTATGTGGCGATGATCATCATCGGTGGCATGGGTTCAATTCTGGGTGCGGTGCTGGGGGCGACCTTCGTGACGCTGTTCCCGTATCTGATCGAGACGGCAATGGCGCAACTGCCAGGTGGCGAATCCATGTCCAGCCTGGTATTCGCGGTCAACTACGCGGCCTTCGGACTGGTCATGATCCTGTTTTTGCTGTTTGAGCCGCAGGGGCTGGTCGGCATCTGGCAGCGGATACGAAACTGGTTTCTGCTCTGGCCATTCCGGCAGCGGCCGCTCAAGTGAGGGCGCAGCCTTGACTGTAAAGCCGCTTTTCCTGCAGATCGATCAGATCGAGGTGGCCTATCACCGCGTGATCACCGCGCTACAGGGCGTGAGCGTTGACGTGAGCGCGGGCAGTATCGTAGCGATTCTTGGTACCAACGGTGCGGGTAAGACCACGACGCTGCGTGCGGTGTCGGGCTTCATTGGGCTCGATGATGCGCGCGTCACGGCCGGGCGCATTGTATTTGATGGCGAGGCCATCGAAAATCAGCCCCCTCATCGCATCACCGCGCGGGGTATCGTACTGGTGCCCGAGCGCGACAAGGTGTTTCCCAACCTCACCGTGTCTGAGAACCTTGAGGCAACGGTCACGCGATCGGGAAGTGACCGTCGGGCGCTGATCGAGGCAGTGTGGACGCTATTCCCCGCACTCACGAAACTGAAGCGGCGTACCGCCGGGCTCCTGTCGGGTGGTGAACGGCAAATGCTCGCCATTGGCGCGGCCCTGGTATGCGGGCCACGGCTACTGATGGTGGACGAGCTTTCGCAGGGCCTTGCGCCGCGTATCGTTGATGACATCGCCGAGCGACTGCGACAGGTGCGCGATCGGATGGGCGTGTCGGTGCTGCTGGTGGAGCAAAACGCCGAGCTCGCGCTGTCGATGGCCGATCATGGCTACATCATGGAAAACGGTCGAATCGTGCTCGATGGCACGCCCGCACGCCTGCGCGAGCATGCCGATGTTCAGGAGTTCTACCTGGGCGGCTCAGGCGAACGGCGCAGCTATCGTGAGGTGAAGCAATATCGGCGTAGCCGAAGGTGGTTCGGATGAGTCAAGCGCCGGTGCTTCAGGTTGAGGAGTTGTCGCTTTCTTTCGGCGGGCTCGAGGTGCTGTCAGGCGTGGCGTTTGCGGTCGATGGCCCTGAACTCGTGGCACTGATTGGTCCGAACGGCGCGGGAAAGACCTCGGTGCTCAACTGTATCTGCGGCATTTACACGCCCACGCGCGGCAGCATCCGCTTCAAAGGCCAGGCGCTTGCGGGTCTGCGCCCGCATCGCATTGCCCAACTGGGTATCGCCCGCACGTTTCAGCACGGCGAGTTGGTGCCACATATGAGCGTAGTCGATAACCTGCTGGTCGCCCGACACGCCCGGATGCGCGCGGGCCTGATTGCCCAGGGCTTGTTCTCACGCCGCGTGCGCGACGAGGAGCGCGCGCACCGGCGTGCGGTGGAACAGGTGATCGAGTTTGTCGAACTCGAGCGCTGGCGACACGCAGACGTGGCGGGCCTGCCCTTTGGCCTTCAGAAGGTGGTGGGTTTTGCGCGGGCACTGGCGATGGAACCCGCGCTCTTGCTGCTGGACGAACCGTCATCAGGGCTCAATCGGGACGAGCGCGAGAATCTCGCGCGCTTCATTCTCAGGGTGCGTATCGAGTTGGGTGTGTCCATGATCTGGGTCGAGCACGATATGCAGATGGTGAGCGATCTGGCTGATCGGCTGGTGGTGCTTGCGCACGGCCGGCCGCTCGCCGAAGGCGCGCCCGATCAGGTGCTGAGCCGGCCCGAGGTCGTCGAGGCTTATCTGGGGCGGCGCGAGGTAGGCGCTAGCGCGGCGGGCCTCCCTCTAAGGCAGTAGCAGTTACTGCTCGCGCAGCGACGATGTGATAAACACGAACTGAAGGATTTCCCCCGGCGCAGCATTTAACTACGGCTACACAACGATTGTGGTGTGTTGAGGGCCTCAGTTTCTTCCATCAACCCTTTTCAGGGCAACGCCATGCGCTCCGTACTCAAGGTTCTTCTCCCAGCTCTCGGTCGGGGCGTCGTCCCAGCAGTTGCCCTTGCGGCTCATCGAACTCCTCATCTTGTAACTGGCCGGCGTACCTTGGAACTCGTGTCCGCAGTATTGGGGCGGCCTCGGTCCGAGTGGAATATCAGGCCTGATGCTGGCTGGCGCCGGAACCATGCCATCTTTAGGGCGTCCGCGACAAGGCTACTTTGCATGTACGGCTGCATGCTCCAGCCCACCACTTGGCGGCTGAACAGGTCAATGACCGCAGCCAGGTACAACCAGCCTTCGTCGGTGGCGATATAGGGTTGAGTAGAGCACGCGCGCCGCGCCGATCTTGCGACCGGCAGTTTCGCGTGCCCCCTCGCCGAACCGGACGTGCATCTTTCGCTATGCATCCGGCTCTCCAGGAACCACGGTGAAGTCGGGAGGGGTCATCCATCCGCGCTTGTAGCGCTGCACTTTCAGCCAGCCCATTTGGTACTGCTCGTGTCGGTCGCCTTGCCATACCCGCCGCGTCGCGCGGTGCCGGCTCGGTCGCCGATGTCTGAGCAGCCACCGCACAGAGGCTTCGGGGTGCTTCTTCCGCATCCAGCGCCACACGCGGTCCCTCACGTACCAGTCAAGGCCGCCGAGGACGTCTTTCGCACCGGTGCAGTAGCAGTAGAAGTGCGCCCAGCCGCGCAGGATGGGGTTGAGTTTCTGGAGCAAGTCGTCGAGCGACCAGTGCAGGGTCTGTCGCGTCGTCAGTTGCTTGACCTTGTGCCGCAAGTCCGCCGCCTTCGTTTTCGGAACCTCGATCCTGGGCGACCAGCCGAAGCGGTCGTCCCAACGCATGCTCACGCGATGCCCGAGGAATTGGAAGCCGTCAGCCGGATCAGTGATCCGCGTCTTGTCGGGTGACAGGGTCAGCCCCATGCCGTCGCGCAGTGCCTCGGCGAGAGCATCCCGCTCGGCCTCGGCCTGCTGTTGCGCGCCGTGCACCAGGATCACGAAGTCGTCGGCGTACCGCACCGGGAACATCACTACTCGACCGGCACGCCGGTCCGAGCTGCGCGCTTCCAGTGCTGCCTTCAATCCATCGCTTTTCCTGTGTGCTCGCCGCTTGGTCCGGTGCTCCACCCACCGCTCGTATCGCTCTTCGATCAGTCCCAAGGCGATGTTGGACAGCAGTGGCGAGATGATGCCGCCTTGCGGCGTGCCGGCGTCGGTGCGGAGGAACTGCTCTTCGCTGAGTACGCCGGCCTTCAGGAACTGCACGAGCAACCGGTTCACCCGCAGATCAGCACAGTGCTGGCGCACGCGCTGCATGAGCAGATGGTGGTCGATGTTGTCGAAGCAGCCCTTGATGTCGCCTTCGATTACCCACTGGTAGGGCGTCTCATGCCGCAGGCCGTCGATCTTGCTCACGCGCCTGGGCCGTAAGGTCATCCTGATGTGCTCCAGCGCGCCATGACAGCCTCGACCCGGCCGGAAGCCGTACGAGACATGCCGGAAGCGCGCCTCCAGGATGGGCTCCAGAAGTTGCTTGACCGCGCTTTGCACGACGCGGTCGGTCACCGTGGGGATACCGAGGGCACGGAACTGCTCCGGCTTGCCCGGCTTGGGGATGAGCTTTCTGCGGCATGGGCTCGGCACGTATGTGCCTGCCCGCAGTTCGCTTCGCAGCCCTTCCAAGTAGGCGTTCTCGCCGATGTCTCGGCGGATGCTGCCCACGGTCTTCCCGTCGATGCCTGCCGTGCGCTTGCCTTGATTGGTAGCTACACGCGCCCAGGCGCACCGCAGGTTGCGCGGATCGATGATCCAGTTCCACAACTCACGGTAACTCTCGTCGGGGTGTTGTCGACTCCACTGATACAGCTTACGCTGCACGCTCAGGAGCCAGGCCTTGTCGGCCTGATGATCCGAGTCCACGGATCGTTCCTGCGGCCTCGCATGCCGATCGATTCCCTGCTCGCCTTCGCCATGTGGCCGGCTTTCCCGTCCTCGGACTACTACGCGAGCTCCGTCCCGATGACGCCCCATCCCCGTTCGCCGCGGATAGCCCGTGTCCGTCACGGGCGAGGCATCGCCGGTTCCCATGTTCCGATTGCCAACCTTCAGGTCCACAGGTGGCATGCTCTACCCCTGGTGGCTCCGGACGACGGGCAAGGGAGGTACCCCGTCGTCGAGTGCGGCCTTTCGCAACCTTCAGCCGCGAACATCAAGCACGGCCGAATCACGCCACGATCACCGTCGTTGCCGACGGTCGGTGTCTGTAAATACAGAGGCTTCCAACGCACGCTTCGTTGCCTCACCATAGACCTTGTGGTAGCCCGACGCGCTGGCCTTACGGCCCTCGCTCGGTACAGTTTAGGCCGCTCTGCGCATGACACCCGGCCGTCGGCAAACGGCCAAGCTTTGCGGCCCCCTTCCGCCCGGCCTCCACCGGTGCGAGGCAGCGTCTTTAGCTGCCGGTCGGCAATCAGCCAGCTTCGATTCGCTGACGTTCATCCTCCTGTTCTCCTTGTCATTGCAAATCGCGCCTTCATGGCGCACT
>SXGS01185265.1_pt1 | contig 10585 bp, 10 predicted proteins | sample 3174681 | NCBI WGS metagenome assembly SXGS01 (sample SAMN11356861, study PRJNA531348) | freshwater metagenome | isolation source: freshwater sample F1-80 | place: China: Fuxian Lake, Yuxi | collected 2017-12-25
AGGAGTAAGGAAGATGCTGAAGATTATAGATTTATTTCAGACCCTGATTTAGTCAATTTATATATTGATGAAAAATTTATCTCTAATTTGAAAAATAGTTTACCTGAAAATCCTGAAGATAAACTTAAAAAATTAGTTAAGAAATATAAATTAGATAATAAAAATGCAGAAGTTCTTTCTAAAAACATAGACGTTGTTGAATTCTTTGAGAAGGTTGCTGATAAAGTTGGTGGAGAATTTGCTCTTACTTGGGTAAGTATTGAACTTCTTAGATTCTTGAATTATAATAAGAAAAAATTGCACGAAGTTGAAATTGATTTTGAACATTTTGTAGAATTATTGAATTTAGTTAAGAAAGGTAAGATAACTCCTCTTAAAGGGAAAGAGATATTGAATAAATTTTATCCTAAGAGTTTTATGCCCAAAGTTGAAGGTGAAAAGATAAGCGATGAAAAAGAATTAGAAAAGATAATTGAAAAAGTTATATCTAAAAATAATAATGCTGTTAATGATTATAAAAAAGGAGAGAAGAATTCTTTTAATTTTCTTATGGGAGAAATAATGAAGGAAACAAAGAAAATGGCTGATTTTGTAGTTGCTAGAAAAGTATTAGAGAGAATGTTGAAGTAACTTTAAGATACTGAATTATATATCTCTATTATTGCTCCTGCTATAAATATTAAGGAAAGAATAACTGCTATTATTTTTGATGAAGGTAAAGAATATTCAGGTTTTCTATCTCCTAGCTTTTGAGCTTTGTTGTGCATTAATAATATTAGAATAGCTGTGAGGCCACCAGAGATTACTCCTCCTATTCCGAGAACTAAAATGAATGAGGTCTTTTCTATAAATGTAAGAATTATGAAAAGTATTAATGGAACTAGAATTGTGTATAACCAGGCTTTCATTTTATGCATTTCATAGTCAAAACGTAAATTATCCATTAAAGAAATTGATAGTGAAAGATACGAAGTTAACATTGTTAATATGCCTAGGAATATGAATGGTTTGCCTAAAGAAAGAGTTGCAATTTCAGGTGTTGCAAGTCCTTTTACACCTAAAACTACTAGCCCAAATATAGCATATACTACAAATGCAATTATATGTGCGTAAACAATGGTATTTTTCATTTTATCTCTTTCTTTTCCTAAAATTAATTTTACTTCAGTAATTGCTGTAAATGATTGATATGCAAATAATATGACTCCGAATGGTAAGAATGCATTTACTAGATTTATGTAAGTTAGATTATCAATATTAACTTCTGGAATATAGATTATAGTGATTAGTGAAACAATGATAAGAATTAAAAATACGCTGAAAGATTCTCCTTTTTTTAAAGATTTAATTCCTTTGTAAGTTAGGAATGAAAGAAATGCCCAGAAGATTAAACTTATTGGGAATGCATATTCTGCCGAGTTGAAAATGAGATGGCTAATTGATATTCCTTCCGCTATTAAATAGGCTAGTATTGAAGAGTAAACTCCAAAAGCTACGCTGATAAACATTATTTTTTTACCTAGTCTTCCTAAGTATTTTGATGCATATCCAGTCAGCTGATGATTGGCTTTAGTTCTTAATGCAATTTCACCAAGATAAAGCATTGTCGTGGTAATTATAATTCCTATCAGAAGTAAATGTAGAAGGCCTATTGGGGCTCCTGATTTCATCATAACGAAAGGTATTGCTAGAAAACCAGCACCAATTATTGTGCCTATCAATTCAGCCATTGCTAGATATATTTTATCAACCATCTTTTATGTTTTTATAACAATTTAATGTTATTTATAATGTTTCTTACAGGCCCACGAGGAATTGAACCCCGGTTTCCGCGTCCGAAGCGCGGCGTTCTATCCACTGAACTATGGGCCTTTAGTATTCTTAGATAATGGGTTTTTAATACTTGTTTATTGGTTTTAAAATAGATTATAGATAAGGAAAAATAAAAATAAGTTTATTCAGTTACAATTATCTTTCCAGTCATGGAATCGTGGAAATTACATTTATATTCATAAGTTCCTGTTTGAGTAAATATGTGTGAATAAGTCTGATCTTTGTTTAAAGTCTCTGAATTTAATTCAGAACCTGAAACTGAAGTTATTGTGTGCTTTGCAGAATCTTTATTTGTCCAGGTAACTTTCTCTCCTTTCTTTATAGTTAAAGTTTCTTGAGTGAATGCAAATCCAGTTATATCTATGCTTTTTTCAGAAGAGGGGTCGTCTACTATATTTAATGATGTTCCTTTAGGTATAACTTCTTTATTTGATTGATTATACATTACAACACCGGCTATAAGAATGATCGCGATTATTATACCAATTATAGCTCCTCTCATGCTATTAATCTGTAAAAGATGTTTAAATACTTTTTGAGTAATTTTTTAGTTCAATAATAACATTTAATAAACTCCTTTTCTAATTGATATTAATGAAAAAAGATAAAATAATTGAAAAAGATTCTAAAGGAATTACTGCTGATAAGGATGAGTTTTCAGAGTGGTTTACCCAAATAATGCTTAAAGCAGAATTGGCCGATTATACTAGTGTTTCTGGATGTATTGTATTTAAGCCTAGAGCTTATGCAATTTGGGAAAAAATAAAAGAAGAAACAGATAAAAGATTCAAGAAAATTGGAGTGCAAAATGTTTATTTTCCTTTATTTATTCCTGAAAAAACTTTAATGAAAGAGGCCGAGCATTTCAAAGGATTTACACCTGAAGTTGCTTGGGTTACTCATGCTGGAGATAGTAAACTTAATGAAAAATTAGCTATAAGACCTACAAGCGAGACTTTGATGTATGAAAGTTATTCAAAATGGATAAGAAGCTGGAGAGATTTACCTTTATTATATAATCAATGGAATAATGTTGTTAGATGGGAGTTCAAGCATCCAGTTCCATTCTTAAGATCAAGAGAATTTTTATGGAATGAAGGACATAGTGTTTACGCAAGTAAGAAAGAAGCAGAAAATGAAAAAGAAAAAATTATTGGAATTTATAGAGAAGTATGTGAAAAATATTTAGCTTTACCTAGTTTAATTGGAAGGAAGAGTAAAAAAGAAACTTTTGCTGGAGCAGAATATACTTATTCTATGGAATTCTTTATGCCTCATGGAAAAGCAATTCAAGGTCCTGACTGGCATCATGATGGACAGAATTTTGCTAAGGCTTACGGAATAAAGTTTTTGAATAAAGACGGAAAAGAAGAATATGCTTATCAAAATACTTGGGCAATATCTACAAGAATGCTTGGCGTTATGTTTGCTATTCATTCTGATACAAAAGGATTAATATTACCTCCTAAAATTGCAAGCAATAAAGTGGTTGTTGTCCCTATTTTATTTGAAGATAGTAAAGATAAAGTTTTGAAAGTTGTTAAGGAGATTGAAAAAGATTTGAGTGAATATGATGTAATTGTTGATGATAGAGAAGAGTATAAACCAGGGTATAAATTTAATGAGTGGGAAATGAAAGGAATTCCTATTAGAATTGAAATTGGACCTAAGGATTTAGATAAGAAAGAAGTTATTTTAGTAAGGAGAGATAATAGTAGTAAGGAGAGTGTTAAATTAAAAGATCTGAAGAAGAAAGTTGGAGAACTGCTTGAAGAGATTCAGGATGATATGTTCAAAAAAGCTTACAAATTTCTGCATGAAAGTATTGTTGAATGTAAATCAATTGCAGAAGTTAAGAAAGTATTGGAAAACAAGAAAATTGCTTTCGCACCTATTTCCAATAGTGATAAAGTTGAAGAAGAGTTAAAGGCAATTACAATAGGAGCTAAAGTTTTAAACATTCCAGATAAACAGCCTGATAAAAATGGAAAGTGTATTATTTCTGGTAAAGAAGCTGATTACTGGGCTTACATTGGAAAGAGTTATTGATATAATTGGATTTAATTAGAGTTATAATCTTTACTTACATTCATACCCTTCATGATATCTTCATAACATCTATTTTTAGAAATAGATTCTTCAATATAATTACATATGGTTTTATCTTTTTTGTCAATTGCAACTAAGCTAATGCAATTATAATCTTTTCCGCAAATTCTAAAATTTCCAGTACTAAGAGCAACTTCACTTATACAGGTACTAAACCAAAAGTTACAATTTTCTTGACAATGACTTTTTAATGTTTCACATAGATTAACATTAGAACTCTTGGTGGCTGCAAAAATATAGCATTCCGGGTTAGATCCACAATTAGATGAATCTCCTGTTTTTTTAGCAAGGTTATTATTGCAATCTATATTATCAATTCCAGAAATTTTATTACATATCTCTTTATTGATGATTAGACTTCTTGATAATGAGAGATAACAATCATATTTCCGATTTTCATTAAATAGAGATAAATCATCACATATCTCTTGATTTATATTAACCCAGCCACCATTATAATTAGATATTATTTTACCATCATTATATTTTAGGTAATGAGTGTAAGAAGATAGCGGAGTAAATATTAATAATAAAATGATTAAAAATATCAATTTTCTTTTATTAGAATATTTTTCGTCAAATAAAAAACCTATAAAAGTTGTAAAACCGAGAAATACAATCGATCTAAAATTAGGGTGGGATACGGCGTTCCAAGTATGCCTAAAAGTGCAAGAAAGTAATCTAGCCCTAGTATACTTAGTAGCCAGGATAGAGGTAATTCTGTATAGAAATACAATGGTGGACCATGTCCTCCTCCACCAGCTAAAATAGCTAAAATATTAATAATAATCAATACTGCGCTAATTATCAATCCTATAATGAATCCTTTATTCATTTTATTAAATATTCTGGATGATATATAAATTTTTACTAATTTCCTTTTAAGTCTATCTTTTAGGTAATTTTTTATACTCCTTTATTTTGTTTAATTTATGGACTTTGAAAGATTTGAAGCTGGAGATTCTGTTCGTTTGAGACTTGCTCATGAAGAAATAGATGGAATTTATTTAGATAATCCCGATTCAAGTATTATTTTATTGAAATTGAAATCAGGCTATAATATAGGAATTGCAAAGGAAAATGTGCTTGCTGGAAGGATACTTAAGAAGTATGAAGCGGAGAAGATAGTAGAGAATGAAAAGAAAGAAGAAAACAATAGGAAAAAAATAGGATTAGTTGTTACTGGAGGCACTATAGCTAGTAAAGTAGACTCTCGAACAGGAGGAGTTTCTCCTTTGACTGATATAAATGAATTTAGAAAAATTTATCCTGAATTGTTTGAAAAAGTTAATGTTAAAAAAATATTATCTCCTTTTATGATTTTAAGTGAAAATATGGATTCAAGCCATTGGATAAAAATTGCTGAATCTGTTAAACAACTTTTAGATGATGATGAAATTGAAGGAGTTGTAGTTACTCATGGTACAGATACATTACATTATACTGCAGCAGCATTATCTTTTATGCTTAAAAATTTGAATAAACCTGTTGTTTTGACCTATAGTCAGAAGAGTATAGATAGAGCAAGTAGTGATGCAAATTTAAATTTACAGTGTGCTGCTCAAATGGCTTTAAGTGAATGTGCAGAAGTTATGATTGTTGGACATGCTACAATTAATGATGATTACTGTTATGCTTTGCTTGGAACTAAAGTAAAAAAAATGCATAGCTCTAGAAGAGATGCATTTAAGCCAATAAATTGTGAACCTATTGCTAAAGTTTATACTGATAAAATAGAATTTATTTCTAATTTTAAGAAAAGAACTGGAAAAAAGTGTGAGCTCGATACAGATTTTAGTGATAAGATTGCTCTCGTTAAATATTTTCCAGGACAAGATTCAGCTATCATTGATTTTTATGCTTTAAATTGTAAGGGTATTATAATTGAGGGAACTGGGTTGGGACATTTACCTGTTGGAGAAAGTAGAAATAGTTGGTTGACCAAAATTAAAAAACATATAAGAGAAGGTTTTGTTGTATGTTTAACTAGTCAGACTGTAAATGGAAGAGTTGATCCATTGATTTATAGTACTGGAAGAGAATTGATGGAAGCAGGAGTTATATTTTTAGAAAATATGTTATCTGAAACTGCTTTTGTTAAATTGGGATATGTACTTGGACATCATGGATGGAAGAAGAATGTTAAAGAAAAAATGCTTGAGAATATGGCTGGAGAATTGAGTGAGAGGCTAACTGAATAATGGCTAAAATATTAGTTAGTGGTGGAGCTGGATTTATTGGAAGCAATTTAGTTGATGCTTTAATTGCTAAAGGACATGAAGTAAGTGTAATTGATAATTTAACTACTGGAAATAAGAAGAATGTTAATAATAAATCTAAATTAATTTTAAAGGATATAAGGGATGATTTGAATTCTTTATTTTCTGAGGGGAAGTTTGATTATGTTTATCATTTAGCTGCTCAAGCTAATGTAAGGAAATCGCTTGAAAATCCTGTTGAAGATGCAAAAATAAATATTATTGGAAGTTTGAATTTAATAGATAATTGCGTTAAACATGGTGTGAAAAAGATAATATTTTCTTCTACTGGTGGAGCTATTTATTCTAAAGAAGCAAAGGTTCCTTGTAATGAAGAGAGTGAAATAAAGCCAGAATCTCCTTATGGTTTGGCTAAATGGACAACTGAAAATTATCTTAGAATTATGAAAGATACAAAGAAATTGAATTATTGTATATTAAGGTATAGTAATGTGTATGGGCCAAGACAAGACTCTAAAGGAGAGGCAGGAGTTATTTCTATTTTTATTTCTAAATTGTTAAAAAATGAGGATTTAGTTGTTTTTGGAGACGGAGAGCAGACAAGAGATTTTGTTTTTGTTAAAGATGTTGTAAATGCTAATTTAATGGTTATGGAAAAGAATCTTGATGGAATTTATAATATTGGTACTGGAAAGGAAATAAGTGTAAATGAACTTGCTAAAATGTTACTTAAATTAACTAATAAAAAGAGCAAGATTGTGCATGGTCCTGCTATTCAAGGAGAATTGTTGAGAAATGCTTTGAATGCTGAAAAAATAGCTAGTAAGGGTTGGAAAGCAGAGTATAAATTGGAAAAAGGATTGAAAGAGACGGCGGAATGGTTTACAGGCATAAAATGATGGTTTCTTGTTGTAACTTAGAGATAGTTACAAATAGAAAGATTTAAAAGCCAAGTTTAGCCAATTTTTATATGGCTTTAAAATTAAATGTTTTAAGTGATAAGAAAGGTTCAAATCCTGGAGGAGTCTGTCAGTTATCTGGCTTTTCAGGTCAACCTCTTAATGGCTATTTTAAATATTGCGTAGCTTCACAACTTCCTAAATCTTATCCTTTTAGAATAGAAAATCAACCTATATATGAAGTAATGGCTTCTCTTTTTGCTAATAAATTTGGTATAAGAACTCCTAAAAATTTTGTTGTAGAAGGTCAAGGCCTTGTTTTTGAAGGTATAAATGCACAAAAACATGTTGGTAGAAAAAATTATTTTTTTTCTAATCTTCAACCTAATCCTCAAACTGAAATAATTGATGATAGATTAGGTAATTTGGCTGGTTTGGACTCAATATATTTAGACGCTCTTTTAATAGGAGATTATAATAGAAGACAGAATCAAGTATATCAAGATGGACACTCTTCATATGTTGATGTTGGTTGTTTAAGATTTGCTTGTGCGAATGAAGGTATCCTTAAGGATGAAGCGAAAGGATTAGAACTTAAATTTAATAAAGATATTAAAAAAGAGTTATATCAATTAGATAGACTTAATGTTAGTATCTCTGGAAATGGAGATAGTGTAAATGTTAGAGATTTTTTTGATTCTATTCCTAATGTTGAAATTCCTTATATGACTGAAAGAGGAAAAATTGTTAGACCTTTAAATCAAGTTATTTCAAGAGATGAAACAGAAGCTATACAAGGTTATTTATTTCAAAGCTTTTTAAATGCACGTAAGAAATTTAGAGATGCTCAGTTATTAAAATAAATGATTAACTAAAACTTTAATAATCCCTTTTCTTTTGAGAATTTATGGATAGACAGGAATATGCTAAACTTGGATTTCGTGCTGGGTTGGAGATACATCAGCAATTAGATACTAGAAAGCTATTTTGTAAATGTGCTAGTGTGCTTAGAAATGATGAATGTGATTTAGTTGTAAAGAGGAAATTGCATAAAGTTGCTGGGGAGAGTGGAAAGGTTGATAGTGCTGTTGAATATGAACATGGATTGAATAGGACTTTCGCTTATCAATACTATTCTGATAATAATTGTTTAGTTGAATTAGATGAAAGTCCTCCTGAAATTATTAATATGGAAGCTCTTGATATTGGTTTGCAGATTGCTTTACTTTTGAATTGTGAAATATATCAAAATACTCAAATAATGAGGAAGACTGTAATTGATGGAAGTAATACTTCAGGTTTTCAGAGAACTGTTTTATTTGCACATTCTGGATTTGTGGAAACTAGTTTCGGAAGAGTTCCGATTGCAGGTATAGCACTTGAAGAAGATTCTGCAAGACCTGGAGAGGGAGATGAAAATGATAAAGATGAAAATGTTAAAACTTGGAAATTAGATAGATTAGGAATTCCTTTGATTGAAATTTCTACAGGAGTAGTAGAAGTTGTACCAGAACAAATTAAAGAAGCGGCTCTTAAAATTGGAGAAGTTCTTAGAGCATGTAGAGTTAAAAGAGGAATTGGAACAATAAGGCAAGACGTAAATGTTTCAGTTAGAGGACATGAACGAGTAGAAATTAAAGGTTTTCAGGATCCAAGTATGATGGTTAAAACAATAGATGTTGAAATTGCAAGACAAATTAATGATGTTGAAGAGGGTAAGATAAATGGAGAAGTTAGAGGAGCTTTACCTAATGGAGAAAGTAAATTTAATAGACCTATGCCTGGAAGTGCGAGAATGTATCCCGAAACAGATTTACCTCTATTAAAAATTAGCAGAGAAAAGATAAATAGTTTGAAGAAGAATTTACCTAAATTAAAACAAGATGTAAAAAAAGAATTGGAAAAGAAAGGATTGAATGGAGAATTGCTTAATTTGATTTTAGATGGGAATGTTGAGGAATTTGGGGAATTGTTGAAAATACATAAAAATCCTGAATTAGTCGCAAAAATTATTACTCTATGGAGAGCAGAATTATCTTCAAAAATGAAGAAAAGTTTTGATGAAATTAAAGAAATATTAAATGAAGTAATAATTGGAAAAGTTTTGGAAGCTGTTGAACAAGGAAATATAAGTGAAGGAGATGTTAAGGTTATATTGAATAAAATTGCAAGTGGAGAAAGTTTGGAAAGTTCTTTGAAGGTTGAAAAAATTGATGAAAATGTGCTTGAAATTGAAATTAAGAAAATTGTGAATGAAAAACCAGGCTTACGAGAAGGAGCTTATATGGGTGCGATAATAGGTAAACTTGGAAAGGATATTGATAAGAGAAGAGTAATGGAAATTCTACAAAAAATTATTCAAAATTGATATTTTGAAAAACTTTAAAAAGCTTCTAAATGCCTTATTTTTATGACTAAGTATGAATTGACAGCTTTGAGTAAGAAATTATTAGTTATTTCTTTGTTTATAGCTATTGCTTTTTTAATAGGGCTTTTGATAGGAAATGTCTTGATTGATGGTGGAATAACAGGTAATATTGTAATTAATCAATTGGATAATAATTACACTTGGACAAGTGCTATATGTGATGGAAATAAGTGTGTCGATGTCTTAATCGCGTGTGAAAATGGTAGTGTTAAAGGTTTAACTCCAATTTCTGGTTTTGTTGAATTTGATGTTGAATGGGAAGACCCTAGAAGTGGAAATACAGATTATTGTGAATAGTTATTATATTTATCAAAAGAGTTAAAAGAAGGTTTAACCTATTATTTTTATGGGTAAAATAGTGGCTATTGGTGGGGGAGAAATAGGAAGGCCAGGTTATCCTGTTGAAACTTTGTCTATTGATAAAAATATTGTTGAACTTACTGGAAAGAAAAATCCTAAAATTTTACTTATTCCTACTGCAAGTAAAGATTCTCTAGGATATTATTCTGTTGTGCAAAAGCATTTTGGTGAAAGACTTGGTTGCAATGTAGACGTACTTTATTTAATTAAAGAGAAATTATCTATTAAAGAAATAAGAAGCAAAATCTTTTCTTCTGATATTATCTATGTTGGAGGTGGCGATACTGGATTTATGCTTAGATGTTGGAGAAGAAATGGTGTTGATAAGATATTAAGAGAAGCATATGAAAAAGGGATAGTTTTATCTGGAGTAAGTGCAGGAGCTATTTGCTGGTTTAGATATGGAAGTAGCGATACTAGAAAATTTAAAAATCCAGAAGATAGTAGTTTAACAAGACTTTCTTGTTTAGGGTTAGTAAATCTAACTCTTAGTCCACATCATGTCAGAGAGCCACATAGAAAGAAAGGTATGATTGAAATTATGAGTAGAACTTCTGGAATTGGAATCGCATTAGATGATAATTGTGCCTTAGAGATTGTTGATGAAAGATATAAAATTATTTCTTCTAAGGAAGAAGCAAACGCACATAAAGTTTATTATAAAAATGGTAAACTGATTTATGAACTTGTTCCTAAACAAAAAGATTTCGCTTTATTATCAGATCTATTGTCTAAAC
>SXGS01743051.1_pt1 | contig 10584 bp, 6 predicted proteins | sample 3174681 | NCBI WGS metagenome assembly SXGS01 (sample SAMN11356861, study PRJNA531348) | freshwater metagenome | isolation source: freshwater sample F1-80 | place: China: Fuxian Lake, Yuxi | collected 2017-12-25
AGCAACAAGCTCGCGAGAATGGCGATGACGGCAATGACGACGAGCAGTTCGATCAGGGTGAAAGCTTCCAACCGCAGCCGGAGCGCCGAGCATTGCTCGGCTTGGTCGAACCTGCTTCGCACTGCCGAGCGATGCTCGGCGCTCCGTTGCCGCAAGTTTGTCTTCACGGCGCTGCCTCCCCGTTTCTCCGCATCGCGTCCGGCTCTTTGAAGAACCGCCCTGCCGCCTCCCGCTGCGGACGCAGCGCCCGATAGTCCTCCGCCGTCGCCAGCTCGAATCCATCCACGGGATTGTCTGGCAGCAGATCGAGGATGTTCGTCTCGCGCAGCGCGAGCAGTTGCTGGCGAAACAGCCCGGCCAATCCAGGGGCGAGACCCGCGCGCGCCACCCACGGCATGCTCACGCACGTCAGGTTGGTCAACGCCACAAGGCCCGGCCCGCGTTGCCTGGACTTCTGAAACAGGTCAGCCTTCGCCACTCCCGCGTCGAATTGTCCACGCAGCACGAGATTCACCGACTCGGTGTGGCTGCGATGAAACGGCGCGCGCAGATCGTTCGTCGTCCAGCCGAGCGCGCCCAGCAACGCGGGCACATGCAGCCCGCTGATGGTGGATTCGGGAGCGCCCAGCGCGAGCGTGCGTCCGCGCAAGGCAGCGACGTTCGTGATCCCAGTGCCCGCGCGCGCGAACAACGTCGCCTCGTAGCGGCCCGGGCGGGCCTTGGCCAGCACGGTCACGGATTCGCCTTTCGCGGACACTTCTTCCAACGCGCTGACGAACGGTCCCGCACCGAGCCGAACCACGTCCACCGCGCCATGCACCAGCGCTTGGCGCGCGGCGCGGTTGTCCTTGTAGATGCGCAGGTCGAGCCGCACGCGGTTACTGCGCGCGGCGGAAAGGCCGCCCTCCATCCACGCGAGGAACGGCGCGAACTGCCCGGCGGTCTCGATGGGGTTTTCGTGCGCGTAGATTCCGACGACGTAACGCTCGCGCTCGCGCTCCGGCGCGGTGATGACCGCGCGCGTCTTCCAAATCTCCGCGCGCAGTTCGGACGAAACAGCCACGAACGGCACATCGAGTTTCGTCCACTCCTTCCGCAGCGATTGCAATTCGCGAACCTTTTCCTCGCGCACGCTGCTGACGAACTGCCGCTTCTCCTCGCGCGCGTCGTCGAGCTTCTGCATCGCGACGGGAAGCAGGGCGAGGATCAAGACCGTCGCGCCCACCGCCACGCTGATCGCCGGATGCCGCCGCACCCAGCGCGTGATTTGCGTCGTGACGGGCGCGGGCCGTGCGGTGATCGGTTCGCCGCGTTGCCAGCGTTCCAAATCCTCCGCCAGCGCGCGGGCCGACTCGTAGCGCCGCGTAGGTTCCTTCTCCAGACACTTCAGGCAAATTGTCGCGAGGTCCGCGTCGGCGAGCGGATGGAGCGAGCGCGGATGCGGGGGCTCGTCCACCACCACGCGCCGCCAGATTTCGACCGGCGTGTCGCCGAGAAACGGAGGCCGCCCCGTGAGCAGTTCGAAGAGAATCGTGCCGAGACTGTAGATGTCCGCCGCCTTTGTGACCGTGTCGCTTCGCCCAGACGCCTGCTCGGGTGCCGCGTAGGCCGGCGTGCCCATCACCGCGCCGGATTGCGTCAACTGCGTCGCGTCATCATCAGCAACCTTTGCGAGACCAAAGTCGGCGAGACGCGGCTGGCCTTCGCGGTCCAGCAGGATGTTGCCCGGCTTCAAGTCGCGATGCAGCACGCCGCGCTCGTGCGCGTAATCCATCGCGCGCGCCACGGCGGCGATGACTTCCGCGATGCGGCGTTGTGCTTGCTGACGTTTTGCCGGATCGCGCGCCGCATTGTCGCCCAGCGGCGGCAGGCGCAGCGCGGAAAGCGGCTGGCCGCTCTCGACCAGTTCCATGCTGTAGAAGTGATGCCCCTCACGCTCGCCCGTTTCGAAAATGGAGACGATGTGGGGATGCCGCAGGCCCGCCGCCGCCGCCGCCTCGACTTGAAACCGCTTCACCGCCGCAGGCGACGCGAGCCGCCCGGCGAGAATCAGCTTGAGTGCGACGCAACGGTTCAAGCCGGCCTGCCGCGCGCGAAACACCACGCCCATGCCACCTCGCCCGATTTCCTCCAGCAGCTCGTAGTCACCGAGATGATGGAACTTCACCGCCTCGGCGGGATGCCACGTCGCGAGCAACGGCCCGAGGTCGGTGGAGTCCGCGAAACGAACGGGCTGCTCCGCGTCAAGGCCGAGTTGCAGCAGGCAAGTAGGGCAGATGCCGTCAGGGGCCGGAGTCGAAACTTCGGACCCGCAGTCCGCGCAACGCTGGCTGACCTGCATCATGGCTCTTACCAAAGGAAAGCTGGGTGAATCTTACAGGGCAATTCGCGGCACGCCTAACCGGGCGCAAGTTCGTCACCGCCCCAACACGGTCAGCAGGTGTCGTAACTCCTCGTCCACTTCCTGCGGCGTGCTCACGGTGCGCGTAACCTCCTGCCGCAGCAATTCGCCAAAACGCCGCCGCAGCCGATGTACCGACACGCCCACGGCGCTCACGCTGATGCCGTGCCGCGCCGCGATCTCCTCGTGCGACACGGGCCGTGTGCCGCCGGACAGGAACACTTTCAGTTCATCGAACAGCCCGGCTTTTTCCGCCTTCTCGTATTCGCGCCGCAGCCGTTCCATCACACACTCCAGAGTTTGCAGGGCGAGGCGTTGCTCGAACAACACGTCCGGCGTCACGTTCTCGACCGGCTCGATCCGGTAGCGCGTCTCCGGGTCTTCCGCATCAAGCGAAACCAGCGCGCGTCCGCCGCCGCGCTTGAGCATCTGGGCGTGGTCATGCGCGTTGAGTAGAAAATGTTTCACCGCCTTGAGCAGCATCGAGCGGAACTTCCCGCCCTCGCGCGTGACCGACTGGAGCCAGTTCTTTTCCACCAGCCGCTCGAAGAATGCCTGTGTCAAATCCTCGGCATCCTCCGCCGACCGTCCGCCGCGTCGGATGAACGCATAGACCGGATACCAATATGTCTGGCACAGCACCGCCAGCGCGGTCTGGCCCGTGGCCGAATCCTGCCGCGCCGCCTCCAGCACCACCGTCCAGTGCGTCGTGGCCATTGAGGCATTTTCTTTGGCAAGATGCGGCTCGGCATCCGGGGTGGTGGTCATACCCCGAATGGTGATTCAGAGGCTTGATTCCGGCAAGGCTCCGAGTGGTGCGGCGAATCTTCACCTGCCTCTCCGGCCATTTTCACCGGCGCGCGGGTGGAGCAACGCCGGCCGGCAGAATCAACCGAGCCGCCGCGCTGATTCGTTCCAAGTCCTTCCGCTGATCCGGAAACTTCTGATTGAACTCTCCGACGAGCTGCCGAGCCTCGGTTTCGCGTCCGTCGCGCATGAGCAAGTCGGCCAGGCCGCCGATTGATTTCGAGCTGCCCGGCCAGAGCTGGGCGGCCAGCCGATACGTCTCTTCCGCCTCCGCCGTGAAGTTGTGCTCCGCGAGAAGATTGGCCGCCGCCGCTGTATTGTGTGAGTACGACTTGAGTGCGTAGTTTGAATTCATCGCCTCGGGATCGGAGAGAACTTCCTGCGTCTTGTTGCGCCAGTAATCAAGCGACTGCGTCGCGCGCTCGGGCGTGAAGGCGTTCTGCTCATCCCGCGCGCCGAGCTCCATCAGGGGTCCGAGCGGCCTCGCGTCAGCATAGGTGCCCCGCAGCGGAGAGGATTCCTGCACTGCGAAGTCGAGGTCGGGGTTCTTGGCCATGAGCGCCTGAAGCAGCTTCTCGTTGATACTCATGACCGCGATCTGGCCGCTGACCTGCACCTTGCCATCGACCACTTTCACATCCTCGCCGAAGCGAATTTGCTTCGGCTCGTCAGGGAACTGCTCGTCGTGTTCCAGCCGCCGTTGCGCGTCGGCCACGTAGTCCCGGAAGGCGCGCTGGGAATCCTCCTCCGTCAGCGTGGCGATGCGGTCTCCGTAGAGGGTGTTCATGTATTCCACATAGCGGCCGTCGGCCATGGCGTTCTGGGTGACGATGATGTGCGGCTCGCCGCCCGTGGTTTCGTTCAGCAGGGTGGGAACCCAACGCCCCTCGTCGGTGCCGCCGACATAGACCATGCCCGGCCGTAGCGAATCGAGGATGGCGTTGCCGTAGTCGAGTAGCTTCTGCGCCGGCCATTCGTGGACCTGCTCCGCCGCGCCGTACGCGTCGAGCACCGCGTTCCAGACCGGGTCGAGTTTCGGTGAGTCAGCATCGGTGGAATCGTCGTATTGCCGGGACTTCTTCGACAAAACCTTCCACTGCCGCTCAATCTCCTCCCAATTCCCGGATTCCAAGGTGTCGAAGAAACGTTCGACCTCATCCGGCATCGCCGCGCCTTTTCGTTTGGCCATCAGGCGGGCCAGTTCCCGGCGCGAGCGCGTAAACTGCAGGAGCTTGCCGGCGACGATCTCTTCCGCCGTGAGCGTCGGAGCGGTGCCGGTGCGGCGGGGAAGCCAGCGCGTGCGTTCCGCCCCGGTGGAGACGGCGGACGCCTCTGTCGTCGTCGTGTCCGCAGATGTCGCGTTGGACACCGGCTCATCGCGGTGGGGACTCCGAAGCAGTCCGAGGAGCAGCATGAGGACGCAGCCGATGAGGATCAGCCAGAGGAAGCGTGGCGAGAATACGGTTGGAGACGCGGGGTTGTGGGCGTTGTTCTTTTTCATGATCGTGCGTTGGCCTGTTCATTCAAGAGACACCGCGCCGCTGGAGATTTGTATAAAGGAGACGTTCCGCCGAGGCGCAACCCGAGTGCAATTGCCACCCGAACAGAATGATCTGACTCGTTATGAAAGCGCGGACTTGCGTCGTATCACTCGTAGTCACGTCTCTGTCACCCTCCCCACCCGCGCCGCCGACTGGTTGCAGTGGCGGGAACCGCAGCGCGACGGCGCGTGGCGTGCGTGCGAGTCCTGCAACGGTGCCGCTAGACTTCCGTCAGCGCCTTGCTCGCATCGCCGAACTTCGGCAGTCGCACGTTCATTTTTTCCATCATCGAGATGATAGACTCGGCAAACTTTGAAGCCGTAAGAAAGTTTGGCGGATTCCGCGTGGCGGCGGTGATATACCTTTGAACATGAGCGACACCGATCTGGAACTGCTCGCGCGCTACGCCCGGCATCACGCCGAGGACTCCTTCGCGGAAATCGTCCGGCGTCACCTCGGGCTGGTCTATTCCGCCGCGCTGCGGCAGGTGCACTCGCCGCAACTGGCCGAGGAGGTCGCCCAATCCACGTTCCTCAAGCTCGCCCAACACGCGCGCCAGCTTGCGCCCGACACCATCCTCAGCGCCTGGCTCTATCAGGTCACGCGCCGCGAGGCCATTGACGTGGTGCGCCGCGAGGCCCGCCGGCAGTTGCGCGAACAAATTGCCACGGAGATGAATGCCATGAACTCCACCGCCGCCGACTGGACGCACATCGAGCCGCTGCTCGACGAAGCCATGCACGCCCTCGACGAGACCGACCGCGCCGCCGTCCTGCTCCGTTACTTCGAGAACAAATCCCTGCGCGAAGTCGGCCAGGCCCTCGGCGCGAGCGAGAACGCTGCGCAAAAACGGCTGACCCGCGCCGTCGAGCGCCTGCGCGAATTCTTCGCCCAACGTGGCGTCACCGTAGGCTCGAGCGGGTTTATCGCCGTCGTTTCTGCCAACGCCGTTCAAGCCGCGCCGGTTGGGTTAGTCGTCACGATTTCCTCTGCCGTTAATTTGACCGGAGCAACGCTCGCCGCCACCGCAACTACCACCGCAACCAACTCCATTGTCATGACTACACTACAAAAAGCTATCATTGGCGCGACACTCGCTGTCGCGGTCAGCACGACGCTGGCTTGATAATGGCAACAAGTTCAAACAGTGTCTCCACTCGCAACGGCGGAGAAGTGTCCGCTTTGAGAATTGGCCCGTGAACAAGCAAACATAAAATGAACAGACTTGCATTCCTCGTATTGTTCGCAGCTTTGATCGCAGCAAAGCTCGATGGAGCCGAACGTGAAAACCGGGCGCAGGCACCATCCGTCGAGGCGATTTCCGGCAAGCCGAACTTGAGCACGGGCAGTTACGACGTTGGGGAGTTTGGGTATCTGGTGGAGGAGTTCTTCGTTTCTGGTAACGCTTCATCCTACAAGCTCGCTGGCGAACCGACGGCAGACGGCAGGTGGGAAGCCTTGCCGGCAACGAACGCGCCTTACGCGACGCGGTTGGTCGTCATTCGTCCCAGGGATCCCGCGAAGTTCAGCGGAACGGCAGTGGTGGAGTGGCTGAACGTCACCGGCGGTTTCGACGTTCCTGTGGAATGGACGATGGTGCATCGCGAAATAGCGCGGCGTGGCCATGCCTACGTTGCCGTCACGGCGCAGAAGGTCGGAATCGAGGGCAAACCGAATGCTCAAGGGGCCGGCTCTGGCGCTCTGAAGAAAGCTGACCCGGCGCGCTACGGTCGCCTTAGTCATCCGGGAGATGCCCACGCGTTCGACATTTTCTCCCAAGCCGGGGCGCTGGTGAAGAATGCCGCGGGAAGCAGAGTTCTTGGACCGCTTGTTCCTGCCCGCGTGATTGCGGCTGGCGAATCGCAGTCAGCGTATTACCTCACGACTTACGCCACCGCCATCGATCCCGTCGCCAAAGTCTATGATGGGTTCCTGATCCATTCACGGTTTGGTCAGGCAGCGCCGATTGACGGCAGCCTGATGGCTCTCGTCACGGGCACCGCGCCCGTGCTCAGGCTCCGTCCGGACCTGCGCGTGCCGGTGTTGACGGTCAATACGGAAAGCGACGTCCTTGGATTCAGTTCTCTGAAAGGCACGTGGGAGGCGCGGCAGCCGGATGCCGAGAAGCTTCGCACCTGGGAGATCACCGGCAGCGCCCACGCGGACAATTATGTGTTCAGCGTCGGATACATCGACTCCGGATCGTTGCCCATCGAGAAGCTGGCGGCGGCGTTTGCGCCGACGAGCAAATCAGTCGGACGCAAAATGGATCAGCCCATCAACTTCGGCCCTCAGCATCATTACGTGGTTCAGGCCGCCTTGTGGCAACTGGAGCGTTGGGTCAGAACGGGTGAGTCCGCGCCGAAAGCGCCGGAGTTGAATCTCACGGACGACAGGCCGCGGAAGCTCCTCACCGATGCGCACGGAATTGCCGAAGGCGGCCTGCGGACGCCTTGGGTGGATGTGCCGACGGCGGTGCTTTCCGGGGCCGGGAGCATGGTCGGGTTTGGAAAACCGTTCGACGCAGCGACACTGGAACGGCTCTATCCGGGTGGAAAGGACGACTACCTGAAGAAGTTCGAAGCGTCCCTCGACACTGCCATTGCCAGGGGCTTCATCGTGCCGGAGGACAAAGCGGAAATCATAGGTCTGGCGAGATTCAGCTTCGTTAACAACGAAGACTTCAACAGGAAGGAAGTGGTCGGCAGTTGGAAGCTGTCGTTTAACCCAGGGGACAACGAACGCGAGGCAACGCTGACCATTGCCAGGGACGGGGCGGGCCTCAAGGCGGCGTACAAGGACGGCGATCGGAAGTTCGGCGTCACGAAGGTCGAGTTCAAGGACGGCAAGCTCGTCTTTTCCACCGAGACGAAGAGGGACGGAGAAAAATCAACGGCGACGTTCGAAGGCAAAATCGAGGACGGCGTCATAAGCGGAGAGGCAAGCTGGGAGTACCAGGGGATGACCGGCTCCTTCCCGTTCACCGGCAAGCGGGAGGCTGTGAAGCCATGAAGCCGCACGCACGCCTGCCATGGCGCGGGGCCGGCCTGGTGTTCCTCGCTTTTTTAATCTTTGTCCTGCCTGCATCGCGAGGAGCGGAATGTGTATCGCCCGGCCCCGGCCTGCCGATGTTGGTCACGGCGGACTGCGTGGACCCGGTGTTCAATGGCGACAGCTTCGTGGTCGATGGCGTTACGGGGGTCGCATCCCCGGTGTCGCACACCAAAGTGGCTGCTCATTTCAAACCCACCGCCACAACACCGGAGTACAAAGTCACGTTCTACCTTCCGCGCCGCGAAAAGTGGCAGCGCCGTTTTTTCCAGCACGCCTATCCTCTGGAGCAGCCGGAGAAGCCCGGGGACATTGCCTTCGCCCTCGCGAATGGAGGCTACCTCGTCAACGTCAAGGGCACTCCTCGCGGACGCGGTGGTTATCGAGTGGACGCCGCCGCCGCGAAGCTTGCGAAGGAATACGCCACGCGCTTCTATCGTGCCGACGCGGGAAAAATCTTCGGCTATCTGTGGGGAGGAAGCGGCGGTGCCCTGCAAACCATCGGAGCGGCGGAGAACACCACCGGCGTTTGGGACGGAGCCGTCCCGTATGTCATGCCAAATGAGGGATCCTTGCTGAACGCCAACGCGGTCGGCGCATTGGCGGGCCTGGCATTGCGCGAAAAACTTCCGGCGATTGCCGAGGCGATAAAGCCCGGTGGAACGAGTGATCCGCTTGCGGTTTTGTCCGAGGACGAGCGCGCGATTCTCAAAGAAGCTCTCGGGATGGGTATTCCGCTGCGCACGTTTGAGACTGTTTCCCCCGGCGGCCCGATCTTGATGTTCCTGTCCGGAGGTGTGACGGCGAACGATCCCCGTTATGTCGAGGACTTCTGGAGCAAGCCCGGATACGAGGGCTCCAACCCGCCACCGTATCTGCGAAAGGCGAAAGTGGACGAGTTCGCAACGGTGGCGCAGGTGAACACGGAGGCAGACGGGACACCGACCAGCGTGGCGCTCGACCACGAACCCAGAATCGGGTCCGCTGAACCCATGGGCCTCGGCTTCTGGATCTACGACTCTGACGGCACGACGAAGATTGGCGTGCTCAACGGCGCTCTCAAAGGAGCTTCGTTCACATTGGGCCGGGGGAATGACGCAGCCGTGGTGAAGCAACTCAAGCGAGGTGCCAGACTGCGGGTGAACAATCTCTTCTACCTGGCGCTCCATTTCTATCACCGGCACGCCCTGCCTCAAGGGCCGGGCCATTACACCTACGACCAGTTCCGCAAGGCGGACGGCTCGCCGCGTCATCCCCAACGGAGCTACTTCGCCTCGACCGAGCAGGCCGTTGGAACCGCAGGCGGCGGCACGCAAAATGGCAAAATCAACATGAAGCTGATCGTCCTGCAAAGCATGGTGGATGCAGGCGCACAGCCATGGATGGCGGACTGGTATTCGAAGCAGGTTCGAAGTGCGCTCGGCGAGAAACGGCACGCGGAGAACTTTCAACTCTGGTTCAACGACAATGCCGAGCATTCTGACAGTTCCCGGCGAGGTGCGCGCATTGATCGAATCATCAGCTACGTGCCCGCCCTCTACCAAGCGCTCCGCGATCTGGTGGCGTGGGTTGAACGCGGTGAGGTGCCGCCGCAATCCTCCCAGTACACCGTCACCAATGGCCAGGTTCAGCTTGTTGCTGGAGCACTCGGACGCCGTGGCATTCAGCCTGTTGTCACGCTGACCGTGAACGGGTCCACGCGAATTGAAGTGACGGTCAACCAGCCCGTTGATTTCACCGCGCGGATCGAAGTCCCACCCGGGGCCGGGAAAGTCGTGAGCACAAGCTGGTGGTTTGGAGAGGGCGAGCCATCCCTTGATCCATCGCCTTTGCCCGAACCGAAGCCCGTCGTGGAAGTCAAACGAAGCCACGTGTACACAAAGCCCGGCACGTATTTCGTCACTCTTTTCGCCAGCTCTCAACGCGAAGGCGATGCCAGCGCGACTGCCACGGCCATTCAGAACCTGGATCGGGTGAGGGTGGTCGTAAGGTAGTTGATCTTGGGGCGAGGATCGGAACCGGCCGCCCCATCAATCAGCACCATCCCGGTAGCATCGTCGCTGAACCGCATCGAAGAAAGCTGCCCCTGCATTCCGGTGCCGCGGAGGCGGGGACTAAACCTCTTCCAACGCCTTGCTCGCGTCGCCGAACTTCGGCAGGCGCACGTTCATCTTGTCCATCATCGAGAGATAGAGCCGGCACATCTGGCGCTCGGGCTTGCCTTCGTAGTTGAGCACGCGCCCGCCTTTGATGCGTCCGCCGGCGCCACCGAGCATCACCACGGGCAGGCGACCGGCCTCATGATTGCCCGTGAGCATCGAGGAGCAGTAGAGGAGCATCGTGTTGTCGAGCAGCGTGCGCGGACCTTCCTGGATGGCGTCGAGCTTGCGCGCGATGTAGGCGAGTTGTTCGAGGAAGAACTGGTTCACCTTCAGCCAGTCCGCCGTGTCGCTGTGCGAGAGCAGATGGTGAATCATGTAATCCACGCCGAGATTTGGGAAGCGCAGCGAGCTGTGGTCATTGTTCAGCTTGAGCGTGGTGATGCGCGTGGTGTCGGTCTGGAAACCAAGCACGAGGATGTCGCACATCAGCTTCATGTGCTCGGCGATGTCCTGCGGGATGCCGTCGGCGGGGCGCGGGTGCTTGCGCACGGCCTCCTCCGCGTTGAGCGTCGGACGCCAGCCTTGCAACTCGCCCTTCCTGCCCGCGTTCTCGATGCGCTGCTCCACGTCGCGCACGGAGTCGAGATACTCGTCGAGCTTGCGCTGGTCGTTCGCGCTGATG
>SXGS01226422.1_pt1 | contig 10583 bp, 5 predicted proteins | sample 3174681 | NCBI WGS metagenome assembly SXGS01 (sample SAMN11356861, study PRJNA531348) | freshwater metagenome | isolation source: freshwater sample F1-80 | place: China: Fuxian Lake, Yuxi | collected 2017-12-25
GGAACACCAGATCCACGGGCGCGCCTCGCCGCATCGCTTCCATCTGCGTGGTGACATGGGACAGCACGCAGATCTGCGTTGGAATCTGGTACGCTTCGCGGAGCCGGTCGAGCATGCGCAGGATGCGCTCGGTGGTTCCCGGACTGGCGGTCGCGGGGTTGACGCCGATCACCGCGTCGCCCGAGCCCATCAGCAGGCCGTCGATCGTGGAGGCGGCGATGCCGCGCAAATCGTCGGACGGATGGTTGGGCTGGATGCGCACCGAGAGGCGGCCGGGCAGTCCGATCGTGTTCCGGAATCGCGTGACCACCGAACACTTGCGAGCCACTGAAATCAGATCCTGCAGCCGCATGATTTTCGAGACGGCGGCGGCCATCTCGGGCGTCACCCCAGGAGCGATGGAACGTAACGTCTCCGTCCCGGCGCCGTCGGTCAGCAGCCAGTCGGGGAACCCGCCGCCGGTCAGATGCGCGATGGGCTTGAAGGCCGCTTCGTCGTGCGAATCGAGAATCAGCCGGGTGACATCGTCCTCTTCGTACGGCACGACGGGATCCTCGAGAAACCGCCGCAGCGGCAGATCCGCGAGCCGCATCTGAGCGCGGACCCGCGCCTCCGCCCCAGGCGCCGCCAGTCCCGCGAGTTCGTCGCCTGATCGCAAAGGACTGGCGTGCGCCAGCAGTTGCCGCAGGTCCGCGCTCACCGCTCCAGTTTAGAACGCGTACCGGAGAGCAAACTGAATCTCGCGCGCGGGACGGGCCGCGGTGATCGTTCCGAACGCGTTCGACGAACGCGAGCCGTTCGGCGTCTCGAAGTTCGTCTTGTTGAACAGATTGAACCCTTCCATGCGGAACTCGAGGCTGTGGCCTTCCACGATCGCGAACGTCTTGTGCAGCCCGAGATTCATCTGATGCAGTCCCGGGCCGGGCACGGAGTTGCGGCCCGCGTTGCCGAACGGCCGCGTTACGTCGGTGGGAATGGAAACCGTGGCCGGATTCAGCCACAACTCGGCCTTGCGCTGTCCAGCCGGAATCAACGGATCGCCGCTGACGTTCGGCCGGTAGTTCGGCGCTCCGGAGACCTGGAACGCCGCCGCCGGTCCGTAGGTCAGATTGACCGGCGTTCCCGTCGCCGCGAAGTTGATCGCGGTAGCCCGCCATCCACCGAGCACGGCATCGGCCCCGCGGTTCCACGAACTGCCCCACTTGCGGCTCTTGCCGAGTGGCACGTCGTAGATCAGCGTCGTGGTGTTGTTCAGACGTTGATCGTATCCGGAGGGACCGCGTTCGTTCCGCAGGTCGCGATAGTTCACCCGCGAGTTGTCGCCGTTCTGCGCCTCGAGGTGGCCCGATGCATTGTCGATCGCCTTCGACCACGTGAACGAGTTCAGGAAATACACGCCGCCGGCGAAGCGCCGTTCGATCTTGGTTTGCAGCGCGTGATAGTTCAGAAACCCGCCGTTGAACGCCGATTGGATGTATCCGTAGGCCTGAATCGGGCGGCGCGCCTGCAGCGAGAGCGACTCGCCCGGGTTGTTCGGACGCGCCTGATTGTAGTCGCCCAGGATCATCAGTCCCACCGCGCGCGTTCCCACGTAGCCGATGTCGAACACCAGACCTCCCGCCAACTCGCGTTGGATCGTGAAGTGCCAGTTCTGGTTGTACGCCGTGCGCAGGTCGAACGGGATCTGATTGGTGCGCGTGTTGATGACGCGGATGTTCGAGAGCGAGAGGAAGTTGTTCGGGTAGCCCTGCTGCGTGGTCCGGAAGCAGTCGTTGGGACCTTGGGCCAAACTGGTGCAGACCTGCTGTCCGTTGCGAACCGCGGGGGGAAGCTGCGAATCCACCGAAGGATTCAGAATGTGAGGCAGGTTGTAGGCGAGCAGGTTCTCGCCGCCCATCCGGTTGAAGTGCACGAAGCTCACACCGTAGGCCGAGCGCACCACGGTCTTGGAGTTTACCGAGTACGCCAGTCCGAATCGCGGCGCGAAGTTGTTGCGATCCGGGTGCACCAGCGCGCGATCGAAGATGGAGCCGTTCTTGGCGTTCACCAGTTGATTCGCCGCCGGATCGTAGTTGGTGACGCGGTTGTCGCGCTCCCATTGCGGCGTGCCGTACTCATATCGCATGCCGAGGTTGAGCGTCAATTTCGGCGAGATCTTGAAGTCGTCCTGCAGGTAGAGGAAGTTCATCTCCTGCCGGTAGTTCACGATCGCCGGCGTGGCGATGCTGTAGCTGCTCCGCGCACCGAACAAGAAGTCCGCCAGGAACTGCACGTTGTTGGTGGCGGTGCCGGGAGCCTGCGAGAAACGGCCCGAGTAGCCGTCGCTCCCGTACTTGGGGCTGAAGTCGTCGATCTCGGTGCGGATCATCTGGTACTCGTAGCCCATCTTCAGCGCGTGACGGCCCGCTACTTTGGTGTAGTTCACTTTCGGATCGAACACCATTGGATCCTGGAATTGCGGGTTGGAACCTTGCACGCCGAAGCCGGTGTAGCCGTTGACCCCTTGCCGGTAAACGCCGCCGGTGAAGCGTGGATCGTTCGGAGCGTTCGGGATGCGCAGTCTGTCGGTGATCGTCTGTTCGCCCACGAAGATCGGCGTCTTGCCGCCCTCGGTCACCGAGATGCCGAGGCGGAATTCGAGCAGCGAAGTGGGCGACATCGTGTAGGTCCAGCCCGTGGCCCATTGGCGGTTCTTCACCCGCACATTGCCGTTGGCGTCTCCGCCGGAAGGACCGGGGATCGCCGCGGGCTCGAAGTTGTTCATCAAGCGGTGGCTATAGCGCACGAAGCTGGTGAGATTGGAATTCCAATAGTGGTCGTAGCGGATATCGCCCTTGTCGTTGCGGTCGGTCCGCGCGGGCAGCGATTGGAAATTGTTGGCCGTTCCGCCGAGGTTGGGATCGGGCAGGCCGCCTAGAACCTCGCGCGCGAACGGCGTGATGGCCGACTGCGGGACCACTCCGTTCCCGTACAACTCGCCGGTGATGGGGTTCTGAATCGCCAGCCCGAGCGAGCCTTGCTTTTGCGCCGCCGTGGGCAGCGAGGCGAACATCACGCGCTTAGTGACGCGGCGGAAGCCCTCGTAGTCGCCGAAAAGGAACATCTTTTCCTTCTTGATGGGACCACCGAGCGCCGCGCCGAACTGATTCTGCACCAGCGTCACCTTCTGGTTGTTGATCGGCTTGAAGAACCCGGTCGCGTTCAGACGCGTGTTGCGCAGGTACTCCCACGCCGAACCGTGAAGCTGATTGGTCCCGCTGCGGATGCTCGCGTTGATCACCGCGCCGCCGGCGCGTCCGAACTCCGCCGAGAAGTTGTTGGTCTCGAGGCGGAACTCCTGCACCGAGTCGGGCGAGAGCTGCACCACCTGATTGGAGAAGCCTTGGTTCGACGTGCCGTAGGAGTTGTTGTCGACGCCGTCGATGACGAAATTGTTCTGCGAGCTCCGCATGCCGTTCACGTTGAACGACGCGTCGCGCGAGTCGGCGATGCCGCTGCGGCGGACGCCAGGCGCCAGCAGCGCGAGATCGGCGTAGTTGCGCCCGTTGAGCGGCAGGTTCACCACTTGCTCGGTGCCGACCACCGTGCCTCGCGAAGAGGTTTCGGTTTCGAGTCTCGCGGCCGCGCCGGAAACCGTCACCGATTCCGACGTGGTTCCGATCTGCAACGTAAGGTCGACGCGTTGGCGTGCGTTGACCGTGACGACGAACGGTTCCGTCAGACCTTGCTTGAAGCCTTGCGATTCGGCGGTCAGCCGAAAGCGGCCCGACTTGACGTTGAAGAACTGGTAGCCGCCGTTGGAGTCGGTGACGCCCGACTGCTTGATGCCAGTGTCGATGCTTTCCAGCGAGACGCGGCTGCCCGCGATGGCGAGGCCGGCGGGATCGGTCACCGTGCCCAACACGGTGGCGGTATCGAACTGTGCGAGCAAGGCAAAACCTGCCGCGAGCGAGACAAGGAGAATTCGAAGCATTTTGGACATCTCTGTAGAGGGTACCAGGACCTCGTGACTGCCGCATGACGAATCGCGTGGTCTAATGTTACGGTGCTCGCCCGCCGCGAACTCCTCCGCGCCCTTCCCGCCGCGCCCGCCATCCTTCGCGCCTCCCGGACGGACAAGCCGAACTTGGTCCTGTTTCTCTCGGACGACCACGGCTGCATGGATTCGCCCATATTCGGGCCCAGTCCGGTCCGCACGCCGAGCCTCCAGCGGCTGGCCGCCGAAGGCGCGGTGTTCGCGAACACGTTCTCCGGCGCCGCGATCTGTATTCCCTCCCGTGCGATTCTCGCCAGCGGTCTGCACTCGCATCGCAACGGCGCGGTGGCCAACGGGCGAATGATGAGGGATGGCGTGAAAACGTTGCCATCCTACCTGAAGCCGCTCGGTTACGATGTCGCGCACTTCGGCAAGTCGCATTTTCTGCCGGCCTCCAACTACCCGGACTGGATCGCGGTTCCCAGCGAGATTCGTGGAACCGGGCCCTTGAACAACGACCTGGATCCGGCGGCTGTCGACGGCTGGCTTGCGGTTCGCGGCGCCGGATCGCCGCCGGTCTGTCTGATGGTGTGCTGCCACAGTCCGCACGTGACCTGGGAGGAGAACTCCGGCTACGATCCGGCCAAGGTGAATCTGCCGCCCGGCTTCGTCGACACGCCGTCCACTCGCCGCGCGCGCACCCGCTACTACACCGACATCGAGAAGATGGACCGCCAACTCGGCGCCGTGCGCGAATCGGTGCGGCGACGCCTGGGCTCCAACACGTTGTTTCTGGCCACGTCCGACAACGGAGCGCAGTGGCCGTTCGCCAAGTGGAACCTGTACGACGCGGGCATCCGCCTTCCGATGATCGCCTCCTGGCCAGGAGTGGCGCCGGAGGGGAAGCGGCTAGAAGCGATGCTCCACTTCACCGACGTGCTGCCCACGTTCGTGGAACTGGCCGGAGGCCCACCGCCGTCCGGAATCGATGGACGTTCGTTCGCCGGCGTATTGAAGGGTTCGGCGAAACGCCACCGGGAAGAAATCTTCGCCTCCCACACGGCCGACAACAACGGACAGATGAACTGCTACCCGATGCGCGCCGTTCGCGATCGCCGGTACAAATACATCCGGAACCTCCGGCCCGATCTGATCTACACCACCCACATCGACCGCGGCGTGGCGCGCGACGGCCGCGAATATTGGAACGAATGGCGCGAACGGGCCAAGTCCGATCCACGCGCCGCCGAAACGATACGCCGCTATCACAAGAGGCCTGCGGAGGAGCTTTACGACATCGAGCGCGATCCCGCTGAAATCGTGAATCTGGCGGCGGACGCGAAACACGGCGCGGCCCTGCGGCGCCTGAGGGGAAAGGTGGACGGGTGGATGAAATCGATGAACGACCCCGGCGAAACGTGGGGCACGCCCAGGCTGCTGTCCGAGTATCCGGAGCCGCTGCCGTGACGCGGCGGGCGCTGCTTTTGTCCCCGGCGCTGTTGCCGGCGCAATCCCGCGTGAGGATCGTTCTGGTGGGCGATTCCACCGTCACCGATTCCGCGGGCTGGGGCGCCGGATTCCGCGCCGCGTTCTCCTCCCGCGTCGAAACGCTCAATCACTCGCGCGGAGGCCGAAGCTCCAAGAGCTTTCGCGACGAAGGACGATGGCAGCCCGCGCTCGACGCTAAGCCGCGCTACGTTCCCATCCAGTTCGGACACAACGACAATCCCGGGAAGGGACCGCAGCGCGAAACCGATCCGGACACCACGTTCGCCGCGAATCTGGTCCGCTACGTTCATGAGGCGCGGCAGGCGGGCGCCATTCCCGTGATCGTCACCTCGATCGTGCGGCGCCGCTTCGACGCCGATGGCAAGTTCCGTCCCGATCTGTTGGCCGCCTATTCCGAAGCCGCCCGCCGCGTGGCGCGCGCTACCGGCGCTCCGCTGCTCGACCTCTACGAACTGACGCGCGCGCAGGCCGAACGGCTCGGACCCGAAGGCTGCGCCGCCATCGACGCACGCTCGGCGGACGGCAAGCGCGACATCACGCATCTCGGACCCGAAGGCGCGCGCATCGTGGGCGCAATGGCTGCCCGCGAGTTCGTCAAGCTGGCGCCGGAACTCGCGGGCGATCTGATCGCGAAGGATTGAAGCTACTGCGTCACCGTGAAATTGGTGACGCCGGCGCCGCCCAGGTTGGACCAGGGTCCCCAATTGTCGCCGGAGCCCGGCGTGCACTGCTTCGATGCCGGGCACGCCCGGACGATCGCCGAATGAGCGCCCGCCGTCGTCAATGGCACGATCGCGTTCAACCCCGTCGTCACGCCGCGCGCGGCCGTGTCCGCGCCGCGCGCGATGAAGTACTCGTAGAGAGTCGCGCCCGGAACGGGAGTCCATGCGAGCTGCACCGATCCCCGCGCGATGGAGCCGTTGAACGCAGGTTGTGCCAACGTGGGCGATGGCGCGCTGGAGCCGCGAACGTTGAAGCCGGCCGCCGCGCCCTGCGACGCGGCGTTCGTCCCTGGATTCGCGATCACCACGGCGTCGTACCGCGCGCCTTCCGCCCGGAACGCGGCCGCCCAGAAGTTCTGCGTGGTGAACACGTCGAGCGCCGCCGACTGCCGGGAGAGATCCTGCACGTAGAGCCGGTACGTGGTGTTCGATCCGTTGTCGCCCGGTACTCGCGTCCATGAGAACAGGACGGCCGGGCCATCGACCGTGCTGCCCGCGGCCGGCTGCCCGATCATCGGAGCCGCCGGATTCGGGCCGCCCGGATTGATCGCGGCAGGATCGCTGAAGGGACCGCAGCCCCGGCCCGTGCAGGCCGCCACCAGAGCGCTCGCCGCTCCGGAGGGAACGGGTAGCAACGCCTCCGTCCCCGACGTCCGCGCGGACGCCACCGTGAGCGCGCCGCCCCCCGGTCCGCTCGAGGGCTGCACGATCAGCACGCGGTACAGATCCGCGCCGGTCACCGCTCCCCACACGATGCGGGCCGCGTTGCCGTTCTGCACGGCGGCGCTCGATATCGCGGGTTTGACCCCCGGAATGGTTCCAGGGTTGACGCCGAAGTTCCGCGCCGCCGACCAGGGACCGCAGGCCGCCGAGCATGCGCGTACGCGCAGATCGTAGCGGGTGGATCCGCCGAAGGAGTAGATCGTCGATGTATCGGGATCGGTGGTGGAGATCAGTAGTTCGGCAACCGCCCCTGCCGTCGCGTCGATGACTTCCACTTCGTATCGTTGCGCTCCCGTCACTCGCGTCCACGCCAACGTCTGCGTGGAACCGGCCAACTGCGCTCCCTGGGACGGACTCACGATCGAAGGCGCGGCCGCGGGAGCGTCCAGCGCCACGTCGAAGTCGCGCGGCACGCCAGCCACCACCACGCGGTAGATTCCACTGGGAAGCGGCACACCCGCCGTCTCCGCGCCTTGAACGGCGCCGGAAAACACGAGTTGCCCATTGGCGCGGTTGAACACTTCGACGGTTGTCGACACGGGCGATCCCGTCCACCGAATGGTGACCGTGCCCGACCGCACGATCTCTCCGATTCCAGGCGCGGTGATGGCGATCGTTCCCGCGTCCTGCGACACACGGATGAGCGCTCCTCCCGTCGCGACCCATCCCAGCCGCGGCGTCGGGCCGTTCGGTGGGATGGTGTAGCCGATCTGCGTCGTGCCGCGATACCGCGCGCCGGCGGGCCCCAGCGGAAGGATCCAATCGCTATTGGGAACCGGCAGCCAGTCGCATTCGTTCGGAGCGTAAACGGTGGTCTGGACTCCGCCACCCGCGCCGCCGATGCGAACCTCGTTGTTCGACGCGCCCGTGGTGGCGCATGTCAGATCCAGGCTTGCGAGGTATGCGCTGGCCGCGCCGCCTGGCGCTTGCGATTGCCCGGCCACCAGCAGCGATGTGGCGGTGAGCGGGAAGACGACGCCGGCGGTGGTGACCGGAAGCGGCCCGGTGAGGCACGTCGACATCAAGACCTCGCCGGCCGGATTGACTTTCACCACCGTACCGTCCGTGCCTCCGCGAACGGCGTTGTTGCAGGCGCTCACCGCGTTGATCAGGCCTGGTGGAACGGTGTTGGTCTGGCCCACGACATAGGCGTTGCCCTCTTCATCGACATCGAGCGCCGCGCCCGTGATCAGATCCTGCCAAATGGGAGTGTTCCCATCGGCGTTCCATCGCGTCAGCTTGTCGCCGAGCAACAGCACCTCGCCCGTCACCGGATCGATCGCCAAGCCCTTGCCGCCATCGGGCATGTAGCCGGAGATGCGCGGACGCAGGAACGAAGCGCGGTCGAAATCGAAGCGCGTGAGGAACGGGTGTGGCTTCCGAGTCGGCTGCGTGGTCAGCCCGCCCACCACGGGGAAGTCGATGCCATCGTTCAACCCGGACACGTAGACCGAGTCGTCGCGCGCCGCCCTTACCTTCAGATTTACGTGGCGCGATGTGAAGCCCCCGAACAGGGTCGAGTACTGGTAGTTTCCATCGTTGTCCACCGACACGATGAAGGCTGCCACCAGACCGGCGAAACCCGTGTTGAGCGGGTTGACCTGCGGGAAGTCGATCGAACTGGTCTCGCCGACCACGTAGGCGAATCCGCGGCCATCCACGGTCATGTCGTACGCTACGTCCTCGCCGCGTCCTCCGATGTACATCGAGTATTGGATGCTCAGGGCGTCCGGCGGCAACCGCATGAGAACGGCCTCGAAGCCGGCGCCTACCGGCCGCGTTGTGTCGCGATTTCTCGGAATGTTCTTCGAGTCGGTGTTGATCGCGAGGTAGATGTCGTCCGAGGGACCGATCACCATGGCCGCCGTCGTATCCGTGCCGCTCCCGCCGGTCGCCAGCGAGTAGATCACCCGGCCCGTGCGGTCGCGCTTGGAGAGCCACGCGTCCCGCCCGGCCGCTTGCGGCGTGAGCCGGGGGTCCGCGCCTCCGGCGATCGAACCCGCCAGGTAGAGGTTGCCGAAGCGGTCGGTGTCGATCGCGACGATCGTGGCCGCGAACGACGAGTCGAAGGACGTGACGATGGGATCGATGACGAGTGGCTTCGACTTGTCGTAGCCGCCGGTTTCGAATCGAACCCGGCCGCGCTCGATCCGGTAGGCCGCGCTCACCGCGCGCCGGCCACCGGCGTCTTGCTGATACGCGATTGGCGCCTGTTGCCGCACCAAGCCTGCCCGCGACCTCAGAATCAACTCGCCGCCAGGGCCTGGTTCGATCGCGTCCACGCCTTCGAAAGCGACCGCCGCGCGAGACGGGTCGGCCCCGGGAGCGATGCGCAGATCGTACTCGATCTCGCCGTCCGCTCCGTGATACGCGATATCGATGCCGGGATAGATGCCGGCGCAGACCACTTGCTCGTGACGCGGAACGCTTCTTCGCCAACTCCTCGAATCCGCTCCGAGCATGTAATGGCTTACTCCCGCCACGCGGCCTTCGAACCGGCACGGGGCGGCGGCATTGGCGCCTTCGAACCTCATGCGGATCGACTGTTGACTGCCTTCGCGAGCCAGCGTGATCCACGCGCCAGTGGGGCCGGCGGACCATCGCGCCGACCGCGCGAATCCGGTGGCGAACCCGGCGGAAGGATCGGCTGCCGGTTCGAACCACGCGGGTTCCCTGGGAGCGATTCCCGCGGCTGGCGACAGGGCCGCGAGAAGACACGAGTAGGCAACGGCTCGGGGGAGGAGCATGTCCCCGATTATTTCACTTGGACGAATCCTTTACAACTCGCCGGCGGGTCTGGCGGCGATTTTCGAGGAAGAAACACTCTCATGACAAACAAGACCCTGTGTATCGCAATGCTTCGGGCCGTCATAGCCGGTATCCCCGTAGCGCGCCGAAATTCCGGGCGAGGAACGCGGCCAGCGCGGCGGCGAAGACCAGGTCGTCATGGAGCGAGGCCGAGGTTCCGAAGCAAGAGAGTTCCTCCTCGAACGGCTTGGCGTGGCGGGTGCGCCTGGCGACAGCGAGGGCGCGGCTCTCCATCATGATTTGCAAGTTGTCCACGAGTTCCCGGCGCGGCACCGACCAGATGCCGCGCGACCAGTTCGGATGGTCTCCAGAAGAGATGATGACCGGAACGATCCGGCAAGGAGGCTTCAAACTCTTCAAGTGGTCGACGACGGGGAGCCCGACACCGGTCGCGTCCACGGCGAGCATAGTGCGTCCCGCGAGAGGAGGCTTCTCCATCCGCGCGGCGACCGCCTCGGCGATGGCGGTGTACGGCGTGTCGAGCGGCATGCGGCCGAGGTGGCGCATGCGGAGATCGACGCGCGTCAATGTCTGCCAAGCCGCGTTGTCGAATTCGCCGGTGGGAGCGACGTTGCGCTCAAGGATCGCGAGGGCCGTGTGGTCGCGGCGTTGGCCGAGATCGAGGCCGGCAAAGTAGGAGACCGAAGGAGGCTCCGGCCGGAAGCGGTTGTCGCCCGCGGCCGGGATGAGATCGAGGATGGTCTGCATGGCCGGGCTTCAGTCGTCGAGAGGTTCGATGTCGTCGCGGAAGAGGGCCTGGATGTCCTCGGTTCGAAAGATCGCGTTATCCGGTTGGAGGAACTCGCAGAGATAGTCCTGCCTGAAGCGCGAGTCCGGCATGGAGA
>SXGS01097397.1_pt1 | contig 10580 bp, 11 predicted proteins | sample 3174681 | NCBI WGS metagenome assembly SXGS01 (sample SAMN11356861, study PRJNA531348) | freshwater metagenome | isolation source: freshwater sample F1-80 | place: China: Fuxian Lake, Yuxi | collected 2017-12-25
CGCAGCCCTTCCACGTGGCCGAGCAGTTCACGAACACGCCGGGCATCTTCGTCAGCCTGGAAGACCCCATCCGCTCGTTCAAGGCGCTCTGCGACGGCGAGTACGACCACCTGCCTGAGCCGGCCTTCTACAATGTCGGCACCATCGAGGATGCGGTGGCCAAGGCCGAGAAGCTCGCGTCGGAAGCCTAGGGATCATGGCGGACAAGCTGCACTTCTCCCTCGTCTCGCCGGAGCGTGAGCTCTATGCGGGCCTGGTCGATCAGGTGGACGCGCCCGGGACCGAAGGCGACTTCGGGGTCCTGGCCGGCCACGCGCCGTTCATGGCCACCCTTCGGGAGGGCCGCGTGATCGTGCGTAATGAAGGCCGCGAGACCGTCTATGAGGTGAAGGGCGGTTTTGCCGACGTGACCGCCAGCGGCCTCACCATTCTGGCGGAGCAAGCGGCCCCAGCGGTCGCTTGACGCCTGTCTGGGCGTCACCCCGGCGCTGAAGTCGTCAAAGACGCGTGAGAGGTCTTGCGGTATCGGCCCGGCTTTAGTGTGATGCCACCAAGCCCCGCCAAGGGCATCAAGTCAGGGAAGACACTCATGCGCACCGTTATCGCCAGCCTCGTCCTGCTCGCAGGTCTCTCGGGACCCGCCCTCGCCCAGGATGTCGTCGATCCGGCGCCAGAGGCCGCCGCTGCCCCGGCCGCCGAGCCTGCGCCGCCCCCAGCGGCCGCCGAGCCCCCGCCCGTTCTGCCCACCACCGGCGATGGCGCGGCGGTGCTGTCGGTCCTGACCCGAGCCTGTCTGCCCATGGTGCGGGAAGGAAAGAGCGTCGAAGACGTGGCGAAGGATCTGGGCATGCGCCGCGACCGACGCTCTGGCAGCTACCAGATGGCCCTGGGCGGCGACCGCAACTTCATCATCTCCGTCCTGCCCAAGGGCGCCAATGACAATGTCTGCAATGTGCAGATCAACTACGCCATCGGCGGCGAGACCCCGATCATCGAGGCCTTGAACATCTGGGCGTTCCTGCAGGAGCCCCGCCTGCGCATGCAGCGGAATGACTTCATGGTCGGGGCGGACAACGTCAAGCGCGTCACGGTTTCCTGGGAGCACTTCACGGACGCCGAATCCACGGGGCTGGTCTTTGTTCAGCTGAAAAACCCTGACGATACCCCCCTGGACCGTCGCTACGATCAGGCCACCCTGCTGTTCAGCGAACGTACGTTCTAAAGCCCCCAGGACTTGCGCCGCGTCCCTGGCCGGCGTTGAACGCGAGATATGCGACCGCCTGAGACGGCTCAGGCGGGCGCCGTCGCCTGGGTTTGGATCCAGTCCAGGGCCTGCTGGGCCACACCCTCCCACCCAGGCTCACCGGGCAGCCAATGGCTCATGCCGGGGATGACCCTGAGGTCAGCCCCAATGCGGCTGGCGGTCAGCCGCGCCGTCGTCGGGGGGTGCACAACGTCACGATCCCCCACCATCACCAGGGCCGGGGCCTGACTCTGAGCCCCCAGGCTCGTGGTCATCATCGGGTCCAGCCACCAGTTCAGCGTCTCCCAGAGCGCCCGGCCGCTCTCTGGACGCAGGCGTTCGAGGATCGGACGCCGGGCCCCTGGCGGCAGCCGATCCAGGCTGTAGCGGAGCATCAAGGTCCTGTCGGGCGACACGGCCTGGCTCCAGAACGGACCCAGAAGGTGCAGACCAAAGGCGGTGACCCCCTCCTCGAGGGACCAACCCGCCACACCCCAAGGCGGCGAAGGCGCCAGAAGCACCAGCCCCGACACAGGGGCGCGTCTGGCCGCCAGCAGGCTCACCAGTCCCCCCATGGAATGGCCCACCAGAATGGGGGGCTCCGCCTGGCTCCGGCAGAGGGCGGCGACGTCGGCGGCGTAATCCAGCATTGAAACGCCCACCACCGCCCCTGCGGTTTCGGCGTCCCCATGTCCGCGCAGGGCCGGGCAAGCCACCGCATGACCCGCCGCGATGAAGGGGGCCTGAAAGGCCTCGAAGGTCCAGTCGCCGCAGAAGGCGCCGTGCACCATGATGACGGGTGCGGCCATGGGTCTCCTTGCGGACAGAAGGAAGCGATCAGCCTGCGGCGAAGACCGCGAAGGCGTCGACCACCTGTCTGTATATGGCCTGTTTGAAAGGCGCCACGATTTGCGGGGTCTCGGCCAGCTGTCCCCACCGCCAGGCGTCAAACTCCGCAGGCAAATGGGCGTCCAGGTCTATCTCCCGGTCATCGCCCTCAAAGCGCAGGGCAAACCACACCTGCCTCTGCCCTTTCCAGTCTCGCCCAATGGGCGAGCCCGCATGTTCAGGGGGAAAGTCATAGGTCAGCCAGCCGTCAGTGCGCCCCAGCACCGTGACGGAGCGCACCCCGGTCTCCTCGGCCAGTTCCCGCAGGGCGGCAGCCTGAAGGTTCTCCCCCGGGTCGACGCCCCCTTGGGGAAACTGCCAGTTGCGCGGACCTGGCGTCCCGGCCCGGCGGCCAATCCACACCCGGCCGTCGGGACGGAACAGGGCGACTCCGACATTGGGCCTGTAGGGCGCCAGGTGGGCCGGAACTTCGGGGTCGGGGCTCATCGCCCGCTCATCGATTTGTCAGGGCCGAGGCCGGGGCCAGCTGGTAGCCGCGCGCCTCGACCGCCTGTGTCCACTGAGCCACCTGAGAAATGGTCAGGGGGTAGGCAAAGCCCGACCCAAGCGCCTGGCCGTTCTGGAGAGCCTGGGCCTCGAGGGCCAGAAGCTGGGCGTCGATGGCCTCGCTCGACAGTTGTTCATCAATGATGCGACCGGCTGAGGCCCGGGGGATGCCAAGGCCGCGCCCGGCGGCCTGGCCGTCATCGATGAAGGCCAGGCCACGGCTCTTCAACACGGTGGTGAAGGTGGCCATGGCTGGGTCAGAGCTCAGGAACCGAGACCCCAGATAGTTGGTAAGGCCGAAATATCCTGTGGCCCGCGACATCAGCCACTCCAGCCGTCGACTGGTCTCCGCCGGTCCGGAGCTGGCCAGCAGGGTGTAGGGGCCTGGATCATTATCAGGGTAGTCGACCGGCTCCATCGGGGTTTCCAGCAGCACCTCATGGCCATGCTCCCGGGCCAGATCGATCCAGCCCTGCAGCCCCTCGGCATAGGGCACAAAGGACAGGGTGATTTCGCCTGGCAGGGTCTCGATGGCCTCGCGGGTCGCGCGGCTGTTCAAGCCCAAGCCGCCGACAATCAGGCTGACCTTGGGCTTGCCATTGGACTGGAACGGGCGGGCATAGGCCTGGGCTGGCGTGCGGCCATTGGCGGCGATCACGGGCAGGGGGCCATTGGGCCCGGGATTGAACAGGCCTGCGATCGGGGCCGGGGGCAGGGCCTGAACCCGGCGCACCGCCGGAGCGCCCGGCAGGGTGATCACCGCTTCACCCATGGGTTCAGCGTCGGTGATGGGCGTCTCCGAGAGCTCGAAGATCTCTTCGACGATCCCCGGCCCGGAGCCGTCAATGGTCAGGGCTTCGCGCCAGCCGGGGGGGGCGGCGGCCACCACAGCCTGGGCGAGGGGCAGGCGGATGACCGGCGCGCCCGCCTTTGGATCGCCGATGACCAGCACCAGCCCCGTCAGCATGACCAGGAAGAGGCCGGCCGCGCCGCCGGCGCTGATATAGGGATTGGCAAGGGCCGCGCGCAGTTGCCCCATCGGTCCGGAGACAGTGGCTTGAGGCGACGCTGTAGCCGGCGTCAGGCTCTTCTTTGAGAACATTGCCATGGCTCGCCGAACCTCATCCTACAGACCAGCCTGGACCCGGTTCTGCGCGAACATGGTTAACGAAGGCCTTAAGCCCCCAGAAGGCCGCCAAGGGTCGCAGGTTCAGGGCCTATTTTGGCTGTGGCGCCGTGGCGACCTTGTCCCGAGGGCCAATCACCTCAGCCAGCCGGGCTTCTGGCTTGGGCAGCTTGGGCGTCGCGGCCACGGACCCGTATTTCAGCACATCCTGCGCGCGGACCAGCTGGAAGTCCTTGGTCTCGTCGAAGGACTCAGGCGGTGTCTCGGCCGGCTCGTGGGCGCCTCGGCGCGCCTGGCCCTCGCCGGCGGTCAGGGCGTTGCGGAGCGAGGCCTCGCTGAACTGGAAGGCCCGGTTGGCGATGGCCTGGGCCTCGGCGCGGCTGGCGGCCACCTCGAGGTCGGGCTCGATGCCGGTCTGCTGGATGGAGCGGCCTGAGGGCGGGTAGTAGCGCGCCGTGGTCAGTTTCACGGCGCCGTCCATGCCGCCCCGCAAGGGAATGACGGTCTGGACCGAGCCCTTGCCAAAGCTGGTCAGGCCCACGAGTTCGGCCCGTTTGCGGTCCTGCAGGGCGCCGGCCACGATCTCTGCGGCGGAGGCCGACCCCGTGTTGATGAGCACCACGATGGGCAGGCCCTCAGCAATGTCCCCAGGGCGGGCGTTATAGCGCTCCACGTCCCGTGCATTGCGGCCCCGCTGGGAGACAATCTCGCCCCCCTCCAGGAACAGGTCGGACAGGCCCACGGCCTGGTCCAGCAGGCCGCCGGGGTTGTTCCGCAAATCGAGGATCAGGCCCTTCATCTGCGGATTGGCCGCCCGCAGCTCATTGAACACCCGCTCTGCCTCGTCGGTGGTCCGCTCATTGAAGGCCGAGACCCGCAGGAAGCCGTAGTCGCCCTCCATCCGGGCTACCGCCGACTTGGGCTCGATCACCTCGCGGATGATCTCCACATCGAAGGGATCCATCTTCTCCCGGGCGATGGTCAGGGTGACCGCCTCGCCGGGCTTGCCGCGCATCTGCTTGACGGCGTCGCTGACGCTCATGCCCAGCACGCTGGCCCCGTTGACCGCGGTGATATAGTCGCCGGCCTTGACGCCCGCCTTGTGGGCTGGCGTGCCATCCATCGGCGAGATCACCTTGACGACGCCGTCTTCGCTGGTGACCTCGATGCCCAGGCCGCCATAGGCGCCGCGGGTCTGGTCGCGCATCTCGTCGAAGCTCTCGCGGTTCAGATAACCCGAATGGGGATCCAGCGAGGTCAGCATGCCGTCGATGGCGGCCTCAATCAGCTTCTTCTGATCCACATCGGTGACGTACTGGCGCTCTACCGTATCCAGGACGTCGCCAAACAGCTCGAGCATCCGGTAGGTCTGAGCCTGTGGCTGCTGGGCTGAGGCCTGGGCCTGCTGGCTCACATAGGCCATTGAACCTGCCCCAAGGACAAAGGCCGCCGCGCCGATCATCAGATACTGCTTCATTGGCCCTAGCCTGAGGCTCCCTTTACGGCGAATTCAAGCCGCCGTGCGTCAACAAATCCCGTGAGCGGTTTCACCCCGCCTCTTTTTTCAACCAGCGGGCCGGGTCCACCGGCGCGCCCTGTTCACGGACCTCAAGATAGAGCTCCGACGGCGCAGCGCCAGAGTCCGCCATCCAGCCGATGGGCGCTCCCGAGGCCACGGTCTGCCCAGCCTCGACGCTCAGTCGATCCAGGCCCGCCAGCACCAGATGGTATCCGCCGCTCATCCTTAAGATCAAGATGACGCCCCAGCCCCTGACCGGACCCACATATTGCACCAGACCGGCGCCTGGACTTTGCACACGGGCGCCCCGGGCCGTGAGGATTGTCACCCCCTGGCGCCGGGCCGAGCCATGCATGGTCTCACCAAACCGGTGGGTGATCGGACCTTCTACCGGGAACAGCAGCTCCGTGGGGGACTGGAGCGGGCCCTCAAACAGCCCCTCGGCTGGGGCGGCGGCATAACCGCGCAGGGCCGCCCCACTGGGATCTATCGCCTCAGGGGTGGGGCGCGCCTCAGCCCGCTCGCTCTCGGCGGTAAAGAGGCTCTCGCTGGCCACGGCGGCCAGCCGCCGTTGCCGGGCGAGGTCGGTGGCCTCGGCCGCATAGATCATGGCGCGCCGCTGCAGTTCGGGGGTCATGGCCTTGACCAGAATGGCAGCCCGAACGGCGTCCCGAGCGTCGTCTGGCTCCACCAGCAGGGCCGGCGGCGGGTCCCGACGTAACTGCTGGAGGACAGACAGAAGTCGGGCGAGCTGGTTGTCGTTCTCACCGCGCTCGGCGTTCAGCACCTGCTCACGGGCGTCAAGGCTTTCAAGCCGCAGGTCCCCTGGGGGTGCGGCCACGGCCCCCGCCAGGGCGGCCAGCGTCACGCCAAGACCTGCGACCAAAAGCAAGCCCGTCCGGCGCAGCAGGTGTGGGGCTGGGGCGTCAGTCACGGTGATAGGGGCTTCCCGCCAGGATCGTCACAGCCCGATAGACCTGTTCGGCGAGCATGGCGCGAACCAGAGCGTGGGGCCAGGTCTGAGGTCCAAAGGCCAATCGCCCATGGGCTTCGGCCATGAGCGCCGGGTCGAGTCCGTCAGCCCCGCCAATGGCCAGGACCAGACGCCGCGCGCCATCGTCCCGCAGTCGCCCGATCTCCTCAGCGAAGGCTCGGGAGGTTCGCGACTGGCCCCGTTCATCACAGACCAGGACATGGCTGTCCTTGAAGTGAGGGCGCAGGGCTTCGGCTTCGGCAGCCTTGCCGGGCTTGCGCCCCTCGACCTCGATCACCTCCACGGGCCCAAGACCCAGGGCTCGCCCAGCCGCAGTCGCCCGCTCCACATAGAGGCGTACGAGATCGGTTTCCGGGGCGCGGGCCAGACGGCCCACCGCGAGGATCAGGACCCGCAAGTCCGCCCCGTCAGGAGGTGGGGACGGCGTGGCCCGAAGCGTCCAGGGACCAGATCTTCTCGATATTGTAGAAGCTGCGGACTTCGGGTCGGAACAGGTGGATGATGATGTCGCCGGTGTCGATCAACACCCAGTCACAATGGGGCATGCCTTCGACCCGGGCACGGCCATAGCCATGCTCCTTCAGGGACCGCAGCAAATGATCGGCGATGGCGCCCACATGCCGTTGCGACCGGCCCGAGGCCACGATCAGGCCGTCGGCCATGGCGCTCTTGCCGGCGAGGTCAATAACCACCACGTCCTGGGCCTGATCCTCATCGAGGCGGCTCAGAATGAGTTGCTCCAGGGCCTCGATCCGGGTCTGGACGTCTGAGGATCCGACGGCTGAGCCGGCGGTGTCCTGCGCGCGCTGCGCGGCTTCAGTATTCAGCGGGAAACTCCTCTAAAGTCCGCGCAAACACCACATTAGCACGATTACGCGCTCCGGTCAGGGGGCTTGTACACATGTCACAGGTCGGTGGGTCGCATCCGCTCACGCAGGGCGGTGGAGGACTGGAAGTTCAGCGGGCCACGCAGGAAGACCCAGGCGGGAGGCTCAAGCCTCGCCAGCCGCCGGGCCTGGGCCGAGGGAATGCGATGGCGGGCGAAACGCCTGGCGGCAGGCGACGTCCGGCTCTTGAGCGAGATCCAGGGGCGGGACACTACGGCCACGGGGGTTTCGGCCATGATCTGGGTCCAGCCCCGCCAGCGATGAAAGGTCGCCAGGCTGTCGGCGCCCATGATCCAGACGAAGTCGACCTGGGGGAACCTTGCCTTGAGGGCGCGGACCGTGTCGATGGTGTAGCGCGAGCCGAGCCGGGTCTCGGCGTCAGAGACGGTCATCCCCCGCTGGCGGGCAAAGGCCTGGGCGCCGGCCATCCGCACGGTGAGGGGCGCGGTTTCATGGGCCGACTTCAAGGGATTCTGCGGCGAGACCAGCCAGACCACCAGATCCAGACCCAGACGGCGACGGGCGGTCTCGGCCACATGGGCGTGCCCCTCATGGGCCGGGTTGAATGAGCCGCCGAACAGCCCGACCCGCATCCCTGGGGCCAGGTGGAACCCAAGCCGTTGCGCGCCGGGGCGGCCGGCGGCGGGCCGTCTACGGGCAGGACCAGCAAACCACATGACCGGCGGACTCAGAGGGTGCGGGCGGGGGTCGGCGCCCCCCCCCGGTCAAGATGGATATCCTCCTGACGCACCTTGGCCCTGACGGTGAACACCCCATCGCCGGCCAGCACGCCGCCCCGGGCGAACAGGCGGCCAAATTCCCAGTTTGAAAGGCCAAGTTCGGGCTTGTTCAGGGCGTACTGACCATCCACCCACCGGGTGAAGCCGTCGCCCACGAAGGGGGCGTTGATGGTGGCGTAGAACCGGGCATGGGCCTCAGCAGAGCCACTGATCAGGCTGGCGGCGAACTGCGGGCTGTAGTGATTGAAAAGGGCGACGGCCTCATTGAGATCGGCCACCAGCTTGAGGGTCAGTTCAGGCGTGTCCTCCCACTCCCACTCGCGGCCCAGCTGGTCGATGGGCAGCACGTCAACCTGAGCCTCCTCGCGCAGGCCCTCGGCCCGGGCCACCTGAACGCGGGCCTGTCGCCAGGCCTCCGGCAGCACGGCCTCATCGCCCTCCACCACATGTAGTTTCACCCCATGCCCCCGGCGTTCCGCCGCGGCGTTCAGGGCCGACAGGAACACTGGAACCAGGTCGGGGGCCCCGTCCCGGGTGACGCAGAAGACGTTGAGGGTGTTGCAGACCTTGCGATCCAGGGAGTGGAACACCGCGGCGAACAGGCGCTCGGGATCAGCGCTGGCGTCGGCGACCATCCAGGCGCCGCCGGTCCCATGCAGACTGACCGGGACCCCGGCCTGCCGCGCCACGCCCCCCAGCTGGGTGACCGCCGGACCCGAGCCCCGGGCAACGGCCAGGGCCAGTCGGGAGTCGGCGAACATGGCCCATCCGGCGGCGTGGGCGGGGGAATCCAGCAGCACGGCGGCGCCAGGGGGCAGACCCGCCTGCGCCAGGGCCGGGTCAAGGGCGCCCTCGACGATGGCGCGGGCGGTGCGCAGGGCGTCCGAACCGATGCGGAAGACCACGGTGTTGCCCGCCCGGAGTACGCCTGTGGCGTCGGCAAATACATTGGGCCGGCCTTCGAAGACAAAGGCCACCACGCCCAGGGGGGCTGTGACCTGCTCCACCCGCCAGCCCTGATGGTCCACCGCCTCGACCAGTCGTCCCCGGGCCGGGGCGGCGTCCCGCCAGGCCCGCAGGCCCGCGATCATGTCGGCCCGCATCTGGTCGCTGAGGGCCAGGCGTGTGGTGGATCTGCCCCTGGCCTGGGCGGCCTCCAGGTCGGCGGTATTGGCGGCGCCGATGACAGCCCAGACGGCGTCGTCCGCCAACCTGGCGGCAAAGCCCTCAAAGAAGGCGCTGATCTGCCCGTCGCTGACCTCGCCCATGCGGGCGAAGGCGGCCCTGGCCCGGGTGATGGCCTCATGGGCGATGGCCTGTTCAGCGGCAGGCACATGCAGCAGGTCGCCGGTGTCCTGCAGGACCAGCAGGCGGTCACCGGCGTGGAATCTGGCGGCCAGGTCTTCGCTGACCACAGCCAGGCGATCGCCCCCGAAGGGGATGGCCATGCCGGGGCTCAGCGCCGTCAGGCGCCCGCCGCCCTCGTCCCGTCTCCCAGGCCTTGCCCCGTCCATCGTCCGTATCCGTCAGTTATGCTCAGGATGAGCCTTACCTAGGCCCCTTTCGGACCGCGGGCAATTTATGAGGTGCAAGCTACGATGCGACCTGATCGCGGCGCGGCGCCAGAAGCGCCAGGTCATCGGCGTGAATCAGGGGACCGGAGGTGTAGCCCAGCACCGCCTCGATGGCGTCTGACCGCAGGCCAAAAATGCGTTCGGCGTCGCTGGCGTCATAGCGGGCCAGGCCCCTGGCGATTTCTTCGCCACCCTGTTGGCGCACGCTGACGGCGTCGCCCTTGCCAAAACGTCCCTCAATGGCCGTCGCCCCCGCAGCCAGCAGGCTCTTGCCAGCCCTCAGCGCCCTGGCGGCGCCCTCGTCCACCAGGATGGTTCCGGATGGCGCCAGGGCCCCGGCGATCCAGGCCTTGTAGGCCGCCCCCGGGGTAAGGGCGGGCTCAATGACGGTGGCCTTGGCCCCATCTTCCACCGCCCCCAGGGGGGCAGGACGGGCGCCCTGGGTGATGATCGTGGCGCAGCCGGCCGACTGGGCGATACGGGCGGCCGTGAGCTTGGTGGCCATGCCCCCGGTGCCGACCCCGGCCCCGGCATTGGCGCCCCCGGCCATGGCCTCAATCTCCGGGGTCAGCTGCGACAGGCGCGGAATATGGGTGGCGTCCGGGTCCCGCCGGGGATCGGCCGTATAAAGGCCGTCGATGTCCGACAGCAGCACCAGGGCGTCCGCGCCGATCATCTGCGCCACCCGGGCCGCCAGGCGATCATTGTCGCCGGAGCGAATCTCTTCGGTGACCACCGTGTCGTTCTCATTGACCACCGGGACCACCCCGAGGTCGAGCAAGGTCTCCACCGTGGCCCGGGCGTTCAGCCAGCGACGACGCACCTCGGTGTCATCCCGGGTCAACAGGATCTGGGCCACCGACAGGCCGTGCGGTTCCAGCACTTCCTCCCAGGCGCGCATCAGCGCCGACTGGCCGGCGGCGGCGGCGGCCTGTTTCTCAGGCAGGGTCAGGGCCCGGCGGGTCAGCCCCAGGCGGCCTCGCCCCAGCGCCACAGCCCCGGAGGACACCATCAAGACCTGCTGACCCCGGGCCCGCATCCGGGCGATAGCCACCGCCAGGGGCTCGCGCCAGGCGCGGTCGGGGGCTCCATCCTTCCCCCC
>SXGS01154362.1_pt1 | contig 10580 bp, 8 predicted proteins | sample 3174681 | NCBI WGS metagenome assembly SXGS01 (sample SAMN11356861, study PRJNA531348) | freshwater metagenome | isolation source: freshwater sample F1-80 | place: China: Fuxian Lake, Yuxi | collected 2017-12-25
CGCTTTCAGTGGTCGATCCCGGCACAGTTCAACATCGCCGTCGACATCTGCGATCGCCACGCCGGCGACCCGACGCGCGTGGCCATGATTTACGAGGACGAGGCCGGCAAGATCACCGAGCACACGTTTGCCGAGTTTCGCGCACGCTCCAACCAGCTCGCCCACGCCCTGACGGGTCTGGGCGTGGCGCGCGGCGACCGCGTCGGGATCGTGATGTCGCAGCGGCCCGAAACCGGCGTCGCTCACCTCGGCATTTACAAGCTCGGCGCCATCGCCTTGCCACTGGCAACGCTGTTCGGGCCCGAGGCGCTTGAATACCGCTTGCGCACTGCCGGCGTCAAGGTTGTCATCACCGACGCAACCAGTCTGGACCGGCTGCTGGAAGTACGGCAAAAGTACCCTGGTCTCACGCACATCATCTGTGCGGACCGTACCGACGCACTAAACGTCATCGACTACGGCGCCTTGCTGGACACCCAATCCGAGGTGTTTGAGCCGGTAGCGACCGCCGCGGAAGACCCCGCGCTGCTGATCTTTACCTCCGGCACCACCGGCCCACCCAAAGGCGCGCTGCATGCGCATCGCATCATGATCGGGCGCCTGCCGTCGATGGAGTTTGTGCACCAGGGCTTCCCGCAACCCGGCGACCGATTATGGACCCCGGCCGATTGGGCCTGGGCGGGCGGTCTGCTCGACATGCTGTTGCCGAGTTGGCACTACGGTGTCACTGTGGTCGCGCACCGCAGCCGCAAGTTTGATGCCGAGCGCGCGTTTGAGGTGATGGCGCGACACAAGATCCGCAATGTCTTTTTGCCGGCGACGGTACTCAAGATGATGCGACTGATCGAGAGTCCGCGCAAACGATGGGACGTGCAGTTGCGCACCATCCATACCGGCGGCGAGGCGGTGGCTGAAGACCTGATCCGCTGGGCCAGGGATGCGCTCGGCGCGACGCCGCACGATGCGTTCGGCCAGACTGAGGCCGTGATGATCATCGGCAACTCGACGGACTACATGCCGCTCAAGCCCGGTTCGCTTGGTCGGCCGATTCCCGGCCACGAGATCACGCTGCTCAACGCGGAAGGTGTACCGGTGCCGGATGGCGAGGTCGGTGAAATCGCGCTCAAGCGCCCCGTGCCGGCGATGTTTCTGCGCTACTGGGACGACGAAGCTGCCACGCGCGAAAAATTCTCCGGCGACTGGTTGCTCACCAGCGACCTCGCCAGGAAGGATGAAGACGGCTATTTCTGGTACGTCGGCCGCAAGGATGATGTGATCTCCAGCGGCGCCTATCGCATCGGTCCCGGTGAGATCGAGGCTTGCCTCGCCGGGCATCCGGCCGTGGCGCTGGCCGCAGCGGTCGGCAGCCCGGATGCGATCCGCGGCGAAGTGGTGAAGGCGTTTGTGCAATTGCGCGAGGGCTTTGCGCCATCAACCGAACTGGCGCAGGAGTTGCAATCGCATGTGCGCAACCGCCTCAGCCCCCACGAGTATCCGCGTGAGATCGAGTTTTACGATGCGATTCCAACCACCACAACCGGCAAGGTGATCCGCAAGGGATTGCGCCAGCTGGAGCACGAACGCAAGAACCGCCAGAAGCCGGTCTGAACGTTCCGCGTGCACCCCTGAGGCAGATACAGGTACCCGCTTCGAAGCGCTCGCATACTCATTCCAAGTCGGCGAACGCCGCGCCACCGCCACCGTTGAGAAATGCACTTTCCTCAACAGTGCGCTCGATGATGCGCCGGATGACCGCCTGCTCCTGATCGCGATGGCGGGCGATCACGAAGTTGAGCGGCATCGGCGGCAACAGGTCGGAGAGGGCCACAAGCTCGCGGCGGCGGATGCGCGATGCGACCAGGTTCTCGGGCAACAGGGCAATGCCGGCATTGCCGGCCACCATCGAGACCATGGTCTGCAGGTTGTTGCAGGTGTTGATGTCGTGGTGCGAGACGCCATGCAGGCGCAGGGTTTCGACGGCAAGCGGGTACATGTGCGAAGGCCGGGCCAGGCACCACAGCGGGTGCGTCGCCAGGATCTGCGCGATGCCGAGGCGGCGCTTGACGGCCATGGCGCGCGCCGCGGGCGCACATACCCACAAGAGGTTGAGGCCGCCCAGCGGTGTGGCGACCAGGCGGTTGGCGTCGAGGGGCGCGGCGACGATCGCCAGATCGAGCTGACCGAGTTCGAGCTTCTGGCGCATGTTCACCGTGAGCTCGACTTCGATCTGGTAGGTCACACGCGGCATTTCGCGCTTGAGCTTGGCCATGAGCGCGCCGAACCAGGTCACCGCCACCATTTCGCCCACGCCGATGCGGATGATCCCGGAGGCGGCCTCGGGATTCTCCAGCGACATCACCACGTCCTCCAGCTGATTGAGCAGGGGGCGCATGCGTTCCACCAGTTCGCGGCCCTGGATGGTCAATTCCATACGCCGTCCCTGGCGGTGAAACAGCTTGAGCCCCAGGGAGGATTCAAGTTCGCGCACCCGGCCGGAAATCGCCGGCTGGGTGGTGTTGAGACGCTCCGCCGCTGCAGTGAACGAGCCCAAGCGTGCGATCCAGCCGAGCGTTTCGAAATTGGTGAGGCTGATGCGCTTCATTTTCGGCTATTCATCAGAATAATCGATGCAATTTGATAATTAAATATCAGTAGATATTATGTCACGCGCTAGCTAAGCTTCAGCGCAACGTTCCACGTATGGCCTCCGCGTCACTCACCCCATGCACGCCCCCCTCAGCCACAACCTCTACGACCTCGTATGCGAGCAGGCCGGCCGCGACCCCGCAGCCCTGGCGCTGATTGCCGGCGAGGAGCGCATTTCCTACGCCAGGCTGGCCGAGCGCGCCCGCTTGATTGCCGGCGCATTGCGCGCTGCGGGTGTGGGGCGCGGTGATCACATCGGCATACTGATCGGTAACCGAGCCGAATGGGTCGAGGTATGTCTGGGTGCTGCAGCTATCGGTGCAGTGCCGGCACCGTTCTCCACCTGGTCGACAACCCGGGAGCTGGAGTTCCTGCTGGCCGATTCGGGCGTGCGCCTGCTGGTTGCCCTGGCACGCTTCGGCGAGCGCGACTATGCCGCCGATCTTGCGACGCTGTTTGCACGCCGTGCCACGCTCTGCCCGCATCTGCGATCGGTCGTTCTGATCGGTGGCGCGGGAGAAGGGTGGTCGACGGTATGGCCGGATTTCCTCGACTCCGCCGTCGACATCGACAGCGTGCCGCAAAGTGAACGCGCGGGCGCCGAGGACACTGCCTTTGTGCTCTTCACTTCGGGCTCGACCTCGCACCCCAAGGCGGTCCCGTTGCGGCACGGTGCGGCCATCACGAACGGCTTTCACATTGGCGAGCGCCAGGGCCTCAAGCCCGACGATCGCGTGTTCCTCCCATTGCCACTGTTCTGGTCTTACGGTTCGGCCAACGCGATGTGCGCCACCTTCACCCACGGCGCCGCCCTGGTGGTGCAGGAACGCTTCGAGGCGGGTGCAGCGCTGGATCTGATCGAACACCACGCCTGCACCTCGATCTATACCTTGCCGACTATCACCGCAGCCCTGATTGGCCACCCGGACTTCCGGCGCGAGCGCACCGCCAGCTTGCGTGCCGCGATGACCATTGGCACGCCGCAGGACGTGGCCACGGTAGCCCATACGCTCGGCGCGCGTGAGGTCTGCAACATCTACGGGCAGACCGAGTCCTACGGCAACTGCTGCGTGACGCCGCATGACTGGCCACTGGAGCGGCGCATGGCCTGCCAGGGCCCGCCGCTGCCGGGGGTCCTGCTGCGTATTGTCGATCCGGCCAGTGGCGGTGAAGTCGCGCGCGGCCAAGCCGGGCTGATCGAGGTCAAGGGCAATCTGACTCCCGGCTATGAGGGCGCCAGCCGGGAACAGAATGCCGCCGCGTTCACCCCGGACGGCTACTTTCGCACCGGCGACCTGGGGATGCTCGACGCGACCGGCGCGCTGGTCTTCCAGGCACGCGATTCGGAGATGATCAAACGCGCCGGTATCAATATCGCACCGGCCGAGGTTGAAGAAGTGCTGCGCCAGTACCCTGGCGTGGCCGCCGCCGGGGTCACCGGCGCACCACATCCGGTCAAAGGCGAGATCGTAGTCGCCTTCGTCGTGCCGACGGCGGGGACCACGCTCACCGCCGAAGCACTGCGCAGCCACTGCCGTGCGCTTGCTGCCACCTACAAGACCCCGGATCATGTCGAGATCCGGGCCGACCTGCCGGTCACCACCACCGGCAAACTCCTGCGCCGCGAGCTTAAACACATGGCAGCGGCGCTCATTCCAGCACCTGGAGGCGCATCATGAAACTCGGTTTCTTCACCATGCCCATGCACCCGGTCGGCAAGGACTGGGGCCGCTCACTCGCCGAAGACCGCGAGGCATTCATCCTCGCCGACAAGCTCGGCATGAGCGAGGCCTACTGCGGCGAGCACGCAACCGACCCCGAAGAATGCGTCACCTCGTCCTCTGTGTTCCTGGCCACTCTGGCAGATGCGACGAAGAACATTCGCCTGGGAACCGGCACCACCAACATGCCCAACACACATCCGGTAGCAACCGCCGGCAACCTGGCGATGCTCGACCACCTGCTTGGCGGGCGTTTCATCTTCGGCATCAGCCCGGGCGCCTTGCCTTCGGATGCGGAGGCGTTCGGCAACATCGACATGGACCGCCCCGCCATGTTCCTGGAGGCGGTCAATCAGGTGCTGGCCCTGTGGACCGGCGAAGCGCCCTACCGCCTGCGCGGTCAGTTCTGGAACATTTCGACCGAACGCACCTACATTCCTGAAACCGGCATGGGCACGGTACCCAAGCCCCTGCAGCGTCCGCACCCGCCGATCGTCGTCACGGCGGTGGCGCCGCACTCCAAAGGCGTATCCGAAGCGGCCGCACGCGGCTGGGATCCGATCTCGGCCAATTTTCTGATGCCGGTATGGGTCAAGACCCACTGGGCCAAGTACGTCGAAGGCTGCGAACGCATCGGCCGCAAGCCGGAAGCGGCCAACTGGCGCATCGCCAAGACGATCTGCGTGGCCCCCGACGACGCGACCGCCAAGCGCTATGCGACCGACCCCAACGGCCCTTATTACTACTACTATCGCTCGCTAATGAGCAAGTTGAAGCGCCGCGGGGCGCCGCTGACGCTGTTCAAGAACGACCCCAATGCGCCGGATTCCGGTGTGACCGTCGAAGGCGCCATCGAAGACCTCGTCATCTACGGCTCGCCCGCGCAGGTGGCAGACAAGGTGCTGGCGTTTCGCGAAACTGTCGGTGATTTCGGGACCCTGCTTTACGGCGGCATGGATTGGCACGACCCGGAACTGGGGCGCAACTCCCTGGTCCTGATGGCCGAGAAAGTCATGCCCTTGGTCAACCACGCGCTGCGCGCCTGACAATCAGACATGCACGCCCAGGTCAAGCGCGCCCCCGCATCCGAGCAAAGCTCGCTCGCTGCGCTGTTTCATCCGCGCTCGATCGTCATCGTCGGCGCCTCCGAGCGTTCGCGCGGGGTCGGTGCGCTACTCGACAACTTGGAGTGTGGTGCCTATGCGGGCGAACTCCTCCTGGTGAACCGGCGCGGTGCGACAGTGCGCGGGCGCACCACTGCAACCTCCTGCCGGACGCTCGGCCGCGAGGTGGACCTGGGGTTGATTGTGGTTCCCGCAGAGGCCGCTGCCGAGGCGCTTGAAGACCTCGCGCACGCCAAGCCGCGCGCTGCGGTGCTGCTGACATCAGGATTCGCCGAACTTGGACCAGAGGGCGCGCGCATGCAGGCGGCGCTGGCCACGCGTGCGCGGGAACACGGCATACGCCTGATCGGCCCCAACAGCCTGGGGTTCATCTGTTACGGATCGCGCACGCTGGCGTGGTCGGCGCCGGTAGCCGTGCCGTCCAGGAGCAGCGGCGTCAGCATCGTGTCACAAAGCGGGGCGGCGGCGTATTTCCTTACCGAACTGGCCTGCGAGCAGGATCTGGGCGTGAGCTGCGTGGTGGCAACCGGCAATGAGGCCGACATCGATATCAGCGACGTGCTCGAGCACCTCGTCGACGATGCTGATACCCGCGCCATCGCGCTGTTCATTGAAACCGTGCGCAACCCCGCGCGCTTCATCACGGCGGCGCGGCGCGCCTTTGCCATCGCCAAGCCGATTGTCGTGCTCAAGGTCGGCGCCAGTGAGGCAACCGCCAAGGCCGCGCTCGCCCACACCGGGTCGCTGGTAGGTGACGACCGCGTCTTCGACGGCCTGTGCCGCCAGCTCGGCCTGATGCGCGTCCATTCGCTCGAAGCGCTCCTGGCCACCGCCGACCTGGCTGGCCGCACCGGCGTGCTGCGCGCAGGCGGCGTGGCCATCGTGTCCAACTCCGGCGGCGTGTGCGAGATCGCCGCCGACAGTGCATCGCGGCGCGGCCTGGCCGTACCCGCACTCGAAGACGAAGTCGCCACGCGCATCCGCGCCGCCCTGCCGGACTTCGGCACACCCCACAACCCGCTTGACCTGACCGGCGGAGTCGAGCCGGCGCGCTGCGGCGACGCGCTCCGTGCCATCGCTGCGCAGCAAGACATCGCCGCAGTGCTGGTGGTCTGGTACCCGGTGCCCACTTCGCAAGCGGAGGAGACGGAACGCACCAATGAGGCCCATCGGCACTTTGCCGCAGCGCTCAATGCCATCGAGATTCCAGGCTTTCTCTCCAGCTACACCCATACCCGGGTGAACCAGCACGCCCGCAGGATCATTGAGGCGATCAGCGCGCCCTATAACGCCTTCGGTGTCGATCGCGCCATCGAGGCGCTTGCCGCGATCGCCGAGTGGTCGAAGCGCGTGCGCGCGCATGCCACTAGCACCTCCGCCAGCTCTGCGGCGGCTACGGGTCAGCCATGCGCTGTGCGCCCGGCCTCGGAGCGGGACGCCTTGGCTGCACTTGCGGCGTCCGGCGTGCCGGTGGTCCCGGTGGTTCTCGCCGTCGATGAGGCTGGGGCGGTCGCCGCCGCTGGCACGGGGCCGGTGGCAATCAAAGTGGCCTCGCCTGACATCGCACATAAGACCGATATAGGCGGCGTTGCGCTCGGGGTAGAGGGTCCGGCCCAGCTGGCCCTGGCGTTTCACCGTGTCACCACTGCTGCGCGCGCGGCGCTTCCCATGGCCCGTATTGACGGTGCGCTGATCGTCGGCATTACGCGCGACCCGGCCTGGGGCCAGGTGCTGGCCGTGGGTCTTGGCGGCGTGTGGGTCGAAACCCTCAAAGACGTCTCCCTGCGCGTACTGCCGGTCGATGCCGCCGAGGTACACGGCATGCTGGCTGAACTGCGCGGCGCGGCACTGCTGGCCGGCAAGCGTGGCCAGCCTGCAGCCGACATCGACAAGCTGAGTACGGTTATCCTCGCGATTGCCGCGTGCGCAACAGCGCAGGGCCCTGATCTGGCCGCACTGGAAGTCAATCCATTGTGGGTACGCGGCAACCAGGTCGAGGCACTCGACGCGCTCTTCGTCTGGGACGATACTGCTGCACCAGGGAGCACCGCATGAAAACCGCAATCTGCACGCGTCTAGGTTGTGAGGCGCCGATCTTCGCCTTTTCGCACTGCCGCGACGTCGTCGTCGAAGTCACGCGTGCCGGCGGCTTCGGCGTGCTCGGTGCCGCCACCTTCAGCCCCGAACAACTAGAGGTCGAGTTGGCGTGGATTGATCGGCATACCGACGGCAAGCCCTACGGCGTCGACGTCATCATCCCCTCGACCTACGACGCCGAAGCCGAACGCTCGGCCGGCGACCTGCAGCGACTGATCCCGGCCGCGCATCGTGCCTTCATGGACGACCTTCTGGAGAAAGAGGGCATACCGCTACTTCCCGAGGGAGAACGCGAGCGCATCGTCGGTGAAATCGTCGCCGGGCGCGGCAGCATGACACCCGACGGCGCACGGCGCCTGGTCGACGTCGCGCTCAGGCACCGCCAGGTGAAGCTCATCGTCAGCGCGCTGGGGTCTCCACCGCCCGACGTGGTGGCGGACATCAAGGCGCACGGCGTGGTGGTCGGCGCCATGTGCGGCAAGGCTGCGCACGTCAGGCGCCAGTGCGAAGCCGGGGTCGAGCTGATCGTCGCACAAGGAACCGAGGCCGGCGGGCACACCGGCGATATCGCCACGCTGGTGCTGGTACCGCAGGTGATCGATGCCTGTGCGGGCCGCGCTGCGGTTCTGGCCGCTGGCGGCATTACACGCGGCAGCCAGATCGCCGCAGCCCTGGCGATGGGCGCAGAAGGCGTCTGGTGCGGCACCATCTGGCTGGGCACGCGCGAGAGCGAGCTTGACGAGTTTGAAAAGGCCGCGGTGTTCGCCGCCCGCGCCGAGGACGCCGTGCGGCGCCGCGCCCGCACCGGCAAAACCGTACGCATGATCCGCAGCAAACTCTCGGAAGCATGGGAGGCACCTGGCGCACCGGCCTACCTGCCCACGCCCCTGCAAGGCGTGCTGTACAACGAGGCGCACGCACGCGTGGTGCGCGCCCGACGCGCGGATCTGTATTCATTTCCGGTCGGGCAGTCCGTCTGCGACGTCAACGCCGAGACCTCGGTGCGCGAAGTCATGCTGCGTCTGCAGACCGAGTATCTGGATGCGGTCGAGCGCTTCGCCGCGATCAATATGGAGGCATGAACACCTTGTCCGAAGTACTTATCGAACGCGACGGTGGCCTGATGGTCATCACCATCAATCGCCCAGAAGCAAGGAACGCCGTCAACCGCGCCGTGTCCTACGGGGTCGCGGCAGCGGTCGACGAACTCGACGCCAGTGATGAATTGCGCGTCGGCATCCTCACCGGCGCCGGCGGCACGTTTTGCTCAGGCATGGATTTGAAGGCTTTCCTGCGCGGTGAAGTGACGCGGGTCGAAGGGCGCGGCATTCTCGGCATCGCCATGACGCCACCGAAGAAGCCCTTGATTGCTGCAGTGGAAGGCTATGCGCTGGCCGGTGGTTTCGAGGCCATGCTCGCCTGTGATCTCACGGTGGCTTCGCGCGACGCGAAGTTTGGCATCCCGGAAGTCAAGCGCGGGCTCGCCGCCGCCGCCGGCGGCCTGATGCGCCTGCCGCGTCTGATCCCGCCGCGCATCGCCATGGAGCTGGCACTGACCGGCGACATGATCGCCGCCGAACGGCTTGCGCAGTTCGGGCTCATCAACACGCTCACCGAGCCGAGCCAGGCTCTCGCCGAAGCGAAGCGTCTGGCGCTACGCATCATCGCCAACGCGCCGCTCTCGGTAGCCGCCTCCAAGCGCGTGATCAACGAACAGCGCGATTGGCCAACGCCCGAGATGTTCACGCGCCAGCAGGAAATCACCGCGCCCGTACTGGCCTCTGCCGACGCGCGTGAAGGTGCAGCGGCCTTCGCCGAGAAGCGCGCTGCGCAATGGAAAGGCCGTTGACTTCATGCGCCCGACACAAGCCTCCATATCGTTGAAGGAGCCACAATGATCTCCGCCAGCAAGTCGCAACTCCACGCCGACGCCCGCAAGCCGGTTGTCCATGAAACCTTTCACGGCGCCGTCACCGACATGATCGCGACGCGCCTATCCGTAGGCGCGGGGGCGCAGGCCTTTCTTGTCGAGCAGGACCCGAACTGGGTGACGCCTTCGCACTTTCACCTGGAGCAGCAATTCCAGGTTGTTGTGGCCGGCGAAGGCAGCATCGGACGACACGCGGCCAAGCCGTTCATGGTGCACTATGCCGCAGCCGAGACCGGCTATGGGCCGATCACTGCCGGCCCCGAGGGTATTTCGTACCTGACCCTGCGTGCCATGGCAGATACCGGCGCCTGGTATCTGCATAAACCAGGTTCGCGCGAACGTATGCGCCCGGGATTGAAGCGCGAGCAGGCGCATGCGAGCCCTGCAACCGAAGCGTACGCACCGCTCGAAGTGTTGATTGCGCCGCGCAACGACGGCCTGGCCGCGCACCTGGTGCGCTTGTCAAGTGACGCAACAATGCAGTTGCCGGCCACCGCCCCCGACGGCGGCCGCTTCTACGTGTTCACCCGCGGTACGGCTCATGCGGGCGATACGCAGCTTGAATCCCTCGGCGTCATGTTCGCAGCCGCCGCCGAAGTGCCAGCCATCATTGCCGGGCCCGAGGGCGCAGACATTCTGGTGTTGCAGTTCCCGCGCGCAGACGCGTCGCGGTCAAATTAAAAAGGAGACTGCCAATGAAATTTGTATCCAGTAGAACCCTGCGAGCCCTTGTCGCAACATCCATCCTCGCGTGCGGCGCCGCCTTTGGGCAGGCCAGCACCTGGCCAGATCGGCAAGTGCGCATCATCATGCCCTTTCCGGCCGGCGGTGCATCCGATGTGATGACGCGCCTGCTCGCAGAGCGCCTGCAGGCCAAGCTGGGCCAGCCCTTCTGTGAGGCGGGCAAGTCGACCAAGGCAGGCGTGGTGATGAAATCGCTGACCGACCGGTGCCTTGGCATGGCCTTTAGTGTTTTGGGTGCTGCGAGCAATCCGTGTATTGGCCCGAATTAGCTAGCGGTCATGGAAAGAAGGTTTGCGAGTAAAGACTCCCTAGCCGAAA
>SXGS01621158.1_pt1 | contig 10580 bp, 14 predicted proteins | sample 3174681 | NCBI WGS metagenome assembly SXGS01 (sample SAMN11356861, study PRJNA531348) | freshwater metagenome | isolation source: freshwater sample F1-80 | place: China: Fuxian Lake, Yuxi | collected 2017-12-25
GAATCACATTGAACGCTCGGACGAAAGCCTTGACGGCTTCCGCTACCCTATAAAATAAGTCTGAACCAAGCATTAGTTGATGGTTCCAAAACTTGCCAACAACATCTCAACGACCAGATGCCAACCATCGATCAAGACAAACAGCAACAATTTGAAAGGTAACGAAATCAATGCAGGTGGCAGCATCATCATTCCCATCGAGATAGTTACCGCAGCAACCACCAGATCGATCAATAAGAACGGCAGAAATATCTGGAAGCCCATCAAAAATGCCGTCTTCAATTCGCTCAACATGTACGCGGGGAGCAATACCTGCAAAGGTATGTCATCGAAATTGGTTAGTTCGGGTTGATCCGGTTGATAGTACGCGTAAAACAAATGCACATCGTCGTCATTCTCGGCCCAGGAAATCTGATGGCTCATAAACTCGCGAATCGGTTTGATGCCAGCGTTCCAAGCATCTTGTGTCGACATGCGGACATTGGGATCGGTATAGGGGCGGATCGCGTCATCGTAGACGCGATTCCAGACAGGTGCCATGACGAACAGGGTCATGAACAGCGCTATTGAAGTGATCACTTGGCTGGGCGGCAATTGTCCTGTTCCGAGTGCCTGTCGCAACAATCCAAGCACGACAATGATTCGCACATAGCAGGTCGTCATCAGCAACACCGCAGGTGCCAAGCTGAGAACCGTCAACAACATTAGGATCTGCAGGCTGCTGGAGAGCCCCTGTGGGCTAGCCCATTTCTCAGGACCACTCAACAGAAAATTCTCCGTTGAATTATCTTGGGTCAACGTCGCGGACTGAGTTCCCCGAGTAACGTTGTCTAACAGTTGTCCAATTTTACTGGTTTGGCCGGTGTTTTCCTGCGCAAAGGTCCCAGGGCTGAACACCACGCAAGCTACGAGAACCAACATCCAAGCCAATCGAGACCCGGCGCAGAGCGAGAAGTTCATAAATCGCGTTCCTTTCCGGTTTGTAGCAGCACGCTTCGAAATGACTCAGAAATGCTGCCAGGCTTGGTGCTCTCACAGAATCCTGCCAGCCGATCAACTTCCAACGGATCGGTGATTTCGCTGATCGTTCGCGCGTCCCCATGCGCCAAGCTGACCAAGACCAGCTTGGGACCAAATCGGAGCAGAACGAGCTGTTGTCGAGGAGCCATCGAAGTCCTGCCCAAGATCGAGACTGCTTGTTTGGGCAATAATGCCAATGCCGTATTGCCCGCGCGTCGGTAGCACCATGCGACCGCGAGAAACAATCCGATCACCAGCAAGAAACTCGATCCAACTGACAGGAACATTTGCAGCAAGCTGCTCTTGGGCTTGTCCGCGAGTCTCTCCGCAGCACTGGTACGTGGTCGCAACTGTATTCCTCGGTCTGCACTGGACTCCTGTTCGGCGACCTGATCCCGAACTTGCTGAATGGTTGGTTGTATCGCACTTGGCGAAGAGCTGTGGATGGCTGCACTTTGCGCCGACACTTGTTGAACCGGTAGTCCGGGCAGCAATTGGTTGTAGGATTGCGGTGGATTGTTAGATTGATGCGTCGTATTCCAATTGGCTTGTTCGACCGAGTTGGGCCACGCTGTCGGTTGAGCGCCCGCAGTGGGCGCAATTGGCAGAGCTTGCACATTGGCGCTCGCTCCACTGGAAACCAGAGCGGGACGCTCAATCGTCTCAACTGTTTGCGAACTTGCTTGGTCGACGACAATCCATTGCATGACTGTCAGGGTCGCGATCCAAACGGAGATTGAAATCGATCTCATGGGGCATCCTAGCCAAGTACGCGATCTGGATCACATCCGCCGCCAATGTCAGTAGAGGCGATAGAGACCAGCAACAGATGACTCGCGACGGTATATCCGGTTGCCGGAGAACTGCGACATTGTCTTAATTTTCAAAAACATCCGAGCCAATCAATTCCGCCACGCGCACGCAAAAGTTGTCGTTCAACACTAACACTTCTCCTCGCGCAACGAGTCGCCCGTTAACAAAGATATCCACAGGGTCCCCGGCGAGTTTCTCGAGAGTTACAACCGATCCGCGGCGCAGCTTCAACACTTCGTCCAATTGCATGCGCGTGCGGCCCAGTTCAATTTTTAGATCGAGGTCGACATCGTTGAGCAACTCAATCGAACACTTCTCGGGGGGGCCACCTTCGCCGATCAAATCTTCCAACTGAAACGGCTTGGGCGAATATGTCTGGCCACCATCCAACCCTTGCAAGGCGGCTTCGGCCTGCTCGAGCAACTTCGCAGCATGCTCCGCAGTTGCAGCGGAAGAACCAGTTGAACTGGCTGTGGTAGAATTTAATTGATCGGTCTGCGAACTCATTTCGGGGCAATCCTCCGTGCGATACTCGGCTTGCGTGCCGGGCGAATTCCTATTCCTCCACGACTTGATAGTCTTTAAAACCCACTCCAAGCAAAATAGGCTCGCCAAACAGCTCGTTACTTGTCGCAAGTATTCGCCTTTGAATCAAGCCCAAATCGTTTTCATTCAGCTCTTCCAAGGTAGCATTGCGAATTTCCAGATTTAAACGATGACGCAATCGCATAAAGCGTTCCTTGTACAGTTCATCCAGTTTTGGCATGGATTTTTTTTGGACCGTACCGAACAATCTCATTTCCACGCGATAATTGCGATCAGAACCTGATGGAATAAAGGGCACGCTATAGTCGCCCAACGAATACTCGATGGCTTTGGTATCGTCGTCGACGGTAGATTCTCCCTCTTTCTCCATCGTGGCTTCGACTTTCTTGATCAATTGAGCCTCGGCGAGCGCCGCAATATCATCCGCCGACGGCACAAAGTAAAAGAACAGCACCGACTCGACCACGACGACCGTCGCGACAAAGCCAGAGATCAAAATCTTCGGTACCAGAGAGGAAGAGCCCGCAGCTTTTTCCGGTTCAGCTTTTGCTTCGTGTGACATGAATTGGTCCTGTCGTTTCGTAGCAGTATTCTATGATTTGGCGTTGTCGGAGAATTCGATTTTCAAGCTGGATGTGCTAGCCAACACCAGCGGTCGCTCGTACGATGTGGGTTCGATGTGTAGCCGAGCTGCTTGGGCGTCACGTGCTTGGTAAATTCACATAGAAGTCTAGGATATCAAAGCGAGCCTTGAACTCTGAATGTTGATATTTCTCATCATTGAGCGCCCGTCTATTTGGCATAGTCGGTAGATTCCCGTCAATCGATACGCTTTCGCGCTCATGGAGTAATGCGGACTGCAAGGAACGAGATTCACTTGCTAAGTGGTTGACGCATGTTCAACATAGCTGGCTAGAGTCAATGCCCATCTGAAGCTGGCAGATACCGGTGCTTGACCAATGCGCACAATTCTTGCCAGCGTTCAACTTGGCTAGAGGTGAGAATCTTCTCGACGTCTGCTTGCATTAGGTCGAATGCGCGAATCAGTTGAGAGGCGTTTTCGGCGCGCGTACTTTCCATCGTCGAGAAGTGTCGATGTAAAATCAAATTGACTTGCGATGTCTGGTCTGGGGAAAGGTCCAGCCTCGAAGCGACGTGCGGCAAGATGCGTTCAGGGATTTGCGCCTGGTTGCGAAAAATCCCCAACATTTGCTGGCGAGTAACAATGCGCCCGACCACACCACCGATGACCAGGCCACTCAAAAAGATCAACAGCAACATCACGCGGCGGCGCCAAGGCGTGGTCGTTTCGAATGGCAACGGATTCTCGGCAGAGGCTCTCTCGTTCATGGCAACATGGAGATGAATGGCTTGGCCATGGGTAACAGCGAATCGTCGGGCAACTGCAAGACCAGCAGCAACGCAGCGCACGCCGCAAACAGCGCTCCATAACAAAAGACGATGGTCTCGCGATCGACGCGATCGCGCACCTGTAACTTGCGAATGGTCCTTAACACGCGCGAGCTAATGTCAATCGAAGGCGCGGATTCACACGCTGCGCTTCTTGCTAGCCGTTCGAATCCGTCCAGTTGATTATCGGTCATGATCCACCTCGATCGATTACTCGCTTCAATCGAATGCGAGCCCGGAACGCTCGCAATTTTGCGCCAGCAACTGTCCACCCACCACGGGCAGCAGCCTCACTGATCGTACACCCATCCAAATAAATCAACGTCAAAATCAACCGATCCGCCGGAGGCAAACGACTAAGCGCCGCTTGAACCTGTTCTGCGGCTTCGGTCGCGTCTGAGGGAGGTGGTGCATGCCCTTGCAGACACTGCCAATCACCGTCGCTCAGACTGACCTTCTCACGCAAGTTCTTGCGATTTGTCCAAAACCGATATCCGACTCTCACGGCGATCCGCCTCAGCCAATGTAACCAAGGCGCTTGCCCCCGAAAGCTCCGTAGACTGATATAGGCCTCGACAAAAACATCGTGAACTAATTCCTCACAGATCGCAGAGTCGCGACTGAATCTGCGCATTTGTGTAGCAATTTCGGTTTGGTAACGACGCACCAGCCGTCCGAATGCATCGCCGTCACCGTTCTTGGCGGCGGCGATGTCTCGGTTATCCTCGTCAGACAACACCGCATCGACAATAGACTCATCTCGGATGGCCGGTTTGTCGAGCATGACGCAATGCCGTCCGTAAGATTGTGATCAACTAAAACGATTCGAATTCATCTCGCGATACCGAACCATTTTCGTCAGCATCCGCAGCACTTAGCCTCCACCATACTCGCATAGGCACTTCGTCTTCAGCTAGTTCCTCGTTTTCGTCTTCGTCAAATGCCGCTAACAACATATCAAAAGACGGGCGACCTCTGTAACCTCCCTTCGTGGAATTTGCATCAGCCGCCGACGCCATCGTTGCAGATATCAATCCCGCGACCACCAACCACATGCTTAAGCGACGCATCATCATTGTCCTGTTCGAGTTTCGAGAAAACAATTTTTCGGTTGCAGCTCTACCCTCGCGGACAAGCTATCGAACGCGGCCATCTGCCGCTCGCTACCTGCCACTACAAACTGCAAAACCACAATTCGATGGGTATAGTGCGTGCTACCTACGTCGAGGTTTCAGAAATTCTTCAAAAAATCCTCGCGTGTATTTTCTTGTGTGGCTCGGTTCCATTTTGGGGTGTGGTTGCACCAGCGAGCAAAAAATTGTTTTAGACTGTTCCTACCGTGGGCGAACTGCCGCGAAGAAAAGGTTGCACAACTGTTCTTAACGACATGACACTGCTGCGATGCGGTACGTGCCAGCTCGCTAGTGGGCCCGCGAACCGTTGAGGAAAACGTGTTCCAGTCTTCGCACCAGTGTTACTACGTGAAAACTTGCTTTCCTACGCAAAGGCACAACATGATTCATCGCCAATTAGCCCTCCCATGCATTTTCAGTTGTGTGTTAGTTTTGCTAATGTCCGTGGTCGGCCACGGTCAAGCCCAAGTCGATCAGCTCGCAAACGTGGTAGCCAGCATTCCGGCTGCGGACCCACTCCCGCGCGATGGACTCAAGACCCAGCTTGCTAACAATGTACAGCGATTGCGAACTGCAAGGAATCGTGAGAGTTCTGATGCTTGGCGAGCAGTCCAAACACGAGAGCAATGGGAGCTGTATCGCGATGCTCAGCTTAACAAATTGGCTGCCTCGCTGGGTCAGAACACTGCTGTCCCGGCAAATCTGAATTCGCTAGTTACGGGTCGAGCGGAGTTTGCAAGCGCCGGATTTGCGATCGAAAACGTACTGTACGAAAGTAGGCCGACGCTGTGGGTTTCAGCTAATCTCTATCGACCACTAAAACCAACCGTTGCAGCGCCGGGGATTTTGATCAGCCACGCACATCATACGCCCAAGGAACATGGCGAGTTGCAAGACATGGGCATGACTTGGGCGCGCGCCGGATGCTACGTTTTAGTCCCCGATCATTTCGGACACGGTGAGCGGCGGCAACATCCTTTTGTTTCCGCCAGTTCGTATCCCGGATCGTTTCGGCTCAGTCGCCAAGACTACTACTATCGTTACGACTCGGGTATCAAACTGCACTTGCTGGGTGAAAGTTTGATGGGCTGGTTGCAATCGGATTTGTCGCGCGGCGTCGATTTTCTGCTGGGCTTGCCCGGCATTGATCCTCGCAAAATAATTCTGCTCGGCTCAGTCGCCGGTGGTGGTGATCCGTGCGCGGTCACTGCGGCGCTCGACAAGCGAATATCGGCTGCGGTGCCATTTAACTTTGGCGGCCCCCAACCGGAAACTCGTTACCCTTTACCAGAGGATGTGGAAACGACTTTCAATTACGCTGGCGGTGGTAGCTGGGAATCTACACGCAATCTGACTCGTTCGTCCGCAGATGGATTTCTTCCGTGGACAATTGTCGGTGGCATTGCTCCGCGCAGACTCGTATATGCGCATGAGTTCAATTGGGATCAAGCCCGCGATCCAGTGTGGAAGCGGCTGGAAACGATCTATCGATTCTACGGTGATGAGAACGGACTGGCCTTCACTCACGGCCGCGGCGAACTCAGCGGCCAACCTCCCGAAGCAACTCATTGCACACACATTGGGGCTTTCCACCGCCAACGGATGCACCAAGCTTTTCAGCGCTGGTTCGGCATCAGAGTTGCCCCTGACGATGAATATAGCGATCGAGTCCCGGCGGAATCTCTGCGTTGTTTCCCAGCAAATCCCAGCCCCGACAGTCCCAGTGCTACCGCCAATTTTCTTGCGCTCGCCCAGTCCAAGATCGCCGCAGCTCGCGCCGCTATCAGAAGCGACGAATTAAGCCGGAGCAGAGCGAGTCTGCTGTTATCGTGGGCCAGCATTCTTGGCCATGTGGACGCGAATCCGCTTAAGACTGCGGAATCGCACAAAGTTGTGCGCTCGATCGCGAACCTACGATGCGAGAACGTGATGCTGTCGTTGGACTTCGGAATTCAGATTCCAGTCATCTTTTTGCGGCACGTCGATACCTCGGCCGCCAAAGTTCCCGTCGTACTGATCTCCACCCATGCAGGTAAAAATCTCGCGCTCGCTGACAAGAGCCGCGAATATGCCAAGTTACTAGCGGAGGGATTTGCCATTTGTATTCCCGACGTGCGCGGCACCGAAGATAGCAGAGTTAGTACCAGTCGCGGGCGCAGCAGTTCAGCGACGAGCAATTCGTCGAGTCTGCTGATGCTCGGCGATCCGCTACTTGCCGGTCAATTGCGCGACCTTCGAGTCGTCTTCAACTGGCTCAAGAATCGACCCGATGTTGACTCGCGACAAATAGCATTATGGGGCGACTCGCGGTCACCGACGGCGACTGAAGGCCAATCTCGCGCCATGCCGCGCGATGACGACTCAGCCTTGCCACCTTCCGTCGAACCTGCGGGCTGCTTGCTTGCGTTGTTGCTAAGTTTGTTTGAAAGCGATATCAATGCGATGTGTCTCAGCGGAGGCTTGACCAGCTTTGCCAGCGCGATGGAACCGCAACAAGTTCGATTGCCTCACGACTGCGTAGTTCCCGGGCTATTTGCAGCCGGTGATATCGAAGATCTCGTATCTCAGGCCGCACAGCGCATTCCGGTACGCATCGAGGGCTGGGTCGATGGCTGGAACGTACCGCTGACACCGGATCGATTGCGCGAGTATCAATCGCAGTTAACTCTTGGTCCGGAAAACAAATTGAGTGTCGCGCCCGATTACGCCGCTACAGAATGGTTTGTCAGAATCAGCAATCGGTAATCCGCATTTTCATTTTACCGCTGTACATGCACTTGTTTCGCAGTGACGACCAGCATGTTTAGTTCGTTAATTTTTGCGTCGCCGCGCACTGTGATGGTTTGCTTTTGTTTCAAGCCAAGAATGGGCTGGGCGCTACGACTGAAGATTTGCCCGTCGTCGCCGACGATTTCAATTACGGCCATATACTGGTTGGGTTCGGATTTTTGTTTGCAAAACGGGCAATCGCCATCGTCGTGATTATGCGATGCGGTGGCCTTGAGATATTCTTCCGAGGCATCCATGACGACAAACGATGAAGACTCTTTTTCCCAAGGATCGTGTCCATTGGCATCGATGGTTCCAGTGATCGTTACTTCTTGAACTTTCTCCGCCAGGCGAGATTCCAGCGCTGCAATTCTCGCGTCCGCGATCGTCGTTGCTGGTCGTGGGGTTTGCTTGGCCAGCAAACTGTTTCTGATTGCGATCGTCGCCGGATCGAGATTGCTGTCAGCCCCACACCCAGCGGTTAAAGCAATGCAGATGATTGACGCTGCGGACCAAAGAATCCACCGACGATCGCTTGTCATTTCCAACTTCCTTTTGGCATTACAGTTACGGTTTTGGTACGGCGAGATCGACCAGCGCCTTGAGGGCTTCGTCTATTTTTGCGGATACTTCCTCGTACTTGGCTCCCTTGGCACCGTGCAGTAAATCATCGACTTTGGCGAAGTTTGCAGACAGTAACTCGACCGAAATCTTGGCAGTTTCCTTTTGCTTGTCGTCCAAGGCGGCAGCATCAATCAATTTTTTCGCGTCTTCCAGCACATGCATAACATCATGCAGCGGACCATGCGCAGCGTCGGCGTCGTTCTTTGCAAAGGCACTCTTGATGTTGTCGCGAATGGTTGTTAACTGCTTTGCAGCATCCGCTAGAGTGGCCGCATGGTCGTGATCGTGATCGTCGGTCTGAGCAACTGGACTGGTACCTGGCGCCGACTTGGTGACCGCAGCTCCTCCGTCGCAACCGATTCCACAACTGCACAAATACGCGGCAATTATCCCCAGGACAACTCCATTCCAAGGACGACTTACTGTATGCTCCCTAGTCCGACTTGCCATATCGTGATCCCTTAAATTGAAAAAAGCTAACCTCTGGCATCTGCTCCATCAACGTACGGGAATTGTACGTTCGATTGGCACGTTCCAGTTCACAATATTCCCGATCGGATTGTAACGATTTCGGGCCAGGGTTGTCGATGCACCCGCGGCGGGAATGTCTAGACTACCATTTGACGCCTTATGCTGGCAAGTTTGTTTTTTCGTAAGTGCTGCTATGGTGGGCGGTTAGATGCGTAGCTACAATAAATCCCGGTTCATGAACGATGAGCCATCAAAGGAAGAAATAATGTCAAAGGGCACAGGGCAAGACCAGCAACGGCGCGATAAATTAGCGGGAATTAAGCAGCGACTCAGGGAAAGTGGGTTACGCTGCACTCCGGCTCGTATTGCGGTGCTGCAGGCGCTGGAAAGTTCCACTTCGCCGTTGACTCATTCGGATATTGCCATGATGCTCGACGAGATGGGTGTCGACAAGGCGACAGTGCTGAGGAATCTGACCGATCTGGCAAATGTGGGTTTAGCTCGACGCACCGAATTAGGAGATCGCTTGTGGCGGTATGAGTTGAACGACCCAGCCAAGGGTGAAGAAACTCATCCGCATTTCCTGTGTATCGATTGTGGTTCCGTCCGGTGCCTGGATGACGTCGAATTGACTTCAGCCAGTCGCCGGCATTCGAGTGCCGTTGGAACGGTCACCGAGATTTTGCTGAAGGGCCATTGCCTGGATTGTCAGGGAGCCGCTAATACCTAGTTATCTGGTAACTCTCGCGGATGGCTCTAAGGCGAGCGGCAGATAGTTTCTTACCAATACAAGCCCGAAGCGCAAGCGAGTGTATAGCCGAGAAATAAGTGTCAGGTACTTTTTGTGCGCAGCACCCGAAGGGCGAGTTTCTCGCAAAAGGTACCTGACACGTAACCTGACACGTAACCTGACACGTAACCTGACACGTAACCTGACACGTACCTGACACTTATTTCTCGAGCGATACTAAGTTCAGATCTGAAACATCAATGAGTTAACGAATTAGGCCGATAGAGGAAGTTTTGCGAGCGTCTGCGCTACCAATTTTTCTTTCTCAACTATGTGTTCTTGTTTGAGATTAGGAATATAGAATTGGCAGGCATTTCCCGGCAGGTTGCGAGTTTTGTGGTTGTCTTCGATCTTGCCTTCTTGAGCTGGTCCCGCTGCACCACGTTCTTGCCCGGAGGCTTTACCCCAAAACGCATAGGCAGGTACAACCATCTCGATTTTGATTAGCTCGGTGAGCGCATTCCAACTTTCCTTTACCGCACAGTACAGTCGAACGATCTCCCGCAGATCGACTCCGTTGCGCATGGCGAGGCTAATTCGTTGGTCCAAGCCCGGATCATCACCGAACGCATCTACGGGGCTCCACCACTCAGAGACGGAACCATCGCTGCGCTTGATGTCGAATTGCGAGAATTTGTACAAGCGATAGCCAGCTTCAAGCCGGACCTTTTCGCCTTCGCCCTTAAATGCTTGCTTGACGTATTCAGGCAATTGACCCCATTGCAAACTATCGTTGAGAACCAGGTCAGGCATGTTTACCTCACAAATAAAGCTGGTCAAGCATAAACTACGTCCCAGACAATGATTTCGGCACGCAACCGCGCTTCCTTGAGACCGTTACCTTCGTGTGGCAAATTCTGCGATTCTAAGGCGAGCGGCAGATGGGAATTTACCAAGGCCTCAGCGAATACAAGCCCGATGCGCAAGCGAGTGCGTCAATCCTGGCATACACTCGCTTGCGCTTCGGGCTTGTATTGGTAAGAAACTATCTGCCGCTCGCCTAA
>SXGS01712033.1_pt1 | contig 10578 bp, 8 predicted proteins | sample 3174681 | NCBI WGS metagenome assembly SXGS01 (sample SAMN11356861, study PRJNA531348) | freshwater metagenome | isolation source: freshwater sample F1-80 | place: China: Fuxian Lake, Yuxi | collected 2017-12-25
GTAGCCCTGATGCGCCAGCATTCGAAACTGCGGCACGATTCCATTCTGTGGGTTGGGGATTGGATTGTCTTTGCAGAGTGTCCGCGCCGCTTCCAGGATGCCGCCGGGTGCAGTCCCCCAGAACAAGGCGGCGTCACCGATGGGTTTGATGTAGGTGAGGCCAAACGGACTCAATCGCGGGGCAAGAACATCCTGGATCATTTCATCGAAGAGCACTCCTGCGGCTCCGCCCAGCTTGGAGAGTTGGCTCGAGTACCCCACGACATCCAGCAGCAGGAGAATTGCATGGGTTGGAGTCTTCCCAGAGGTCAGTTCCGGACGCTCCAGGCGTTTGATTTCCTTCTCAATCTCGAGGTTGGACATGGGGCAGAAGCCTTCCGATCGGTAGCGGAACCTGGGGCTTTCAATGAGCGCACACGGTTGCCCGACGCCCAGCGGAGCAGGTCTGCAGCCGAGCCTATCAACTCCAAGTGAGAAACCGACGCAGGGACCAGTTACCGGATAGGGTCAACTGCCGGCGCAGGCCCCGTGTCCCGCGTGCAAGACCTTCCCAGTGGGACCGCGATGACCGGACCCAACCTGGAGTGCGCCACTCGGACTGCGACGGCGCTCATGTGACATTGCTCCACATCCGCGATCCAGACCTGCACCCCCGCCGTGTGTACGTTTCGGCGTGCATCCCACGGTCGACGTTCAGCCTCGTGCGCTGGAGGCGCACCCATTCGACTGTAACGGCGACCTCTACGGCCGGACGCTGCGGCTGGAGTTCATCGCCCGCCTTCGCCCCGAGCAGAAGTTCCCCAGCCTGCACGCCCTCAAAGCGCAGATCACTCTCGACACCGATCAAGCAGCCGTGCGCCTGAGGGTGTAGAGCAGGACTCAACGCGCCCTTTTCCCAGGTTTGCAGCCCCAGATCCGGACCTTTTGGTGACTGCAGACAGTCAAGAGTTGAGTTCCGTCCGGCGACCATGCGACAGTAAACGGAAAGCCCAGCGGATGATCGATGGCGCAGAGGTCTCGCCCTGTGGCCATATCCCAGAGTTGTATGATGGAGCCGTCGATAGTGGCCATGCAGGAGCTGTCGGGGGACCAGGCGTGTATTTTTTCCAATGCACTCGCCAGTCGTGGTGATCGAACCGTGGTTCTGAGTGACTTGGACTGTCGGTCCCAGGTGGAGACCATTCCATCCCTCCCGGCAGTGAGTATTTGAGTCCCGTCAGCCGACCAGGTCGCCGTGTGGAGATCAGGGCCATGTAGATCGATGAGGTCGAACCCTTTCGTGAAGGGTGGTTCCCAAATCTTACCGTGGAAAAGTACACTCGGATCTGACGGACACCACGGAGAGGATTTGACGCCAGGGAAGTGTTTCGTGGGCAAAAACGAACCTCCCACATAATGAGCATCTATTATGTTGAAACGTGTTTCAAGACCTGTTCTGTAGTCCCATATTTTGTTGGCCACAGAGTTTGTCATTATGTAAGCATTCTCTACAGACCAGCTTCCCCATGTCCAGACTGGGCGATTCCAATCAAATCGGGCCGACACGGCGCCACTCAAGGCGTTCCAAATCCGAATCTTACCATTGGCGTCTCCTGAGATGATCAAGTTTTCATCACTGGACCAGTCTGCAAACGTAATTTCAGATCGAGCTGAGCCCGTGTGGTCAGAGAATCGAGTCAACGCCTTTCCTGAATTCGATTCCCACGTCTGCAGCGCTCCGCTTCGGCTAGCCGTGAGAACCATTCTTCCCGTGGGCGACCACAACGCGAATTCTGTAAATTCTAGATTTCCGCCGTCGGAAGCGTCTGAATTCAGCCTAAGAGAACGGGCGAACGTGGCTTCATCGGAAGCGTCCCAAAGGGAGCATTCCCCTCGACCGACTGTCAGGATCCGAGATCCGCCCGGCGACCACTGGGCAAAACAGTATGAGCCGCTTTGCCCCCCTAATACAGCGAGTCTCTCGAGCGAGTATCTCTGGAACAACTCTGAAGAATGTCTGGTAGTGGGTAATCTTGGTTTGACAGATGGAGTCGCGTGGCGTTTTCCTGAAAAAGCGGCTGCTGAAACCAGATTGTGATCACTCTTTATAAACTGGGGGCAAAACATCCTGCTGAATTCGGCGTCGATGTCTGAAGCCAGAGCGGCAGCGCTAAAGGGATCCCAGGTCTCAGCACTCTCCAATGTTTGAATTCTCTGGCGAAGAAGCAATCGTGCGCTGGAACAACCAACAAAGTATAGCAATTTCTCTTTCGTGAGTGACTCAAACTCCGTGTGCGTCATCGCTCGATCTCCCCGTATCGTTTGAGCGGCTGCCTGCCTTCATCAAGAGTTAGTCCGATGTTTGACTCGGAGAATTCGAAGCCAATCAACTGGACAGAAGTCGCAACTGATTCAACTCGAAGATGAAGCGACCCTATCCTGCTCAGCGCTCCCGTCCGCGCCAGCGAGGGGAAGTCGGGTACCTGCGCAGTCCGGGCAGGGGCTAGCAACTACCCTCGATCCACTTGAATCCGAGGTGTCATGATATCACCGGTTGACACTGGGGAACTCCCGGTGGAGCCCCTGGCCAATCAGGGCCGCATCGACTCGCTCGGCGAGTTGGCCCGAATAGCCGGCGACATCCAGCAGCACCAGGATCGCGCGCTCGCGCTTCCACCCTTCCGGCGGCTTCTCCCGAACCTGAAACTCGGCTTCCCGTGGAGTGCCGTAACGGGTCATGAAGCAACATCCTCCGAGACGCACCCGTTGCCGGCGCCTGCCGGATTCGCGGCGCTCGCCCGCTGTGGCATAATCCCACAGACGGACATCCGGCTCCCGAGAGCCGATCCGGGCAGCGAGACACTACTTACAACTCTAATGCCGAAACCGACGCAGGGTCCAGTTGCTTCCATCCGGCGGTTCGAGGTTCGCGGCTTTCGGTCCATCCGGCAGCTCACCTGGCGCCCGGGGTCGATCAACGTCTTGATCGGCGAGAACGCTGCCGGCAAGAACAACATTCTGGCCGCAGCCGCGATGCTACAGGCGTCGGGCGCGGGAGAACTGCCCCGATTTATGGAGGACTGGGGTGGAGCGCTTCGGCTCGCCCATCACAGTCTCCCGGCTCCGATGGAGTTCGAAGTTGAACTGGTCGACCCGGACTCAGATCCGGAAGATCCCAACCCTGAACTCGGGATGGAGTACCGGCTCAAGATTCAGCCGGTGGGTGACGCGGGCGACTTTCGTATCGGCGCGGAGCGGCTCCGCCACAGCGCCCGGTCCGCTGTCACCAGCGAAGTCACTGAGACGTTTCCAATCCGCTGGGTTGTAGACGATTACCCTACCAGCCGCCGGGAGATGGTGCTCTCTGAGATCGGCATCGAGCGCCATGCCCATCCCGCAGTACGGAATCTGCGGTCCATTTTGATGGGGTGGTGGTCGTTCGCGGGCTTTCGCACCGACCGGCGCTGTGATGTCCAGAAGCTAAGGCCAGGGGAGTCCGAAAACTGGCCCGGGCCACGGGCGCCTCGGGCCCTACGTCAGAGCGCCCCGAGAGGTCTGCGAGGTCATGCTCGACCGTGCGATCCGAATGAGCGGACCGGCTAGACTCTCCCCCTGACGCGCTACCTGAACAGCGCATACCCGACCGGGCTCAAGCAGAGCATCAGGAAGAGGAACACCGCGGCAACGGCGGCGGCTTCCACCCAGACCAGCCGCACGCCAAACAGTTCAACCGGCCGATGAATTCGGCAGAGCGTGTGGTCGCCCGGAACCGATCGGCCGCACGTTTTGCACAAGACGTGGGCGGGAGCCGCCGGGATGGCCGTCGCCACCGGGCTTCCTCCAGCCGCGCATCGGCGCAGCGCCAGAGCGAACTCCTCGGTTGAGGCATACCTCGCCGCCGGAGAACGACGGAGACCGTGCAGGATCACCTCCGCCAGGCCGCGCGGCACTTCGGCCGGCATCGGCCGAGGATCGCCGGCCAACACCTGCTGGGCAAACTGAACCAGACCCTCTCCCACAAACGGCAGCCGTCCGCTGGCAGCCTGGTACAGGGTGGCCGCCACGGCGTAGATGTCGGTCCGCCGATCCACCGCGTCCCCCAGAAGCTGCTCCGGCGCCATGTAGGCGGGCGAGCCCAGGATGCCGCCGGTCTGCGTGAGGGTGGAGTCCACATCCAGGCGTGCGATTCCGAAGTCCGTGAGGCGCAGCGAACCGTCGGCGGTCACCAGGACATTCTCGGGCTTCACGTCTCGGTGAACAATTCCCGCGGCATGGACGGCGCCGAGAGCAGCGAGCAACTGGCCCCCGAACGCGATTACTTCGGCGGGCGGCAGGAGCCCGCACCGCTCGATTCGCTCACGGAGCGACTCTCCATCCAGCAGCTCCATGGCAAAGTAACAATACCCGTGGTCCTGACCCACCTGGAAGATCCGGACCACGTTCGGATGCTCCACTCGCGACAGAGCCGCGATCTCTCGCTGAAAGCGGGCGTTCCAGAGTGACCGGTCCGATTCGGTGAGAAGCTGGGAGGGCGAGAGCACCTTGAGGGCGCATCGGGCGCCCTCCGGAGAGAGCGCGGCGAAGACGACCCCCATGGATCCGCGGCCGACTTCACGCTCAAGCGTGAACCCTCCTAGAATTGCTCCGGGCTCCAGTGCGATCACAGGTGTTCGACCGTCAACAACGGCGCCGCGCACCCCCACCCGCCAACTGCGGGGAGCGTCACACCGCCGAGAAGATATTGTCATTCAAGCAGAAGGGATGCCTGCCTTGTCCGTCACCGTCTCCGCTCCGGCCACCTCTGCGAATCTCGGTCCCGGCTTCGACGCGCTCGGCCTTGCGCTCGACCTGCACAACACCATCACCCTCGAGCTGCGCCGGCCCGACGCCCCCACCGAGGTCGTGATCACCGGAGAGGGTGTTGGAGACCTGCAAACCGGCGCGGACAATCTGATCTGCCGCGCCGCCTGGCGCCTGTTCGGCGAGGTTGGGGCCCCGCGTCAGCCGCTGGGCGTACGAATCCACAATCGGATCCCCGTGCGTCGAGGGCTGGGCTCCAGCGCCACGGCGATCGTCGGCGGCCTCGTCGCTGCAAACCGTGTGCTGGGCGATCCACTGGACCGCGAAGCGATCCTTCGCCTCGCCGTCGAGCTGGAGGGTCATCCCGACAATGTCTGCCCCGCGCTCTTTGGCGGCTTTCAGGTCAGCGTTCAGGACGGCCCAAACACCCACCACGTCTGCCTGCCCACCCCACCGGGGCTCCGAGCGGTCGTGTGCGTCCCGAACTTCGAGGTCGGCACCGCGGAAGCCCGCGCCTGCCTGCCCGCGACCTACAGTCGAGCCGACGCGGTCTTCAACCTGTCGCGATGCGCCCTGCTGGCCGCAGCGCTGTCGACCGGCCGTACCGATCTCCTCGGCGCCTCAATGCGAGACCGAATTCACCAGCCGTACCGGTCGTCCTTGATTCCGGGGTTCGACGCAGCGCTGGAAGGCGCGATCTCTGCCGGCGCCCATGGAGCCTGTCTCAGCGGCAGCGGCTCCACGCTTCTGGCGTTTGCGTCGGATCGGTTCGAGGCCATCGGAGCAGCGATGGTTGAGGCGATCACGGCTGCCGGTGGAAGCGCCCGATCGCTCACTCTCGACGTGGATCACCGCGGCACAGCCGTGCTGGCGGAGTAAAGGGATGCGACTGGACCGACGACACATGCTGGCCGGCACAGCGCTCTTTGTCGTCGAGGCGCCGGCGAACTCGGAATTCGAGGTCCGAAAGAACATCGCCTACCGAAGCGATCCCGAAGCGGATCCCATCCGGCATCGCCTCGATCTCTATCTTCCAAAAGCCGGCGGCAAGTTTCCATGGTTGATCTATGTGCACGGAGGAGGCTGGAGCAAGGGCTCCAAGGACCTCTACGCCCGGCTCGGAGAGACTTTTGCGGACCAGGGCATCGGAACCGCGGTCATCAACTACCGCCTCACACCACAGGTGATGCATCCCGAGCACGCGAGGGATGTCGCCCGAGCGGTGGCCTGGCTCCATCGGAACTCCGATTCGTTGGGTGGCGACAAAACCCGCATCCACCTCTGTGGACACTCCGCGGGGGCCCACCTCTCGGCCCTACTTGCGCTGGATCCCCGGTATCTCACAGCGGTCGGGCTCGCGCCCAGCGTTCTGCGCGGCGTGATCCCCATCAGCGGTCCCTATGCCCTCGGGCCGAGCGCTTTCGGAGAGGTCTTCGGCGCGGACCGTAAAGCACGTCGAGACGCCTCGCCGATCTTCCACGTCAAAGATCTCCCGGCGAAAGACATCCCGGAGTTCCTGGTGCTGGTCGCGGATCGGGATATGGCCTCGCTGCCCATGAGCGCGCGCCTCTTCAACACTGCATTGGAGCGCGAGGGGGTCCGATCGAGCCTGGCCATCATCCCGGATCGAGATCACGGCAGCATCGTCATTCGCATTCCGGGGCCCGGAGACCCCGTCGCGGAGCGCATCGTCACGTTCGTTCAGGGTGGGCGGCAGGTCAGTCGCGCCCGTCCGCAGAATCTGCGCCCGCGCCCGTAGCACCGAGTCCCGCCCGTCCAGCCGTCAGGAAGTCCCCCGCCATGTCGTCGCGTCCCCTCGTTCGAATCCCGACCCTGAGCTCCACGGCGCTCTTTCGGGCGCGGCTCCAGGAACTGGGGCTGGAGCTGCCCTGCGATGACGTCATCCTTCAGGCGCCGGAGTCTCCGATGGCCGCCCCCCTCGACTGCGGGCACGGGCTCATCGCGGGCAACCGGTGGTGCATTCACCCGATGGAAGGCTGGGACGGCTCCACCGACGGACGCCCCAGCGACTACACGCGGCGGCGCTGGCGTCGATTCGGGGAGAGCGGCGCCAAGCTGATCTGGGGCGGCGAAGCAGTCGCGGTTACCGCGGATGGACGCGCCAATCCGAACCAGCTCTTGCTCAACCCGGATACCGCGTCGGAGATCGGCGGACTTCGAGAGATCCTCATCGAGGCCCATCGGTCGGCCGCGGGCTCGACCGATGATCTCGTGATCGGACTGCAGTTGACCCATTCCGGCCGGTTTTGCCGTTCCTTTCGCAAGGATCGAGCGGAGCCCCGCATTCTCTATCGCCACCCGATCCTGGATCGCAAGTTCGGCCTCACCGACGAGCACCCGATCCTCACCGATGGAGAGATCGGTGAGATCATCGGGGCTTACGTCCGCGCGGCTACGCTGGCCCAGGAACTCGGATACCAGTTTGTCGATCTGAAGCACTGTCACGGCTACCTCGGCCACGAATTCTTGAGCGCCCACACTCGGCCCGGCCCGTACGGCGGTTCGTTCGAAAACCGTACTCGTTTCCTCCGGGAACTGGTCGCAGGCGTGCGATCGGAAGCGCCGGGGCTGCACATCGGGGTCCGGCTCTCCGCATGGGATTGGGTCCCCTTCCGGCCCGACCCCGCCCTCTCCCAGCCCGGCCGCCCTGGAGCCGGAGCGCCGGAGCCCTTCGATCACTGCATCCCCTATCGCTTCGGCTTCGGCGTCGATGCGGAGAACCCGGTGAACGCCGACCTCGCGGAACCGGTCCGATTCCTGGAACTTCTGCGCGACCTCGATATCAAGCTGGCAAACCTCTCAGCCGGGAGTCCTTACTACAATCCCCACATCCAACGCCCGGCGGCTTATCCGCCATCCGACGGCTATCAGCCTCCGGAAGACCCCCTCGTGGGATGCGTCCGTCAGATTCAGGCAGTGCGTGCCCTGAAGGCGAGTGTCCCAGATCTGTGTGTTGTGGGCACCTCGTACACGTACTTCCAGGAGTACCTGCCGCACGTCGCGCAAGCGGTGGTTCGCTCCGGCTGGGTCGACAGCGTGGGGCTGGGGCGGATGGTGCTCTCGTATCCCGAACTCCCGCTCGATACCCTGAAAACGGGACAGATGAACGGCAAGATGATCTGCAGAACCTTCTCGGACTGCACCACGGCGCCACGGAACGGCATGGTCTCCGGCTGCTTTCCCCTGGACCCGTTCTACAAAGACTCGGAGCTTCGAACCCAGCTCCAGGACATCAAGAAGCGACGCTGACGACGCCGGCTTGAGGAGAATTTCCCGATGAAGACCTACACCGCGGCCATCGTGGGCCTCTCCGGGATCGCGGCCCGACGGGCCCGACCCGATGCCGAGGGCCTTTACCCGCATCCGATGCCCGCCTCCCACGCCGCGTCCTACGCGCACCATCCCCAGACCCGCGTGATTGCCGGATGCGATCTCAAGCAAGAGTTTCTGGACGAGTTCACGGCTACCTGGGGGGATGTGTGGCCCGAAGCCCGCGTCTACACCGACTTTCGAGAAATGCTGACGGCACAGCGCCCCGACATCCTGAGCGTCGTGACCTCGGATCACGCCCATGCGCAAATTGTGGTGGACGCCTGCAGGGCGGGAGTCCCGGCCATCTTTTGCGAAAAGCCCATCGCCACCACCCTCGAGGATGCGGATCGGATGATCGTCGCCGCCGAGGAGTCCGGCACGGTGCTCTCCATCGATCACACCCGACGGTGGCGGCCCCTGTGGCGCATGGCGCGCCAACGGGTGCTCGACGGCGCCATCGGCGAATTGCAGACCATCACCGCCACGATGGCCAGCCCCCGCGCCATGCTCTTCCGCAACGGCACCCACCTGATCGACATGGTGCGGTACTTCGCCGGCGCCCGGCCCGAGTGGGTCTTCGCGGCGCTGGAGCCGGGCTTCGAAACCTACGGCGTCTACGGCGGCGACGGCGGTCGCAACGCGGCCCTGGAGCCCGGCGTTCAGGGTTTCATCCAATTTGAAAACGGCGTTCGGGGCCTCGTGAACCTGCACAAGACCGGCGCCCACCCCTTCACGATCGAACTGCTCGGAAGTACGGGTCGGATGCTCATCGGCGACCCGCGGGGCGCTTCGCTCTACGTGGGCGCCACCGAAGAGCGCCTCTACCCACCCGACGCCGCGCTGGCGAACATTCCCGGCGGCATTGCGGAGATCGTTCGCATCCTGGATGGGTCGGGCGAGACCGTCAGTTCCACCCCGGATGAGGCGCGCGACGTGCTGGCGATCCTGCGCGGCTTCCTGAAGTCGCAGGTCGCGGGCAATGCCCGCATCGAGATTTCGGCGGCCTCCGAGTGAGTTTCGAGACCGTACTGCCCGATCGGATCCCGCCGCAGTCCATCGACGCGGAGCAGGCGACCCTCGGCGCGGCGCTCATCAGCCGCGGCGCCGTCGAACGGATGCTGGAGATCCTGGAGAAGGACGACTTCTATGTAGAAGCCCACCGCCGGATCTACGATGTGATCGCGCATCTCGCGGAGAGGGACCATCCATCCGACACCCAGACGGTGCCGGAAGAGCTGCGGCGACGCAACCAGTTGGAGATGGTCGGCGGGCAGGCGTACATCAACGAACTCTCCGCCTCCGTTCCCACCGCGGCGCACGTGGAGTACTACGCTCGCACGGTTCAGGAAAAGTCCACGCTCCGAAAACTGATCGAGGCCTCGAACGAGATCATCGGCAGCGCCCACGCGCAGGAAGCCGAAGTCGACTCCATCGTCGACGACGCCGAGCGGCGGATCTTCGCGGTCGGTCAACGTCGCTCCACGGCCGGTTTCGTGCATGTGCGCCCGGTGCTCCTCGACGCCATGGAGCGCCTCGACGATGTTCGGGCCTCCGACAGCCGCATCACGGGAGTTCCGACGGGTTACGCCGCGTTGGATCACATGACCGCCGGCTTTCAGCGGGGTGACTTCGTGATCGTGGCGGGGCGCCCGTCGATGGGAAAGACGGCGCTCTGCCTCAACATCGGGGTCAACGCCGCCTCCGAGGGCGTCCCGGTAGCGATCTTCAGCCTCGAAATGTCGAAAGAGCAGCTCGCGCACCGCATGATCTGTTCCGAGGCGCGCGTCGACGGAATGCGGCTTCGGACCGGCTTTCTCAGCACCAAAGCCGACGCCCGCGGGGACTCGGACTGGACTCGCTTCGGTCGAGCCGTCGGTCGGCTCGGCGACATGCCGCTCTACATCGACGACACCACCGACATCTCCGTGCTGGAGATGCGGGCCCGCTGCCGTCGCCTCAAGAGCGAGCACGGCCTCGGACTGGTCGTCATCGACTACCTCCAGCTCATTCGGGGGCACGGTCGACAGGAGAACCGAAACCAGGAAATCAGCACCATCGCACGGCTGCTGAAGGGTCTCGCTCGGGAGCTCGATGTGCCGGTGGTCGCGCTATCGCAGCTCTCCCGGAGCGTGGAACGCCGCGACGACAAGCGGCCTATGCTCTCCGACCTGCGGGAGTCGGGCTCCATCGAGGCTGAAGCCGACGTCGTGATGATGCTCTACCGCTCCCGCTACTACAACCGGGATGGGGACGGCGAAGGCGAGCAGGTCGAGCCGGACGCGGAATTGACGGAAGAGAGCGAGTGCATCATCGCCAAGCATCGAAACGGACCGGTCGGCACCATCCGCCTCGCGTTCCTGCGACGCTATGCCCGCTTCGAAAACCTGGAGACCGGCTACACCGCCCCGGACGGCTAAGCGGCGTCCGTGAGGCAATGTTGCCCGCTCCGTGTTAGGGAGCGGGCAC
>SXGS01539989.1_pt1 | contig 10577 bp, 6 predicted proteins | sample 3174681 | NCBI WGS metagenome assembly SXGS01 (sample SAMN11356861, study PRJNA531348) | freshwater metagenome | isolation source: freshwater sample F1-80 | place: China: Fuxian Lake, Yuxi | collected 2017-12-25
CGATTCATTACCGCCTGATCGCGACGAATGCGAAGGGCACGACTATCGGCGTCGATCAGACGTTCTCGCTACCGGCGGACACGAAGCCGCAAGTCATCACCGGCCCCGCGAGCCGGATTCACAACGGCTCCGCGAAAGTCGCGGGCCGGCTCAACCCGCTCGGCAAGAAGACCGAGTTCTATTTTGAATACGGCCCGACGAAAGACTACGGACGCAAATCGTCGCCGCGTTACGGCGGCCTGCAAATCACACCGCGACTCGCCTTCGAAACGCTCACGCAATTGACCCCCGGCGCGACATACCACTATCGGCTCGTCGCCGTCAACGAAACCGGAACAAGCTACGGCGAGGATGCGACGCTGGAAGCGAAATAGTCATCGACAACATCATCGGCTCGAAGGTCATCGGGGACTCATTTCCGTCGTACTCGAAGCCGTGAGTCGAACATTGCCGCACATCGCGCCCGAACGTTGAATCCCGTGCAAGAGGCACTCTCATGAAATCGGCCAGCATTCACGTTTGCTTTCTGATTCTTTTCACGTGTGGCTCGCAGGCGACCGCTCAGACGAAGAGCCCGACGGTGGGCGACGCAGCCAAAAATGATCGACCAGAAAAGCTGACGGCCACGATTGGTGATGTCTTGATTCGAATTGACGGCCCAAAGTTGTGGACGCTCAGCGGATTTGATTTTCAGAATTCCAAAATCGCCGTTGAAGACAGTGCCTATGGCTCGGTGCTGAACATCAATGGGGTCGGAATCCTAGGCTCAGCCCATTTTCTGGATGTGCCCGGCAAACCGGGCGAGGTCGAGAAAGAGCAGGTGTCGCTCGTGCAGTTGTTTCTCGATGAGCGGCCTGTCATGGAAATCACTCCGACGATGAACCTCGTCGGCGAGTCTTTTCGCATGGCTCGCGAATCGAAGATCCGGGGAGTGCAGCTCAATTCGAGCGTGACACTGCGCGACGGTGTGTTGATCGAAACCGTCCGCCTGCGGTCGGCTGAGGCGGTCGATCTGAAGGTGAGCTATCCGCTGATGTATGCGTGGTCGCCCGTGATGTCTCAGTATCTTTTCGGGGAAGACCAAGGGGTCCAAAGGCGCGGCAACTTTCTCAGCGAACCCGCGAAGCCGGCCGAGGGACTTGAAAAGACTTCGCGTTGGATGGCGGTCTACAACCCGCGAGACCAAAAGGGAGCAGTCGTGTCCGTCACGAAGCGGCCCAAGACAGCCGATGCATGGCTGCAATTCACCGACGCGCCCGGGATCTATCGGAAGCTACGTTTGATGAGCTTCTCGGAGAAAACTATGCCTGCGGGATTCGACGGTACATTTCAGATGACCGTCGGCTTCTTCACGGCCACGGACAACGATTGGGAATCTCAGGCCCAAAAGCGGATGCAACAACTCCAGCCGCCGGCGGTCACACAATCCACGATCACTCACAATCATTGATCGTTGCAAAAGCCGAGTCCTGGCGATGAAACACGCCTTCCTCATTCTGTTTTCTGTTGGAGCTGCGGACCGACCGGCATCGCCATCGCGCTGATGAGGTAGTTGAGTTCGTCCTGCGCCTCAACCGGATCGCTGACCGTGGAGGCGATGCGATCGACGACGATGTGGCGGAAGCGTTTCCGCAGGCGATGCACGGCGACTTTGAAGGCCCCCTCCGACAGGTCGAGCGATCGGGCGGCTTCGATCGCCGTGTCGTGGCTCGATGGCGTGACGAGCCAGCGTTGCAGAACCTCGAAGCGCGCGAGTTCGCCGGCCGATTCGGCTTCCGAGCGGAGCGTGGCAATCGCTTGCTCGACGACGGCGAGCGCCCATTGCCGATCGAAGTACGCATCGGGAGGCAATCCGGCCGGGTCGGCGATGGCCAGAGGCTCGCCGTCTCGCAGCGGTTGATCGAGCGACTGTGTCGTTTGGCCTCCGCCTCGTTTGAGCGTCTGAGCGCGATCGAGTTGATCGCTGAGAAAATGCTTCACCGCTCCGAGCAGATACGAACGAAAGCGGCCTCGCGTGCGATCCGCGTTGTCGAGGCTGTTCCCTTCGAGCAGCTTGGCGAAGAACTCGTGCGTCAGATCGCGAGCGTCATCCGCTCCACCACGCGACCGCCGCACGAAGAGTTCGACTGGGGCGTAGTACGTCTCGCACAACTCGCGCAGAGCTTGCTTCGCCTCGGGAGTCTTCCCGTGAGCCGCGACGACCTGAGTCCAGCGTGTCGTGTGAAACGCATTCGCGGGACGGTCGGGCATGATGGGGTCAATCCTGGAGTGCTGCGGCTCGACGCAGCCCTCCGTTCATTTGGAATGACGACGTTGGTCGATCAAAAGAACGTCGACTGTTTAGCCGAATCTCGTAGCAGCACTTTCTGAAACTGGAGAGTCGCTATTTCAGAGGGATGGAGGGCTGCGTCGAGCCGCAGCACTCCAGGGTTTGAGTCTATCGCACTTCGACATTCGTTCGATGGCCGAGTTGCAGCGACACGTTGCGGAACTCGATCCACTGGTAGCGGCGAGACTCCACGCGGAATTGTTTGATGCTCTTAAACTCGGCGACCGGGAGCGTTGTGAGTGAGTTGATCATACCGCCGTTGCCGTCAGAACCCTCGCCAACGAGCGGTACGATCGAGCCGTCGTCTCGTTCGTAAGTCATCCGCGTTTCGCAGTCGTCTCGTCGCGAGTAGCTGAAGGCGATCGGCACTCGGTCGCCAACGATGCTCGCCGACCGAACGACACCTGACCACGTTCCGTGAGTTCTGTTGCCGGTGGTCGTCAAGCTGTTGTGCGGATGACCGTCGAGCCGGGCGAATTCGATTTCCTTGTGCCAGTCGCCGTCGGCCACGCCAACTTCGATTGTCATCTCGCGAGCATCGGGCGGGCAGGCAATCGCACTGTGAAACATCGCAAATGGTTGTTTGTCGTCGGGTCGATGAAACGAGTTCCCCATCGCCGAGAAGCCGGAGTTCGGACGAAACCGGATCACGGGAGACGCTGCCAATCCCGTTGCACTGTGAACGCGAACGACGATCTCTTTCATGACTCTGCCACCGGCTGTATTCGATCCACCGAGTTCCGGCACCGCTTCGGTCAGCAGTTCGCCGTTCGGTTTCCAAAACGGCTGGCCGTTCGGCGGATGAGCGCTCAACGCGAACAGTTCGACGCGGCCTTGCTCGTAGGCACCCTCGAACGGACCCAGCGTTGGTTGAGCGGGCGGCTCGATCGTTTTGTAACGAGGCGAGGCGGGCGATCCGGTCGGCTCGTTGACCAGCAGCGAATCAGGAGTTTGTCCTTCCGGCAGCAGCATCAGGATCGACCACACGCGCATGAGCGATTCGGTTTGGTAGGCGAGCATGCTGAATTGAAGACGCGGACCGAGTTGAGCGCGTTCCCCATCGGGCCCAAGCGACGATCGCATCTTGCCGAGTCCTTCATCCGTCGTTGGCAAGTATTCGAGTGGAACACGCACGCGACCGTTGCCGACGAGCTTGGCTTGATAGCGACTGACGACGACCGGCCAGCGATCCTCAAGGCGCGGCGAGTCGGATTTGATCAATTGAACGTTCTCCAGTGTCAGCCAGACATTCCAACCGGGAACGGTCTGCACGCTGTACTCGAACGAGTAATGACCGTTCTCCACCGTTGCATGTCGAGTCGTGACTTCAACCGTCTGCGGCCTCGCCGGGACACTGATCACCACCGCCACCGCAATCAACATCGCCAGACCTGTCCCGATCACGAGGAGTCGATGTTGTTTTCGCCGCGCATCATCAACCAGTGGATCATCCGTCGCCGCAGTCAACAGGAACCGGGCTTGCCACAGCACCACGCTCGCCCACGGCAGCGCGAAGAATCCGATCAGTCCAATCGGCAACAGCACTGCGACCGTTCGCCATTCCCAAGCGAGGACTTGCGACACCAATCCACCGAGCAATCCTGTCGTGAACATCACAAAGGGGATCATCATGAGGAACCCCAACACCGCGACGGCTCGCAGCCAGCCGAAGAGCGACGACCTGCTGTGCCGATCGCGTTTCTCGCACCAGCGCTTGATGGACTTCGAGACCGAGATTCCCACCAACACCGCCGTCGACAGCAGGAAGAGCGTGAGCGCCAACCACTCGAAGTCGTAACGAAAGCGAACCTCCGTCCCCTTCACCGTGACCGTCCCCACCACCATGCCGGTGACAAGCCACACGACCGACGCCGCGACGGCGATCTTGTGACGCTGCGGTCGCTCGTCGGCGATCAAGTCATGTGACGATTGACCTTCGCAACGAGCCGAGTGTCCGACCGTTGCAATACGGTATTGAGAACTCACTCGCCACAGCTTGAAGCTCGCCCAAGGCAACGAGATGGCTCCCACCCAGGTCAGCGACACAAAGATCGCTTCCGGAGGACTGGGGTTCCAGTGGCCGATCTCGCTCATCATCTCGATGGCAAAGAAGCCGGCGAAGCCGATGACGGGGACTGAAATCAGGAAGCCCAAGACCGCCGCAGCTCGCAGCCACCAACAGGCGTTGGCGCGATCACGTTCATCCTCGCACAGTCGTGAGGCTCTCAGCAGCCATAACCCTGTCGCGACGAGTCCCATTAAGATCGCCATCCCGATACAGGCACCCAGAGCGAGACTCGCGACTTGCTCAATGGATCGAACCGGAGCTCCATTAAGGAGCCAACACCCCAAGTCCATGAGCACAAAGAACCCAACAACTGACGCCACCAAGCCCATCGCCTGACGTATCGACCAATCGGCCGCGACGAGACCTTGAGCAGTCGGTTCAGACAAACTCGTAGCCGTTGACGATCCCTCAGCAGGAGCATTCCCTAGGGGAATCGTTGGGAGCGGCGTGTTCACGACTCCTTCGACTTGCTGACGAAATTCCGTCGCCGTGTGAAATCGCAATTCGGGCTTCAGATCCAACGCTCGCAACACGATCTCGTCCAAGCGAACGTCGATCTGCACCTTGCGTGACGGAGGCTGCAACTTCGATCCGGGCAACTCGCCAGTCAGCATCTCGTACAACACGACGCCGAGCGAAAAGATGTCCGCTCGATGATCGACCGCTGAAGGATGTTCGCGCTGTTCGGGAGCCATGTATGACGGCGTGCCGATGACCGACTCTTGAGTGAGGCCGATCTCATGGGACTGATGAGATGAATGGGAATCATGGGACGAATTCGCTTGATCGGTCCCATCAATCCCATTCTTCCCATGAATCCCATTCAAGCCATCGACAGCAAGTACCCCGCGCAGCATCCGCGCGATGCCGAAGTCCGCGATCTTCACCCGCCCTTCTTTGTCGAGCAGCAAATTCTCCGGCTTGATGTCCCGATGCACGATCCCTCGATCGTGAGCGAACTGCAGCGCCTCGCAAATCGGCGGCACGATTGCCAACGCCTGTTGCGGAGTTAGTCGCCCCACCTTCATCGCCTGCCGCAAGTTGACACCGTCCACGAATTCCATCGTCAGAAAGTAGAACTCACCCGCCTGACCAAAATCATGCACCGTGACAATGTTCGGATGACTGACCTCCGCCAACACCTTGGCCTCGCGAGCAAACCGTTCGGCGAAATCCGGATTCGCCGCGTGTTGCGGAGCCAAAATCTTCAACGCGACCAGCCGCCCCAACGAATTTTGCCGAGCCTTGTAAACCGCCCCCATTCCGCCGTGCCCGATCAACTCCAGCACTTCAAGCTGCGGAAATGCCGACGCCAATTCGGCCACGGTCGGCGGAGTCCACGGCATCGCCGGAAAGCTATCGGTGCCGGTCCCCAACGCCGCTTGCTTCAGCAAACAGGCGGGGCAAATCCCATTCGCCACCGCTGCATCCAGCGCCGCGCCGCATCGAGGACATTTCAAATCAGCCGCATTTTCGCTCATGGTCATCCACGCCTCAGGTCCAACAGCGAACAAGATTCCGCACGCACTCTGATACCTGAGGGATTCTGTTTCACCAGTTACACGCGATTTTTCAAAACGATAGCCATCCTCGGCGATTGCCACCGGGAGTGCAGAACCGTGTCTGCGATTCCAATCGTCGATGCGCTTCATCCGAGCCCCGGCCTTGCCATCCGTGCTACTCGATCAACGAAGTAGCACGGATGGCAAGGCCGGGGCACGGATAGCTGACAAATGCCGTGTCCTCGATCAGTTGTCGTCGGGACACAACTTCCCAGTCGGGCATTGGAGTCTTGAGAAGACTGTTTGACGCTGCACAGGAAAACGAACCCAGTTCCGCACTCACCCCCGGTTCGCGATCCACCTGCCCTTGCAGAAGCGAATTAGTTCGCTACTATGTGGCGAAGTAATTCGCTTCTCGGTTTGTCTGGAGGGAGATCGCTCATGGCGAGGCCGGCATCGACGCAGCCGACGGAGGTGGAGCTCCGAATTCTGAGGAAGTTGTGGGAGTCCGGGGCGTGTACCGCTCGCGAGATTCACAACGCGCTGACGGAAGACAAAGGAACGAACTACTCGACCACCGTCAAAATGCTGGCGGTCATGTTCGAGAAGGGATTGGTCGAACGGGACGAGTCGTCGTTTCCGATGACCTTCACGGCGGCGACCGGGCAGGAAGAGACTCGGCGGAATGTCATGTCCGAGGTGATCGAGAAGCTCTACGACGGCTCGGCGAAATCGCTGGTGTTGCAGGTGCTCTCGTCGCAGCAGGCGTCGCAGGCAGACCTCGACGAGATTCGGCAGTTGATCGAGCAATTGGAATCGAAGCCGGCGGCACGGAAGAAGGCGAAGCGAGGGTAATGTCGTAGCCACGCTCGCCAAGAGCGTGGGTCGGAGGCCGTTGCCCACGCTCTGGCGAGCGTGGCTACTGGGAGACGAGATCATGCGAGCGTGGATCGAGCCGTTGGGTTGGATGCTGGTACATAGCGTGTGGTTGATCTCGCTCATTGTCGCCGTGGCGGCGGCGGTGCTGAGCCTGCTGCGGCGACGATCGGCGAATGCTCGGTATCTGTTCGGGGGCGTCTCGCTGGTGTTGTCGGTGAGCGTGCTGCCGAGTGTCTTTGTTTGGGTGATGGCTCAGTCGCGTGAAGTGCCCCGACCGGTTGTGGCCAACGACACAACGGCGGCCATCAAAGCGATGGACGTAATCGAGCGGGATGGAGCCGGCCAACATTTTCGCATCGACGCCGATTTGGATTTCACGCCGCTGACGATCGCGTCGCATCTTCAACCGACGACGGACGACGGATCACAGACCAGTCATACCGAGGTGACAACCCGCGACGAATCGACAACTCGATCAGCCGTTGAAGAGCCGACCACTTGGCAGCAGCTCGAAGCCCGTTTGCGACCACACTTGGCGTGGCTCGTGAGCGGTTGGTTGGTGGGAGTGTGCTTGTTGTCGTTGCGGCCGTTGATCGGATGGCACGCGACATGGCGGTTGCGGCGAGTCGGTTTGTCGGAGGTTCCCGATGACGTCTTCGTGACGCTGCGTCGTCTGGCTGAGCGGCTTGGTTTGCGGCGCGCGACGAAGGTCTTTCAATCGAGCCTTGTCCGCATCCCGTGTGTGGTCGGGGCGTTCAAGCCGGTGATTTTGTTGCCGGCGAGCGTGCTCGTGGGGCTGTCGCCGGAGCAGCTCGAGGCGTTGCTCGCGCATGAACTGGCTCACATTCGGCGGCATGACTTCGCGGTGAATGTCGTGCAGACGTTGGCCGAGACGTTGCTGTTTTATCATCCGGCGATTTGGTGGTTGTCACGCCGCATTCGGCAGGAGCGAGAGCACTGCTGCGATGACTTGGCGATCTCGGTCTGCGGCGATGTGGCGAGATATGCGCGGATGCTGGTCTCGGTCGAGGGGCTGCGTGCTCGCGTGCCGCAGACGTCGGTTGCGGCGAGTGGTGGTTCGCTGGTGGAGCGGATTCGACGGCTGTTGCCTTCGCCGGAACAAACTCGTTCGCCGTGGATCACCGGGATCGTGGTGTTAGCGACGCTGGTGGTGTTGGTCGGATCGTGGCAATGGAGCGTGGGGCAGGTTTCCAACCTGCCAGAGAAAGACAGTGGAGACATAGAAGCCGTTTCACAACGTAGCTCGATCTCTCCGAGTCGAGCATTTTCCCACAGATTGCTCGACTCGGAGAGTCAAGCTACGGCGAATGACTGGCCGCAGTGGGGGCGGACGTCGCTGCGCAACAACGTGGCGGAGGGGCGACTGCCGCTCGATTGGAACTTGGAGAAAGGAACAAACATCGTTTGGCAGGCGAAGCTCGGAAGCGAGACGTATTCGTCACCGATCGTTTCAGGAGGCAAGGTCTTCATCGGGACGAACAACGCTTCGGGGCTGAATCCGGCTCATCCGAAGGAGAAGGATCTGTCGTGTCTGGTCTGCTTCGACGAGGCGACGGGAAAGCTGTTGTGGCAGTACGGAAGCGAAAAACTTCCGTCAGGTCGATCGGCCGATTGGCCGATGATCGGTCTCTGTTCGACGGCGTTTGCGGACGGCGATCGAGTCTGGGTCGTGACGAATCGGTGCGAGGTGGTTTGTCTCGACGCGAACGGTTTTCGCGATGGCGAGAACGATGGGCCATTCCGTGACGAGTCGGCTCAGACGGAGATCGATGCCGATGTGATTTGGAAGTTCGACATGTTCGGCGAGCTGGGTGTTCGGCCGCTGCATCAGCCAGCGTCGAGCATCACGATGGTCGATGGCGTGCTGCTGCTCAACACGCCGGACGAGTCGTACCAGAAAGCGGCGGCTCCGCACGCCCCGAACTTTTTGGCTCTGGATGCCAAGACCGGCCGAGTGATTTGGAAAGACAACTCAGCGGGTGAGTCGATCGTGGTCGGCGGATTTTCCTGTACGTGTTCGGGGGCGTCGCCGTCTGTCGCCACGCTGGGTGGAGTGACGCAAGCGATCTTCCCCGGCAAAGAAGGCTGGGTTTACGGCTATGATTTTTCTGATTTGAAACTCGGCAAGACAACGCTGCTGTGGCAATTCGACTGCAATCCGAAGACGTCGAAATACTCAATGCGCCGTCGCAACTCGTTGATGGGATCACCCGTCGTGGCCAATAGTCGCATCTATGTCGCCACCGGCAACAACCCCGAACATGGCGATGGTGACGCGGACCTATGGTGCATTGATCCGACGAAGCGCGGCGATCTCAGCAGCGAGCTGGTCTTTAACAAGTCTTTCGAGAATGGCGAGAAGCCGATTCCGCACAAGCCGCTCTGCGCGTGCGAGACCGACAAGGGAGATTTCGTCCGCCCAAATCCGAATTCCGGAGCGATCTGGCATTTCGCCACCGCCGATCAAAACGGCAATGGCCAGATCGAGTTTGAAGAGACGTTTCATCGGTCGCTCGGCAGTCCGGTGATTCACGACGGACTGCTCTTCATCGCCGACTTCAGCGGCCTGATGCACTGCCTCGATGCCAAGACGGGCGAGGTGCAATGGACTCACGACTTGCTGTCGGCCGTGTGGGGCACCTGCGTTGTCGCCGACGGTCACGTCCTGATCGGCGATGAAGACGGCGACCTCTGGATCTTCAAAGTCGCCCGCACCAAACAGTCCGTGTTCGGCGACACGCCACGAAATTTCAGCCAATCGGTCTACGCAACCCCGGCGCTCGTGTAGGGGACGCTGTTCGTCGCATCGAAGAGCGCGCTGGTGGCGATTCGCGATCCAAAGCAAGTTGCGCTCGGCGCGGGTCTCCCGACCCCGCCGGACAAGCCGACCGAAGGTCTCCCGAACGTCGCGCGACCTAAATCTTCCAGTTCAACCACTGCGAACGAGGAGACCTTCGGTCCAACCCAGCGGCGGGGTCAGGAGACCCGCGCCGAGCGCGACTCGCAGTCACGGCTCATCGTCGAGTGGTCGGCCGTTGTTAATGACGACATCGTGCAGAGCATTCGGCAACTCAAACCGGTCGGAGCCAAGCCGCAGCTTGCGCCGTAGAGTGGTCTGGTACGCTGCTCGGCGGATGAGTTGCGGTCGGTCATCCGACGGCAACTTGCCGAGACAAAGACGATCGCGCCGGGAACGTACGCCAACTTCGTTCTCCCCACGCCTCCCGGATTTCGGACGAAGCGGAACGCCTGGGCCAACGGCGGCGACGTGTTTGAAGATGGTCGTGATGAATTGCGGGGCGAACTGATGGTCCACGGGACACGATCGTTTGAAGACCAGGACAATGTGGCAAAGCTGCAAATGGATATTCACAACCGATTCAGCGGCCGCGGCCTGGGAGACTTTGAAGTCGGCCTCCAATTCAACGACAGCCTGAACAACGGCGAGGCGATCGCGTTGACCGTCTCGCCGAAGAACAAGCTCGACGCGATCCTCGCCGAACTGCGGGCCGCTCGACATCGGACGATTCTGCTGCGCGGTGTCACCGGCAGCGGAAAAACCGAGGTCTACATTCAGGCAATTCGCGAAGTCGTCAGCTACGGCCGGCAGGCCATCGTGCTCGTGCCGGAGATCAGTCTCACGCCGCAAACGATCCGCCGTTTTCGCAGCCGCTTCGAGAGTGTCGCCGTCCTGCACAGCCACCTCAGCGACTCGGAACGTCACTGGCACTGGCAGCGAATCGCGTCCGGACAAGTGCAAGTCATCGTCGGAGCACGC
>SXGS01032512.1_pt1 | contig 10576 bp, 7 predicted proteins | sample 3174681 | NCBI WGS metagenome assembly SXGS01 (sample SAMN11356861, study PRJNA531348) | freshwater metagenome | isolation source: freshwater sample F1-80 | place: China: Fuxian Lake, Yuxi | collected 2017-12-25
GAATCATTGCGTTCATTTGCGCCACACGACCACCGTCGAGGCGATGGGGGACGCACGGGAATCGCTCCGCGACCAGGGCAATGTCCGAGTGCGCCATATTGTCGCCCGATATTTGCACTCAAGCACTGCGGTGGTACAGTCAAAGCATGGAATGAGTGTTTCTCAGCGGACTTGTCGGGCGCCCGCCCGCGACGCTGGAAAAGCGAATTCCTATCAATCGAATTGAATTTGATTGTGGAAGATCTAGAAGATCTCCCGAAGCGGTGGTTGCAGTTGGCTCGCCTGCGTGTTTTATTCTTGAGGACTTCTTAAGTTCATTTTCTCTCACCTTTTCATAGGAGGAATGTCGATGGTATTTTTCATGACTCGTGATGCAAATCTAGGCGATCTTGACTTCATCCAAACGCTCTCCGAGAATGCGTTTGCCGACCGCGGTTCATACGGTCGCATTATTCGTTACTTGGTTCAACGTGGTTTAAATAAGCCCACATATAACAAAACGGTCGTAGAGGCGATAATAGATGACTCACAGCAGCTGGGTTTCGGAATCATAGAATTCCGCGCAGAAAGAGAATCGTATATCCCGGCTATCGCCGTGAATCCTGAATCTTACCGCAGTGGTATAGGCAGACGTTTGCTCACGCGTCTCGTTGAACTTTCTCGGGAGCGCGATGATAGCAGGGTAACTCTGCATGTCGCTCGAGATTCACCAGCGCATGACATGTTCGCCAAATTTGGTTTTAAGCAGCTGCCTGGTGGAGGGTTTAAGTACCCTACGGGCGTCGAGGCTATTAAAATGAGCTTGGACTTGGAGTTACCCCCGTTACTTCTCTGAGTCGATCATCCGGAACATCCAGCAGCTCTTTCTGCACCTTTGATATGCCCAAGAGGGAGAAGGCGAATAGACATCGATTCGTATCTCCGAACTGCGTCTTGACGCGATTGAGATTGATGAGCTTCGGCTGGAACAAGTGATCTGTGCTTTGGCGGTAAGCATCGAGGTCAATGCTCTTCCCGTGCCCGCGCAGTGTTGAAAGTCTGCATAACGATCGAAACAGTTCTTCGCTGAGCGGGATCTCCATCCGATCGGCCTACGGTTTCATCCATCGCATGGGAATGTTCGCGTCAATCATGATCTTCATTTCTTGCGCTCCCCTCGCTCCTACCCAACCATTGAAACTGCTTCCGGTCGCACGCGCTTGAATCAAAGCTTCCGTCATCGGACTCATACGCGACGGACTTGGTTGGGAATCGGTCTCGTCACCCTCGTCACCCTCGTCACGACGGGTCGATCCGCGGCGAGGCGGAAAATCGCACAAGAAATCAAAGTCGTCGGGCGACTTAGGCGGCTCGACTCGAGGAGGCAGTCCGCCGACGCCGTTCAATTGATACGGCCGACCGTTCAGCGCGAACTCATCGAACGAGTCGAATACTTCATAGCAAGTTCGATTCCATCCTTCGGGGCGAACGAGTCCGTGAATCGATCTGCGTTGCTTGTGTGTTTCCCAGTTCAGACGTTCTTCGGCTTCATTCATATTTGTGTCCTCGTTTTTTATCTCCCCAACATACAACATTTCCGTCGGATTTTAATGCAGAACAGTGAGCGCTTCCGCTTGCCATCCCATCGATCATTATCAGCCAATATCCCCAATATCTATTTGAGTGTATGGACGTCCATATCTGTCAGCATTGTCGTAAAAATCCGAAGACTGTTTTCCACTTCCAAGAAGCGGAATGACATTTTGTCCAGTGGCTAAATTATACAGCCCAGTTCGGATATATGGATTCAGTGGAACTGGACTTGTGTCATCTACACATCCGCTTACCTGAGTTATATTTCTTCGCCCAGTTCTACTAAAGATGGTTCTGGATTCGGGTTTGTTTTCTCTTGTAGACATATTATTTTCTTTCATAATGATTTAAAATTTCTACCGCGGAACAATGAAATCATACGGACTCTTGCGGCAATAGCAAGAAGAAATTTTCGCCGAAAGTGCGGAACAAATTTCGATTCGCAGAGACTGCCATCACGATTTCGCATGTCACTCCGGCATCTGCTGGAGTGAGAGTGCCGCACAATTTTCCGACTGAGATTTCACAAGAGAGAAAACACTTCTCCCTACACCCCCAAAGTTTTTCCGACTTCGGGCAAAATCTTTTTTAGGCATTATCGGTCCCGACGCATCGCATGCAACGTAGACGGATAAACGATGGCTCGACGACCACCTCGCCCCAGCAACACTCTTCGGCCACTTCATCAACAGCGCGTTCGCTGGGTTTCTTATGTTGTTCCTCTTCTTCCTTGTCGTGGCAACGATTGCACGGATCCGCAACGGCGGATCTTGGCACGGAGTCGTCACAGGATTGCTTGGGTACTATGAATTCGAGTTAGGGATCGCGGGCAACGCGGGCGCAGGTAGTCGAACGATTGACATCATTCAGATCCAAGCGTCGGCGATAAGACGCTCTGCATATTTCCGAACCCGCAAACCAGAGCCCACCACGCGCAACCCCTTGGAGATTGTGACTCTCCTTCGGCAGCTTCGGCCCTTTCGGATCCTTGACCCCATTCTTGCAACGTCGGTAGTACCGCTCTCCGTACCAGTCGGCACACAACTGCCAGCCGTTGCCAATCATGTCATAGAAACCAAGCGCATTGGGCAACTTATCTCGCAAAGGATGCGTTTCGAATCGATCCAGAGAGCCGCACCAAGCAATCTGATCAAGGTCGCCGTATCGGGGTCGAGCATCGCCACCTCGACATGCGTACTCCCACTCCGCCTCGGTCGGTAGCCGTAGTTGAGAGACTTTGCAGAATTGCTGGAAGGCACCGGCCCACGCCCAAAGTGCGTGCGTTGGATTGTCCACTCGAATCATTCCCAAGTCTCCCACTAATTTAACCCACTCGGATTGATTCACGAGGGACCTCCCAAGATAGAACGCCTTTTTCAGCGTGACAGAGTGCATGGGTTTTTCGTTTTCCCCTGCGACTTCGTCGCCAATACTCGCCCCCATTTCGAATTTCCCTGGCGGCACCAACAGCATTTCGATGCCAGTCCGTTGGTCGCGTACGCGCCACGGCAACTCTGTTTCGACCATTCTGTCACGGAAGTCGGCTGACTTCACGACTTCTGGATCCGGAGATTGGTCGAGCACGTCAGCCCAAAGTGAGACGGACATTGAGCGATCACTATATCATTCATTAATGAATCTAACCAAGATTGCGCGGGGCATGCCTTCTTTTCCCGAGACCCACCAGGAGAAAGTCAGAAATAGAACTTGCCACTTCGTGACCTTTGCAGAAGGCGGACTTTCGATGTACACCGTCGTCGCCGATAACTTCGGTATCACCCAGAACGAACAGATCCAGTATCTCGACGCCATCAACAGCAAATGTGAAACGGGCACAATATGGCCACGCGCGGCGCTGACGGCAATACCGAGAAAGTTCTGTCGGGATGATGAAAGAACGTATTGGGACTTTGACAACGATGTAGTGCGCGAGTTCGATTCAGATGCGCTCGATGAATGTCTTCGGGATGCATTGCGCGCGAATACGAAACACGCCAGACTCCCAGAGATCTACTTCGATTTCAGTTGCGCCGTGTCGAATCCTGGCGCGATCGAATCCTCATTGCGAATGGTCATGGAGGAGCGAGAGTTCAGAGACGTCAACACCGAGGTGTTTCTGGCGATCGGCTGATTTCCGCTCCCGCCGTGCGGTTGGACAAAACCGTTACAAAACCGTTTCTGTTTGCAAATATGTTCGGTACATCGTTTGTTCCGGAACCGAGGTGGAGATCGCATATGCCAAGCGTCATACAACTTGTGCGTGAATCGTTGAATCGTCACGGCCGCGCGCTTGTTCTCTGCCGCTCGGGATCCGTTCGTCGCGGCGTGCTTGCACGGCTGAAATCTGAAGAGAATGGCTGGATCGGCGTGGAAGTCGTGTCGCTTAAAGCGTCGGTCGCGCAGCAGACGCCGAACATCGTCGCACCAATGGGCGCAGCTATTGTCGCGGGCGGCGTCAACGACGGCGCGCTTCCAGCTGAACACCCGTGGGCGGCGACGTTGCTTCACAGACGAAAGCTTCGCGGCGAGTTGCGGCAGATCGTTGAACGCGCGCGCGCACTTCAGACAATCGCAGACGGTCTGCCTCAAAATCTCGCACAGTCGCTGATCGGACAACTCGTCGCTGCTAACTGGGGTGACAACGTTATGCATCGCGGTTGGTCCCGATTGCTCGCACGTATTAAAAAGCAACCGCATTCGGTCATTGCCTGCGGGTTCGACCCGAACCCGAATTTTACACACTGCGGGCGAGTCGATGCAGTTGCGCGTGCACTGCTGAATGCTGTACCCCAAGAGAATTATTGTTCGCTCGCGGATGATGGTGGCTGGGAACCACCAGGCGCGGTCGACGTGAATAGGAGGACCATCCATGTGAGCGATGTCTCGGCTGAGGCGCGCATTGCCGCCAAGCATGTTGGCAACGCGCTCGAGGAGAATCCGAAAGCACGAATTCTTGTTCTCTGCTCGCACGAAGACACCGCTGGGCGTCTATCCGCGACACTTGTGCGAAACGGAATCACCGTTGCGCGACGTCACTCAACTTCTTTATCACAGCATGGGCTCGCATCGGTCTGCCGCGACCTGCTTCCAATCTTTGCCACGAATTGCGCCCAATCCGTGCTTCGCAAGACGATCGAGAAGATGCTCTCAAGCCCGATGCTTGTTCGCAGTATTCCCGCCAATGATGAAGGCGTTCAACAATACCTTGGCGACTTGGCAATTCACCTTCCACAAAATGATCGATGCAGAGTTTCGCTGCGTCATCTTCGACAGATGCTGAACTTCGCACGGCGATCTTCGGCGACTCCTGCTGAGTGGCAGGCTGTCATCCAGAACTGGACAGCGACGATGCGCGAGCGCGCTTTGGATCCAATCAACCAGGAGTATGTCGAATCAAACACTCGACGGGTCGTTTCTGGTCTCGTCGCCGGTCAAAAACTGCAGCTCTTGATCCAGCATGCAGGTGTTGGAACCTTCGGAGCACTCGCGGACCTTCTGACGGAGTACGGGGTGTTCGATGCAAAGAGCAATGCTGCGCAGGCAATCCGCGCGGAACTCCGACGGTTCGGTATTCGCGTGATGAACCACGATGATCTCGCCCAGATTCTGGATGCGACCGTCGATAGTGGAGAGCTCTCTGTGGGTGTGACGGTCATGCCTTACCACGAGTACGACTATCGGACGAGCGATCTCGTCGTGCTCCTCGACTTACACAGCAAGGGCATTACGAAGCCGCCGATGGCGGATGCGTTCTTGCAGGATGCAGTTCTTCTTACGGCATTTGGGCGCCCGAATCCCGAACAAGAAGTGAGGGAACGCGTGCTCTTGTTTAGGGCAGCAACGGCGCGCGCGAAAGACTCTGTTTATATTGTGTCGCACCGCGGCGGAGACGGGAAAGCGGTCGTTCCACCGATGGAACTCGGACTTATTGGCGAGGTCGCGGTTTTCGATCACGGGTTGCGCATCGAGCAGCTTCGCGAGAACACGAGTCGTGTGGATTTCTCAACGCGCAACCCAGCTCACGATCAGACTTGGTGTGACCAACAGATCGATGCGGAGTGGGTTCGATCTGGTCAGCGGATGGAAGGAACGCCCGCAGTTACAAACTTAGATGCAAAGACCAGTTCTCTCGCTGATTATATGGAAACCGATTCACGTCCGGATGACATCAAGCAGTTCCTCGGCCAGGCGGGCGCGGCTCTCGGAATAAATATAAATGAACATGGACTGCCGCCGAATCTTGTGCTCTCTTCAAGTTCTATTGAGCAGTTCACAGGCTGTATGTATCGGGGTTTCGCCGCTCGCATTCTGAGGTTGAAGGAGGACAAGGAGCGAACCGAAGATCTCGACTCGGATGAGTTGGGCACGGCACTTCATGCTGCGATCGAAGCGGGAATCGTTGATAATAATGGTAATGGCATTTGCTTCGTCGTTCCTGATGCCGAAGTGATTCAGAAGCGTACGGATTTTGTGAAACGGGCAAGTGAAAGGTTCACGCAGGCAGTTCCCGCAGCGGCGGCAGATGGACTTGCCGTCATAGGGAGACAACATCTGGTCGAGCGCTGGAATCGCCACTGGGACCGCTTCGCGGATCGCATACTGAAATATTCCCAAGCCCTCAACGATCGAAAGGCCAAGATAGAGAAGGTCATGGGCGCGACGAATGAACAACTACGCCAAGGCATAGTGAGCGTCTTCGCTCCTAATATCAAAGAACAACCAAAGTTGAGGATTTGGAAAGCAATTTTAGGCGCGTTAAGCAACAAGCCACAATGTCCAACGCTTGACGCACTCGGCAAAGACTTCTGCAATGAAGTCTATGCCGAGCGACAAAGGGGAGTTGAGGTGGCGAAGGTTGCAGATCTCGAAAACCTCAATGGTTCTCGGGATAATTTCATCAATGCGCTTGGCAACAACCCACCGGACACTGGGTTGCGGGTTGCGGTGGAGAAGTTCATCAACCAATGGATCGCGCCTCCAAATCCAGCTGGCGACCACAAGGTGCTTGCGAGTGAAGCGAAGTTTGGTTTCAATGAAGCCGTCACCTTTGAGCTCGGCGATGCGGGCGCTCTCAATGTGCGAGGAAAGATCGATGCGATCGTCAAACTCCCGAACGGTGCACTCGAAATCCTTGATTTCAAGAGTGGAGCCTCCAAAGTCGATCACGATGCCGCACTCAAGAGCCTCCTGAAACCGCAACTACCACTCTACGCGCTTGCAGTCAACGCTAGAAACATTGAAAACCCAGACCTTCCTGAAGGCGCGAATGTGACGGCGGCCACCATCGACCGAATCAAGGAGCTTAAAGATTTCCAATCCAAGATTTCGCTCTCAATCCCGGATAAAGACATATCACTCGATCAATTCCCCGCGCGCTTGGGCGCCGTACTCGCCCCAGGCGTCAACAATGGCGACTTTGCTCTTCGCCCACATCCTCATTCCTGCCCACTGCTCAAGGATCGTGATGCGTACTGCGACTTTCAGGCTGTCTGCCGATTGCGACGGCTTCCTGAAATTAGCGATGATCAGAGCGACAAAACGTCTGAGTGACACCTTTTTACTGGGAGTAAGTTCATGCCATACCGAAAATCATACGTCTCCGCCCCGGCAGGGTCTGGCAAGACCACCACAATCGTCCGACGATATCTACACGAACTTCGACTTGGAAAGTCGGCAGATAAGATCGTCGCCATTACGTTCACTCGACTCGCCGCGGCTGAACTCGTCAATCGAGTTGCATCGGTGTTGAGGGCCAGACTCGAGGACCCGATCCCCGCGAATATACAAATGATGTACGGCGACATTTTTGACGGTGACGACGCCCAGGAGCTGCCCCCCCTCACCATCGAACATGCCACTTCGGCTCTCCAGCGACTTCCGTTTGCGCCAGTGGTGACCGTTGATAGTTTCGTTCAATCGCTCTTGCAAGAATATCTGCTTGATGCTGCATACAAGTTGCCCAATGGCGACCCGTGCCACATTGATGGACCGATCACCGTGACAGAATCTGCGGATGAAGTATTCCAGTGCGCCGCCCGTGAGTCGATGACAGCTGATGAGGCGAATGCCACATTGCTCCTTCAACATGAGTCTTTGGGCGGCGCAGTCAGTGTCGTGGCCAAACTGGCCGCCTTCGATGGCACTGGAATGCTGTTGGATGCAGATGACAATCCAGTGGGGCGGACAGTACTACTGCAGAATGACCTCCCACAGGTCGGAGAGTTCATCAATCGTGCAGATCTACCTGATCTAATTGAGCAACTCGCGCCCAATGATCGTTGGACGGTTCAAGCCGCCAATGACACCGTTGATGCGCTGCGAACCGCTGCATGGAGACTCTCGCGCGCGGCACGCGCGACCGCTCTGCGCGAACTCGCCAAGAGTGGTTGCGGGACACATGCCGAACTTCTTCGGGCTGCGACCTATTTGTGTGAACGTGCCGCAGACGGCGAGACCTGCGCGGCGGGGCTTTGCAACCGATTCAAAGCACTCCTCGTCGACGAGATGCAAGACACGAATCCGGACCAACTCGCGTTCTACCACGCATTCGCTGCGATGAACAAGTCAAATTTTTCGTGGCTCTATGTCGGCGATGGACGGCAGTCGATTTATCGATTTCGTGATGCGGATCATCACGGATGGAAGAATCTTTACGACGCAGCACCCGAAGACAACCGTGCGGAACTGACGATCAACTATCGCTCGAGCAAGAAGCTGATCGAGTTTCAGAAAAAGGTCATCAGTGTCATTCGAGATCTTCGCCTCCACGCGCTCGAATCAATCGATCTCGTCCAACCGCGTGACGGCGCCGCAGAGGGCGACCTCGAGGCGGAGGAGGGGCTAACAAAACCTGTTCTCGTTGTTGCAGCTACGGCTGCTAGTGCAAAGGTCGCGCAGGCTGCCATCGCGCTTTTTGCGCGGCGACTTGGAAAGCATTGGGTCACGCTCGGCACTCCGGATGTGAATCCGCCGATGAAAAATTCTGCGGCGACCACGGACACCGCGGTCGTGCTGACTCCAAGCTGGAACAAGGCGGCTCAAGCAGTCGTCGAACTCAAGCTCCACGGAATCAAGGCCCAGCTCTCGGGCGCGTCGCAGATTCTCAAAACACGCGTCGCGCTAGATGTATTGGTTCTACTTCAGGCATTGCTCGATCCGACCGACGAGATCGCATGGCTCGGTGTCTTGAAGCATCCATCCGTTGGCGTCAGCGATCATGCGATGGCGAGAGTGCGCCCCTTTGGTCGACTCCTGTTTGATGATGCGCTTGAGCAGATCGACGCGGAAATCCACGATCTGATCACAGAACAAGACTTGGTTCGATTGCGGGTCGCGCTTCCGATCATTCGGGCCGCGCGGCGAAAACTCGGGACAGTTCCAACCGCCGAAGTTCTTGATGAGGCAATCGGCGCGCTTCGGTGGCGAGAGTTTCTCCAAGCTGGTCCCGAGGGGATCGAGTCGGTCGCAGATCTCGACTTGGTGTTCGAAATCGTGGCTGGTTGCGAGGAGGAGCGAGTCGATCCGCAGGCGGTACGAGAACTCCTCGAGAGCGACCATGAGAAGGGCGATCTGCCATCGCGACGATTTGCGGCGAACGATTGCTGCGTCAAAGTGATGACAATATTTCAAGCGAAGGGGCTCGAGTTCGACCATGTCTGTCTTATGCGGCTTGACCAGGTCTCGAGCGGTGGCGAACGAACGCCGATCGTCGAAGCTCTGAGTGTCTGTGGCAACCGAGTGCTCGCTACAAAAATCGATCCCGCTGGAGGGGTGACTTCGGATCGCGACCCGGCGAGCACTGTCTTCGTCAAGCTCGACAAAAATGAAGCTCGCTTCGAAAATGACCGCAAGGTCTATGTTGCGATCACTCGTGCAAAACAGAGCCTCACATTTGGGATGGCTAATAGTAATAGAGGCGCTTCCGTCGAACCACGTCTGATCAATACCCTCTTTATCGGCGGAAATCTCAACCCGGACTTTGATCATCTCATGCATCTCTATCTACTCGATGAGCAGCACCAGTTCCTAAATCGGCCACGGATGGAAGCGAAATCTCGCGCGCGCGCGCGCGGTGCCACCCTGGCTGAGGTACCGGCACATCCTAACCAGTTGATCCAGATCATCTCACCATCGAATTACCAAGGTGTAGATCCGTGCGCAGTTGAGAGAAACACACATTTCATCGCAAACGCTCAGATCTTCAACGGTGGCGAAGCACCGCAAGAGCTTCCTGGACTCGGGAATGGATTCGATGTCCGCGTTCGCGGTGATGTCATCCACGGTTGGTTCGAACGATGGGAGTTTGAGGGTGATCCAATCGAAGCGACCGCACAGGCTTATCTCGCTGATCGATGGCCAACCCTCGCCAATCAACCTGGACTCGCGGCCGCATTGTGCGCTCTCGGCCAGTCGGTACTCGCCATACCGGCCTTCGAAGCACTCGTACATGAAGCTGGCGCCACACTCCACTTCGAACATTCAGTTGTCGCGACTCTCGGAAACGATCTGCTTGTCGGTCGCGCCGATTTGGTCGTGCTCCACGCCGATGGCTACTTAAGCGTGGTTGATTTCAAAGGTGGATGGGGAGCACCCGCCCAAGCAGCGATCGGAGACCTGCCTCACATTAATCAGTATGCCCTCCAACTCGGCGCCTATTTCTGCGCCCTCACGGCAGCAAATCGAAATGTGCGGTCCGTATCGCTGCTCTACGTTGGAATTCCACTGTTTGTGAAATGCGACTGACGATCCGAATCCCACCAATTTCCACCTGAATCCGACATCTGCCGAAGTACAGCGAGCGGATACTTCTATTAAATGCGCAGAACACGACGACTCAATCACCAAGCCTTTCGAGGAGCGAACTCGCGCGCCGAAATGCCGCACCTGATTCACTCAATCCGTACATCCGTGCAAACGGTTGCTTAACCTCGCAACGGGGAAGGACGCTTCGCCAATTCTCGGTTTTGGGTGACAAATGACCGAGTATTACGACGACTGCGATCGA
>SXGS01037374.1_pt1 | contig 10576 bp, 8 predicted proteins | sample 3174681 | NCBI WGS metagenome assembly SXGS01 (sample SAMN11356861, study PRJNA531348) | freshwater metagenome | isolation source: freshwater sample F1-80 | place: China: Fuxian Lake, Yuxi | collected 2017-12-25
AAATTCATAAATATCTGCGCCTTTATCCACCAACACGGTAACCCGGATAATTTCATTTTCCAAGACTACAGTCTTTAGGCCGCGAAAAGTCCAGTCATCCGAAATTCGGCATCCGTGAGTGCGCTCAACCTGATATTGCATAATTGATCCTGAGAAAACTTAAACTAGGTCAAATAGTTTAGACCGAACGGAATCTAGTCAGGTAGCATCACAAGGAACAAGCCAGTTAACAAACTTATAGCTGGCAATCAGGAGAAACAACAACCCCGAGCACCCCAGCAGCCTAACTACCCTTTGAGTGCACCAACCGTCAAACCCTTTTCAATACGATCCTGAAAGATCAAATAAACAATCAAAGTGGGCAAAGTAACAATAGCAACTGCCGCAAAAAGCCCGCTAAAATCACTCTGGTACATCTGTTGATTTTGAAAATAATACAGCCCCTGTGAAACCACATAGCGAGTTTGGCCAGCTTCTACATTCGCATTGCTCATCAGGACGGTGGGCAGAATAAATTGATTCCACTGGCCAAGAAAATTAAATATCCCTGCTGAGACAAGCCCTGGCTTCGACAACGGCAGCATGACTTTAAAAAACACTTGGGAATGACTCGCACCGTCTATCATCGCAGCTTCCGCAATTTCTTTTGGAAGAGTTTTGAAAAATCCAGTCATAAAGAAAATTGTCCACGACAAGGAATAGGCGATATATACAACGATCAAGCCGTGAAAGGTATTCAGCATGGGAATTCCGGTAAATTCCTTTATGTACCGCATTACAAGATACAAGGGGACCAAAGCCAAGAAGACTGGAAACATCATTCCAATCAAGAACATAGTCGAGAGCAAGCGCTTGCCGGCAAATTCAAACCTCGCAAGCACATACGCCGCCATTGATGACAATAGCAGGGTTAAAGAAATAGCGGGAATTATGACCAGAAAGGTATTACCGATGTAGGCTCCAATCTGAGCCTTCTTCCATGCCCGGCCGAAATTCTCAAACTGGAGAACGGCGGGTATGGACCACGGCGTCCTGAAGATTTCAGCATCGGTTTTGAAAGCGGCGATCAATGACCAAACCATTGGGTAGACCACGATGACCGCCCAAAAAACAAGCAAAACATAAGCAACGGACCTAAGAAATGACTGCCACGAGACACCCATCGTTGCCCGATTAGTGAAATTCACGGAACTGGAAATTGGCGGTGTAAGTTTTGTCATGAGCTCAACGGTTCACTGCAGCGTCCTATTTGCACCTAATACTCGTTTATCTCTCGCCGCGTAAGACGCAGGCCCAATGCGGAAAGCATTAGAATGATCAGAAGCAGAACCACGCCAATTGCCGTGCCATACCCAAACGGGTTGGAATTGTTGCCACCCCCGAACGCCTGCTGGTACATGTAAGTCGACAGTACATCCGCCGCGCGGCTTGGGCCACCACTGCCATTGGTAAGAATGGTTACATAAGTGTACATATCCATCGCAGCAATTGTCAGGAATACTACTGCGGTCCGTATGGTTTCCCACAAGAGTGGAATCGTGATGCTCCAGAATTGCACCACTCCACTCGCGCCATCAATCCGCGACACCTCGTAAAGTTCTTCGGGAATTCCCTGCATCCCTGCGATAAATAAAACCATGTAGAAGCCAACTGCCTGCCAGATTGCAACAGATATAACAGAGGGCAACACGGTGTTTATGTTTCCCAACCACGGAAAATTAGACCCACCCCCCCCAAAAGCCGGAGCGAGCAGATTAAGAACTCCATTTAGTATTCCCATCGTCGGGTGAAACACAAACCCCCATACGATGGCAACAATTGCAACGGACATAACTTGGGGAAAGAAGAATACGATTCGAAAAAACTTGGCACCTTTAAGGCCTTGGGTAAAAAGGGCTGCGAACAGAAGCGCCAATGCAAGGGTGCAAATCGGCATGACGATCAAAACAAGCAGGTTGTGGCTAAGAGCGCTCCAAAATTTTTCGTCACTTAAGATGCGCTGGAAACTCTGCAGTCCCCGAAATTCAACTGCATCCAGCGTGCTGGTTCCAGTCCAACGCGTCAGAGAAATTGCCATTGCACCAAGGTAGGGCACTAGCACAAAAACAAAATACAAAAAAAACGGCACAGCCATATAAGAAAAAATGAACCAATTCTTGCGGCTGTTCATAAAAGATTTCCGGTGGATCTGGCCATCACACTTAAGAGTTTAATCGGGGGCGGCGGATTCTTGCAACGCCGCCTGCCCCCGACAAAGCTAAAAGTGGGCTAGAAAAACTTGCCAGTCAGCCTAGCTGGTGCGGTTGAACTTCTTAATATCTGCGTTGGCTGCTATTTCGTCAGCCTTCTTTTGCATCAGGTCAACAAACCCCTCGGGTTTGACAACCCCAGTTAGAAGTTCCCCAGTGCGCTGCTCAATCTCTTTGCCAAATTCAGAATACCAGTCCGGCAGCTTGAACTCGATGATGTTCTTGCCAGCCGTCTCCACAACCGCAATTGCAGATTTCACACCCTCGGTCGCCTTAAGGTCAGTCACTCCGCTGACGGGCATGATGGAGCTGACATTCTCAGCAAACCACTTCGCTGATGAGCGCGAGAGTTGGGCCCGCAGAAACTCCATGCCACCCTTCACATTTTTGCCTTTTGCGAACACGACAAAGGGCTCACCACCACCCGCAGCAACTGCGCTGTTATCTCCCTTGCCATCAGCATAGCCCGGAATACCAGACGCGGTCATCTTGAAATCTGCCGGAGTCTGGTCCTTCATTTCGTTCTCAAGCCACGTGCCGCAGGGAAGAAAAGCGGCTTTGCCGTTGAGCCACTCGGCTTGGCTCTCAGTATGGGTCAGGCCGGCAGTGCCTTCCATTATGTAGCCCTTGTCCCACAGAGCGTAGAGATCCTGAGTTGCCCGTAGAATGTCGGGGTTCTTCCATGCGTTCGGCTCGAGATTGTCGATCGCGATAATGGCACTGCTTCCAGCAGCCTTGTACATCAACTGATTGAGAACAATGCCCCACATGTAATAGGGGTACTTTCCCTGATAAGTCCATGGTGCCATCTTTCCCTCTTTCTTGATTTTCTCTAATTCACCAAGAAACTCAGACCAGGTGGCAGGTATCGTATAGCCGGACTTTTCCAACCATGGCTTGCTGTACCACATCGCACTAACTGTGTATGCGATATTGACCCCCATTTGTTTCCCATCGTAGACCAGACCGCTCTGCGAACCAGGGAACAACGTATCCTTGAATTTAACTCCTGGCGTGTCGAAGGAAGGCGCATCCATAAGCTCGGCCAAGTCCGCCAACTGGCCGTCGTTCACTAAATCTGTGGTCGGGAACGAACCCGCGCCAGAGTTATCGATCACATCTGGAGGATTGCCTTCAACCAAGCGCGGCCGCAGCTCCTCAGATACTTTCTGAATAGGCTTAACCGAGACCTTCACGCCCGGGTGCACTCCTTCAACCAATGTCCCGGCATAAGTAATGTAATCATGGCCAAAACCACCGGAGAAGAATACGCCGTCAATCGGTTCAGTCCCAATTCCGAGCGGATTGATAGCCGCTGCGTCCATCGGAAATGGCAGATCCATAGCCGGTACAGCCGCCGCTGCCGTCGGGACTGCAGTTGGCGGAACCGCTGCTGGGGCACATGCAGCCAGTAACACCGCCCCACTACCTACCGCACTAGCCTTCACAAAATCACGTCTTGAAATCTTCTTTGTCATCTCATTTACTCCTATCGTTAGTTTGAAGAAAAACCGAGCAATCGACCAATCATTGAACGCATTGTATTTTACTAAAAGTGCAAGTTACCTCCTCCATAATGATGCTGGCGCTGGATCTAACAGCGCCCAAAATCAGCAGCATGGCTTCAACAGACCTTGCTGGACGCCACCATTATACTCACCATTTCATTTTACCGGGTGATGCCGAGCATTAATTTCTTTACCACCATCCGCCCTTTGCAAATTGCATGTGAAAATGACGTCGCAAGACCACGCACTCAACTTGCTTCACTACGCTGATTGTCAACTCACTTCCTAATTGTTTGCTATTGCGCCAGCCGGCCACACAGAATTGCACCCTGGCGCCTCTGAGTACGCCGTCGCCTCCGCCAAAATACCGCGTCGAACTACTGCCCGCCCGCCAGTATCTGAGCCATGACCAACCATGCTAAACCACACTCTTTTTCATATAAGTATCAAGTGTCCTAGGTCAAGCTCAGTAGAGTTTGCCAGCAGTCGACTCAAACCACAGATCTGAGTGGCAAACCCGCACGCCTTCTTTGCCTCAGTACTGTGCTCCAAAAGCACTTTTGCCATCACTCCAACCGGCTGTGCTGCCGTCCTGAAGCATAGCTGTCAGTCCTCCATCCACCACTAACGCATGGCCAGTGACAAAGCTTGCCTGTGAAGACAATAAGAAAAGTGCAGCATTGGCAATCTCCTCCGGCTGGCCTGGACGGCGCAACGGATACAAGCGCATTTCTTCAGGCTTTGGCGCTCCGCCGGACAGTGGCCGGGTTTGTATCCACCCCGGACAAATTGCATTGACACGAATGCGATGCGGTCCGCCATCGACCGCCATTTGGCGAGTGAGATTAAGCAGGCCCGCCTTTGCCGCGCCGTAAACCGGATAGTGCGGAACTGCACTGAAGCCGTGAACACTCGAAATATTCACCATTCCTCCACCGCCCGCAGCGATCATATGCGGAAATGCATATTTGCCAAGCAAAAATGCAGCCTTTAACATAATCGCAATGCCTTTGTCCCACTCCGACTCACTTAGAGCCACAACATCCTTCGCTACAGACCAGTAAGCACAGTGCACCACACAGTCCACCCGCCCGTATAGCTGATAAGTTTCGCTGATGAGGCGCTCAATCCCTGAGTGTTGCTCCATATCTGCCAGAATAAATTTGGCGACCCCGCCCGCCGCAACAACACTGTCTGCTACTCCTAAGCCAAGCACAGACTCAATATCATTTACAACGACTTGCATGCCGACTGCCCCCAGCTTGCGAGCGGTGGCAGCCCCAATCCCCTGAGCTGCACCAGTCACAACTGCAACGCGGCCTCGCAGTTCTTCATAAGTTTGAATCATTTAATAAAAACTCCTCCGGCTAAAAAGCCCTCGCGGAAAATTGTACAAAGCCTGCATGAACATATACCCAGCCCTCGTGAGTTTGTGTGCACTCCAAACGCTTTATTATTGCTCCATCAAAGCAGTTTCTCACGAAGTGTTTAGTCACCAGCCAATTACACCAGCAGCCTGCCCGATCGGCACATAGAGCATTAGTAATTATGCGGAGCGATCCACTCTAAAAGCGCAGTGCCTGCTAAGAAAATTTTTGTGGCCATGATCTGTCGAATACGCCAACTTTTACCAAGTGAAGCACAAATCCTTAGATGAGACTAGACCGTGGAAAAATTTTAAATAAGCGCAAAACTATGCCTGCAAATCTGGTGTCTTGAAATACGCTGCCGGAGCGCTTTGCCAGTCAGGCATGCTGAGGCCGCTAATATCGTAGACAATTTCACCGGCGCGAATGGTCATGGCATTTTCCAGTTTGAGGCTGCCGTGCGCCCGTGCCCTGCCACAATCATGGAAGGTAAATTCGCCTTGCAGTTGTTTGATCACAGCAATATCTGCACACGCCCCAATGCTCAGATTGCCCAGTTCGGGGTGACCGATCTCATTGGCCGGCGTTACAGTGCTGCGGTAAATTACTTCTTGGAGCGGCATTCCGAGATTTAGCATTTTGCTCATTGTGGTGATCATATCTACCACCGTCCCATGCACATTTCCAGTATGTAAATCGGTGCTAATGGAGTCAGGGCTGAACCCCGCTGCCATGGCGGGAGCGGCATTGCGGTACCAAAAGCTGCCAGCCCCATGGCCAAGGTCAAACACCACGCCGCGCTTTCGTGCTTCAAACATGAATTCATTCGGCTTTCCGTCACTGCCCAGAACAGGAAATTGCTGCGCAAAAACGTGCGTATGAATATCACCCGGGCGCAATTTCGAAAGGATCAGTTCTTGATAACTGCGCTCTGGAGGCCGCGGCCAAAAATCGACCATGAGCGGCCGCTTGCACAGTGCCGCGGCAGCAATGCCCGCATCCACCGAAGCCCATGGCGTGTGCAATGCATCCCAAGGTTCACGTGTCCAATAATGAGCGGTCTTGATCCCCACACATAATTCGGGGTATGCAAGTACGGTGGCTGCTGCCAGCTCAGGATCAAACGTCTGTGGGTCCTGCTCAAAATCCCCCAGCATTCCCTGGTCACAGATGTTGATATAGGCCAAAATGCGGGTTTTCTGACGATCAATACAAGTCGATTTGAAGTGCAGAAAGTGGCGCTGACCGGCGGTGCCTGTGTCCACCATTGTGGTAACACCACTCCGGAAGCTGTGTGCATCCGCCACCACACTCAATCCCTCCGGCTCCCCCTGGGGTGCCCGTGTGTGATAGACATGCACATGAATATCCAATAAGCCCGGAGTCACACAGTACCCGCTTAGGTCAATCACGTGGCGGGCAAGCGCAGGATCCACATCCTTTGCAACCGCTGCAACCCGCCCACCCAAAATCGCCACGTCAAAGTAGCCATCCAAATTATTTTTAGGGTCGATCAAATGTCCGCGCTTTAGGAGCAGGTCAAAGTGCTTGGTAGTCATTTCATGAAAGTGTAATTGAGCCTTGCAACTGGGTCAAGCCAGTAGCCTAATGTCAATTTGAATTTCTTTTTGAATACCGGGGACAAAATTCTGCGGCGCAGAATTCTTTCTGCAATCCGGCACTTTGGCTGCTCCAAGTTTTCCAAGGCGCAGCGCCTCTACGGATCTTCAGCACCGCCGGCGTGTTATTATGCCCAACGGAAGCCGATAAACCACTGGCTTACTCACCTCGCAATGTCAAGGTACCATAAATCAGAAATCCTCTTTGCGCGAGCCAAAAATGTGCTTGCGGGCGGAGTATCGAGCGAGTTTCGTAAATTCAGCCAACCCCATCCATTGTTTTTTTTGCATGCACATGGCAGCCGGATTGTGGATGTGGACGGCAATGAATATCTTGACTTTGCGCTGAGTCAGGGGCCTGTTACCCTTGGCCACAGCCATCCCGCGGTGCAGGCTGCTGTAAATGCCGCGGCAGATAAACTGCAATTGGGAGGCGCGCTGCACACGGACGAGGTTGAGCTGGCTGAGAAACTACAGCGATTAATTCCTTGCGCGGAGCTTATGCGCTTCAGCGTCACGGGCTCTGAGGCAGATCATACGGCCATCCGCACCGCCCGGGCGGTCACGGGCAAAAACAAGTTCTTGCGCTTCGAAGGCCACTATCACGGCTGGTTTGACAACATGGCTTATGGAGTCGGCGGAGTGTCTGCTGTGGCCATGGGTGACCGCGAACAACCCAGTGCCTTGCCTTGGACCCAGGGTCTCCCTTCTTTGGGGCAAGACGAATGCATTGTATTGCCGTGGAACGACTTGGAACTGGTTGAGCGAACTGCGCAAAAATACAGCGGTGATTTAGCCGCGATTATCACTGAGCCGATTATGTGCAATAGCGGCTGTATTGAGCCGCAGCCTGGTTTTCTGCAAGGCTTGCGCACCATATGCGACACACTGGGGATTGCGCTCATCTTTGACGAAGTCATAACTGGATTTCGCATGCACCTCGGTGGGGCGCAAGCCCACTACGGGATTACTCCTGATTTGGCAATTTTCGCCAAGGCTATTGCAAATGGCTACCCGCTAAGTGTGATGGCCGGACGGCAAAAGTGGATGCAACCAATTGCTGCAGGTAAAGTGATTCACGCCGGCACTACAAATGCCAGCAACCCAAGTATCGCAGCGGCATTGGCAACCTTGACAATAATGGAAAACGAAAAAGTGCATGAGAAGCTCTATCGTTTGGGTTTGCGCCTGGCAGAAGGCCTGCGGGCGGCAGCGCGCGATGCGGGCCACGACATGCTGGTGCAAGGTCCGGGTCCAATGTTGCAAGTGGCATTCGGTCCGGGTGGTCCTGCGCGTGATTACCGCGACATGCTGCTATTCGATAAAACGCGCTTGAGCAAATTCGTTGTCGCCCTTCAGGAACGGGGAATTCGCATTCTGAGCCGGGGACTTTGGTACATTTCAGGCGCGCATACTGAAGCTGAAATTGACCACGCCATAGACACCGTGCGCGCTGTGTTAGCAGATTTATGAGCTACGCAAGGCGCGCTAATCGATGACACACATCGAAGCAATTCGCGCCCATGAAGTTGTGGTTGGCTCTCGACCGGGTGCCGTCGACAGCCCGGCCTTGGGGCGCTTTGCTGACGCATGGGACGAGCAGCCGATTGTGCTGCTTGAATTCTGCATGAGTGACGGCATTGTGGCACTCGGAGAAGTCGGGCGCGGTCCAGCCATTCAGGAGATCAACGCTGACTTGGAGAGGCTGGTCGGCTTGGAACTGCGCGGTCTCGATTTGGGTGTTCTGCCGCAAATGTTCCGCACCGGCTACCAATGGGGATTGCTTACCGCGCACCCCCCCGCACTGTATTCGTCGCCGTCACCCGTCACGTACGCATTTGAGATGGCGCTTTATGATTGGCTGGGAAAAAGCGTCAACTGTAGCATGGCCGAGTTGTTGGGCGGACAGGTGCGGCAGCGCGTGCCCGTGGATGCATGGTGCGGCCGGCAAACCCCAAATGACTTGCGGCGCATAGTGGCAGAAGCGCGCGACCGCGGTTTCCACGGCATAAAGATGAAATCTAAGTTGGGCGATCCAACCGCAGAACAGGTTCGCGCCATCAAGCAGGCCGGTGGCGATGAATTTGGCATTACGATTGACCCGATGTGGCAATGGCTTAGCCCACATGCCGCGCTGCATGTGCTCGCTGAACTACAGCCGCTGGCAAACAATCTGCGGATTGAAGATCCGTTCCCATGGGATCAACCGGAGATGTGGCAGCGGGTGCGGCAGGTGACCACAGTTCCCCTGGTTTTGCATGCCCGCACTATGGCGGTGCTGAAGCATGGCTTGCAGCACTGCTATGCTGACAACTATAACTGCAGCGGATACATCGCCGAGTTCAGCACTATGGCACATGCAGTCGAAGTGGCGGGGTATTGTTGCTGGCATGGATCGTCTCTTGAGCTGGGGGTGGGGCAGGCTGCCATCCTGCACGCCGCGGCGGCGGCGCGAGCCTGCACAATGCCTTCGGACTTGCAAACCGCGATAATACGCGAGCACACCCTTGTTACCTGGGACTGGCCATATGCTGACGGCAGCTTGCCACTGCCTGCAGGGCCGGGGCTTGGTGTTGAGCTTGATCGCGATGCCCTCAAGCACTACAGCCGCGTGAGTGCGGAATACAAGTAAACCCCATGCTTTTTGGAGATCTAACCTGGGTCGAACTCCGGCAGCAAACCTCTAAGGTCGTGGTCATGCCGATTGCCTCACTGGAACAACACGGGCATCACCTGCCACTGCTCACCGACAGTATGATCGGAGGGGAAATCGCCCGACGCGCGGAGGCTGACCTTGCGGCTGAAGCTCTGTTCCTGCCGATGCTTTGGCTGGGCTCCTCGCACCACCATCTCGGCTTTGCTACCGTGAGCTTGAGCAGCCCTCTGTATGTAGAGGTACTGAAAGAGATGATCGAGTGCGTCATGCGCGCCGGCTTCAAGCGCATATTTCTACTGAATGCCCATGGCGGCAATGAGGGACCGGGCATGCTGGCGTTACAACAGCTGCAGCTAAAGCATTCCGGAGACAAGCCGGACTTGTGGCTCGCATTCAGCAGCTGGTTCGGTGGCATCGCCCGCACTCAGATTTCCCAGATTGAGGCGCTGGATCAAAAGTTTGTTACGCATGCATGTGAGCTTGAAACCAGTGTGGTATTGCGCCTGCGCCCCGAGCTAGCGCACATGGATCTAGCACGGGGCACAACCTTTGCTTTTGGCTCCAAGTTCCAAACACCAGATGCCAGTAGTCCGAGCCGGGTATATGTGCCGCGCTCATTTGAGCAGATTACTCAGACCGGAGCACTTGGCCACCCCGAAAGAGCAACAGCAGAAAAGGGCGAGGCAATTGTTCAGGTTGCAACACGCGAAGTGGTCGCGTTTGTGCGCGAATTTAGGCGCTGGCCGGCACAGGTTACAATGCCAGAATAAAGTTGGAGTTCACACAAGATGCCAATCACTACCGCAGACATTACCCGTCCCGAAAAATACCTTCTGGAAGGCCTGCGACACATCGGCAGCGCCACAGCCAGCGGCGAGCTCTATCGGCTTGGCTTGCGGAACCCGGTCATGCTGGGGCCAAATCCATGGACTGCAGGCCGATCTGTTGTTGGCCCGGCGCTAACCCTGCAATTCATGCCAAAGCGTGAGGATCAATACAACGTCGATGAGTACGCTGATCCCGAGATGCAGCTTCACCGCCATGTGCTTTACCATACCCAGGCTGGTGATGTGGTGGTGGTGGATGCACGCGGCGACCTGACGAGCGGGGTCTTTGGTGAAATGATGCTCACCTTCTTCAAGGGTCGCGGCGGCGCTGGTGTGGTAATCGACGGTTG
>SXGS01104583.1_pt1 | contig 10576 bp, 4 predicted proteins | sample 3174681 | NCBI WGS metagenome assembly SXGS01 (sample SAMN11356861, study PRJNA531348) | freshwater metagenome | isolation source: freshwater sample F1-80 | place: China: Fuxian Lake, Yuxi | collected 2017-12-25
GACTTGATCCGTGTTTCCATGCGCCAATCACCCGGATACTCCGGCTGGTCGGCCACAGGGATGGTGTTGCAATACGGCGTGAGCGTGGAGATGGGGACCTTGATGCCGGATTCACGCAGGCGTTCGGCGAGGTTTTCGAGGAAGAACGCGGTGTGTTCCGGGCTTTGGTTCTTAAGGATCGTCTCCAGGACATACTCGAGGGAGTTGAACCATTGGCGCGTCTCGCGGGCGGGCAGGGAGGTGGTGCGGCCCAGGTCTTCCATGGTCGCGATGCGGCCGTCAGTCGTCGTCGTTCCGTTGGAATCGTCGTTCATCGATTTCACTTTGTCAGTCACGGCGCAAATGATAGAGCACCGCCGAAACAAATAACAAGTGATATGGCGGGAATCGCGGTTGTCGCACCGGCTTCACAGAGGGCTGCGCGCGTTAGCGGTCGTTAAGTGGATGATTAGCATGACTGCCGGCTCGCCGGTCCGGTCCGTTGCCAGATGAATTTCCACGAACAAACATTCCATTCGCCCGCAGAGAGCCTTGCTTGCGACGAGGCGTTGCTGGATGCCGCAGAAGAGCAGGGGGGCTCACCAGTGCTGCTCTTCTGGGAGGCGCCTCGGCATTTCGTCGTCCTCGGCTACGCGAACCGTGCGGCTGAGGAGGCGAATCTCGAAGCGTGCCGGGTCGCCGGCGTGCCCGTGCTGCGACGGTGCAGCGGCGGCGGCACGGTGCTGCAAGGGCCGGGCTGCCTGAACTACTCTGTGATCCTCCGCACCGACTCCGCTCCTGCGCTCGGCAGCATCACGGGCACGAACCGCTTTGTCATGGAACGCAACGCCGCCGCCATCGGCGGGTTGCTCGGCCAGCCTGTGACCATCGAGGGCCACACCGATCTCGCCGTTGGGCCGCGCAAATTTTCCGGCAACGCCCAGCGGCGCAAGCGCGACTGGCTGCTCTTCCACGGGACGGTGCTGATTGATTTCGATCTCGCGTTGCTCGGGCGGTTTCTCCGGCATCCGACGCGCGAACCGGATTATCGAGGCCGGCGCGGGCACGAAGAATTCGTCACCAACATCCCCGTCGAACGCGATGCGCTCAAAGCCGCCCTGCGAACCGCCTGGGGAGCGCACAAGTCGCAGGCGGAGATTCCGAAGGCGAGGATGGGCGCGCTCGTTACCGAACGCTACTCCCGCGACGAATGGAACCTGAGCCGTTGAGCGGGCGGATGTTGGGCGAAATCGTTCTTCCTGCTTGCCTGCCGGGCGCGTTCTCCGCCGAATGGCGCCGTGAACTCCGATGCATTCCGTCAGCCGTTGAGCGGCATTGTTCCGCCCGTCATTACCCCGTTGATCGATCGCGACACGCTCGACCGCGCGGGATTGGAGCGTGTTCTCGAACGCGTCATCGCCGGCGGCGTGAGCGGCGTTTTCCTGCTCGGCACGACGGGCGAAGGGCCGAGCCTGAGCTACCGCCTGCGCCGCGAGGTTGTGCAGGCCGCCTGCGAGATCGTTCGTCGCCGCGTGCCGTTGCTCGTCGGCATCACGGACACGGCGTTCGTTGAATCACTCGCTGTTGCCAAAGTCGCGGCCGATGCCGGAGCGGACGCCGTGGTTCTCGCTCCGCCGTATTACATGCCGGAAGGCCAGCCCGAGCTGCGCGAATACCTCGGGCATCTCCTGCCCGAACTCCCGTTGCCGCTTTTCCTCTATAACATGCCGCCGCTCACGAAGGTTGCCTTCGAGCCCGACACTGTCGCGTGGGCCGCGCAGCAGCCGCGCATCGCCGGCATGAAGGATAGTTCCGGCAGCATGATCTATTTCAGCAAGCTCCTCATTCTCGCGGGGGCGCGCCCGGACTGGACGATGTTGACCGGCCCGGAGGAATTGCTCGCCGAGACGGTGCTCATGGGCGGTCACGGCGGCGTGAACGGCGGGGCCAACTTGTTTCCGAAGCTCTACGTCGCGCTGCACGCCGCCGCGGCTGCCGGTGAAATGGCGCGGACCCGCGAGTTGCATGCGCTGGTGATGCTCGTGGCTGGCCGACTCTACGGCATCGGCCGGCACCCGTCGGCCGTCGTGAAGGGCATCAAGTGCGCCGCCGCGTGCCTCGGGCTGGCTGGGGATTTCATGGCGGAACCGTTCCACCGCTTCCGCGCGGCCGAGCGCCAGCAAGTGGAGCGGGCGGTGGAGGAGTTGAAACAGACGCTCGGCCCGCTTGCCGGGAATTGAGTGCAGCCGCCGACTTGGACTGGAGCGCCGAGCATTGCTCGGCATGGAAGTATTCCATCGGCCGTTGCCGAGCAATGCTCGGTGCTCCGGTTCGAAGAGCTTGGATAGAGGGGCCACTCCGCCTCGTCACTTCGGCGGCTACTGGGGTTGAATCGCCTCTACGGAACCTGCGGCGTCGCGAGTCGATAAACGCGGTTCGTCGCGTAGGTGGCATCGATGATCGTCTCAATGCGGTTGTTCGTGCGCGCGGCGAAATCACCGAGTTTCGACCAGATGCCACTGGCGACCACATCCGAGTATTGTACCGAGTAAGTCCGGTTCGACACCGTGCCAAACGTCAGCGTCACGCCGTTGTCTGCGGAGATGGTTTCGACTTTCAGGTAGCTTGCCGGGTTCAGTGGGTCCGTGCCGGCGATGAACTCCGCGCGATTGCTCATCGTGTCGCCGTCGGTATCGAGCGAGGCATCCACGACGCTGTTTGTGTCCAGCCCGTTCGCCAGCTCCCAGACATCGGCAATGCCGTCGCGATCCGCGTCCGCCAGCGTGATGATATTGGCGAGGGCAGTGGCGTTGGGATTGATATTCGCGAGATTTCGCACCACGACCCGGTAGCCTTGGGTGCTGACGACGTTCGTGGCAGTGAAGCTGTAGTAGTTCGTGAACGAGTTGAGCACGTTGCTGGCGACGGCTACCGAGGCGCGCCGCCACTCGTATCCAAACGGGAACGGGCTGCCGCTGGCCACGACGCTCAACGTCACGGGTTGGCCGACGACAACCGACTGGGCGATCGGCGCGACCACGATCGCGGGACTGATGAGCATTGTCAGTGTCACAGGCGTTGTAGTGACTGTGCCGATGGTGTCGCTGATGATGACGGAGTAACTGCCCGCGTTCGTGGTTTGGGTGTTCGTGATGACCAACGAGGCGTTCGTCCCGCTCGGAATCATTACATCGTTGAACCGCCACTGGTAGCGCAGTGGCCCGTTGCCGACCGCAGTCACCGCGAAGACCGTGTTCGATCCGATGCGCGCGAAACTGTTCGTGGGCGGAACAAGGATCGTTGGGATGCGGTTCACGGTCAGGCGCGCGGCCGCGCTGACGACGGAGCCGGCCTGGTTGAACACCACCGCCGAGTAGTTCCCGGCCTGCGCGGGCTGCACGTTTGAGAGCGAAAGCGTGGAGTTCGTCGCGCCCGAGATGGACGAGCCGTTGAAGAGCCATTGATAGAAGAGCGGTGCAGCGCCTGTCGCGGAGACGGAGAATTGAGCGCTCTCGAAGGACAGGATGGCGGCGTTCTCCGGCTGCGCAGTGATGACGGGCGTGAGGCCGACGACGAGTTCAGCGCCGGGCGTCGGAACTGCCGCTTCCCAGTTCGCGGGATCGTTGCCGTACGCGATCAGGCTTTTGCGTTGGAGCGAAGCGCCGCTGCCGTCCGCCGCCGGCGGCCACGGGGCTCGGTCGTTGTAGCGCACTTCGTCCACCGTGATGTACGGCACGCCGTTGGTGCCGGGCGCGTCGGGACGTTGGAGTTCGAGCCGCTCGCCGCTGTCCTGCAAGTTGCCGGCAAACGGACCGAGCACGACCACTTCGGGCGCGATGGAGTACTTCGCGCGGAACACCGCCGGATTGGTGCTGGCGATCAGTAAAACGCCGCCGGCGGACAACGTGATATTCGTCGGCATCGTGAAGCCGAGGCCGTTCACGCGCCAGGTGTTGGTTGGAAACGCGGCGTCGAAGAACGCGACTGGATTCGCGCTGATGTTCCGCAACTCGATGAACTCGTCGCCCGCAGCATCCGGGTGATAGTGAATCTCGCTCAACACCACCGGGCCAATGCGCGGGCCGCTGTTCGCCGCGCCGGGCGTGGGCGCGAGCTGCGCGGGGAATTGCTCCTCGTCGACGCTGTTCACGTAACGGCCGAAGGGGACACCGTTCGCCGCCGCACCGAACGTAACGCCGTGGCTGTAGCCGGTGAGGTTCGTGTTCGCGTCGGCGGACGTGAGGTAAATCGAGTCACCAATCGAGTTGAGGGAGAAGCTGGAGACGAGCAGCGGGGCCGCATTGAAGTCCGCCTCGGTGAAGACTCGATAGCCGCCCGCCGGAATCGTCGTTCCGTCCGGGATGCGGAACTTCTTCGGTGCAGCAGCGTCATCACTCAAAAGCCAGCCGCTGATGTTCACATCGCTCGCGTTTGGATTGAATAGCTCGATCCAATCGACCGCAGGCACATCCGTGTGCGTCATCGCTTCGTTCACGAGCACGGGAAGAATTGTCGGTTCCGGATCATCCGCGCCCGGCGAGCCGCCCGCGTTCGCGCTGGCGCGCCAGTGAGCGCCGTTGTCCGAGTTCGGGTTCGCACCTGACACGCGTGGCACCGCCGAGAAGCCATGTCCATCGGCAGCGAGCGGCCAGGGCGTGCGGTCGTTGTAGGCGACGGAGAGCACGGTGTTTCCGAACGCCGTCGAGAGTCGGAGCGTTTCGCCGGCGTTGTCGAGTTGGCCGGAATAGACACCGTTCACCGCAGTGCCCGGATACTTCACTGCGAACGGCCCCGGGTTGCGTGCGACCACGAAGAATTGGCCGGGAAACAGCCGCGTGCCGTTGGTGAATGTGAAGTTGATGCCCGCCGTGAAGGTCAGCGTGCCGAGGTTCAGCGGCGTCGCGCCAGTATTCTTGAACTCGATAAACTCCAGATCATTTCCTGCGAACGCGCCGAGGGCCGGCGGATTGTACATGATCTCAGTGACCACGAGCTTCGAGAGATCCTGCGGTGGATAGAAGACCGCGCGCGTCAGCCCGCTCCAGTTCGTGCCGTTGCGAATGCGCGCGCTGACGGTTGTTTGCGCGGCGATGGGGAAGGGCAGTTGGAATGCCTGCGCCACGCCGGAGATCGCGCCACCGAGCAGGCGCGGGTCTGAGCCGTCCGTCGTGTAGTAGATCGTTCCGTTTGTGCCAAGGATCGTGACTTGGAAGCCATCCGGCACGTCGCCGCCGTCCTGATTGAAGAAAGGCGGGCGGATGTAGTTCCGGTCGATCCAGTCGGCGCGATTTTTCAGCCACGCGCGGAAGGTGCTGATGTTCGTCGCCCAGTGATTCGAGTTCGCGAAGCCGTTGAGCAGTGCCTTGTCCGTAGTGATGTCGGCGACCTGCCCGTCAATGATCGCGTCTATGCCGACGTTGCTCATCGCGCTGCGACGATGTTGCCACCACCGGTCGATGTAGAGCTGGTTGAAATCCACGTCGGCGAAGAGGCGGCGATACCAGAGCCGGTCGGGACGATGCAGCAGCGTGCCCGTCGGGTCCGCGCCGGAGATGTAATACGGCGACCAGTTGTAATCCCACGCCGGGCCCATGCGCAGCCGGCCGTCGTCACCCTTCCACGGGAACATGCTGATGAGCAGGCCGTCGCCGTTTCGCGTGAGCGTGTTCAGCAGGAAGTAGTCGGCGAAATCCTCGGCGTTCAGATATTTGCGGTACCCGTTCACCGGGTCGCGCCAGACGGCGTTGTTCCACAGCACATCCTCGAACTGCTTGAACCAGCCCTCGATGCCTGCGCGCTGGTTCGTGCTGATGATGTAGCCGCTCGGGTTGTCGAAGTTCAGGTAACCGTTGCTCTGCTGCGGTTCATCGTCGCCGACGACTCCTCCGTTGGGCGGCGATTGCAAAAGGCGATTCGGTCCAGCGGTGTGGAAGAACTGCGGAACCGTGGTGCCGTTCGCGGCGGGCCAGCCGTTCTCGGGCTCCGGGTCCATGCGGTTCAAACTGAGAAGCCAGCCGCCGTTCGTGCCGTCCGCCGAGAGCTTCGAGAAGTTCAGACGATCCGCTCCGCGCGACACTTTCTCGAAGATCGCATACACGCCGCGTCGATCCGCGAGCTTCAAGTCGCCGCCGTCCTCGTTCACGAACGCCTCGACCCAGCGGAACTTCACGGCGAAATCGCGGCCGAAGGTCTGATACAGCTCGTAGGCGAAGGTGTTGAAGAGCATGGCGGGATCCTTGTTGCTGTCCGGGTCGGGGAAGTAGAGCACCCAGTCGGGATGCGAAGGCAGGCCCAGCGGCGAGACGGCGCGTTCGTCGTCCGACTCGTCGAGCGCCTCGACGCTGTAGGGCTTCTGTCGCCATGAGGAGGAGAACGCGCCGCGCCCGCGAATACCGATGCGGCTGACCATCTGCGGCGCATTTGCGAATGCGCTCGTGCCGCCGCTGCGCTCGAAGGTCGCCCACAACGCATCCTGACGCGGCGTCTGCTTGATGCCAGCGCCGGTGCCGCTCCAGCCCTTTTGCGGAATGACGCCCGCGCCGAAATTTTCGATGACCATGATCGGCAGCGTGGAGGAGTAGCTCGCGAGATCAGCGGCGAGTTTGATGAAACGTTCGCCTGTGAGTTCGCTGGCCTGCCCGTATGCCAGTGCTGCTGCGCGCAAACGCGTGGTGCCGTTGACGGCGATTGGGGCGACGTAGGTGAAACCGTTCGTGGCGCTCGGAACCGAACCATTCAGCGTGTAGCGGATGATGGCGTCAGGCGTCATCGAGGAAAGCGATACGGTGAAGGGCTCGGTGAAGAATCCGGAGTCTCGCGAGAACTCGACCTTCGCAGGCGGCGGCGGCGCGCTGTCGTTCACCGTTCCAGGAGTCGGCTGCCCCATGAACGTGACGAGGGACAGATCACCGCCCAGGACGCCATACGAGATGTCTCCGCGTTGCGTCGGATACGGATCAAACGCCTGCAAGACCACGGGCCCCGGCCCGACGAGCGCGAGGTATTCGCCGGCTCTGTCGAGTTGGAAGCTGGTGTGCAGCGTCGTGGCGGGATTGTTGCGATTCTTCCCGGAAGCAAAGACGAGCAGATGTCCGCCTGCGGGCAGCGATACGCTCGGAAACGGCCACAGGGTGGGATCGGATTTGTTGTCGGTCAGGAAATAGCCGGAGAGATCGATCGGCGCAGCGGTGGGATTGTAGATCTCGATCCAGTCCGAGAACTGACCGTCCTCGTCCGCGAGCGTCGAGTTGTTGTCCGCCATGAACTCGGAGATGACGGGATGAGTCGCCGGCTGCACGACCCTCACTTCATACGTCGCCGTGTCCGCGCCGAACGCGCTGCTGACGGTCAGGGTGTAAGCGGTGGTCGCAGCGATCTGAAAACTGATGTTGCCGCTGCCAGCGACCGTTTCCGCCGTCACATCGCCGATGCCCGGCGCGATGCCGAAGGCCTGGCCATACGACGCATTCCACGACAGCGTGATCGTTTCCCCTGCCGCACCGAAGCCTCTGTTCGCCGCGAAGCTGTTGATCACCGGCGCCGGATTCACCACCACCGTCACCGTGCTTGTCGAACTGCCACCAGCATTCGTCGCGACCAGCGTGTAGGCCGTCGTGACCACAGGCATGACGCTCAGGTTCGGCAACGTGGTGACATCTGTGCCGTTGATGGAAACACCGAGTGCGTTCTGCACCGACCAGTTTAGCGTCGAAGAAGCTGGCGAGAAGATCGTCGATGGCGTCGCGGTGAACGACGGGATGATCGGCGCGCGCACGACTTCGTTGTAGGCATCCGCGTGGCGCTGGATCACATCGTCCGCGAGCACATCGTCATACACCGTGACGCGGAAGAGGGTTCCTTGCATCGTCTCCGTTCCGCCGGAGTTCGCACCCAGCCAGCCCTGACCTGTCGGCATCGCGAAGGCCGCGCTCACGCCGGAGGATGATCCTGCGAAAGAGCCGTTGAGATAAAGCCGCATCGTGCGCGAAGCGGACTGCCAGACGTAGGCGATGTGAACTGGCGCTTGTGGTGAAGGCACGCCGGGCGCGAACAAGTAATCCAACACGCCGGCCTGCGTGAAGCCGAGTTGCCCGGTGTTCTGCCACTGGTTGTAACGCAGGCTGCTCGCGGTATTCGCTCCGACCGCGATGAATGAACTGCCGCTGCCGAATGATGGGTTGCCGGTGAGGATGAACTCCATCGTCACGTCGCCGGAGTTCGCGCCGAAGTTGAACGCGCCGCGATTGGCTCCGGTCAGCGCGAGTGTATTCGTCATGCGCGCGAGCGGCGCAAGGCCGGCCGTCGCGTCTGCGGTGACCGTGGCATCGTACGCCGGCAGCGAAGTGCCTGCATTCATGCGTGACACGACGCAAACGAAGCTGAGCAGGAGCAGGGACCGGATTGCTGGGGGGAATGCGCCCGAACACAACCGGAGCGAGGAGTTCATACTCCCTTTGTATCGCGCTTTGCCCACGAACCTCAAGGCGGGACTTGGGCTGAGGAGGACCGCCGAACTCCGGTTCGGAGACCGGCGGGGCGAAAGAAGTTCTGCCGCCCCTGCCGGGGCTGATGGCTTCTTCGCAGCCAACCCCGGGCTCACGCCCGGGGCTAATCTCTGCCGCGCCGTTGGCGCTGAACTCCGACTCGACGTTATCGGACGTATTCTCCTGTTTCCAAGAGACTGAGATGTGCTCAGACCGGCGCTCCGGGCGCATCAGAAGTTGCGCAGCCACCGGCTTTGCTGCTAACAACGCGACAACATCACGACATCGCCATGAAATACTTCCTGCTAATCCTCGCTGCCGCGTCGCTCGGAGTGTCCGACGCCCCGGCTGCCCCCGCGTCAAAACAACTCTCCTATTCGCTCGAAGCCATTCGCGCCGTTGGTCCCGAGGGCCTTGGGAATGGGCCGGCGGCGGCCGCGTGGAAAAGACTCTCCACCGCCGACGCATCCGCGCTCCCCGCGATCCTCGCCGGCATGGATGGCGCGAATGAACTCGCCTTGAACTGGCTGCGCGCCGCCGTGGATAGCGTCGCCGCCCGCGAACTCGCCGCCGGCCGCAAGCTGCCCGTGAGCGCGCTGGAAAAGTTCGTCAACGACACCAAGCACAGCTCGCGCGCGCGCTATCTCGCCTACGACCTGATTCGTCGCGTGGACAACGCCAAAGCCGAGAGCTTGATCGCGAAGTTGCAGGACGACCCGAGCACCGAACTTCGCCGCGACGCCGTGCAACGCCAGCTCGATGCCGCCGCCGCGCTCGCCAAATCCGGCAAGACCAACGACGCCGTCGCGCAATATCAGACCGCGATTAAATCCGCGCGCGACGCCGACCAGGTCGATGAGATCGCGAAGACGCTGAAGAAGCTCGGTTCGCCCGTGAGTTTGCCGAGCGTGTTCGGCTGGGTGACGGATTGGAAGGTCATCGGGCCGTTCGACAACAAGGACCGCGCCGGATTCGAGAAGGTGTTCCCGCCCGAGCAGGCCATCGACCTTGCGGCCGAATACGACGGCCTGAACGGCAAGGTGAAGTGGCAGGACTTCAAGACCACGGACGATTACGGGATGGTGGACCTGAACAAGCCCTTCGGCGCGCTCAAGGAAGTCACCGGCTACGCCTACGCGGAGTTTCACGCCGACAAGGCGCGGCCCGTCGAGCTGCGGATCGGCTGCAAGAACGGCTGGAAGGTCTGGCTCAACGGCAAGTATCTCTTCGGGCGCGACGAATATCATCGCGGCGCGGAGATCGACCAATACCGCCTCGCGGGCGAGTTGAAGCCCGGCAAAAACGTCATCCTCGTGAAGCTGACGCAGAACGAGCAGACCGAGAAGTGGACCGTGGAATGGGAATTCCAGATGCGCGTGACCGACGCGCTCGGCACGCCCATCGCCTCGGCGAAGAAGTAGGCCGCCAGCTCCGTAGGAGCGCCATATTTGTAGAAACCCGACGTCCCATGAAACCAACCAGCCCTGTAGGGGCGACATGCTCCCGCCGATGCCGCTCCTACGGAGCTTGGTGTTCTTGGCCTGACGCGTTGCTACAAAGATGCCGCCCCTCCGGGGCTTCCGACTCACGCGCCAGCGTCTTGGACTGCGGCGGTGCTCCGCCGCTTTTTCACCCGCGACGACCATGCGAAAGCGCCAGAGCACTGGCGCAGTCCAAAACCTCGCGGCATAGTAGAATTGTTCAATAAGATTACCAGTATGGAGCGTGTTCCTTGCTCAAAATGCGGTGCGATGATTCTGCCGATAACCGCGCAGACTACGGGCGGAGTTTGTATGCCGTGTAAGAAGAACCCAGGCGGCGAAACCCACGGTCCGGGAATCGGCAAGCTCGGCAAATTTGGGGAATTTCTCTCAGGCAAAATGCCGCTTCCAGACGCGGGGAAAACTGATTGGCTTGAGCTCTGCCAGATCAAAGTTACCAGCGGTCGGCTTTGGATTGGCGATCCTCAAATCCCAAACGCTGAAGATGGATGCGTCGCAAACGTTCCTCACGGAACGTATTTAGTTGAAGGAATTGGCTGTCTTACTGACCGCGCGAGGACTGCGTTCAGCATTAGGGCACGCCTGAAAGATTCCTCCGCGTTCCAAGTCGGC
>SXGS01760882.1_pt1 | contig 10576 bp, 9 predicted proteins | sample 3174681 | NCBI WGS metagenome assembly SXGS01 (sample SAMN11356861, study PRJNA531348) | freshwater metagenome | isolation source: freshwater sample F1-80 | place: China: Fuxian Lake, Yuxi | collected 2017-12-25
GCGATGATGGAGAAGTTGCGGATCTTGTCGAGCGGCGTGGACACGGGGGGAATGGTTTCCTGAAAAGCTTTAGCTGACGCCGTTAGCAAAGATGCGCGCGGATGCCAAAGCTATCGATCGCGGCCAGCGCATTTGCATAGCGACGCTCGCCCTGCCCCTCGACCAGCGCATAGCGCACCCCGCGCCGATCCAGCTCGGCCCGCGACAAGTCGAAGAAGCGCTGCCGCTCGGCCAGCGTGCCGAACAGGCGGGTGCCGTCCTCCACCCAGGGCAGGTCGGGCGCGAACAGGAGATAGACGTCGGACAGCCGGTTCCAGCGGGCGAACCACGGGTCGCGCGCACCGAACAGCATATCGGCCCACGCGGCGGTCATCAGCGGATCGGTGTCGGTCACGACCGGCCAGGGACCCTGCGCCAGCGCCTCGGCCAGCATCGCGTCGTGCCCCCGCCCGATCGCCACCAGATCGGCCATGGTGAAGTCGGTGCCATGCGCCTCGGCATAGTCGCGGCCATATTCGGGCAGATAGCGCCCGCCGAGCGCTGCGGCGAGACGTGGGCCGATGGTCGATTTGCCGGTGCTCTCCGGGCCCTGCAGACAGATGCTCGTCACACCCGTACCCGCCATTCGCGATAGCCCCACACCGACAATCCCAGAAAGATGACATAAAGGATGGCGGTCAGCGTCAGGCCCTTCACCGCGTAGAGCGCGATGGACGACAGATCGACCGCGATCCAGAGCAGCCAGTTCTCCAGCCGACGCCTCGCCAGCAGGATTTGCGCCGCGACGCTGGCCACCGCATTGACGGCGTCCCAATAGGGCATGGCGGCATCGGTCCAGCGCGCCATCGCCCCGCCCCACAATAGAGACGCAACCGCGATCCCGGCCAGCCATACGCCTTGCGCGACAGGCGTCAGCGTGCCGACCGCGACCTCCCCCTCACGCGCCAGGCTGCGCCGCCAGACGACCCAGCCGTAAAGGTTGATGACGAAGAAGAATGCTTGCAGCGCCGCGTCGCTGTACAGCCGCTCCTGCCAGAACAGCAGGCCGTAAAGCGACACCATCACCAGCGCGACCGGATAATTCCACAGGCTGCGCCGCACGACGAGCGTGACGTTCGCGATACCCAGAACGAAGGCGACGATTACAAGCCAGGTCATGCCACCGGAGCAAATCCGGTCGCCCTGGGGCGGTTCGCTATCGATGGGCTGGGCCGCGTACTTCGCGGCGAAATGGTCGGGGAGAGAGGATTCGAACCTCCGGCCCCTGCCTCCCGAAGGCAGTGCTCTACCAGGCTGAGCTACTCCCCGACTAGAGAGTATGGACCGGTTGTCAGAGCCTTTCGGGAAGGCCGATCCATGCTGGAGGCGCGCCAATAGCCAGCGGCCGCACACCACGCAAGCGGTTTTTCACCCGAAACGAAAATTCTTACAGCGCACGGCCCAGCCGCCCCGCCAGATCGACGATATATTGCCAGGCGACGCGCCCCGAACGGCTGCCCCGCCGGGTCGCCCAGTTGACCGCCTCGGCCCCGTCGAACGGCAGGTCGTGGCGATCCGTATAAGCGCGGACGATGGCGAGATAGCCATCCTGGTCGAGCGCATGGAAACCCAGGCTGAGCCCGAAGCGGTCGGCCAGCGCCAGCTGGTCGTCGACCACGTCGCGCGGATTGATCGCGCTGTCCTGTTCGCTGAGATCGCGGGGCAGCAAATGGCGGCGATTGGCGGTGACCAGCAGGCGGACATGCGCCGGCCGCGCCTCCGCCCCGCCATCAAGCAGCGAGCGCAGTCGCCGCGCCTCGCCGGCTTCGTCGAAACCCAGATCGTCGATGAACAGGACGAAGGCGCGGTCGACCCCTTCCAGCATCGCGAACAGCGCGGGCAGGCTGTCGAGCGTGTCGACCGATACCAGCGCCAGCCGGCCCGGCCGGGTCGCCTGAACCGCCGCGACCGAGGCCTTGACCAGCGCCGACTTGCCCGTTCCCCGCGCGCCCCAGAGCAGCACGTCCTGCGCAGCATGACCATCGGCCAGCCGCTCGAGATTGGCGACCAGCGCCTCGCGTTGGCGATCCAGCCCCTGCAACATCGCCAGCGGCAATGGTGCGAAGCCCCGCACCGGCTGCAACACCTCTTCGCGCCACAGATAGGCCGGATGGGCCAGCGGATCGGCCGAAGCCGTTGCTTGGGGAGCGAGACGTTCGAGGGCGGCGGCGATCCGCTCCAGCGCGGCGGTGGGAAGCTCGGTCATGTCGCGCGTCTTAGGCGGCCGGCACCCTGCTGCAAAGATGGCGGCTTACAGCGCGTCGCGGTGGGCGATCACGACGGGATTGCCGGGTGACAGCGACAACGCCTTGTCAAACAGCTGCCGCGCGCCCTCGGCCTCACCCGCCGCCGCCAGCGCTACCCCATAGGCATCGGCCACCTCGGCGTTCATCGGGGCCAATCGATAGGCCGCCGCACCATATCGACGTGCGACCACGCCGTCCCCCGCTCCGGCATAGGCCAGCGCCAGGTCACGCAGGAGCACGACGTCGCGCGACCCGAGTTGATCGCGCAAACCTTCGAGCAGTTCGATCGCCGCATCCCAATCGCCGTTGCGCAATTGCCATTGGCCCAGCAAGCGCCGCGCGGCCACGCTTTGCGGGTTCTGCGATACGTACAGCCCCAGCGCGACGGCCGCATCGCGCGGCTTGGCGGCGCGGATTTGTCCGTCGATCAGGCGAAGCATCGTCGGTTCGTCGAAGGTCAGGTTCGCCGCGCGTGCATAAGGGACGACCGCCTCCGCCGAGCGGCCGGACAGCGTCAATATGTCCCCATATGCCAGCTGCGCCGCCGGTGCACGCGGTGCTGCGCGAACCAGCGCCTGCGCCCTTGCCGCCGCCGCGCCCCAATTGCCCTGGCTCGCCAGCCCACGGATGACGCCCAGCGCATAGGTGGGGTCGGTCGGCTCGTCCACCGCCGCCTGGGCCAGTTCGGCCAGGGGGCGGTCGGAGCGAAATATGGTCGAGGCCCCGCGCGTCCCCGACTGCGCCCGGTCGACCATGGCCGCGCTGTCCGAACCACCCGCCAGCGCCATCACCGCCAGTCGCAGCGCATAGCCGTCCGCATCGGGCCGGCTCAGCATCGGCCTGAGCGTGGCCAGCGCCGCCGCGCGATCGCCGATACCGATCTGCGCCGCCGCCAACAGCTGCCGTGCGGCGATATTCATCGGTTGCATGCCGACCAGCCGCCCCCAGGCGCGCACCGCACGCTGCGGGCGGCCTTGCGCATAGGCGACCACGCCCTCCAGCATCGCCGTTGCCGGTCGCTGCGCCAATGCTCCGCCGGTCAGTTGCAGCAGTTGTTCGGCCAGACCATATCGCCCCGCGCGCGCCGCGATCACGGCCTGGAGATAGAAGGCCTCCGGGCTGCCCGGTAACGACACCAGCGCGGTGCGCGTCGCTGCCAGCGCGTCGCCCGCCCGGCCGAGATCGCCTAGCGTCGCGGCATATTGGATCAGCGCAGGGTGATAATAGGGATCACGGCCCAACGCCTGCCGGAACCATGGCAGCGCCGCCGTCAGCCCATAGCGCGCGCGAACGATCTCCCCCTGCAACGTCAGTGCGCGCGGATCGGCCGGGGCCAGCGCCGCTGCGCGCGAGGCGGCCTCGGTCGCACCCGCCACATCCCCCGCGCCGAAGCGACTGCGTCCCAGATCGGTCCAGATCGCCGCGTGATCGGGCTTCGCCGCCGCCAATTGCTGGAGCGTGGCGCGATAGGCGCCACCGCCGTTCGTCTGCGCGGCACGCACCTTGGCGGCGATACGGAGCATCTCGGCATCGCGAGCCGCCGGCATCTGCGCGACCGCCTCCTGCGCGCCAGCCGGATTGCCGAGCAGCAATCGCGCCTCGGCCCGCATCGCCAGCGTGTCCGCGACCGGAACACCCGCCGCGATCGCACGGTCCAGCGCCGCCTCGGCGGTGACGCCTTCCTCCAGCAACAGACTGGTCCGCGCCAGCGTCATCTGCGCCGCACGCGATCGCGGGGCGGCGACGCTCGCACGGCGGGCGAGATCATGGGCGGCGTGATAATTGCCGGCCTGCAACGCGGTCGCCGCATTGCGCAGCGCAACCGCCGGATCGACCGGCGGCTCGCCGCCGCGCAACAGATAGGCAAGCTCCGTCATGCCCAGCGCGATGGCCATCAGGATCGCGATCAGCCGCGCCCGTCGCCGGATCGAACGCCGCCGCCATATCCGCCGCCGCTTGCGCCGCATCATCGGATAGGGCTGCGCCGCGCGTCGGTCGCGACCGCGATAGCCCCGATCCGGCTTGATGTCCTCGCTCACCGTGCGCCCGACGGCCACAGGATGACGCGCAGCGTCTGCACCAGGATCAGCGCATCGAGGAAAGGCGAATAATTCTTCGCATAATACAGGTCATATTCCAGCTTGTGCCGCGCATCGTCGATCGAGGCGCCATAGGGATAGTTGAGCTGCGCCCAGCCGGTGATGCCGGGTTTGACCATATGCCGCTCGGCATAGAAGGGGATTTGCTGCTCCAGCTGCTCGACGAATTGCGGGCGCTCCGGGCGGGGGCCAACGAAACTCATCTCACCCAGCAGAACCGACCAGATTTGCGGCAGTTCGTCGATCCGCACCTTGCGGATGAAGCGGCCGATCCGCGTGATCCGGGGATCGTCCTTCTCGGCCCAGATGGCCTGCCCCGCCAGTTCGGCGTCCTGGCGCATCGACCGCAGCTTGGGGATGTCGAACGGCTGGTTGAACAGCCCCACGCGCCGCTGCCGGTAAAAGGCCGGGCCTTTTGACTCCAGCTTGATGGCGAGGGCGGTGATCAGGATGATCGGCAGCGCGACGACCATCAGCAACAGGCTGACCGTCACGTCGAAGGCACGCTTGACGATCGCCGACCACATCCGGCCCGATGCGAAACCATCGGAGAAGATCAACCAGCTATGGCTGACCGAGGCGAGGTCGATCCGCCCCGTCTCGCGCTCGAGGAAGCTGGACAGTTCCGACACCTGCACGCCGGCGGTACGCACCCGCAACAGGTCCTGATAGGGCAAGGCGTTGCGGCGTTCCTGAATCGCCAGCACGACCTCGGTCGCCCGCTGGTCGATGACGAAACCTTGCAGATTGGGTATCGCGGAACGGGGGATCGCGTCTGGCAAAGCGGTCTCGTCGGCGTTCATCGCGATCACGCCCGCAACCAGGAAGTTGCAGCCCGGTTGTCCCGCGAGCGCCGCAATCCGGGCGGCGCGCTCGCCGGCGCCCATCAGGACGATGCGGCGCTTGAACCGGTCCCCGCCCAGCGACCGCCCGAGCAGCCCGCGGACGACCACCAGCAGGACGACCGCGATGACCATCGAGTAGAACAGGCTGGAACGCCAATAGGACAGCGCGGGAAAGAAGAAATAGATGAGCGACAACAGGATCACGCCCATCGAGATCGCCACCATCAGCCGCGCGGCGGCGAAGCGGAGCGACAGAAAGGAGGCCGCCGCATAGGCCCCGACCGCCATCAGCGCGATCTGAAGCGGTACGGCGAAGCCCAGTATCTGCGGCAGATTGTCGATCACGCGCCCGGCGGGATAGCCGATCTGCCACGCGCGCACCGTCCAGCCCAGCTCCGCCGCCGCCATCAACAGCACGAAATCGACCAGACCGAGCAGCAGCACGGCGTGCGGGACATAGTGTTTGAACAGACGGATCATCTATCGATCGATCGTACCCGGGCCGTGCGTGATCACCAACTGTCCCAATTTTTGCAGAGAATGACAAACGAAGCGTGAAGATATGCGTTGTGCGGCGTTGTAGAGAGCCACGTCGCCCGGTTTTTGGTGACGGGACATGAGAAGGGGCGAATATGCATAATCAGATCGTACCGGTCATCCTGTCCGGCGGGTCCGGCACGCGTCTATGGCCGATGTCGAAGCCGGAAATGCCCAAGCAGCTGTTGGCGCTGACCTCGGACGAAACCATGCTGCAGCTGACCGCGCAGCGCACCGCATCCAACGAATTCGCCGCGCCGATCGTCGTCGCCGGCAATCGCCACGCCGATCTGGTCGAGGGGCAGCTGACCGATGCGGGCACCCCGCCCCAGGCGCTGATCCTGGAGCCGGTGGCGCGCAACACCGCGCCCGCCATCGCACTCGCCGCGCTGGCGGCCAATCCGGAAGATGTCATGCTGGTCATGCCGTCCGACCATGTGATCGCCGATCTCGACGCCTTCCATGCCGCCATCCACGCCGCGCTGCCGATGGTGTCGCAGGGCTGGCTGGCGACCTTCGGCATCGCAGCCGACAAGCCCGAGACCGGCTATGGCTGGATTCAGGTCGGCCGTGAGATCGCCAAGGGCGTGCATCAGGTGGCGCGCTTCGTCGAAAAACCGCGTCTGGAGCGGGCCGAGGCGATGCTGGCGCGCGGCGACTATGCCTGGAACGGCGGCATCTTCCTGTTCCGCGCCGATCGCTATCTGGAGGAATTGGGCCAGCACGCGCCCGAGATGCTGGTCGCCGCCGAAAAGGCGATGCGCGCCGCCAAGCGCGACGGCAAGCGCATCTGCCCCGACGAGACGGAGTTCGGCAACTGTCCGTCCGACTCGATCGACTATGCCGTGATGGAACGCGCCGACCGCGTGGCGGTGGTCCCCGTCGCGATGGGGTGGAACGATGTCGGCAGCTGGGACGCACTGCATGCGATCAGCGAGCTGGACGGGTTCGGAAATGCGCATCGCGGCGAAGTGCTGGCGATCGACACCAAGAACTGCCTGATCCGCACCGACCGGGTGCGCGTGGCGGCCGTCGACGTCGAAAATCTGATCGTGGTCGCGAGCGGCGACGATGTGCTGATCCTGCCGCGTGGACGCAGCCAGGACGTCAAGAAGCTGATCGAGGCGATGAAACGCTGACCGGCATTCGGGGGCGGCCGGTTCGGCCGTCCCCGATCACGGCGTCAGGGTCTGCACGATCTCAGCGACCGTGACGGGCTCGACGCCACGCAGCGCCAGCCGCTCGAACACCGCATCCCACCAGCGATCGAACGCCACGCGGTCCCGGGCATTACGGACATAGGGCGTATGCCCCGGCTCCAGCGTTGGCGAGTGGAACGAAAAGGTCAGCAGCCGCACGCCATCGGTCAGCGCCTGATCGATCGCGGCCAGCGCATCGCCGCTGCCCACCCCTTCGGGCGTCAGCGGTATCCGCGACAACAGCCCCAGCCGCGCCAATACGCCGCGCCCATGCGGCACATGGCGGGCCGGCGGATAGAGACGGTGGCCACTTCGCCGCAACAGCCCCGTATAGACGCTGGTCAGCGGCAGCTCGATCATGCCGTCGCGCCGAAAGCCATGCGCGTCGATCGCGCGGAAATCCATGCCACCGGTACGGCCATAATCGTGCAACGCCCGCATCGAGCTGTCGATCCGATAGCCGCGCTCGGCCAGCAGCGCGAGGCTGGCGGGCCCCAGGCCATAACGCCCCGAGCGGAAACTGCGCGGCCGCATGCCGAAGGCGCCCGCGATCGCATCGGTCAACTGGTCGAGCTTGGCCGCCTCCAGCGCGACCGGCAGATTGCCGGCATGGCTGGTCACCGGGTCGACGACTTCGCCATAAGGCGGCGTCACCCAGGCATGAAGCTGCGCACCGATCTCCGACCGACCGTCCGCCAGACAATCTGACAGGATCGCCACCGCCGCCGGATCGACCGCGACCGGATAGTCGACCATGCAGTTCAACCCAATCCCGGCCGCCGCGAAGCGCCGATGCGCCTCGGGAAAGGCGCGCATCGCCGAGGTGGCACGGTGCCGCCGGTCGAGCGGGGCCGACCAGTCGAACTCCTCCTCGACATCGACGGTCACCAGAAAGCGGGTGCCGAAGGCCGCCGGCCAGTCGATCCGTTCGGCCGGGGTCGGCGCGTCGGGGCGCCAGGGTCGGACCGGCACGGACACGGTCAGCGGGTCGACGCTTTCCCGGCGCGCTGGTCCATGTCGATCGGCAGCGTCAGGACGACGCGGTGCAGCCCGATGCTCAGGCCACCGCCCATCTCGGCCCCCAGCTTGTCGACCAGCCGGAGCGAAAAGCCGGTGCCGAGCAGCGGCGCACCGTCGCGCTGCTCCTCATCGCCAGCATCGCTCAGCAGCGCCGCATCCGTCTCGATCGCGAGCGCCAGCGGACGATCCACCCGCAGGCTCGCCATGCCCTGCTCCTCGGTCAGGCTGGCGGTCAGCCGTTCGCCGACGACGCAATTGGACAAGAGCACGGAAAACAGCCGCGCGATCAGCCGCTCGGTCGCGCGGTCGTCGGCCATCGCGGCGATCATCGTGGCCGGCGGCTCGAACCGGATTTCGGCGCGGCGCAGTTCGGCCAGCGGTTGCAGTTCGCCCAGCAGGCGCTGGATCAGCGGCGCGAGCGGGACCTTGGTCGGCCGAAGCTCCAGCACATGCCCCTCGATCCGCGCGGCGGTGTCCAGATCCTCGACGGCGGCCAGCAGGTCCGACGCCATGGACCGGATCGCGGTCGCGCGGTCGCGATAGACCGGGGCGACCGGCCCCAGCAACTCGCTTTCGATCAGTTCGGCAAAGCCCGCCACCGCATTGGCCGGGGTGCGCAGTTCGTGGACCAGCTGGCGCAGCGAGTCGGACGAGGCCGCATCGGCCCCCGCCGGCACGGTCGCGATGGTAGCGCATTCGTCGCGACGCGGCCGCCGTCCGCTGCCACGATAGCCCAGGAAGCGCCCCGACAGCGCATCGAAATAGGGCGCGGCCGAGACCCGCCACGATCCGGCCGCGTCGGACATGCCACCGATCTCCAGCCGCGCATCGCGAAACGGCGCACGGCTGCGAAAGGCACCCATCGCGACGCCATCGAACTGCGCCAGACCCTGGGCGGTCGTCGCGGCGATGCTGACGCCGACCAGCGCACCGCGCGCCACGCCGTCAACGCCCAGGATAAGGCCGCGCTCGTCGGTTTCGAAGTCGAAATGCGCCGGGCCGGCATGGGCGTCCGGTGTGCCCGTCACCTCCTCGCGGCGCTGGTTGAAGGCGTCGATCCGGGCGACCAGATCGGCGATCTCGTAACGTGGCGGTGCGGCGGGCGACGGCGCATGACGCAGCGCCTCGGCCATGAACGGCAGGCTGCGCGCCACCTGCCCCAGTGGGACGAAGGGCGTCGCCGGCTGGGTCGGCACGGGATCGAGCATCACCGACAGCGGCACGGCCGGTGCTGCCCTGACGGTGTCGGCCCTGGGCACGGACGGCGCCGCGATCGGCCAGGGCTGTGGTGGCGCCTTGGGAACCGGCCGCTCGGCGACGGGTGCGGCTGCGACCGGCGGCTCGACGGGCATGGGCGCGGACGGGGCGGCGGCCATGTTCGGCAGCACGAAGTCGACCGGCCCGAAACTCTCCAGTCCGCGCATCACGGCATCGGACAGATCGCGGCGATGGCGCAGCACCGACCGGGTGCGGGGATTGAGCTGCGGCAGGATGTCCAGCCATTCGGCGTCGCTGAGCTGCGCCATGCGGAGCACCGGCGCGGCGATCGCCAGATCGTCCTGCGCGAAGAAGGCGACCAATGCGGCGGGGGGCTGGCACAGGCTGAGCAGTCGCGCGCTCGCCGAGCGCGTCGCGGCGGACACCGATCCGCGCAGTTCGGCCAGACGCGTCAGCGTCGCCGGGTCGGCGGCTATGCGGCCGCGCCCCATCAGGTCGACGACCTGACGCCAGGCGGTCTGCGCGCCAAAAGGCGTTGCCGTGTCGGCCGACAGGATCGTCGCCAGGCTATCGTCGAACCGCACACAGCTCCCTTTTCATTGGGCCGGATGGCCATCAGCCATCTGACTTAACGCCCTTATCCTTCCAACTGGTAACCTGCAAATATCCGATCGCATCCCCGTTGCATTGTGTGACAATTGCGGTAGTGCGTAATTTTCTTATATTCAGCCCCGAATGGGCATAGGGATTCGGTTTTTTATGTGGAGTATCGTGTAATGGCGCTCGATCGCATCGATCGGCAAATTCTGGCGCTGTTGCAGGCCGATGGTCGGATGACCAATGTCGAACTGGCCGAACGTGTCGGCCTGACCGCCCCGCCCTGCCTGCGCCGCGTTCGCGCGCTGGAGGAAGCGGGCGCGATCCGTGGCTATCACGCCGACCTGGATGCCGCCCGTCTGGGCTTCCCGATCACCGTCTTCGCGATGGTCTCGCTGCGCAGCCAGGCCGAGCATGACCTGGCGACGTTCGAGGCGCATGTTGCCGGCATTCCCGAAGTGCGCGAATGCCATATGCTGAACGGTGAGATCGACTTCATCCTGAAGATCGTCGCGTCCGACCTGAAGAGCTTCCAGGAAATCCTGACCACGCACCTGACACCCGCGCCCAATGTGGCGAGCGTCAAGACGTCGCTGACCATCCGCACCGCCAAGCAGGTGTCGGGGATTCCGATCGAGGCCGACTGAGCGATCGGCGTTGGTGAGAATGCGAAAGGGCCGGTCCTCCTGGGTGGAGGGCCGGCCCTTTTTGCTGTGGTGGAGCGTGGCCTTCGACTTCGCTCAGGCTGAACGGCTGTTGGTCTTGGTCCAACCTCC
>SXGS01122607.1_pt1 | contig 10575 bp, 12 predicted proteins | sample 3174681 | NCBI WGS metagenome assembly SXGS01 (sample SAMN11356861, study PRJNA531348) | freshwater metagenome | isolation source: freshwater sample F1-80 | place: China: Fuxian Lake, Yuxi | collected 2017-12-25
AGGAACCGCAAAAAAAGCACTTGCGACCCCTCAAATAGTTGGCCGCACAACTAAATATCGTGTGTGGACCACCTGTTTTCGCTCTGGTAACCATCGGTATCCCCTAGGATACTTTGGTTACGAAACGCCCTAATTACCTTTTTGAATTGCCGCAAATGTATCTCATACCCAAGTGGAGCAGACAGTCAACCGAGCGAAACCTGCCTCAAACTGCGGCGGTACACCGCAATTTCACCGCCGTACGTCGCGCAGAAAATTTCTCTTTTCGCACTTGCGACATGCCAAGGCCTAGCCATCACCTCGGCCTCATGTAACCCCTGCTGATATTCACGCCGCTTCAACCACCTTGATCAAATCTACCCACTTGTGCACTGGTTCAATTGTCGGAAGTTTGTGATCAAACCCTATGAATTCGAGCATCCAAAAGATTCTTTCCCAACTCACGCTTCGCGCGGACATGATACGATCATTTCACTTTCAGCATTCCTTCCTCGTTCCCGATAACCATGCAGCGAATAGCGCTTCCAATTCACTTGGTAGCGGGAATAACAGCTTGATGCTTCTCGTATGCGTTCGAGTGTTGTTTGTTTTGGCGTTGGGCGCGGCGAGCCCTGTTTACGCGCAGACGTATCCCATGAAATCCGTACGGGTCATCGTAGGCTACCCGGCGGGTGCTGGTAACGACGTCATTGGCCGTCTGGTCATGACCGAGTTGTCGAAGAGCCTTAGTCAACAGTTCATTGTCGACAACCGGCCCGGCGCTTCCGGCAATATCGGTGCGGAAATCGTCGCGCGCAGCGCGCCCGATGGTTATACCTTGCTCAATGCGCCGGGTTCGATTGCGATGTCTTACAGTCTGTTTCCCAAGCTGCCCTATGATCTGTTGCGGGATTTCGAGCCCATCGCGGTGATGGGGTCGGTGCCCTTTCTGTTCGTTGTTCATCCATCGCTGCCGGTTAAATCCGTCAAGGAACTGATTGCGTTTGCCAAGGCGAGGCCAGGGCAGTTGACCTATGGCTCTGCTGGTGCTGGCGGCGCACCGCATCTGACGGCGGAACTGTTCAGCCTGCGCACGGGCCTAAAGATGCTGCACGTGCCCTATCGCGGCACGGCATTTGCCAATACCGATGTGGCGAGCGGCGAACTGAGCCTGATTTTCTCGCCCACGTCTTCGATCATGCCGCTGGCGCAATCACGCCGCGTGCGCTCGCTGGCGATCACCAGTTTGCAGCGCCATCCTACCGTGCCCGAGGTGCCAACCATGATCGAGGCCGGCGTGGAAGGTTTTGAAGCGCGCAACTGGATTGCACTGTTTGCGCCCACCGGCATGTCACGCGATGCGATCAACCGGCTCAACGCGGAGATCAACCGTATTGTACAAACGCCCCACATGCGCGAGCGATTCGCGGCGGTGGGCGCCGAAGCGTTACATGGCACGCCAGCGCAATGGGCGGCCTACGTTCGCGAGGAAGTTGCCAAATGGACCAAGGTCGTCAAGGCTGCTGGCATCAGTCTGAACTGACCCCGGCGGCTTGTTCACTGCCGACTTTTCGCATACCCTGCGCCCAACCTGATTGCCGCACACCATCGGATCACTGATGCCGAACCCCCAGAACCTGAAATATCACGAGTCCCACACCTGGCTGAAATTGGAGGACGGTGGTATCGCCGTCGTCGGTGTGACGCACCACGCGCAGGAGGAACTGGGCGACGTGGTCTATGTGCAGCCGCCCGCGGCCGGCGCCCATGTCGAACAGGGCAAGGCCTGCGGTGTCATTGAGTCGGTCAAGACGGTTGCGGACGTTCACGCCCCGGCATCGGGTGATGTGCTGGAGGTCAATCCTGCGCTGGCGGACACGCCGGAAACCGTGAATTCCGATCCGTACGGCACTTGGCTGTTCCGCATAAAACTCAGCGATCCCGCGGAACTGGCGGCGCTGCTGGATGCGGCTGCTTATGATCAGCTTGCTGGCGATTAACCACAGCCGGCATTCACGGAAGTAAGGACGGGCGATACAGGCGCCTGGTGTTCAGACCACAAACGCAGCCGGAGGAGCAAGTCCATGAAACAGTACTCGTTGCTGAATCACGCGCCACTTCTGATTTGCGGGTTGGCCTGTGCGGCGTTACCAAGCCATGCCCAGACGTGGCCTAACCGGCCCGTGCGGATTGTCAATCCGACGCAGCCGGGTGGCGTGTCGGACATCGTGGCGCGCAGCATGGCGCAGAAGTTTACCGAGACCTTGGGCCAGACCTTTATCGTCGACAACCGGCCGGGCGCCAACGGCATTATTGGTGTCGAACTAGTGGCGAAGGCGAGCGCCGATGGCTACACCCTGCTGGCGGGCACCAATGGACAGTTAGTCGCCAATTCAGCCGTGTTTGCCAAACTGCCATTCGATGCCGTGCGCGATTTCGCGCCCATCACCATCGCGGTGACGTCGCCCTTTTTGCTGGTGGTTCACGCATCGCTGCCCGCCAAGACGGTGGCGGAACTGGTGGCGCTGGTCAAGGCGAAACCGGCAATGTCGTATTCGTCATTCGGACCTGCCAGCATCGCCCACTTCGGGATGGAGCTCGTGCAATTGCGCACCGGCATGAAAATGACGCATGTGCCGTACAAAGGTGGTGCGCCTTCTGCGGCGGCACTGGTTGCCGGCGAAGTGAATGCGTCGCTGGACTCGGTGCAGAATCAGTTGCAGTTTATTCGCGGCAACCGCGTGCGCGCGCTGGCGCTGGCGCACAGTACGCGGCTGAAAATGCTGCCTGATGTGCCGACGACCGCAGAGGCCGGTATTGCCGGGGTTGAAATCGGCGGCTGGTATGCCCTGCTCGCGCCCGCGGGCACGCCAAGAACCGTGGTCAATCGTTTGTATGAGGAGTCGGTAAAGGCGTTCAAGTCATCGCCCGAGTTGCGCGAGCGCTTTGAATCCACCGGCTCGGATATTTTGCTCAACACCCCGGCGGATTTTGCCGCACGCATCAAGCGTGAAATCGCCGAGTACACGAAAGTGGCGCGCGAGGCCAACATTACGGTCAGTCAGTAATGTGGCCTTGCGCCGCGCTTAGTTAAAAAATTTTATAAAAACAATTACTTACGTTAACCCTGCCTCGCATGGCCCCAGGTGCTGGGTATGGGATGGGTTTCGCCGGGGATAATCCGTACCACTTCACCAGGAGCACACGTTGAACGAAAAACCCTTGAACGCCGCCGAGCAAAGCACCCAGCCCGGCGAACGGATCACCGACAAACCGGAGTTGCCGCGGCAAGGCCTCGCCATGCATTTGGTGGCGGACACTGAATCGATCGAAGGCGAGTACCACCTCAAGGTCGGCCACTCCCGCGGGTTTGATATCTATTCCGACGAGCCGCCCACCATCGGCGGCACCAACAAATTTCCGCCGCCGATGAGTTATCTCGCGCTGGCCATCGGCTTCTGACTGCTGACTCAGGTGGCGCGGTACGCGTCCATGATGAAGCTGAAAATAAACAAAGCGCGCTGCCATGTGGAAATGGATTTCCAGGTCTCCGGTTCGGTGCTGCAAGGCACGGTCAAGGGCAGTTGGCAGGGCATCAGCACCAATCTCGAGATCGATTCGGATGAACCGATGGAAAAAATTGTCGCGCTCACACGCAATGCCAAGGGTGGATGTTTCGCCGAGCAGTTGATCGTCAATCCGGTGAAGCTCACCAGCTCGATCACGCTGCGCGGGGAAACCGTGCACTTTGCACCCGAGAATGAGTAACAACAGCTTGGCGATGCAGATGCACATAGAGCCATGCGTCAGGCCTTACATCGGCAGGCAGGTCACCGTGCTGATGGCGTGTCTCGCCGTCAGCAGCGCGAGCGCACAGCCCTTTCCGCACAAGCCGTTGCGTATGATTGTCCCGAGTTCCCCGGGGGGCGGCAGCGACATCATGGGCCGCTTCCTCGCGCAAAAGCTGGCCGAGCAAATGGGCCAGCAAGTCATCGTCGAAAACCGTCCCGGCGCCAGCAGTGTGATTGGCACAGACGCCGCGGCAAAATCCGCGCCGGATGGTTATACGCTCGTGATTCCGCCCGCCGCCGTGTCGGTCAATCCCAGTATTTTCGCCAAAATGCCCTTCGACGCGCTGCGCGATCTGGCGGCAATTTCCCAGGTCGCCGAGTCGGCCAACGTACTGGTGGCCCACCCCGCTTTGCCGGTGCGCACCATCAAGGACTTGATCGCGCTCGCCAAGGCCAAGCCAGGTACGCTGTCGGCGGCCTCACCGGGTATCAGCGGCACGCCACACATGGCGGCGGAACTGTTCAAGCTGATGACTGCCACCGATTTTTTGATCATCGTTTACAAGGGTTCCGGTCCGGGGTCGATTGCGCTGATGTCGGGCGAAGTGCCACTGCAGTTTTCCACGCCGCCCTCGTCGTTGCCCTATGTGCGAGCCGGACGCATGCGCGCGCTGGGCGTGACCACCAAGACGCGCGTGCCGTCGATGCCGGTTATCCCCACCATCGCGGAATCCGGCGTGCCGGGGTATGAGGCCACGCAGTGGTTCGGCTTGTTTACCGCGGGCGGCACCCCCACGGCGATTGTCGAGCGGCTGGCGCAGGAAACGGCGCGTGCGGTACGCTCGTCTGATCTGAAGGAACGCATGTCCGCCGAAGGATTGCAGCCGGTCGGCAGCACACCGGCGGAATTTTCGGCTTATCTCCGAGCGGAAATGGCCAAGTGGGCCAAGGTCGTCAAGGCCGCCAACATCAAACCACAACTATGAAACCAGGTACAACAACAATCATTGCTCGCACAATACATACAGTCTCGCGCGCGATGCTCACGTTGCTGTCTTTGACCGCTGCAAGTGATGCCTATGCCCAAGACAGCTTTCCGCAGAAACCGGTGCGCTGGATCGCCCCGGTGCTGGCGGGCGGCGCGGGTGATTTGATCGCCCGCGCGATGGCGCCGAAACTCACCGAGTTGTGGGGGCAGCAAGTCATCATCGACAACCGTGTGGGCGGTGGCGGCACGCTGGGCATGGGCCTCGCCGCACGCATGGCGCCCGACGGCTACACCATCGTGCTCGGCGTGTCGTCGTTCGTGGTGATGGCGCCGGGCGTTTACCCGAAGCTGGCCTACGACACGCAGAAGGATTTCGCCCCCATCACGCAGATACTGGCGGCGCCGCTGGTGCTGCTGGCGAACAATGCGTTTCCCGCCAAAACCGTGCCCGAGTTGATCGCCCTCGCCAAAGCGAGGCCGGGGCTGGTCAGTTATGGCTCGCCCGGCAACGGCTCGGCCGCGCATTTGGCGAGCGAACTGTTTCGCCACCTGTCCGGCACGCAGATGCTGCACGTACCGTATCGCGGGGCGCCGCCGATTTACACCGATCTGATTGCCGGGCAGATCACGATCTACATGGGCACGTTGCCTGCGGCATTACCCCTGACCAAGGCTGGCCGGCTCAAGGCGCTGGCCACGACGAGCACGAAACGGTCACGGGTCTATCCGAACCTGCCGACGGTATCCGAGTCCGGATTGGCCAGTTACGACGTGACCACCTGGTACGGCGTGCTGACGCCCGTGGGTGTGCCGCCGCCGATACTCAACAAACTGCATACCGACATGACACGCGTCATTCGCCTGCCCGAGGTGGAGGAGCGGTTTGCCTGCGAGGGCGGCGACATCATCGGCAGCAAACCCGAGGCCTTCGGCGCTTTTATCGCGTCAGAGCTCGCCAAGTGGGCGAAGGTCGCCAAGGCAGCCGGCGTCAAAGTCGAATAGCCTCTTTCGCCCGTGACACCGGCGCGAGCGTTAACTGCCGGTGACGCCTTCGATGTGAAACGGTTGGCCGTTCACTGCTATGTGACTGTGCAGCGGCACCGCCTGCGTGATCAGGCCTTCGGCGAAGCAGCCGGCCTTGGCGTTCTTGATCAGGTGCGCAAGCTTGTCCGCGGGCTCATCACTGTCGACGGTGAGATAAGTGCTGATGCCCTCCCAGCGGTTGAACACCGTGCCCTTCAGTACCGAACCGCCCAGATGTTTGCGGATCACCACGCGGCACTTCGGATTGCTCAATGTCAACTTCATCATGTGCGCGTACCGCGCAACCTGGGTGAGTAGTCAGAAGCCGATGGACATCGCCAGATAAGTCATCGGCGACGGATAGGTATCCGTGCCGCCGATGCGCGCGGGCTCGTCGCACCACACTTCAAATTTGCCCGATTTGCTGTACTTGAGCTGCAACTGGCCCGACACCGTCTCGGTCAGTACATCGTTTTCGTTGGTAATGCCCGCGGCCGGCAGCTCGGGTTTGTCGATCACCCGCTCGCCCGGCTTGTTGGACAAATCGTTGTTTCCTAAGGGATTGTTCATAAGGCTCCTGGGGTTGCGTGTTGGCGCCGCATGGTCGGACCCAAACATACTGAGTGGCGCGCATGAATACTACCTGAGAACCATCGCTCCAGCCGTTGTGCAATTTCGTGGCCACATGACACACAAACAAGCCCTGCCAGCGCGCCAACACGAAGCCTTCGTTCGCTTGCCGTACTGCTCGCGTGCAGCACGGGGCGCCAACGCAAATGACTCGTCAGCCACCTTCGGAACAGCAACGATTTGCCATACTTAACCAAACGAACTGAATATTTGTTGATGCATGACAGGTGTTCCGTATTGTAGGCCCCCTTATCGGTCTCATTTCCCCCTATCCGCCGCCTGTCAAAGCGTGATCGTTGCTGCCGCGCCGCGTTGTCTTGTAAACTTGTCACTCGTGTCAGCCGCTGAGCCAGTAGGGGAGGATGCTGAGTAAATTCCAGGGAGAAAACAATGCTCGTACGCTTTAGAATTCTAACCGCCTGCGCGATCGCAGGGGTGGCGCTGCAGGCACAGGCTCAAAGCATGAAATGGCCTGAGCGCCCGGTGCGCGTTATCGTGCCGTTTCCAGCAGGTGGCACCAGCGATGTAATCGCGCGGCTGTTCACGCCCCGGCTTTCTGAAGAATATGGTCAATCTTTCGTGGTCGACAATCGGCCCGGCGCGGGAGGCACTATCGGGGCGGAAATCGCCGCGCGTGCGGCCCCCGACGGCTACACGGTCGCCATGGTGCCTTCGAGTTATGCTGCGGCTGCGGCACTGTACAAATTGCCTTACGATCCGGTCAAGGGTATCGCGCCCATCAGCATGATACAGATCGTGCCTTTCATCCTCGTCGTTCAGCCCTCGGTGAAAGCGGGTCACTTAAAAGAATTGATCGAACTTGCGCGCGCGCAGCCAGGCACGCTGAACTTCAGCTCACCCGGCACAGGCAGCACGCCGCACTTGGCGGCCGAATTTTTTCAGCAACTCACCCACTCGAAGTTCACGCATGTCCCGTACAAAGGCGACGGTCAGGCGCTTGCCGATCTCCTGGGTGGGCAGATCCACATCAACATCGCGACGGCAGTGTTGCTGGGACAGCATATCAAGAGCGGTAGAGTGCGCGCGCTTGGTGTAACCAGCACGCGGCGTTCACGCTCCCTGCCCGACCTACCCGCGATCGGGGAAATGTTGCCGGGCTTCGCGGCTGACGGATGGTCTGGCATCTGGGCGCCAGCCGGCACGCCCAAAGAGATCGTGTCACGGCTCAATCAATCGATCGGCCGTATCCTCAAAGTCCCCGAGGTGCAGGAGCGCCTGCGTAGCATTGATGCGGAACCGACGCCTTCGTCGCCAGAGGAGTTTGTGCGCTTCATCGCCGCCGAAGTCGCCAAGTGGCAGAAAGTCGTTGTCACAGCCAATATCAAACTTAACTAGTGGACCGTTGTAAACATCGCGACTTGCAATCTTGCAGCGCTGTCCAGTGATCGCCAGCGCATCAATGGCACAGGCACCCTCGTACAAAACCCAACTTTTCCTGTGGTTGTAGAAGGTTTGCCATGACCTTGGTTTACGTCGTGCACCATACACATATTGCGCATACTTCAGGAATTCATACAACCGCAAGCGGTGTTTGCGCCAATCGAAGACAGTGCCCGCGCTGCCACAGCACGCAACAACCGGCGAGTGTGATTGCAAATACGAACACAACGCACTACTGAGCAGGATGTGGGCACGCTTGTTTCGGTGCGTATTCGATATTGACGCAGAGCAATACCCATACGCGGGAGAAAAATTTCATTTTAAATCAATTAGTTAACTTCATATTGAAGAACGAGCTTGCACGTGCTGAAGAATTTTGTCAGCAATCTGCATGAGAAGGTCTTATTCGGCGGACACTGATTGAACTTACGCCCGGCACAACGAAATTGCGTACAAACACCGGCAGCGCCGCTAGAATTCGTCTCCAGCTTGAGTACAGGCCGTTAGCAACGCTTATGTGGATGTGGCTTTCCCTGTGCAACCCGAGATGTTTTCAAAGCAGGAGTGTTCCATGACTAAAATGCCTTTTCACCTCCTCGTTGCCGTTTTGGCGCCGCTCTACGTCGGTACGGCCATGGGCGCGCAACGGGTGCAGAACTACCCGACAAAACCCATTCGACTCATCCTGCCCTTCGCTCCGGGAGGCGGCGCGGATTTGACCGGCAGGATGGTCGCGCCCGGCCTCACTGAGCGGCTGGGACAACCGTTGGTCATAGACAATCGGCCTGCCTCCGCGGGTATCGTGGGCGCAGAGATAGCCGCCAGGGCCGCGCCCGATGGTTATACGCTGCTGATCGCGACGTCGAGTTTTGCCGCCAATCCTTCCATTTACAAAAAGCTGCCTTACGACGTGTTGAAGGATTTTGCGCCGATCACGCTCGCAGTTAATTCACCGCTGGTGATGGTTGTGCATCCTTCGGTGCCAGCCAAATCCGTGCAGGAACTGATTGCGTTTGCGAGAGCGAACCCCAAAAAACTGAATTACGGATCTTCGGGTTCTGGCGGCGCTCCTCACATCGCGGGAGAAATGTTGAAATCCATGGCCCGTATCGAGATCGAGCACATCTCGTACAAGGGCATTGGGCAGGTACTGACGGCGCTACTGGGCAATGAGGTCCAGATGACGTTCTCCAACCTCTTTGTCGCGCAGCCGCATATCACCTCGGGCCGCATGCGGGCACTGGCAATCACCAGCCCCGAGCGCTCCAAGGCCAAGCCGGAGTGGCCCACGATGGCGGAATCAGGGCTTCCCGGTTATCAGACCGGACTGTGGTTCGGATTCATGGCGCCCAGCGGAACGCCAGACCCGATAGTCCGGCGGCTGAACAAGGAGCTGGTCTCGATATTGTCGCAACCGGAGCTGGTCAATAACATTCGTGCGCAAGGCGGCGACGTGGTGGCGGGCACGCCTGAGGAATTTGCCCGGTTGCTGCGCGACGATATTGTGCGCTATGGCAAGATCATCCGCGCAGCGGGCATTGCCCAACAGTAGCCACGCCACTTTTCTGGCGAAACGCATGGCGTCAGACGGTGCGGATTCGAAACCGATCATGTGCCGAGTGATTATCAACATCGCCGTGTGGAGCGCCATCCTCAGCGCAGCGCAGGCGCAGCCTTATCCCTCGCGTCCAATCCGTTTTATCTCTCCCAACCCCGCCGGTGGCGCCAATGACAACATAGGCCGCATCGCCGCCGCACGTATGAGCGAGGCGCTGGGGCAGCAAGTGGTGGTCGATAATCGGGGTGGCGCTGGTGGCATGATCGGCGCCGAAATCGCGGCCAAGGCCCCGCCTGATGGCTACACGCTGCTCGCGGCGTCGCAGGCGACACACGCAGTGGCGCCGCACACCTTTCGCAAAATGCCCGTTGATGTGATACGCGATTTCGTTCCAATCGCGCTGTTTGCCCACGTGCAGAACGTGCTGTCGGCCGGCCCGTCTTTTGCGCCCAATACCGTGCAGGAGTTCATCGCGGCGGCCAAAGCCAGACCCGGCGCCATCAACTACGCCAGCGCAGGGCTGGGATCGGCGAGCCACTTTGCAGGGCTGGCGTTTGCCAAAGCCGCGGGTATCAATATCGTGCACATACCCTATAAAGGCGGCGCGCAGGTCATCACCGCGATGATTGCGGGTGAGGCTGCGTTGAACTTTGGCCCCGCGCCCGCCACGGTGCCACTGATCAAGGCAGGACGGTTAAAAGCGATTGCCGTGAGCGGCAACTCTCGCACGCCTGCACTGCCCGACGTGCCAACGGTTGCGGAGTCGGGCGTCGCTGGTTATGTGATTGTGGGCTGGTTCGGGCTGGCCTCGCCCAAGGGTACGCCGCGCGCCATCGTAAACCGCATTCATGCGGTGGTGAGCCAATCCGTCGCGGCGGGCGAAGGCGGCAAGCAGCTCTCCAACCTGGGCGCGGAACCGGTGATAATGACGCCCGAGGCCTTCGCCGAAGTCATTGCGCGTGATTATCAGCGCTACGCTATCCTGGTTAAGGACGCGGGACTCAAAGCCGAATAAGGCTGAATGGGGCCGAACAACCCGGCACTCGCCTTATCAATTTTCATTGAACAATTGGTATCAACCTACGCTGGAGCAACACCCATGAATGAAATCGCAAACCCCAGGGAACGCATTGCAGCGGTGATGCAGCATGTGCATTCCAATTATGAAATTGATCTCTTTCAAAATCTCATCACGGCTGCGGCGC
>SXGS01210646.1_pt1 | contig 10575 bp, 8 predicted proteins | sample 3174681 | NCBI WGS metagenome assembly SXGS01 (sample SAMN11356861, study PRJNA531348) | freshwater metagenome | isolation source: freshwater sample F1-80 | place: China: Fuxian Lake, Yuxi | collected 2017-12-25
CGCCGGCTCCGCGTCCTGCGCTGCTCGGCCGGCCTGCGGGCTCCGGCCGCGGACTTTTGACCGCGGCCGGAAGCCGCCGCCGCCCGCGCGGATGCGCCCGCGGCTTAAGGCCGCACCCTCTCCCGACCGGCGCCGCGCGACTATCCTGTGCGGAGTTCCTTACGGAGTCCGTCCATGCCCGTCGTTCCGTCACGCTGCGTCCTTGCGTTCCTGCTTCTGTCCGCCGCCGTCGCGGCTTACGGCCAGGAGGCCGGAACTGCGGCGTCGCGCAAGGCGGCGAAGCCTTTCAAGCCGACGCGGGAAAGCCCGGCCGCGCTGATCCGGCAGGAGGTCGGGCTCGCCTCGGTCGAGATCGCCTATGCGCGACCGACTTGCAAAGGACGCGATCTGAAAGCCGAGCTTGCGCTGCTGACAGGGCCGTGGCGATTCGGGGCTAACGCCGCGACGAAGTTCGTGCTCGGCGCACCGGCGGAGATCGGCGGCGTGCGGGTGCCCGCCGGCCCCTACGCAATCTTCGCGATTCCGGCCGACGGGGAATGGACGTTGATCCTGAACGCCGCCGCGGAGCAATGGGGTTCGTACTTCTACGCGCCGTCGAAAGACGTGCTGCGGTTCAAGGTCCCGGCGACCGTCGGCGCCCATCGCGAACGGTTGACTTTCACGCTCGACGTCAAGGGCGACGACATGGTCGTCGTCGGTTTCGCGTTCTCGACGATCACGTTGTCGTTCGACGTCCGCTTCGACGTCCGCGGGCTGGAAGACGCGCAGATCGATGCCGCACTTTCCGCGCTCGCTCCGGACGACTGGGGGACGCGGCTTCAAATCGCCCAAACATGGATCAAGCGCGGCGAACGCCTCGAAGACGCCGGCCGTCTGTTGGCCGAAGCGCGGAAGGTCTCGTCGAGTTTCTGGATTTCCGAATGGACGGGGCGCCTCCGTCATGCGGAAGGCAGAAGCGAAGAGGGGGCGCCGCTGCTGGAGGAGGCTGCGGCCGCCGCGCGCGGCAAGGCGCCCGCGGAGTATTGCGACGATCTGGTGAAACTCGCCGCCGTTTGGCGCAAAGGGAAAGGGACGAAATGACCACCCGACGATCTTTTCTCGCCGCCGCCGCAGCCGCCGCGGCTTTTCCCGGCGTCGCGCCGGAGCTCTCGTCGATGTCTCCCGTCGGCCTGCCGCAGGACGCCTCGGCGTCGCGCGCATCGCGACGCGTGACCGCCGCCGTCATCGCCGAAGCGGAGAAGATCGCCGGCGTCGAGTTCGCTCCGCCGGAACGAGAGATGATGGCGGCGACGGTCGCCCGTCAACGCGACGCCGCGCGCAAACGCCCGACGCTCGCTTATGGCCCTGCGGACGGCCCGGCGCTTGCATTCCGGCCGCGCGGTGCGGTCCCGGCGCCGCCGGTCGCGGTCGCCGCGCCGCTTTCCGCACCTTCCGCAGAACGGGCCGCGGCACTCGCCGGTCCTGATCTCGCGTTCGCTTCGATCGCCGACTTGGGCGGCGACCTCCGCGCAGGGCGGACCACTTCCGTCGAACTTGCGAAGTTCTTCTTGGCGCGTCTTCGCCGGCTAGATCCTTTGCTGCGAGCCGTCGTCAACTACTGCGACGAGCGCGCGCTGGCGGAGGCCGCCGCCGCCGATCGCGAACTCGCCGCAGGCAAGGATCGCGGTCCTTTGCACGGGATCCCGTACGGTGTGAAAGATCTCTTCGACACCGCCGGGATCGCCACGACTTGGGGCGCGCTGCCGTTCAAGGATCGAAAGCCCGCCGCGGATGCGGGCGTCGTGCGGCTCCTCCGCGAGGCGGGCGCCGTGCTCGTCGCCAAACTGTCGCTCGGCGAACTCGCGATGGGGGACGTGTGGTTCGGCGGCCGCACCAACAACCCGTGGCGGCCGTCGGAGGGCTCGAGCGGCTCGAGCGCCGGTTCGTGCGCGGCCGTCGCCGCCGGCGGCGTGCCGTTCGCGATCGGCACGGAGACCCTCGGATCCATCGTGTCGCCCTCAATGCGCTGCGGAACGACGGGCCTCCGGCCGACGTTCGGCGTCGTCCCGCTGGACGGCGCGATGCCGCTTTGTCCGTCGCTCGACAAAGCGGGACCGATCGCGCGCACGGTCGCCGACGCTTGGACCGTCTTGCGGGCGATCGTGCCCCCTCCGGCGGTCGGCGAGGAAGAGGACCAGCGCCGTCCCGCCCTCTCCGCGGGCTTGTCCCCGGAAGTCCGCGGCTTCCGCATCGGCTACGTCGAAGCTTCGTTCGAAGGCCGCGGCGAGACGAAGGACGTCGAACGCCGAGCACTCGAGCTCTTCCGCGCCGCCGGGGCCGAACTGATCCCGATCGTCGAGCCGGATCTGCCTTACGATTCGCTGCTGACGATCTTGCATGCCGAAGCCGCGGCGTCGATGGAGGACTGGACGGCGGACGGCCGGGACGACGCCCTCGCGCGGCAGACGCCGGACGCCTGGCCGAACTCCTTCCGCGCCTCGCGCTTCTTGACCGCCGTCGATCTCTTGCAGGCCGATCGTCTTCGGCGTCGCGTCGTCGACGCCTTCGACCGTCTGTTCGCGCCCTTGGATCTGATCGTCGGACCGAGTTTCGGCGGTTCGATGCTCGTCGCGACGAACTTCACGGGCCATCCGTGCCTCGTCGTGCGCGCCGGATTCCGGAAGCGCGGAGGCCGCGGCGACGAACCGGAGGCCCTGACTCCGCACGGCGTCTCGCTGTGGTCGAAGCCCTACGACGAAGCCCGGCTCGTCCGCGGCGGCGCGGTGCTCGAATCAGGCTTCGGCGCCGCCGACCGTCGTCCGCCCGTCGATTGAAAAGGGTGCGCCGTCCTCTCGCTCCGCCGTCAAGGCGTTCGGCGATGCGCTTAGCGCCGCGCGAGCGGCGGGGCGGCCCGAGCCCTTGCGGGGCCGTGGTCGTTCCGGTCGCGCGTCTTCGGCCCGCTGAGCCGGTACGGCGCGCGGACGCCGCATCAATCGAGCGGGCGCATCAGCGGGAAGAGCACGACGTCGCGCAGGTTGTCCTGATTGGTCAGCAAGCAGCACAAGCGGTCGATGCCCATCCCGAACCCTGAGATGGGCGGCATGCCGTGCTCCATGGCGAGCAGATAATCCTCGTCCATGTCCATCGCCTCGTCGTCGCCGCCGGCCTTGAGGGTCGACTGCTCTTCGAAACGCTGCCGCTGATCGATCGGATCGACCAGTTCGGAATAGGCGTTGACGACCTCCCACCCGCGTACGACGAGTTGGAAGCGATCGGTCAGGCTCGATTGCGCGTCGTTCCGCCTTGCGAGCGGCGATAGATCGATCGGGTGTTCGGTGAGGAACACCGGACCGTCGAGCTTCGGGCGGGAGACTTTCTTGTAGAGCTGGTCGATCAGATTGCCGCGGCCGAGATCGTCGACGTCTTCGAGCTCAAGCCCCTTCCGCGCGATCTCGGCGCGAAGTGCGTCGGCGGTCGGGAAGGACTCGATGTCGATCCCTGCGTCCCGCCGGATCAATTCGCGGAACGTGACGCGCGGCCAATCGCCCGAGAAGTCGACCGGCTTGCCGCGAAGTTCGACCTGCAACGTCCCGAGGGTCGCCTGCACGCAGTGCTGGACGAGCTCCTGCGTGAAGCGCATGTTGTCCTCGTAGTTCCAATAGGCCGCATACCACTCGAGCATGGTGAAGTCCTGCAGATGGGACGGATCCATGCCTTCGTTGCGGAAGCAGCGAGCGAACTCGTACACGCGCTCCAAGCCGCCGACGACGGCGCGCTTCAAGTAGGTTTCGGGGGCGATGCGGAGGAAGACGTCCATGCCGAGCGCGTTGTGCTTGGCCGTAAACGGACGCGCGGCGGCGCCCGAGGCCTTGGGCGAAAGCACCGGCGTGTCGATTTCGAGGAAGTCGTGCCGCTCGAGGAACTCGCGCATGACCTTCACGAGGCGGGAGCGGAACAGGAAGCGCTCGGTCGTCTCCCGGTTCATGAGGAGATCGAGGTACCGCTTCCGGTAGCGCGTCTCCTGATCCGAGACGCCGTGCCATTTTTCGGGCAGGGGACGGAGGGTCTTGCCGAGGTAGACGACCTTCTTGGCCCGGATCGTCGGCTCGCCGGTCTTCGTAATGAAGTGCTCGCCCTCGACGCCCACGAAGTCGCCGATGTCGACCAGCTTCTTCCAGACTTCCTTATAGAAGGACTCGCCGACTTCGTCCTGCGCGACGGCGATCTGGCAGCGGCCCGATTGATCCTGCAAAGTCACGAACGAGAGCTTGCCCATGACGCGGAAGGTCATGACGCGTCCGCAGATGCGAACGCCGGGCGAACCGGGCGGGAGCTTTTGGGCGTCCGCCATGGCGTGGGTCCGGTCGAAGCGCTCGGGGTAGGGGTTGATGCCCAACTCGCGGAGTTTCGCCAGTTTCTGCAGCCGGACCTCGCGCTGATCGCCGGAGGCGTTTTCGGGTTCGGGCACGGGGGCGGAGGAGGCGTCGGTCATGGGTGGGCTCTATCGGCGGGGAATGGAAAGGACGCCAACGTCCTTCCGCCCGCGGCGTAAGACGAGGTTGATACCATCCGGGCTCGCGGGCGGCCAGTTCGCCCGTCGCGCGGCCGCTTCGAACGACGACGCCCCCAGGAATCGGGGTCGGATCGCCGCAGAAGGCCGCCGGTACCGGTTGTCTACGGGGAACCCACTTTGAAGCTGTTCACATTCGCCGCCGCCCTGCTCGTCTTTGCGTGGCCTTCCGCCGCAATCGCTCAAGACGATGAGAAGCTGAAGGAAGCGGTCAAGACCGCCCGTAAGGCCTACGAGGCCGAGCGATTCGATGAAGCCGATCGTGCCTTCGAGGGCCTCGCCGCGGCCGCTCAGCAGAACTTCGACGCCATGTACCTTCGGGCGCAGATCAGCTTCGCGCTCGGGGAGTTCGGCAAGGCCGTCACCTTCTCCGATGTCGCGCTGAAACTCGACGGCAAGAGCCTCGACGCTTGGAAGCTCTCGGGCAACGCCCTCTTCGCTTCCGGCGAGGAAGCCAAAGCCGACGGCCGATCGTCCTCCGGTCGCGTGACGGGGTTCTATATGAACGCCGCCATGGCGTTCGAAAAGGCCGCGGAGCTTAAGCCCGACGACGCCGAACTTCGCGAGTTCGTCGGACACTCCTATTATTGGGTCGGGGAAGACAAGCTCGACGCCTCCGCCAAAGCCTTCGAGAAGGCGATCGCGATGCGGCCGGAATCGGCCGACGCCTACTTCGGCTTGGCGCGGACGCTGTCGGCCGTCGCCGACTTCGAGCAACGCGTCGCCGAGGATCAGAAATCAGAAGCCAAGAAGGCCGCCGCCGAGGCGGTGCGCCTGAAGTCCGTCGAGACCGCCGGGAAGGGCCTGCTCGTCAAGACGCTCCTGCCGGCGACGGCGGAGGAACTCGCGCGACTTGCATTCAACGGAGCGGCGACCGGCGGCAAGCTCGATCCCGCCTATGCCGCGTTCAAGGCTTGGGCCGAAGCGCATCCGAAGTCATCGACGGCGCACGTCTGGGCCGGGTTCGTGAAGGTCAAGATGCTGGAGGACGCCGCAGCGGTCGAGCACTTCCAGAAGGCTTGGGACCTCTCGGCCAAGAAGAACGAAGTCGCCGTGTACGAACTCGGCATGGCGGCCCGGCGTGCGGGAGACTTAGAGAAGTCCTGCGAAATGCTGGCGATGGCGCACGATCTTCGCGCCGACGGTTGGGGAGAATTCAGCCCTCTCGTCATGATCTCCGACGCGGCGAACGTCCACATCGAGAGTCGCGACTACGCGAAGGGGATCGCGCTAGCTGAAAAGTACGGCGTTCCGCGCGGCGACAAGTCTTGGGCGCTCCACGGCAATCTCGGGCTTTGGTACCGCGATTGGGCGGATTCGACGGGAGGTCGCGGAGGCAAGGGCGAAGAGGCGAAGACGCGCAACACGGCGGCGCTCAAGCACTATGCGAAAGCGGCCGAACTCGTCGTCAAGGACGAGGCCGCGCCGGCGTCGAAAAAGGCGCAGCTCGTGAACGACTTGGGCGTCATCCACCACTATCAGTTCGGCGATTGGGAGAAGGGTCTCAAGGAGTACCGCCGGGCCCTGACGTTCGACGGCGAATCGATCGATCCTTTGGAGAACCTCGGCATTTGCTTGAACAAGCTCGGCAAGTACGAAGAAGCGGCCGAGCAGTTCCGCAAAGTGTTGAAGCAGCAGCCGCGACGCATGGTCGCAGCACGCGGCCTCGCCGAGGCCGAGGGCAAGCTGAAGAAGTGATCGCGGCCTCAAAGGCCGAAGGGGATTTCAGTCCGCCCCACGCATCGGAGCGGGCGGAATCCTCCGCCGCTCGAGGCCTCGTGTCAGCGGGCGGCGGACGCCGCCCGCACGACCGGCGATCCTAGCGCGTGATCTTCTTCGGCAGGCCGGCGAGCGAGACGCGAACCAAGTCCATCGCCATCTGCTTTTCGGCTTCTCCGAGGTTCAGCTCGTTCAAGCGGCCCGGCGAAGCGAGGCGCTCGCGAGTGAACGTCGTCTCGTAGATGCGGCGGCCGTCGCGGCGCGCGAAGACCGAGACGCGGCCGGAGGCGTAGATCGCGCCTCTCGGCACCAGCCACTCGCGGTCCCATTCGGTCACCGAGATCTGCAGGACTGCGTCGGCCGTATCCAACGCGCGGGCCGCCGTCGGACCGTCGCCGGTCGCATCCACGCCGTTCGCCGCCGCCGCCGTATCCGTGACGTCGTCGGCCAAGACCGAATACGCTTTCGTGTCGAGCAGGTATTGGCGGGCCGCGGTCCGCATCACGCCGGATAGGACTGCGTCGGCGCTCACGGCGATCACGGGCTTCAACACCGCGACATCGATGACTTCGAGGGTCTTGTAGTCCGCGTCGAGATAAGTCTCGCGGAGGTTGTCGGCTTGCGGCGAAGTGCAGCTAAGACCGAGGGCGATCAGACCGGCGAGACAGACGGACAAGGCGTGCTTCATCGGGGATTCCTTCTCTGGCGACGTTCTTTGAGCCAACCGGCGGCCCCGGCGGCGTCGACGGCGCGATCGAAACGCCGACAGGACTCGCAAGTCCCGCAGGGTTCGTCGCCGCCGAGATAACAAGACCACGACCACTCGAGGGGCAGATCTTCCGCCATTGCGGCGGCCATGATCTCGCGTTTGTCCATGTCGGCCGTCGGCGAAACGACCTGAACGTGGTTCTTGGTCGAAAGGGACAATGCTTGATTGACGGCCGTGAGGAAGGCGGCCGAGTTGTCGGGGAACGTGGCGGCTTCCTCTCGGTTGAAGCCGACCACGACGTACTTGATGTCGTTGACTTCGGCCCAAGTGGCCGCCATGGCGATCAGCGCGAAGTTGCGGTTCGGGACCCAGACGGCGGCCGCTGAACGGGCGGCGGCGCCGGTCGCGTCGTCGAGGTCCGCCAAGGACGGGCGGGGGATTTCGATCTTGCGATCGACCAAGGCGCCCGTGCTGGCTTCGCGCAGGTACGGGATATAGACCGTGCGGTGTTCGAACTCGAGACGCCGCGCCAGCGCATAGGACGCTGCAAGCTCCTGCTTGGCCGCCCGTTGGCCGTAATCGACCGTGAGGGCTACGACCGGTCGGCAGGTGCGGCGGGCGAGGGCGGCGGCGACGGTGGAATCGAGTCCGCCGGACAAGAGAACGAGGGCTTTTTCCATGGCTTAAGCGGGCGTGATGTTATGGACCGTTGCGCCCCGTGCAAATCGAGGGCATGCTCAAGCCCCCCGGCGGGCCCCGCGGACCGCGACGCTTGCCCGGGGCGGGGTGCCGTATGCCGACCGTCGTCGCCGTGATCAATCAGAAGGGGGGCGTGGGTAAGACCACCTCCGCCATGAACTTGGGAGCCGCGCTGGCCGAATCGGGCCGGCAGGTCCTCCTCATCGACCTCGATCCGCAAGGCAACCTCTCGAGCCACGGCGGGATCGACGCCGATCAGGCCCCGGTCACGGTTTACGACGTCCTGATCGGCGAGGGCGTTTTTCGCGACGCCGTGACGAAGACGTCCGAGGCAAGGCTCTATATCGCCCCCTCGAACCTCGACCTCTCGGCCGCCGAGATCGAGCTTTCGGTCAAGCCGAACCGCGAGACGATTCTGCGCGACGCCTTGGAGATCCTGAAGGCCGACGGCGAGGCGGGCCTCGCCCCGAAATTCGACGACGTGCTGATCGATTGCCCGCCGTCGCTCGGGCTCCTTTCTTTGAATGCCATGGCCGCCGCCGATTCGGTCGTCGTTCCGTTGCAGACCGAATTCTTCGCGCTGCAAGGGATGGCGAAGCTCATGGACGTCGTCGAACACCTCCGCGCGAAGCTCAATCCGCGGCTCCGATTCGACGGGGTCGTCGCCTGCAAAGTCGACAAGCGGCCGCGGCTGACGCAAGAGGTGCTGGACGAGATCCGCACGCATTTCCCGGGCAAGCTCTACGACACCGTCATCCGACCGAACGTGAAGGTGGCCGAAGCTCCGAGCTTCGGGAAGAGCGTGCTCGCCTACGCGTCGGACAGCAACGGCGCCGAGGACTACCGCGCTTTCGCCGCCGAGCACCTCAAGCGAACGAAGGCTCTCGTGTCGGCCGCCGCAGGGCAGGCCTCCGCAAAGCGCGCCGCCGCCGCTCGTCACTAGGGTGTGAAACCCGCGATTCTCCTCGCGACGTTCGTCGTCGTCGCGCATCTGCCCGCGGTCTTCATCGCCGGATTCGCCTACGACGACGGACCGGCGATCCTCGAACATCCGGACCTGCGTTCCTTCGCGAACGTACCGCGTCTTTTCCGCACCGAGTACTGGGGCGCCGACCGGGCGAACCAGATGTATCGCCCGCTGCAGCAGGTGAGCTATCTGGTCGACGGCGCGATCTTCGGATTCGCGCCTCGGGCGACGCACGCCGTTCAACTGGCTTGGCACGTCGCGGCCGTCCTCGCGGGGTACGCGTTGCTTCGCCGTGTCGGCCTTAGTCTCGGCCCTGCTTTCGCCGCCTCCGCGGCGTTCGCCGTCCATCCGGCGATGACGGACGCTTCCGTTTGGATCTCGGGGCGCTGCGACGTGCAATCGCTCTTCTTCTCCGCCGCGAGTCTCGCCGTGCTCTCGCGGCCGGGCGTGATCTCCTCCCGATCGTCCGCGTTCGCCGCGGGGCTCTTCTTGTGCGGCGCCTTCTCGAAGGAGGTCGCGCTCGCCGTCCCGGGAGCGGCGTGGTTCTTGTTCGGACGACGTGCGCTCAAAGCTTGGCCGTGGTTTCTCGCCGCGCTCGTCGTGTACGGGATCTTTCGCGGCGCCGCCGTGCCGGGCTTTCTGCCCGGGATTCCGAACGAAAACGGCGTCGTCCTGCAGGACCGCGGGTTCTTCGAGCGCGCCGGGATCGGCGCCCGGGCGCAACTTCTCTTAGTCGGTCGGCTCTTCGCGCCATGGCTCACCGTCGCCGATCATCGGGCGCATCAGGCGGCGCTTCCGGACACGCCGGTCGGCCTTGACGGCGTTGCGTCGTGCGCCGTCTTCGTCGCCGTCGCCGTCGCCGGCGCATTCTGCCGCGGCGCCGGCCGCGTCGGACTCTGCCTGCGCTTGAGCGCCGCCGCGGCGTGCTTCTTCGTTCCCGTCCTTCAATGGTGGCCGATCGGCGCGATCATGCCCGAGCGGTTCCTCTATGTCCCGGGATTCTTCCTCTTGGCCGCGTTCGCCCACGCGGTCGAACCGGCGGCGATCCGTCGCCCGCGCACGGCGGTGTTCCTCGCCGCGACGGTGATCGTCGGATTAGCCTCCGGGCTGGCGATTCGGAGCGAGGTCTACCGGAACGACGGCACGTATTTTCGCGACGTCCTTGGCACCTATCCGGAGGACGAACGCGCTTGGAACAACCTCGGCGTTTTCTTGATGCTCGACGCCGAGCCCCCGGATTTCGACGGCGCCGACGCCGCGTTCGCGCGGGCGCTTGCGATCCGTCCGACGTATCGCCGCGGTCGATTGAATGCGGCGCGATCGATCTTGGAGCGCGTGCGCGTGACGCACGACGCAAGCGGACTCGACGGCGTCGATGACTTGCTGCGACCGGGCGTCGAACGCGGAGACCGCGACGCGTTGGCGTTGGTCGGACGCGCGGAGCTTGAACGTGCGGAGCGCGAGACGGATCCGGAACTCTTGATCGTCCGTCTCGAACGCGCGGAATCCGCGTTCCGAGCGGCGGGCCTCGAGCGCGAAGCGTCGCAGGCGACCCGACGACTTGCAGCCGAAACCCGCCGCAGCCGGTGACCACGGCGAGCGGGCAGGTCGGTCGCCGCCGTAGGCGCTGCGGATCCGGTCGATCCGCGGAGGAGCATCCCGTGCACGACGCCACGTCTGCCGCCGTCGTCTTCGCCGCCGAACAAGCGGTCCGGCATCAAGCCCCCCCGACCGAATGCGGGCACATCTGCGTTCGAACCGATCGTCGCCGTCCTCCCGGTCGCGCTTCGCTAGTCGCGACCGCGATCGAAAGCGATCGGCGGCGAAGCTTCAAGCCGACGTCGACGCCATGTCGGCGGACGGCGCTCCGTCCGCGCTCGCAACGGCTCCGGCGTCGGACCGTCCCGATCAGCGGCTTTCCGCGGCCCCGGC
>SXGS01316579.1_pt1 | contig 10575 bp, 9 predicted proteins | sample 3174681 | NCBI WGS metagenome assembly SXGS01 (sample SAMN11356861, study PRJNA531348) | freshwater metagenome | isolation source: freshwater sample F1-80 | place: China: Fuxian Lake, Yuxi | collected 2017-12-25
AACGGCAGCGGATCGCCATCGCCCGGGCGATTCTCCACAACCCGCGGATCCTGATCCTGGATGAAGCGACCAGTTCGGTGGACGTGGACACGGAGAGGAAAATCCAGCAGGCCACAGCCAACCTGGTCCAGGGGCGCACCACGTTCGCGATCGCACATCGCCTCTCCACGCTGCGGAATGCCGATCGGCTCGTAGTGATGGAGAAGGGAAGAATCGTGGAGGTCGGTACTCACGCCGAACTGATCGCCCGGCAGGGCGAATTCTACAAGCTGGTCGAAACCCAATCGGAAGCCGCCCGCTCGATTGCACTCCACGACTGAGGCGCCTGGAACATGTCAACCCCACTCCCCGCCCCACCGGATGTCCGGAGCCTTCGCTTCTTCTACCACCCACCCGGTGCGCTGCGTCTCACCGTGGGAGACGCCTATTCCTACACCGAAGTGAAGGTGTACCAGGCCTGGCCGCTCAGCCTGCCGGGAAAACACCTGTCCTTTCACGACAGCCGCGGCGACGAGATCTTGATGATCGAAGACCTCAGCGAACTCACCCCCGACGCGCAACCGATCGTGGAGGAAGAGCTGCGGCGTCGCTACCTGACCTCTACGGTAGAGGCCATCGTCCACATCCGCTCCGAGTTCGGCGTCACCTACTGGCACGTAGAAACGGATCGGGGACCCCGTGATTTCGTGGTGCAGAGCCTGTCGGAGTCGTGTATCTGGTTGAGCGAGCGGCACCTCCTTCTCGTGGATGCGGACGGCAACCGTTTCGAGATCCCCGACCGGCGGGCGCTCGACCCGAAGAGCGCCAAACTGCTGGACGACGTCATCTGACCGTTTCGACGATCTCCCATTCCCGGTCGGCCGCCGGGCACTCCAGCGTCTGGCGGTGACCGGCCGGCCAGCGCACGATGACCCGGTCCACTCGGGTTTCGCTCCCAAGCCCGAAGTGTACCCGCGGGTCACTGCACGCGAGATAGCTCCCCCCCGTCCCCACCCACCGGGTCTGTCGTCGGCCCCCTGCTTCGAGTGTGACCACGGCGCCGGTACCATCCCGGGGGCTTCGCACCCCGCGCAGGCGCAGGCGCAGCCAGTGGTGAGTGGCGCCTCCTTCGTTGTGCAGCAGGAGTGGGGCGCCTTCCAGGTTGGTGAAGAGGGCATCCATGCGGCCGTCGTTGTCGAAATCACCGCAGGCCACTGCGCGGCCGACGATCGCCCGGCGCACGTCTGCGCATGTGCCATCCAGCACCTCTGCGAAACCACGACCCGTGTGACGCAGCAGCATGCCGGGCTGCGCATAGCTGACTCCGGGCTGGATCCGGTCAACGTTGTCGCGCACATGGCCGTTGGCCAGCAGCAGGTCCTCCCAGCCATCGTTATCCAGGTCTGCAAACCGGGCGCCGAAGCCCAGCCGCTCCTGCGTGGTGCTTCCTACACCGAGCGCATCGCCCCGCTCCTCGAATAGGACGCCATCCCGGTTCAGGTAGAGGCTGGTGAACTCGTGCTGCGCGGTGGTCACGATCAGGTCCGGGCGCCCGTTGCCGTCCACATCCGACCAGTCCACGCCCATGCCTCCCTGCTCGAAGCCGTCGGCGTTCAAGGCCGTGCCGCTCTCGGCTCCCCGGTTCACGAAGTACCCGCCGCGATTGATAAAGAGATCACCGGGCACCTGATCGTTTGCCAGGTAGAGATCCGCCCAACCATCCGCATTCACATCGCACACCGTCACCCCGAGGGTCTTGCCGTGGGTGGCGGCCACTCCTGCCGCAACTGTAATGTCGCGGAACTGCCCGTCGCCAAGATTGCGATAGAGGCGTCCCTTCTGCGGCGCGTATTGGTCTGGTGAGCAGGCCGTACGGATGCCCAAGACGGTGCAGAGCCGTGGTGTCCCGGCGCCAAAACGGACGTAGGCGCCGACATAGAGATCCAGCCGTCCGTCCCGATCGGCATCGAAGAAGACGGCACTCGTGCCCCACATGTCAGGCGGGAAGGGGAACGGGACCCGGCGAAATCTGCCTCCCTCATTGTGGAGGAGGGCGGCGGCGCCGAAGCCACTGAGAAACAGGTCCGAGCGGCCGTCGTTGTCATAGTCCGCTGCCGCGCACCCCATCCAGTGGCCCGACACGTCGAGGCCGGCCTCGCGCGTGACCTCCCGGAAAGCGCCGCCCGGGTCGTTGCGGAAGAGTGCACACCGGGGGTTCCCCACCAGCAGGACGTCCAGTCGTCCATCCCCGTCATAGTCGAGGAAGCCCCCACCGTAGCCGGCGGTCCCGAGAATGTCACGCGGCGAACGAGCGTGGAGGTCCGGCCGAAAGCGAATGCCTGCTCCCTGCGCCAGCTCGCGGAGCGCAAACGCGGGCCGCGGACGTGTACGCGATACGGGTATCGCCCGTACCCGGGCGCTGGGCCCCCCGCACCCCGCAGCCAGGGCAAATAGCGCGAGCGCTGCCAGGTTCCTGGCCACCACGTTTATGCCTCCACTTGGCGTCCAGCGCGCCGCCATCGCCGGGTCGCCGGGTCATCGCGACCAGTGCCGGGGTACAATTCCTGCACATCCACGATGGGTCCGTCTTGTCACTGGAGGTCCACCGTGATCCCGACCGGCCGAGCCGGGCGCCGGTTTCCTCTCCGGAACGGGGCCATTGTCGTGAATTTTCAGATGCGTTCTACCACCAGCACGACGTAGAGGCACATTGCCTCCGGGGAGCCGCCCCCCAGGTTGGGTGGCGGCGCGGTGCGCGTCTCGATCCGCACGAATGTGTGAGTTCACGCCTGCCCGCTTGCAGCGAGCAGCGCCGGGCGTGCGGACATTGGCGGCAATGGAGAGACCGAGTTGAGGGTGGGCTCTGGCTTGAGGGAGCCTGCGGAGTCGGCGGCAAGCAGTTGGTGAGGAGAGAAGGAATGAGTGGACAGACAGCGCCGGTGTATCGAGCGGCGATCATCGGACTTGGATTCATCGGGGGTGGGGATCAAGTCTCGGGCGACGCGCTCGGACAGTTGGTGAGTGATCTGGACGGCACTCACGCTGAGGCGTTGGGCCGCAGCCCGCGTGTGGCACTGGTGGCGGGAAGCAGCCGGGACACCGGGCGCCGGGACCGCTTTCACAGCCGCACAGGCGCCCGGGTGTACGCGGACTGGCGGGCCATGCTTGAGGCGGAGAAGCCCGAACTGGTGTCGGTAGCGACGTACGCGCCGCAGCACGCCGAAATGGTGATCGAGTGTGCCCGACGGGGGGTGCGCGCACTTTTCTGCGAGAAGCCGATTGCCACGTCCCCAGCGGAAGCGGATGCAATGCTAGAGGCGTGTCGCGCGGCGGGTTCCCTGCTGGCGATCAACCACAGCCGGCGTTACAACCCGAACTACCGCCGCCTGCGCGACCTGGTGGCTGCCGGCGGTTTGGGAGACCTGACGTCGGCGGCGCTCCGTTGGGGGAGCGGACGCCTGGGGAATGTCGGCACGCACACGATGGATGCGCTGGTGCTGCTGACCGGGCAGCGAATCGCCGGTGTTTCGGGGACGCTGGACCTGTCACGGCGGCCGGATTGCCGCGGCCCACAGTTCCAGGATCCCGGCGGTTGGGGACTGCTGCGCCTGGAAGGAGGACTGATCGCAACGGTGGATGCAGCCGACTACGGGGCCGGTCCGCTCCAGGTGGTGCTGCACGGAACCAAAGGGCGGGCGATTGCGGGCGGGCAGGGCGTCACGCTCGACTATTGGGATGGGCGGCGCGAGGAGTGGCCGGAACCGCCGGCCGGTGAGACCTCGCTGGACCGCGCCGTACAGGAGATCGTGGCCTGGCTGGATGGTTCCGCGGAGTTTTCTCCCAGTGACACGGCAGCGTGTAACGTGCTGGAGGCCATCGCCGCGTTTCACCTGTCCCACGAGCGAGACGGGCGATGGGTGTCGCTGCCGCTCCCGGAAGCCGACCGCGGGCGCGAAGTCCGTACCGGCTGACCCCGGTGGTCGGGGACGGAAACCCGGTGATAGAACCTACTCGTTCTGATCCGAATGGTCAGGTTTGGGAAGCGGGGCAGAAGCGACAATGACGGTCTTCACGGCGAAGCTCGACTATGCTCTCCGGGCGCTTCTCGACCTGACCCTCCAGCCTCCCGGTCGGCCGGCACAGAGCCGGGAGATCGCCGCGCGGCAGGAGATCCCGGAGTCCTATCTCAACCAGGTGCTGGTGCTGCTGCGCCGGTCGGGGCTGGTGCGCAGCGTCCGGGGCGCTTCCGGGGGCTATGTGTTGGGCCGCGAGCCCGGGCAGGTCAGCGTTGCGGATGTGCATCGGGCCCTGCAAGGCGATACCTGGAGCGACAACCCGCCCGCCGGATGCTCGGGCGCGGGTGTGGCCTGGACGGTGCGCAACCTCCAGGTGCGCCTCTCCGAGGCGATTCGAAGCGAGATGTCGGCGGTTTCACTGGCGGATCTCACCGTCGAGGTACAGCGCCTTGACGAGTCGCAGAGTCTGATGCTGGGTCTGTAGCAGCGGCACAAACGGCGACCCCTCGGCGCCGTCACACGATTTCCGGAAGGGTGTGGGGAAGATGCGGATTGCGAACGATATCACGGACTTGATCGGGAACACGCCGTTGGTGCGCCTGAACCGCGTGAGTGACGGTTGTGTGGCTACCATCGTCGTCAAGTTGGAGTATTTTAACCCGCTCGGGAGCGTCAAGGACCGGATCGCGCTGTCCATGATCGAGGCGGCGGAGGCGGAAGGGAAGATTGGGCCGGACACGATCGTGCTCGAGCCGACGAGCGGCAATACAGGCATCGGGCTCGCCTTCGTTTGTGCGGCACGAGGCTACCGGTGTACTCTGGTGATGCCGGAGAGCTTTTCCCTGGAGCGGCGCATCCTCCTCAAAGCCCTGGGGGCGGAATTGGTGCTGACGCCCGCGGCCGAGGGCATGGTCGGTGCGGTAAAGAGGGCGCAAGACATGGCCGCGGCTGATGCCCGCTACTTCGTGCCGCAGCAGTTCCAGAACCCGGCGAATCCGGCGGTGCACCGGCGCACGACAGCGGAAGAAATCTGGGCGGACACGGACGGACAGGCGGACATCTTTGTCGGCGGCGTCGGGACCGGCGGGACGATTACCGGGATCGGGGAGGTGCTCAAAGCGCGCAAGCCATCGTTCCGGTGCATAGCCGTGGAGCCTGCCGCGTCGGCGGTGCTGTCGGGCAAGCCCCGTGGCCCGCACCCGATTCAGGGCATCGGGGCCGGCTTCATCCCGGATGTGCTCCGCACTGATCTGGTGGATGAGGTAATTCAGGTCGAGAATCAGGATGCGATCACCATGACCCGGCGTCTGGCGCGGGAAGAGGGACTGTTCGCGGGTATCTCGTCCGGCGCGGCCTGTTGGGCCGCACTTCAGGTCGCGCGGCGTCCGGAGAACGCGGGCAAGCTGATCGTTACCGTGTTCCCCAGCACGGGCGAACGGTACCTCTCGACGCCCACGTACGCGGAACTGGCGTAATTCGGAGCGCCGGCAACGGTGCGGAAGGGTGGGGGTGCGCAGTGGATATGTGGGGCGAATGACACAACCGGTCACCGAAACGAAGGCCCAACGGGCCGAGCGTCTGAAGCGAGAGCAGAACCCCTGGGAGGGATTGGCTCAGATCCGTCGGTTTGCGGTCGAGGGTTTCGAGGCCATTCCACCGCAGTGGAAGAATAGCTATTTCCGCTGGTGGGGGGTCTACACGCAGGGGGACGGTCAGGGAGTCACCGGCGGCAAAGGCGGTGAGGGTGTGGCGCTTCCCTATTTCATGCTGCGCATCCGAATTCCCAGCGGGCTCCTGTTCTCGCACCAATTGCGCGCGATCGCGCGGTTGAGCCGTGAGCACGCACGCGGATCCGCCGACATCACGGTGCGCCAGAACATTCAGCTCCATTGGGTCACGATCGAATCGCTGCCGGAAGTGCTGGAAGGCCTCTGGCGGTGCGGCTTGAACAGCATGGGCGCCTGCGGCGATGTCACCCGCAATATCACCGGCTGCCCGATGGCCGGCGTCGACGCGGAAGAAGTGTGCGACGCCTCGCCGTTGGTGATGCGGGCGGCGAGTATGCTCGTCGGCAATCCCGCGTTCTACAATTTGCCCCGGAAGTACAAGATCAGCATCACAGGTTGCCGGGATTGGTGCTCCTATCCGGAAATCAACGATGTGGGACTCACTGCGCTCACGCGGCAGCGAGCCAACGGACCGGAGGTGGGTTTCTCCATCCGCGTAGGAGGGGGGCTGTCCACCGATCCGTTTCTCGCCGCGCGCCTGAATGCGTTTGTCCAGTGGGACCAGGTGCTGCCGGTGATCCGCGGAGTCACTGAGATCTTCCGCGAGAGCGAGGCGCTTCGCCAGCATCGGGAGCGAGCGCGCCTGAAGTTTCTTTTCCTGCGGGAAGGTTGGACGGCTGAGCGCTTCCAGCAGGAACTTGAGGCGCGCCTCGGTTTTCGCCTTGATGCCGGCGAGCCGGAGGCCGCGCCCGCCGATGAGTACCGGGACCACGTGGGAGTGCGGCAGCAGAAGCAGGCCGGGTTGTTTTCCGTCGGCGCCTCGGTGCTCCGCGGGCGCATCACGCCGGAGCAGATGGAGACCGCGGCGGATCTGGCAGACCGGTACGGTCAGGGCGAAGTGCGGACCACCATCATGCAGAATGTGGTCATCCCCCACGTGCGCGACGCGGATGTGCCGGAGGTCGTCGCGGCACTGACCGCTGCGGGAATGCCGGTGGAAGCCTCTTCCTTCCATCGCGGGGTGATTGCCTGCACGGGGGCCGAGTTCTGCAAACTCGCGATCACCGAGACCAAGGGGTTCTCGCAGTGGCTGGCGGGAGAGATGGATGATCGCCTGCCGGAGTTCGATCAACCGCTCAAGATTCACGTGACTGGGTGCCCGAATAGCTGTGGTCAGCACTGGATCGCGGATGTCGGCCTGGAGGGGAAGAAGCTCAAGGTGAACGGCCGGATGGAGGACGCCTATTACTTCTTCCTCGGCGGCGCTGTCGGTGAACACCAGGCAGTGGCCCGTCGCACCGGGTATCGGTGCGCGGCTGCCGATGTGCCCGCGGCGCTCGAACGGTTGCTGCGCCGCTACCTCGCCGGTCGTCGGCAGGACGAATCCCTTCGGTCCTTCTTTGCCCGGCAGGACGAACCGACACTCCGCGCGTTTCTCGCAGGCGGGGACACCCCCGCGGTCGCTCGCGACCCGTCCCCAGGTCCGCCCCCCGCCGGCGTGGGCGGCTGATCCGGGACGGCCGAAGCCAGTAAATTTTTCCGGGTTCCACCGGCCGCAGCCGGTGTCCCGACTTTGGATCCACACTGAAGGAAGCAAGAGACGGAATGACTTCGCTGATCGCCCCCCACGGGGGCACTCTGGTAGATCGCCGGGTGGCCGGCGAAAGCGCGGTGGAATTGCGCGCGCGCGCCGCGACACTGCCCCGAGTGGTCTTGAATGACCGCCAGGGCTCCGACTTCGAGATGATCGCCACCGGGGGTCTGTCGCCGCTGACCGGGTACATGGATCAGGAAGCATACCGATCCGTGGTGGAAACGCTGCACCTGCCGGGCGGGAAGCTTGCCTGGACCATCCCCATCGTACTTGCCCCCGACGACTCCGTGTCCGCCTCTGTGTCGGTGGGCCAGGAACTCGCCCTGTACTACGAGGACGGCTCCACGCTGGCCGGCACCATGACGGTGCGGGAGATCTATCCGCTGGAGAAGGAACGGGAGGCGGAGAGGGTCTACCGGACTACGGACGGTAACCATCCGGGCGTCGCGGCGGTGTATGCACAGGGCTCCCGCGCGCTGGCCGGTGACATTCACGCAGTGGCGCTGCCGCCGTACTCCGATTTTCCGGGCGAACGCCTCATCCCCGCGGCGACGCGGGCCGGGTTTGCCGACCGCGGCTGGCAAACCGTGGTTGCATTCCAGACCCGCAATCCGATCCACCGCGCCCACGAATACATCATTCGTTGTGCGATGGAGATTGTGGACGGCCTCCTGCTCCATCCGCTGGTCGGCGCCACCAAGGGAGACGATATCCCTGCTGACGTGCGGATGGAGTGCTACAAGGTGCTCCTGGAGAACTACTTTCCGGCGGATCGAGTGCTGCTGGCGGTGAATCCGGCCGCGATGCGCTACGCCGGTCCGAGTGAAGCGATTTTCCACGCGCTGGTGCGCAAGAACTACGGCTGCACCCACTTCATCGTCGGACGGGATCACGCCGGTGTGGGAAACTACTACGGCACGTACGACGCGCAGAAGATCTTTGATGACTTCGACGCCACCGCGATTGATATCGTCCCCCTGAAGTTCGAGCATTCGTTCTGGAGCATCCGCGACGGCGGCATGGCCACCAGCAAGACGTCCAAAGCCACGCCGGACGAGCGCATCAGCCTTTCCGGTACGAAGGTGCGTGAGATGCTGCGTGCCGGCCAGGAGCCCCCCGTTGAGTTCACCCGCCCTGAAGTCGCCCGCATTCTGATTCGCTCGATGCAGGCCGCCGGCTGATACACGCCCCACCGGGCCCGGAGATCCCGATGAAAGTTCTTGTCCGCGATCAGGACCTGTCTGACGACTACATTCGCTTCGCCGCTCAAATCGGAGCGGATGGGTTCGACATCCACAACGAGAAGAACATTCCTGGTGTGGCGTCTGACGGCTATGCCGATGTGGACGGTGTTCGGGCCCTGGTAGATCGCCTTCGCCGGCTGGGAATGGGCATCTACCGGGTGTCGCCCCCAACGCCGACCAACTATCTGCTCGACCAGCCGGGCGGGCAGGAGGAGGTGGACAATCTCTGCCGTACGCTGGAAGCGCTGGGGCGGGCCGGTGCGCCGATCATGTCCATGCCGGTCCACCTCGTCCACCTCGGTTCGAATCCGGGCTACCGCGGGTTCGTCCAGTACACGCATCGCGGTGGGTACCGGATGCACGGGTTCGACCGTGAGCGCATGAACCGCGCGCTTCAGGTCAACCCCCCGGAATGGGAAGTAGAGGTGGACGCACACTGGGAGCGGTGTGTCCGCCTCTACCAACGGTTGATCCCGATCGCCGAAGAGTTCGGTGTGAAGCTGGTGCTGCATCCGTCCGATCCGCAACTGCCGACCGCCGAATGGTCGCCACGACGCTGGTCACAGATTCTCGACGAAGTGCCCAGCGCGAACAACGGTCTGCTCTACTGCGTGGGCACTCGCTATGAGACCGGAGCGGATGTCCTGTCCGACATCCGGGCATTCGGCCGCCGCAGGAAGATCTTCCACGTCCATTTCCGCAATGTGCGGGGGACCATTCCCGCCTCGGGTGGATATGAAGAGGTGGCGCTGCACGACGGGGACATGAATATGTTCCAGGTGCTGAGAACGCTGAAGGATGCCGGCTTCGACGGCGGGATCCAGGTAGACCACATTCCGCAGTATGACGGCGATACCGAGTTCCACGGAATCGGATGGGCGTACGCCGTGGGATACGTGCGGGCGCTCCTCGTGGCGATGGAGTGATCCGCCTGCGGTCCCGGCGGTTTCAGCGGGTGCTGTGACTGCCGGGGCTCCTGTTTATTGGGATCCGTTCAAGCGGAATCACCGTCCGGCGGCGGCCACTCCCGGCAGGCACTGCGCACCGGAAACCAGAACAGGGCGACGAGCAGGCCCGTGACCGCCCCGGCATGCGCGGCAGCCAGGGTGGCAGCGAGCAGGGTGATTCCGACCAACCCCTCGCGAAGGGCGATCCGGATGTGCGTTCGCCGCGGCTCCATGACGGCTCGCACCAGGGGCACGTAGCCGATCGCCGCCAACATCCCGAGGAACGGAACCGCTTCGAGCGGGTACGGAACACCGCCGCGCCCGGGCAATGCGGCCGCGCTCGAAATGAGAAAGACGAGCGCGGCCGCGGCATGTAGGAGTGCGAAAAACCCCACGTTTGGGGGAAGTCCCGGCCTGCGGCTAAAGCCGAGCATCGTCCATCCGACCGCGAAAGCTCCGATCGGCAGCGCTGCCCCGGCGCACCTGCCGAGACCGTCGCCGGCAGCGCACAACCCCAGGAGGAGAGCGAACCCAAACGTCGCTCCCCGGCACATCGCACTCCCGGGCCAGGCGGCCGGCGGGAGCATGCTCGGGATGATAGCAACCAGTGCAAGTCCTACAGCCACCGTGGCCCCGTCCCTCCCGACCCCGCAAGCTGCTGCGATGCCGGAAAGCAACAGACTCCAGCCCAGTCGCCAGAGGAGCGGAGTGATGCGGGAGTCCGTCTCCTGCTGCCCCGGCGGCGTGCGCCGGCGCAGTGCTTCATTTGCTGCGAAGCACGCCGAGAAAGCATTGGCGGCGGCATACAACGCCCCCGCCGCCGGTGCTGCCAGCAACGTATGGATCGAGAAGAGGGGGGCCCGGGCGATCAGTGCTCCCGCGAGCCCGAGCACCGCGACGGTGAGCACTTCGGCAGGGCGCAGCACCACGAGCACACCAGGCGCCCCCGCCGGTCGCTCCGGTTCGGGCGGCTTCATATCGCAAGAAGTGTCCGCACCCGGGCCGCCACGTCCACGACCTGACCCGTCTCACTTGCTTCTATTGCGCCGAAGAGCATGGCCGCACTGC
>SXGS01489715.1_pt1 | contig 10575 bp, 5 predicted proteins | sample 3174681 | NCBI WGS metagenome assembly SXGS01 (sample SAMN11356861, study PRJNA531348) | freshwater metagenome | isolation source: freshwater sample F1-80 | place: China: Fuxian Lake, Yuxi | collected 2017-12-25
GACCTTCCGTGCGCCAAACCCAAGATAAACAGCCTACACGAACCATATTCAAACCCGATTCCCTGTATGACTGATGGAATCAACACAGCCTACAGGGCCGAATGAAAATTATCCCCTTCTCCAGTTTGGGAGTCAATTTTTTTTCCGCAGTGACCTCCAGCCCGGTTCGGACCTGTTCCCTGTATTCAGTGCCTTGCGCTCGTGCTTGTCATTCCTTCAAGTCTTCCGCGCTCTCGATCTGGGTTGAGCCCCGGCTGGAAACTCGCCCTGGATCACTGGGTGGGCTCGCCACAGGGCCGAGCCCCTGCCGCTCGAGGGGGCCAGCGGCAGACCGGATCTCGTCCTGGAGAGACTGCCCTCGGCTCGACAGACTCCGCGCGGCCATGATTGGGACATCCTGGCGGCCCCTCGCGGGGGAGATTTTCCTCCCCCACGAGGGGGATACTCCCCCTGGAGCACAGAAGGGTTTTCCGCCACCCCGTGAGCGCGGCGCTCACGGCAAGATGGCAAACCTCTCTTCAGCGAAAGTCATCTTGCTACAGCCCCGGATTGGGGAACGGCGCCGGCACCTGCGGGCCGCCCTGGAATAGATAGTCGAGCAAGTAGATCGGGTCGAAGAGGTCCAACGCCCCGTCCGCGTTCACATCGGCGGAGTCGGCAACTGCGGGTGCTTCTCCGCCGAGGAATAGAAAGCTCAGAAGGTAGACCGCGTCCGATAGGTCGACGACGGAATCGCCGTTCAGGCTGCCGCGGACGAAGTAGGGCCTCGGGGTGATCTCCGCAACGCCACTGACAGTCGCGAAGTCAGAGTAGGCGACGGCGACGCTCCCGCCATCCATGCCGGAGCCAGCCAAAAAGGGCAATGATCCAGGGCGAAAGGCGAGGAAGGAGGGAGAGCAAAGCCCCGCGGGAACCTGGAAGGTCGCGATGGGGAACACGCTCACGACGCTACCAACCTTGGCGCCGAAGAGCGTGCCGGTGCCGCTACTGAATCCAAGGTCGGTAAAGAGGACGCGATCCGCGGATACTCGGAGGTTGTAAGCCCCTGGAAGCTCGTCGAGATAAAGCTCGGCATCTGCCTCCACAAGCGGCGGGCCCTCCAGGGCGCGCTGGAGGAGGTCGCTCCGGAACTTCAGGATTTGCTGGCCGCCCAGGAGGGCGGGATTGTAGGTCCCGTAGTAGAGGTTGCCTTCCACGTCCAGCGCGACGGGACCCGAGAAGCCTCCAAGGTTCACGACCACCTCTCGGCTCTCCTGCAGGGGATCCCCGTCAAGAAGACGGATGCTGTTCGCGCCGCCGAGACCCGGCGCGGAGACAAGGCCATGACCGCTGGCATCGAAGGCAAGGTCGAAGTTGAAGGAAATGTGGTCGATGGGGGTCGCGCCCCCGCCCGCCAGAGGCACTGAATAAACACCACCGGTGCTACTTTCGCCGCAGATTAGCGCATCCCCGCCGGGGGCGAGAACCAGGAATGAGCCGAAGACGGACGGTGAGAACTTCGCAAGCGAGCTCGACTGCGAGCCCCCGTGAGCGAGAATTTCGCCCGTCGATGTGTCGTAGGTGGCGAGCCGGCCGTCCGGCAGATACGCGAGCCCCCCGAGCCCGGCTCGCGCCGGAAAGGCAATCTTTTCCGACGCAGCGAAATCCTTCGCCGGACGCACGACCTTGAAAGTGTCTGCCCACGCGGACCTCACAACCAAACCCACGAGGCCCATGGAGACGAGGAGCTGAAACCGAAGAGCGAATCGGGACATTTCAAATCCCTCCTTCACCGAAAAGGGAGCCAGCGCCTTCGGGGAGGAGAGAGGCCGCCGAGAGAACGCAGAAAGCTGCCAGAAAAGCGCAGCCGTTTCATCCTCAGCTTCCCTGGCCTCCCCCCGGAAGGCGAAATAGAACACTCTTCAGGCAGGTCTCCTGGCTTCTGGATCTTCCCGCTCTCCCTCGGCCTTCCCGGCGCGCCAACCGTCCCCCGAAAAACTGGGGGCACGATTCAACGCGTCAGTGACCAACTTCCAGGTACAAGCGCCTGGCGGGAGAACGGTCCCCAGTCACAGTGGCGGGGCCCGCGCCGGACTCGGGCAACTCCTGGGACTCCAGGTCCCAATTGCGCCCTCACCGGCTTCCCTCTTTCGGCCTCCACGGGTATCACGCCCGTTGAAGCACCTGAAAACAATGGAAGAGACCTTAGTGGACGGCAGACCTCAAGTCAAGGTGTCTGTGAAAACACTCCTGGCGGCCCTGTCACGCACGCCTGTCGCCAGCCAGCCGTGCTTGCAATAGACTCTCAAAACCATGAAAGAAAACTCCACCGTTGAAACCGCGGCAGCGTTGCTCGAAATTCAGGTGCCCGCCGGCAAGTGCGCCGCCTCGCTGCTCCGGATGCTCTACTCCCCGCAAGCCGCAAGTCGAGCCTGCCCGAAAGCTGAAGACCTGGTCGAGCTGGCTTCACGCCTCCTGCGGCGTATCGAGGAGGTGTCGGATGAGTTCCACGTCGAGGTCCCGAGATCCAACGGAGGCTCCGCGGCAGTGGAAAGCGTCGGGCCGGATCAGCCGTTCATTCTCGACAGTCTGCTCGAGCTCTTGCGGGTTCGGGGTTACACGACGAGGGAGGTCCTCCACCCCATTGTCTCGGCGGAGCGCTCCGCCAAAGGCGAGGTTGTGGCCCTGGGCCCTCCCCGAAGCGGCGCGGAGCTGGTGAGCGTTATCCGAATCGAGCTCGAGGATCGGCTCGAAGAGGCTGCCCGAAAAAGCCTCGCTCACGAGGCTCAGAGCGTGCTGGCCGATGCACGCGGTGTCGTGAAGGACTTCCAGCCAATGCTCAAGAAGCTTGGATCGGTCGAGAAGGAGCTCGGCGAGCAACTCATGAAGTCCACCGTACCGGAAGCTCGCGACGAGATGGATGAGGCTCTCGCGTTTCTCGCCTGGCTTCAGAAAGGGAACTTCGTCTTTCTTGGCTACCGGTGCTATGACATCCAGGGCAGCGGCTCCGAGGCGACAATACAAGTCGAACCTGGGAGTGGACTCGGCATCCTGCGCGATGAGGCACGCTCCACCTTTGCCACCGCAAGGGCTCTCCACTCGCTTCCGCCCGAGCAAACGGAGCGCATCGTTTCGCCGCGAATCGTGCTTGTGCACAAGGCCAGCTCGGACAGCCATGTTCTGCGCCGCGCGCGAATGGACTACATCGGGGTCAAGAAGCGCGACGAGCTTGGGCGCATCCGAGGGGAGCATCGATTCCTGGGGCTCTTCACCTCGCGTGCATACAACGATCTTCCCTCCGACATCCCGATCTTGCGCAAGAAGCTGGAGGGCATCTTCTCGAAATCGAAGGTGGTCCCTGGCTCTCACGACCACAAGGAGATCTTTTCGATTTTTACCTCCATCCCGAAGCATGAGCTCTTCCTGCTCGAGACCGACAAGATCGCCGAGATGATCTCCGCCGTCATGGCCGCCAAGGGCAAGCGCCTGGTGAAGGTCTCCTACCGGCCCGACTTTCTCGAGCGAGGCGTCTCGGTCATGGTCCTCTTGCCGAGAGAGAAGTTCAGCGCCGACGTGCGAGTGGCGATTCAAAAGCTGCTGGCGGACGAGCTCAAGGGCACGCTGGTTGACTACCGACTCGCGCTCAGCGATGAGCCCATGGCACGCCTCCACTTTTACTTCGCCACACGGCAGGAGATCCCCGCAAGCATTTCACGCGACGCTCTGGAGGGCAAGGTGGCGCAGCTTGTGCGCACGTGGTCCGATCGGCTGGCCGAAGCGCTCGAGCGCGATCTGGGAGGCGAGCAGGGCGCTCGTCTTGCGCGGCGATATGCGAAGGCCTTTCCTGCCGCGTACGTGGCGGTCAAGAGTCCAGAGACAGCGGTCGCGGACATTCGACACGTGGAAAACGTGCTCCAGACGCTCCGCCTGGAGGTCAGCGTGGGAAGCGCGAAACAGCCTCAAGGGAAGAAGGTGAGCGTGCTCAAGCTCTACCGGCCCGGCGAGCCGTTCGCCCTCTCCACACTCATGCCGGTTCTCACCAACCTTGGGCTGCACGTGCTGGACGAGCAAACATTTCGCGTCACACTCTCTGCTGAGAATTGCGATGGCCCCGAATGCGAAGTCTTCATCCACTCCTTCCGATTGCTCGGCCCCGGAGGTGAGCCGATCGCCGCGGGAAAGATCGCACGGAACATCGAGGAGACAATCCCCGCCGTGCTCTCGGGCGAGCTTGACGACGACTTGCTCAACTCGCTGGTGACCCGTGCGGGCCTTGACCGACGGCAAGTAGCCATGTTGAGGGCCTATGACGCCTACTTGCGCCAGCTCGGTGGCCCCTGGTCACGCCGCACCACCCACGCAGCCCTCACCGAGAACCACGCAGCAGCAGCGCGGCTCGTCAAGCTCTTCGAGGCTCGCTTTGGGCCAGGAGGCACCCCCCCCGGGAGGCTCGAGAAGGTTGAGAGCGCATGCGCCGAGCTTCGGCTCGCGCTGGAGAAGGTGCAAGGCATTGTCGAGGACCAGGTGCTGCGGGCATTCGAGAACCTGATCCTCTCCACGCTTCGCGTGAACTACTTCCAAAAACTGGGGGGAGTTCAGCGCCCCGCCCTGGCGTTCAAGATCCGCTGCGCGGACGTGCATTCCATGCCCGAGCCACGCCCCCTCTACGAGATCTTTGTCCACTGCGCCGCGGTGGAGGGGGTCCATTTGCGGAGCGGCAAGGTTGCCCGGGGAGGCATTCGCTGGTCCAGTCGCCCGGACGACTACCGGATGGAGATCCTCGGCCTCATGAAGGCGCAAAGGACGAAGAATGCGGTCATCGTGCCAGTGGGCGCGAAGGGAGGATTTATCCTGAAGGGGGCGCTGTCGCCATCTCCGCCGGCAGAGGAAATCAAGAGGCACTACGAGATCTTCATCCGCGCGCTCTTTGACCTGACCGACAACATCGTCCTCGGGAAGATCACCCACCCCGAGAACGTCGTCGTCCACGACGAGGAGGATCCCTACCTCGTCGTCGCGGCTGACCGTGGGACCGCGGCCCTCTCCGACACCGCGAACGCCATCGCGCTCTCGGTGGGCTTCTGGCTCGGGGATGCCTTCGCCTCGGGCGGAAGTCGGGGCTACAACCACAAGAAGGAGGGCATCACGGCACGTGGTGCGTGGGAGTGTGTGCGCCGCCACTTCCGCGAAGCGGGCCTCAACATTGACAGGGATACTTTCACGGTCGCGGGAGTGGGCGACATGAGTGGTGACGTCTTCGGAAACGGCATGCTGTACACGCCCAATATTCGCCTACTCGCCGCCTTCAATCATGCTCACTTTTTTATCGATCCGGACCCCGATCCGAAGACCTCGTTCGAGGAGCGCAAGCGGCTTTTCGCGTTGCCGGGCTCGCAGTGGACGGATTACGACGCAGCGAAAATCAGCGCGGGTGGGGGGATCTTCCGCCGCGACGCGAAGTCCATCCCCCTCTCCGCCCGTGCCCGGGAGGTCCTCGGCGTGAAGAAGGAAAGCTTGAACGGCGACGAGCTGGTGCGCGCGATCATCACCATGCCGGTGGACCTCTTCTTCAACGGTGGAATTGGGACCTACGTCAAGTCGAGGACGGAGACGCACCAGGACGTGAGCGACCCTGCCAACAACGCCGTGCGCGTCGACGGCGCCGACCTGCGCGCCAGGGTCGTCGCCGAGGGCGGCACCCTGGGCTTCACGCAGCTTGGAAGGATCGAGTATGCGCGCTCGGGCGGGCGCATCAACACCGACTTCATCGATAACTCCGCTGGCGTCGACCTCTCCGACCACGAGGTCAACCTCAAGATTCTGCTCGCGCGCGCTCTCGGCCGCGGGGTGCTACGGCAAGAGGATCGCGACCAGGTCCTCGGGGCCGTGACCTCCACCGTGTGCGCCCAGGTGCTCAGGGACAACCACGAGCAAGGCCGCGTGCTGAGCCTGGAGGAGCGCAAGGGAGTCGAGGGGCTCGAGGAGCACCGTTTCCTCATCGAGGAGCTGTCGGGGGCTGGCCTGCTGAACCGCGCCATCGAGAAAATTCCAAGCGATCAGGAGCTGTTGCGGCTCCGCGAAGCCCGCATGGGGCTCACTCGACCGCAACTGGCCGTGCTCCTCGCCTATGCGAAGATAGATTCCTACCTGAAGGTCCTGGAGAGCCCCCTGCCGGATGAGGTGGATTTTCTCGATCTGGCGATGGGCTACTTCCCCCGCGAGATCTCGGATCGTTTCGCCGAGGACGTCAAGGGCCATCGCCTCCGCAGAGAGATCATTGCAACCGCGGCCGTGAACGGAGCGATCAACACGATGGGCATCGCCTTCTTCCACGAGACGGGCCGGCGAACCGGGTCCCGCTTCGAGGACATCCTGGGTGCCTGGACCGTGGCGAATGGGTTGTGCCGCTCCAGGGAGATCTACTCAATGATCGATGCGGCCGAGGCCAGCGGCCAGCGGAGCCTCCAGGAGATCTACGCGCTAATCTCTCGCGCCCAGGCTGCCCTCAAGGAAGCGATGGGCTGGCTCTTGCTGCATGGCACCGGGGCACAGTCCACGAGCGAGGCGCTGCGCCGGTACCGCGAAAGGCTCGCGCGGCTGGAACCCTCGGGCCCGCTCGACGCGCTCGAGCCCCTGATCGTTTGGGCCGAGAATATCGCGGAGAGCCTGGAGATCAGTGACTTCTCCGAGCGGGAAGGGCTCTCGCTCGAGGCCGCGAGCGCCGCCTGGAAGCAGGCAGGCGAGATCCTCCTGATCGATCTGTTGAGGACAGAGGCCGCGCGAATTCCCACTCCGGCGGCGGAAGATGTCCAGACAAGATCCTCCCTGCTGGGAAAAGTCAGCGAGCTCAGGAGGGAGCTTGCGCGCCAACTCACGGATCCGGGAAGCGCGAAGCCCGTTCTGGCGAAGAGTCACCGTGAATGCCAGCGAGCGGTCCAGTGGCTCGAGGAAGCCAGAACCCACCAGCCGCTCAGTCTTTCGGCCCTCTACGTGCTCGTGGAAACCCTTGGCCGCAGGGTCCATGAGCCCTTCGGCTTCCCAACTTCTTGACCCTGCGTCATACTGTGCCCATGCAGAGTCCCGAGAAATTTTACATAACGACGGCCATCGATTACCCCAACAGCATCCCGCACATGGGGCACGCGTATGAGAAGGTCGTTGCCGATTTTTACGCCCGCCTTAGCCGCATGCGGGGTCGCAGGACGCGATTCCTGATCGGGCTCGACGAGCATGGGCAGAAAATCCAACAGGCTGCCGAGCGTGAGGGGAAGAGCCCGCAAGCCTTCGTCGACGAGAAGGCCGATGCTTTTCGGGACCTCTACCGTCTCCTGGACATCAGTCACGACGACTTTATCCGCACGTCGGAGAAGCGGCATCATGCTTTTGCTGCCGAGATTTACAAGGCGACGCGCGCGAGGGGCGACATCTACAAGGGCTTCTACGAGGGCGACTATTGTGTCTCATGCGAGAAGGCCTACACGAAGAGCGAGCTCGTCGACGGCAAGTGCCCGATCCACGAGGTGCCGACGACTGTCGTTCGCGAGCCGTCTTACTTCTTCCGTCTTGGCAAGTACCAGGGCGCGCTGAAGAGTCACATCCAGTCGAACCCCGAGTTCATCTTCCCGCTCGAGCGGCGGAACGAGGTCCTCGCACGGCTGGAGGACGAGGTGCTCGACCTGTCGATCTCTCGCTCAACTTTCCAGTGGGGCGTTCCGCTGCCGGACGATCCAACCCACGTGCTCTACGTCTGGTTTGACGCTCTCTCCAACTACATCTCGGCCCTCAAGCAGCCCCAAGACCTGTACTCCGGGATGTGGCCGGCTGACTGCCATGTCATCGGCAAGGACATCATCTGGTTTCACACGGTCATCTGGCCGGCGATGCTCCTTTCGGCGGGAATGCCGCTGCCCCGTCAGGTCTACGTGCATGGCTTCATCCTCGACAGGGAGGGGAAGAAGATGTCGAAACACCTCGGTAACGTGGTCGACCCGCGCGAAGCCGTGAAGGAGTACTCGGTCGATGTGCTTCGGTTCTACTTCCTGCGTACCTTCTCGAGCGGCCTCGACGGCAAGTTCTCAACTCAGGAGCTCGAGGAAAGATATCAATCCGAGCTGGGGAACGACCTGGGCAACCTGGTGTTGAGGATCGCCAAATTGGTCGCAACGAGACTGGGCGGGAACCTTCGGACGTCCGGCCATGCCGCCGACCTCGATCCGGCATCGACCTTGAAGGATTACTGTGACTTCGCCGATTGCCGGGAGCATCACCGCGCAGTCGAGGCCCTGTGGGCCTATGTCCGACGAACGAACGCCTACATGAACGAGAAACAACCCTGGAAGCTGCCGGACGGGCCCGAGCTTGAGCGCGTGCTCGCCACTGGAGCTGAGGCGATGCGGGTCATCGCCCACCTCGTATCCCCGGTGATGCCGACGGTCTCCAGATCGATTGCTGAATCGCTCGGCTTCGAAATTGGCCTCCTGGCATCGCTCGGCGGGGGACCGGCGTCGTACAAGGTAACGCTGGGCCAGCCGCTCTTTCCAAGGCGGGAGAAACCCCGGGACCAGGGTTCGCAGCCGGAGGCGGCAGGCTCGAAGAAGCCACCCCAGGCTCCTGGCGCCGAGCCGAAGGACCCCTTTTCGAAGCTCGATCTCCGCGTTGGCCGTATCGAGGAGGTGCGGGATCATCCCAACGCCGACGCGCTGTTCGCCATGGTTGTCGATCTGGGGAGCGAAAAGCGGTCGATCTGCGCTGGCTTGCGCAAGCACCTCGCGGCCAGCGATCTTGAGGGGCGCAAGGTGCTGGTGCTCGCCAATCTGAAGCCGGCGATGCTTCGTGGCATCGAGAGCGCGGGGATGATCCTTGCGACGGACCGGAAGGACGGAAAAGTGGTTCCGGTGGAGCCGGGTGACGCCAACCCTGGCGAGATCGCGACCGTCGAGGGGCTGCCGACTGAGCCGAAGTCGAAGATCTCGATCGGCGACTTTGAGAAGGCACCGCTCTTGATCGAGGCCGGGAGAGTGACTTATCTCGGCCGGGCGCTCCGGCTCAAGAGCGGCTGGGTGACGTGCGACGCCGAGAATGGAGCGCGCGTGCGCTGACGCCCCGGGGACATTCGAATGCATAACATGGGCGAGCCCAGGGCTTTACACGAAAATGAACAGGCTCGATCCGTGGTGGGGGCGACTCTCTCTCTCAAGAAAAGTGTTGACGCCGTCTCGATCAGATGACTACCCTGGCCGCACACGGGTTGAATCCAGGCATCGACCAGGAGTGAGACTCGCGTGGGTTTTTCGGGTTTTTTCCATGGGTTTAGCGCACGTAACGTCGTGCGGAAAGGATCTTATGAGCAGATGGCGTTTTTTAAGTGCCACGTTGGCTTTGGCGGCATTTCTTCTTGTGCCTCTCTCGAGGGTGTCGGGCGAGGTGTGCTTCACGGAGAACTTTGATGGGCAGGGCGTCACGCCTGGCCAGTCCCTGACTGACCCGCCCCTGAGTAATACCTGGATCCATCTGGCGGGGGGCTGCAACGGTGGCCCATTTCCACTTGGCCCTGTAAACATCGCAAGTGGTCTCCACCCGGGGTGGACGGGCAATGCGATCAAGGGTTCTACCATCACTTCGGGGACTATAGAGGGCCGACAAAATTTCTATGCCAAGATTCCGGGCATGAAAGTGGGATCCCACAAGGGCATCTATACCTTGAAGTCTCGTTGCTGGGTAGACAGGGACCTTACAGTTAGGGCTGGGATTGGATTTTCGAGCGATCCGGACCTCGGTTGCCGAAATCAAATCAATTTTATTTACGAGGCAAGATCAGGGTGGGTCCTCGATGCCAGAACTGTCGGCCATGGTCCACAGGTGCCTAGAAGCACGAATTTTAACTTGGGAACCTTCTGTGATACCGGGGAATGTCTCAACCCTGACGTGGACCTTGAGTTGGTCATGGATTTCACTGACCCGGAGCCGAATAACTGGAAAGTTACGGCGTATGTGAAGGATCATGATAGTGGCGAGGAGCTTGTGAAGCTCGGGCCGGTCGGTCAAAACGGGGCGCCTGGGGGGGGGCGAGCAGTCTCAGAAGTTCAAGATCTACGACTTGACTCATGCAAAGATTGTACTGAACGCCAACGTAGAGCAAACCGACTCACCTTACGTCGGGGACTTTGATGACATCAGCGTTGAAGCCAGTGATAGTTGCCAAGGCGGCCGCGAGAATCTTTGCGATAGTGGAGCCGACGAAGATGCAGACGGGTCGATAGACTGCGCGGACTCGGACTGTGCGGGGCTCCAGATCTGTATACCCGAGACCTGCACGAACGAAACCGACGACAACGGAGACGGTTTCATCGACTGCACGGACAAGGACTGCTTCACTGCGGAGGTTTGCTTCTGCTCGGACAAGAAAGACAACGATGCGGACGGGAAGACGGACTGTCTTGACTCCGATTGTGCGGCGCAGCAAATCTGCGTTGCCAAGATCGAGAACTGCTCGAACGGGATAGACGACGGCGATGACGTCGACGCGGACGGCACACCGAGGACCCCGCTTGTGGACTGCGCGGACCCGGATTGCATAGCCGCTCCAAACTGTCTCAC
>SXGS01625472.1_pt1 | contig 10573 bp, 5 predicted proteins | sample 3174681 | NCBI WGS metagenome assembly SXGS01 (sample SAMN11356861, study PRJNA531348) | freshwater metagenome | isolation source: freshwater sample F1-80 | place: China: Fuxian Lake, Yuxi | collected 2017-12-25
CAGCGATCTCGCGTTGCGCGCGACAGGCTGCGTGACCGTGCCACTGCCGGCGCACTTCAGTGATGCGCAGCTCCGCCACGCGCTGGTCGCAGCGTCGATCGACGCGGTAGCCACGGACCTGCCCGAGCGCATCCTCGCACTGGACCTCGGTTTCGCACCGCAGGGCCGCTCACCGGCGAGCGCGCTCGACTGGCTCGTGCGACCGGTTGCGGACGCACCTGCAGCCCTGCCGCCCGGCACCCACCGCATCACCTTCACGTCCGGCAGCACCGGCGAGCCGAAGGGCGTGTGCCTCACCCGGACCGCCGAGGACGCGGTCGCCGCGTCCATTGCGGCCGTCGCCGCGACGCTCGGGGTCGAGCGGCACCTGGCACTGCTGCCGCTCGCCACACTGCTCGAGAACGTCGCCGGCCTGTACGCGTCGTGGCGCGCGGGTGCGACCTGCGTACTCTCGGCAACGACCTCTGCCGCAATCGCAAGCGGCACTATCGTTCCCGCAGCGTTCACGGCTGCGATCCGCGCTGCAGCTGCATCGAGCATGATCCTCGTGCCGGAACTCCTCCGTATCGTGGTCAGCGCCGTCGAGTCGGGCTGGATTCCGCCCCACGCCGGGCGCTTCTACGCCGTCGGCGGTGCGCGCGTGGGCGAGGATCTGCTGGCGCGATCGGCAGCCGCTCGTCTTCCGGTGTTTCAGGGCTACGGCCTGAGCGAATGCACCTCGGTCACCTGCCTCAATACGCCAAAGGCCAATCGCCGCGGCAGCGTCGGACAGCCATTGCCTCATGCGCGCGTGCGGCGGCTCGACTCCGGCGAACTCGTCGTCGGCGGCACACTCATGGCCGGCTATCTCGGCGCGACCAACACGATCCTGGGCGACACGTTCCCGACCGGCGATCTCGGCGAGATCGACGAGGACGGTTACGTCTACGTGAAAGGTCGCATCAAGAACGTCTTCATCAACTCCCTCGGCCGGAATATCACGCCCGAGTGGATCGAGAGCGAGATCGGCCAGGAACCCGGGATCGGCCAGATCGTGGTCTTCGGCGAGGCACGGCCCGACGTCGTCGCGCTGATCGTGCCGGCGCGCGCGGGCATCGCACCCGTGGCAATCGCCAAGGCGGTCGCACGCGGCAACGCGCGCCTCCCCGCCTACGCCCGCGTGGCGCACTACGCCCTGCTCGGCGAACCCTTCTCGGTCGGCAACGGCCTGCTCACCGGCAACGGTCGCCCGCGGCGCGAGCGCATCGCCGCACACCACGCCCGCGAACTTCAGTTACTTCATGGAGAACAACGTGACACTGCCGTTTCATGATCATCTCGTCGCGGTGACCGCCGCTGACCGCGAATTCCTCCTGCGCGCGCCCGTGATCGGCGAGGCGCTCGACGGCACGATCACGCTGCCGCGCTACCTGGCGTTTCTGGTCCAGGCCTGGCACCACGTCCAGCACACCGTGCCGCTGCTGATGGCGGCCACCGCCCGACTCCCGGCGCGCCTGCGCTGGCTGCAACAGGACATGCTCCACTACGTCGAGGAGGAACTCGGCCACGATGAATGGATCCTGAACGACCTGCATGCGGCAGGGGCCGATGTCGATGCGGTCCGCGCGATGCCGGCGGCACCCGCCGCCGACGCCCTGGTCGCCTATGTGTATGACACGGTGATGCGTCGCAATCCCGTCGGGATCTTCGGCATGGTGCTGGTGCTCGAGGGCACCAGTGTTTCGATCGCTTTGCGCGCGGCCGACGGGATCGAGGCCTCGCTGGGCCTGCCGGCGCAGGCCTTCACCTACCTGCGCAGCCACGGCGAGCTCGACCGCGAGCACGTCGGCGACCTGGCCCGCATCCTCAACCGGCTCGACGACGCAGGTGATCGCCAGGCGATCGAACACTGCGCACGCACGATGTACTGGCTCTACGGCAGCCTGTTCCGCGGCCTCGACCAGGTCGCCGTGCCGCTAGCCGCAACTCCCGCACGGAGACTGGCATGAATCTCAATGCAGCCCGCGTGCTCATCACCGGCGCCGCCGGCGGCATAGGCGCCGCCATCGCAGCCGAACTGCTCGGCGCCGGCGCGAGCGTACTGCTTGCCGACATGAATGCCGCGGCACTGGCGACCGTCAGCGCGCAGCTGCCGGGGCAGCGGGATCGCATCGCCACCGTCACGGCCAACCTGGCCAGCGCGGCGGAGCGCACTACGCTATGCCAGGAGGCGATGCGCCGGGGCGTGAATGTCGTCATCAACAACGCAGGGGTGAACCACTTCCGGCTCTACGACGATCTCTCGGCCGCGCAGATCGAGCAGACGGTGACGATCAACGTACTGGTACCGATGCTGCTGATCCACGAACTGCTGCCGCACTTGCGGACGCTGCCGGCGGCGCAGATCCTCAACCTCGGCTCGGTATTCGGCAACATCGGCTATCCGGGGTACGCGGCCTACTCCGCAAGCAAGTTCGCGATTCGCGGCCTCTCGGAGGCCCTGCGGCGCGAACTCTCCGGCTCGCCAGTTCGGGTGCATTACCTTGCGCCGCGCGCGACCCGCACGCCCATCAACCCGAAGGCGGTCGTGGAGATGAACACGGCGCTCAAGGTCGCGATGGATCCACCCGAGGTGGTGGCCCGCGCGGCGCGCCGGGTGCTCGAGCGCGAAATCGACAGCACCATCGTCGGCTGGCCCGAGAAGCTCTTCGCGCGAATCAATGCGATACTTCCCGGCGTCGTCGACGGCGCCATCATTGGCCAGCTGCCCATCATCCGCCGTTTTGCCCGCCAGCAATGAGCCGAGGAACACGAGCCATGACCAGGACCGCACTGCGACTACCAGCCCTTGTGGCGTTTCTTCTGCTGCTCGGTACCGGCGTCGCACGCGCCGATGCCGCCTTCGATACGGCGCTTGCGGCGTTGCGCAACGACTGGGCGGTCGCCAACTACCGCACCTCCGCTGCCCAGCGCGAGCAAGCGTTCGAAAGGCTCGTCACCCAGGCGGCCGCGCTGACGACGCAATACCCGCAGCGCCCCGAGGCGCTGATCTGGGAAGGCATAGTCCTCAGCACCTACGCCGGCGTGAAGGGCGGCATCGGCGCCCTCGGGCCGGCGAAAACCTCGAGGACCCGCTTCGAGCAAGCCCTGGCGATCGATGAAAAGGCGATGGATGGCTCGGCCCATACGAGCCTAGGCACGCTGTATCACAAAGTGCCGGGGTTCCCGATCGCCTTCGGCAGTGACAAGAAGGCGCGGGTACACCTCGAGAAAGCCATCCGGCTTGCCCCGACGGCGATCGACACCAACTACTTCTACGCCGAATTCCTCTATGACGAGGGCGCATACGCGCAGGCGCTCAAGCACCTCGAGACTGCAGCAAAGGCCCCGCCCCGCCCCGGCCGCGAGATCGCGGACGCCGGACGCCGCGCCGAGATCGACGCTCTCATGAAGAAGGTGCGCGCAGAACTCTAGTCGCGCTCGACCGAGTAGACCAGGTCGAGTGCCTGGTCCTCGCCGCTCGACGCCTCGATGCTCATCCGCCGGCCGATGCGATAACGCGCGAGCACGGTACCGATGCGGTTGAACAGCCCGTACGAAAAACGCAGGTAGAGCTTCTCGCCGAGCTGCTTCCCGGCAACCACTTCCGATTCCTCCAGCGAGGAGCCCGTGACACTCAATTCGTCGAGCGCCACCGTGTTGCCAAGCCGATGCGTCAAAGGCGCCGCCTGCTGCGCCCCGAGGGCGAGTGCCGCGCCCGCAATGGTCGAGCGGTCGGACGCGCTCGCGGTCTGCAGTGGCTGGCCGGATATCAGATAAGAGAGCGCATCCGCTTCTGCCATGGCGGGATCCGAATACACACGGCTCTCCGTGCGAGACGCCGTGCCGCGAATTTCGATGCCCGCCTTGACGAAGCGCCCTTCCCATTCCACTTGGCGGCTGGCGCGGACGTTCAACACCGGATCATCGAGCGGCCCGTTGAAACCGAGCGTGCCGCGGTCGATGGTGAGCTCGCGGCCGTAGGCGCCGAATTTTCCGTCCTTGAGCCGCAGCGTGCCGTAACCGCGCAGTTCTTCGGCCGCGCTCGCCGCGAGCCTGACCTTGCCCTCGATGCGGGTCTCCAGCCCGAAGCCCTTCAGCTCGACATCGCGCCCCAGCTCCAGCTGCACCTCGCCGCCGACGGCGGGTCCGCGCGCAACTGGCGTCGCCGGCGCGGCACGACCATGCACGACGACATCGGGTGAGGTCTGGATTGACGATGCGGGCAATTCGCGCACGACGATCTTCGCTGCGGGAATCAGCACGCTGCCGCCGGCGCTGAAGCGACCCTCCGCGTAGCTCACGGTCAACTTCGGCGACGCGAGCACGCGCAGGTCGGGCAGGTTCACGGCCTGAACGCGATTGCCGGAAACCCGGAAGGCTGCCGTCGGGCCACCTTCCGCCAGCGGGTCGACTTCGCCGGACAGCGTCAACATGCCACCGGCGCGTGCCGAGCCACGCAGACGCAGGGTCGAGCTGCCGTCGCCGAGCATGGAGACATCGATGGCTTCCACCTTGACACCCCAGGCCGGCAACACGAAGGAGCCGTCGGTGAAGCGCGCGACACCGGTAATCTCCGGCGCGGCCAGCGTGCCGCCGACACCCGCATCGATGGCGAGGCCACCGGCGATCTCGGCAAGCCCCAGGTCCGCCGCGAAGAACGGCAGGAACGGCGCGATGTCGGGGAGCGCACCGGTGACGCTGACATTCAGCGCCCCGTCCATGCCGACCGGTGCCGCCATGGTGCCGTCGAGTTCGAGCAGGAGCCCGGCATCGCCGGCCAGGGTGGCACGCGCGCTGGCACCGTCGCGCCCGACTGTCAGCGTGCCGCGCGCCGTGCGCAGCGGCGCGGTCACGACCTCGTCCCCGTCCTTGTAGCGCACCTCGGCGTCGGCGAGTTCAACCGCCATCGTGCCGGCGAGCGCATTGCCACTGAGGGCCACCTCTGCGCTGCCGCCTGCTTCGCCAGCCAGCGCGAGACCCTCCGGCAGCCAGCGCCCGAGACCGGCGAGATCGAAGTGCGCGAGTCGACCGCGGGTCGACAGCTCGCCGGGTGCCCAGCGACTGTCCTCGAGGCACAGCTCGGCGGGCGGCTGGCGCCAGCAGTGGGCCGCCAGCGAGGCGCGGTCGCTGGCGATGCTGGCTGCCGGCTCTCCTGCAAGCTGCCAGCCGCCGAGCCGTTCTTCCGCCAGCGTGGCGGAATGGATGGCAAGGGCGAGACTCTGCCCGTTCCACTTGCCGGTCGCCGCGAGCGTCGCCTCGATGTCGCCGCCCGCGAGCGCGAGTTCGAGCCGGTGACGGGCGAGCGTGCCCTCGACCGAGCCTGCCAGATCGCCGAGCGCGATGTCCTGGATGACGAGCCCGCCCGCGTCGAGCGTGGCGCGCCCACGCTGCAGGCGGTCCAGGTCACCCGCGAATCGAAAGCGCTCGAGCATGTAGCCGTCGAAAGCGAGGCTGCGGCCATCGGCGCGCAACCGCACGACCGGAGCCGCGCGCGTGCCGGAGAGTTCGGCGCGAGCGTCGAGCGCACCGTCGAGGCCCGGCCAGAGCGTGCGGAGCTCCGGCGCGTCGAGTTCGAAGCGCCCGCCGAGCCGCGCGCCCCAGCGGCCATCGGCACGCAGCTGGTTCCGCCCGGCCCGCAAGTCGACATTGCGGAAGTCGAGCGTGCCGTCACGCCACTCGAGAACGCCCGCCCCGGTGAGAGGCCGGCCCATCAACGTCCCCGCGAGGCGGCGCACGGTGATGAGCGTATGGCCGTCAGGATCCGCGACGACCGCGAACTCGGCAGCGATCTTGCCGGTGAGCCCGGGCCGCAGGAATCCGGGATCGACGCCGTCGGCTGCAAGTTCGAGCGCGATGCGCGGCGTACCCGCGAAGTCCCAGCTGCCCGTGCCACGCACTTTGCCCGCACGGCTTGCGAGTGACAGGGCATCGAAACGGACCTGCCTGAGGTCGCCACTCGCCGTGACCTCTGCCTGCTGCGCGGGCCAGCCGGGAGCCGAGACGCTCGCCGTCGCCCGCGCGCGCCAGCCGTCGAGCCAACCTGCAACGCTGCCGCGTCCCGCGCTCACCGTCAGCGCGCCGAGCCCGCTCACGGGTCGCGTGACTTCCGCCCAAGTGACCGTGGCCTCGAGCGCCGGCGCATCGAGCGCTTGCGCCAGCGTACCTTGCACCCTTACAGCTTCCGGCACGAGCAGTGCCTGCTCGAAGCGGAGCGCGGCGAGGTCCCCGCGCAACGGTCCGCTGCCGCTCAAGCCCGCTGCCGGCCAGCGCCAGCGGACCGATACAGCTAGTGGCAGTCCGGGTTCGAGTGCGAGTTCACCGGCTGCCGCGAGCGACACGCCCGCAATCGACGCAGTCGCTTCATCGATGCGTACCTGCGTGCCGAACCAGAAGCCGCCAACTCGCAGGGGCCCGGCCGACCAGAGCTGTTGGCCCTGTCGTGCAACCTCGAGGGTATCGATCGACAGCGCCACCACCCGCAGCGGTACCGCCATCGGCAGGCGTGGCATCTCGAAGGGCTTGTCGGGGTCCGGCGGCTTCAGCAGCTCGATCTTCACGCTGCGTGCCTCGGCCACCGGCAGCCGCACCTGGCCGGCCAGCAGCGCTGCCGGGTTCACGCTGAGACGGATCTCAGTGATCTCGGTGCGCGAGGCCTCCGTGACGATGGTCAAGCCGCCGATTTCGAGCCCGCCCGCAAGCGTTCCGCGCACGTCGTGGAACTCGAGGAGCCCGCCACTGCGCGCCTGCAGGACGCCAACGAGTCCGCGGGCGCCGCGTTCAGTGACTGCCAACGCCGCCAGCGCGATCAGCAGCGCGAACAGCACCAGACCGAACCCGCGGACGAGCCAGCGCATCACAAGTCCGGCCCCAGGGTCACGTGGATGCGCCAGTCATCGGGCGCGTCCTTGTCGAGCGGAACCGCAAAGTCGAGGCGTACCGGGCCGAGCGGCGAGTACCAGCGCACGCCGGCGCCGACGCCCGACTTGGTGCGCAGACTGGAGAAACTGTCGAGCGCATTGCCGGTGTCGAAGAAACCCGCCACTGACCAGTTGCCCCACACGCGCTGGTCGACCTCGATGCTCCCGGTGATGCGGTGGCTGCCGCCGACAACCTGGCCTTCGTCGTTGGTCGGCCCGAGGGACTCATAGTCGTAGCCGCGCACGCTGCTGTCGCCACCGGCGAAGTAGCGCACGGAGGCCGGCAAGTCGCGGAACTCATCCTTCAACGTCGCACCCAGCTCACCCCGCAGGAGCACCCGCCCGCCGGACCACAGGGGCAGGATGACCTTGCCATAGAGATCGGCCTGCAGGAAATCGGAGTCGGATCCTAGCAATCGCGTGCTCGCGCTCAGGCGGCCGGTCAGCCGGTGGCCTGAATCGAGTCGCGCGACCTGCGCGTTCGACGGCACCGTGCGCGACCAGCTCAGGCCGGGGATGAGCAGGAACTCGCGCTGGCGCTCGTCGGCCACCTCGAAGCGCTCGACACCGACATCGATGAAGCGTGTCTCGATCCAGTCGTATCGGCGCCGCCGGAATTCCTTCACCCCGACCTTCCAGATGTCGGAGGTACTGGTCTCCGTGTCGTCATGCCGGTATCCGGCATCGACACTGAACCACTCGATCCGCGGGTCAGCCCGCGGCAGTCGATAGCTGACACCCACCTCGGACAATACCTTTGACACGCTGAGGCTCGCATCGAGCTGGTGGCCGGGCGCGTTCACTCGCCGGTTCGTGTAGCCGGCGCGCAATTTCGGCCCCGTATCGGTCGAGTAGCCTGCGCCCAGCAGATAGACCTGTCGCTTTGCCGGCGCGAGTGCGATCGTGATGGGCACATCGAGGTCAGGCTCGCCGCGGGGCTCGGTGCGGATATCAACGCTGCTGAAATAGCCGGTCGCGAGCAACGCGTCGTAGAGCTCCTCCACGCGCGTCCCGTCCCACGGCTCGCCGGTGCGGAATTGCACGAAGCGCTCGACCAGCGCGGGGCTCACGACCACCTGCTCGAACACGACGGGTCCGAAGCGATATCGCGGTCCGGATGAGAAATGCAACGTGACATCGGCCGCCCGCTCGGCGATGTACACATCCACCCGGTTTGCGGAGAATGCGGCAGCGAAATACCCCTGCCGTCGCGCGAGCTCGGTGAGCGCACGCTTCAGTGCTTCGTAGCGGGCATGATTGAGCACGTCACCGGGGACGAGCGACCGATTCCGCAGGAGTTCGCGGAACCGCGGATCGTCCGTCGCTACGCCGTCGATCTTCACCTCGACGCTGCGCAAGCGCACCGGCTCGCCAGGCTCGACGCGCACCACGCTGCGCCAGCAGCGCCCGTCGCGCTCGGGCGGATCGATCGCGATGACGGGTTCGTAGTAGCCGTAGGCTTCCAGCGCAGCGCGGATCTCGCCTTCCGCCTGCCGGCGCAGGCGCCGCAGGCGCCAGTCCGGCACGTCGCAGGGTGCATCGTCGAGGGTCAGCAATGCGCGAATGTTGTCCTCGAGAGCGCCGCTCACGCCGTCGATGCGGAGTGCCGCAACCGCCGCCCCAGGCACCAGCACCGCGAGCGCAAAAACCATCGAAAAGTGGCACCAGAACCGCACATTCGAAGCATAACCGCAGGGCCACAGCGGCCGATACCGTGACCGGTTTCGCAGTTGCTCCGATCGGTGGGCCGGACTGCGCGTGGCCGTGATGCAGTACGCGGCTTGCGCGCGGGGCGATCAGCATGCTGCCCCGTGCAGTGTCGGGTGGCTGCAAGGGTGGGCAAACCCGTTGGGAGATGGGAATTGGATTTCTGGCGTTTCGCAAATGTCGCCGCAGTTGAAGACATGACGGTACTCGTCCCCGTCTACGATCACGGCATTGGCTGGACGGCAGGCCTGCTCGGCATGATCGCCGGAATCGCACTGTTCCCCGCGCTTGCACACATCGCAAGCGCTGGCAGCGCGCGTGCCCGGCGCATCTGGGCAGCGGGTGGGGCGCTGACGGTCAGCATCGGCCTCTGGGGCGCGCTCCACCTTGCGGTGCTGGGATTCCGGCTGCCCGTCGGCTTCACCTTCGATTTCATGACGAGTCTCCTGGCCATATCGCCTGGATTTCTCGGCTGCCTCGCGGCGCTCGTCATTCTCGGCCGCGAGCCGCGCAAGATGCCTGCGCTCTGCGGTGGTGCGCTCGCGCTCACCCTCGGTATCGCGGGTACGCACTACACGTTGCTGGAGGCTCTCCGGGGCAACCTCGAGTTTGCATACGACCCGCTACTGGTGGTGCACTCGCTGGTGCTGCCGTATTGCGCAGCGTTCCTCGCCTGCTTTGTCAATCGCCAGACGTCCAGCGAGCAGTCCCCCTGGCCACGCTGGGTTGCCGGCAGCTTCCTGATTGGCATAGCACTGCTGGCAAACCACTTCGCGGGCATGGGCGGTACGACGTTCTTTGCCGTGGGCGATCCGCTCGCGCTGGCCGTCACGACGGCACCCGGGTTCCTGGCGCCGATCATCGGTGGTGCGGCGCTCGTCGTGTTGTGCGCGTTTTTCATCGGCAGCGTGGTCGACAGCCGGCTCAGCGAAGCGACAGCGGCCGTGCATCGCAGTGAGGCGCGCAACAGGTCGGTCATCGAGAACCTGCTCGACGCACATCTGATCACCGACGCGGGAAGCATCGTCCGCAGCTTCAACCCGGCGGCCGAGCGCATGTTCGGTTGGGCTGCGCAGGACATCATCGGCCGGCCGGTGACTCTGCTGATGGGCGATTCCGCCAAGAGTCGATTGAGCGAGTGCCCGCGGCCAGCACAACGGCCGACGGCGATAGCCCGTGCCGTGCACGGCGCCATCAGCCCCGATACCGCGCGTCGGCGCAGCGGCGAAGCATTCCCGATCGAACTGCAGATCAGTCCGTTCCAGGTCGACGGTGAGCAGTTCTACAGCTGTTCGGTGCGCGACCTCACGCAGACCTGGGCTGCCGAGCGGAAGACGCGCCGACTCGCCGCAGCAATCGAGCAGTCAGGCGATGCGGTCGTGATCCTCGATACGGAACACCGGATCCAGTACGTCAATCCACAGTATGAGCGACAGACCGGCTACTCGCAGGTGGAAGTCGTCGGCTCGGTGCCGACAGGCGGTGCGAGTGGGGCAGGTCGCTACGACGAGATCTGGGCAACCGTCGCGACCGGACGCAACTGGACAGGGACCGTGCGCTCGAAACGCCGCGACGGCTCGACACGGGACGAAGAACTCACGGTGTCGCCCGTCATCGAGGAGTCGGGCGAGATCTCGGCCTATGTCGCGATCTTTCGCGACGTGACGCGTCGGCTTGAAGAGGAGCAGGAGCGCCGCCGACTCGCTGAAGCCCTGCACCACTGTGCCGACAGCATCGAGATGCTCGACAGCCACGGTCGACTGCTCTACATGAACGCCGCTTGCGAGCAGCGCACCGGCTTCCGGCTCGACGACGTCCGCGGCTGCCGACCCGAGGCGTTGATGGATTTCACCCCTGCCGGCGCCGCCTACGGCGAGATGGTGCAGACGGTGGTGCGACAGGGGCAGCCGTGGTCAGGCACGCTCAAG
>SXGS01745186.1_pt1 | contig 10573 bp, 3 predicted proteins | sample 3174681 | NCBI WGS metagenome assembly SXGS01 (sample SAMN11356861, study PRJNA531348) | freshwater metagenome | isolation source: freshwater sample F1-80 | place: China: Fuxian Lake, Yuxi | collected 2017-12-25
GGATGGTATCGGAGATCCGACCGGCGAATCCATTGAACTGAGGACGATCGCGGGAGATGTGGCGATCGGCAGCATTGTGATTTCCACCGACGAGGATCTGGCGCCTCTGGCGTCATCCGACGAGACGCCGGACCGAATTGTGATTCAGGCCGGGGCGCTGAATACCGGTGCGGTGAGTTTCGGCATTGGCGTCCAGATCCGAACTGATGGCGGTGTGGCACGGCAGTTCGTCTCGCGACCGGTGGTGGGAATGGCCGGGACAGCCTTCTTTACCGACGGGACGGGTATGATCGACCCTACGGTGCTGAACGCCGCAATCGGGGTGGATTACCTGACCGTCTATGTCATTCAGGTGGGTGTGGCCGGGGAAGAGAATCTCAGGCTGCATATCGACTGGCGCGACCCATTCCTCGATACCGTATCGCCCACGCTGGGTCCGGAAAATGGGATCGTGGATGCCCCCGTGGAGTCTGGTCGGATTCAGACGTTCCTCGTGGACAGCGGGGTGCGGACAATCGGGCATCTGTACACATTCAATGACTTCCGCGTGTTTGTCACGAGCGGAGTAACGGCCTTCGAGATTGATTTTTCGGTATCGCATCACGAGTCAATCTCGGTCACAGGCAGTTCCGTCGCGCAGGGCGGGCCTCCGGAGCCGGTGCCGGGAGGCAATATTTCGTCGACGGACAATGCCGACACACCCGCACCGCCGTTGCCACCCGAAGGCAGTGTGGACGTCACGGACGACGTGGACTCGAACCGGGATTTCTGGTTCGAAGGTGGAACGCTGCGAATTCGGATACCAACCATTATTCTGCCTCCGGTCGAGCCGGTGGTGGATCCGCCGAAGCCGGCACCGGCACCGGTTGCAATTGCTCCTCCGAAACTTCCCGTGCAACTGGTCGTTGTGCCGGAATCGCTGCTTGAGTTTCCGTACAGTTCCTATACGACGCAGTCCCAGGACATTTTTCAACTGCGGCGGTCGGATGGCGTGACACTGCGAGTGCAGCCGGGGTTTGAGGAGATCAAGGAGGAGCGTGGTGAGCTGCTGCTGCAGCCGGATCGATTAAAGGAATGGATCCGGGAACATCGGTTTCAGGATGGTCTGGGGTTTGAACTGTGGCTGATCACAACCAAGGTCAATGCCCAGGGTGACCTGATCAAGATTGAGCGTCCGGTCTTGAAGTTCGACATTGCGGATGAACGACCGTTTCCAAAGTCCGAGACGTTGCCCGATGAATTCCCGGAAATGAAGCTGGAAGAACTGCCCCTGGAAGAATCGTCAGAAGGTGCCGGGCTGGAAATCCCGGGGATGGAGCTGCCGGGTGGGCTGACTCCGTTGTCCCTCCGCACTGATGTCCGAGACACCGAGGACGGTGCTGCGGGTGAAAACAGTGAAGCCTCGCATCTGCCTGCTGACGGGAAGGCAGAGTCTGAAAGTCTGATCGAAGGGGACGACGTGTCGTCGCTGGAATCGGAGATTCTGCCGCCCACAATGCCCGGCAGTGCTGCGCAGTCAGCGCTGGCCGGACTGGCAGTGACCTCACTGTTGTCCGGGAGGCGCCGCCCTGGAGGTGTTCCGTCACCGGCGTCTGTTCGACTGGGGCGACTGCGTCAGATGGCCGAATAGCGTATCCCCGTGGCATCATCGGGCCAACATCAGACCGGTCGGCGAACAATGGCCGGATTGCCTTCGGAGCAACACCGGACATCGGGAGTTCACGGCGCATTGACAGGGTGCATGGGGCGATCCGCTGCAGGTCGCCAGGTTCCGCAGTAACGGATGAGAAGTCACACAATGAATCAGTCAGACCGTTCCCGGAAGCAGGTTCCGACCTCGAAGAACAGTCCTGCCTATGGAACTCGCCTGCCAGGCAGCTACGGACGCGATGGCGTACCTGCCGAGGCAGAGTTGCCGGCGGGGGCATCTGCTGCCACGGGGGCCGTTGCGCTCACAGATCACGTGAACCGATCGGCTCACGTGAACCGATCGGCGTTCGGGACACAGGCAGCTCCTGCCGGCCGTCTGGTGGCATCGGCAGGCACCCTGGCGGCACCGCATCGCGGGCTTCCGCCGGAAGACCGGATTCAGGCGGTCTCAGCGACCCAAAGGGCAGACGGACCGCAGTCGACACGGCTGCTGCAGCTGGCGCGCCAAAAACCGGGCGGCCCGAGTGGCAGCTCCGTGAAACCGTCACCCACGAGGGATCTGCCGCCTCAGCAACCTCAGCAACCGACTCCGCCGTCAGCCCGACGGTCGTGGCATCTCAGTATTCATCGACGGGATGTGACCGGAAAAATCGCCGCGACCAGCACGATCCGGTCCGGCAGTCAGATGCCGTCGTCGGGACTCCAGTCGGCAATGTCCGGCGAGAAGACCAGTGAATATGAAGTCCTGAGCCAGCTGGGGGCGGGGAACATGGGCGTCGTGTACCACGCCCGGCAGACTTCGCTGAACCGCGAGCTGGCGATCAAGACGCTGAAACCGGATCTCGCCGGGCTGGATCACGACCAGGCCATGTTCGTGTCTGAAGCCATGGTGACCGCGAATCTGGTTCACCCCAACATCATCCCGATTCACGATCTGGGACAGACGGGTGACGGCCAGCTGTTCTATTCGATGAAGAAGGTCACCGGCGTGTCGTGGAATCGCACCATTCGGGAGCGAACGCTGGAGGACAACCTCGATATCTTCATGAAGCTGTGTGATGCCGTGGCCTATGCGCATTCGCGCGGTGTCATCAATCGGGACCTCAAACCGGAAAACGTCGTCGTGGGAGACTACGGCGAGGTGATCGTACTGGACTGGGGCCTGGCGATCACCACAGAACATTTCGAAGAAAGCCACAGTGTCATCGTCGAGTTTCGCGGGGGTGTCGGGACTCCCGTTTACATGGCTCCTGAGCTGGCCGAAGAAGATGTGTCACTGGTCGGACCGCACAGTGACATCTATCTGCTGGGTGCCATTCTGTTCGAAATTGTGGAGGGATTTCCACCACACCTGCTGCGAGAATTCTGGCACCTGGAAGATCCCGAGGAACAGTTGAACGGCGTGATCTGGGCCGTGATCAGCAATCGCATCGAAGAACAGGTTGTCAATGACGGCGAACTGATGCAGATTGCCCGGCGTGCCATGTCCACCTCGCCCGGAGATCGATACGCCGCCGTGGAGGAGCTTCAGGAAGCCATCCGCGAGTACCGGATCACCGGACGAGCCGAGGAGCTGATGCGCAGTGTCGCGAATTCTCCGACACGAGGATACGCCGAGTTCCAGGCGGCCGTGGCACTTTACAGCGAAGCGCTCCGAAAATGGCCCACCAACCGGCGCGCGATTGAGGGAGATCGCCGAGCGCGACTTGCATATGCGCAGCTCGCACACAGTAAGGGAGATATTGACCTTGGCCTGCAGATTCTGGCCGGTCGGGACGATGCGGATTTCCAGCCGGTTGCGGCAGCCTTGCGCAAAACCCGGCTGATGCGCCGCGTTATCCGGGGGACATGGGGCGTGATGTCGGTCACGGCCGTCACACTGCTGTTCGTGGCCACCTTCTTCTGGCTTGAAGCCGAGTCGGCCCGGTCGGAGGAAGCCACTGCCAGGCAGGAAGCCGAGACCGCCAATCGAGACCTGATCTCCGCCAACGGCACGATCACAGATCTGCAGAAGAAGGAACAGGAACTCCAGCGCACGGCAGAATCCCTGGTAACCCGGGCGAATGACGCTCAGAAGCTGCTGGTTGCCGCGGAACAGGCGGCCGCTGACGCGAAGCGGGAATCTGACATGGCAGCGGTCCAGGCGGAGACGGCCCGGGCTGAGGCCGAATCCGCAAAACAGCTGGTGGTGGAGCAGACCAAACTGGCGGCACTCGCGAAAACACAGGCCGAACAGGCGAATTCTGCAGCCATCGCGGCCAGACAGGAGGCGGAGCCAGCACTGGCCGAGGCCGAAACACAGCAGGCTCTCGCAAAGGTCGCGGAACAGGCCATGTATGTGGCGGAACTGCAGGGTTTCAATACAAAAATTCGCGCATTCAACGATCTGCAGGACTACGACGAGGTTGTGACCACAGTGGAAGCCGCGCTGCAGCGACAAGGGGCCAACCCCGAAATCCGTCGCAACGCCGCGATTTTCGACAAACAACGGGCCGAGGCCCTGAAACGAGCTGGAAACTCGGTCATCGAAATCAAAGACAAGCCCGACCTGGCTGCCCTCAGCGCGGATGCTCGCACGATTGCCATCTACTCGCGCGGCGCACAGCCACTGCTGACCGTGCTGCAGCATCCGGAGCCGGATATCCGCCTCGGTCAGCTGACGCGGCAGGAGCTTTCCGCGCCTGCCGGTCAGGCGCTGCATATCGCTGTTTCCCAGGATGGAAATTCCATTGCGGTCGTGGGAAAGGATGTAAAACAGTTGTGGCAGCAGCAACCAGATCAGACCTGGACGCCCGGCCGACTCTCGGACTTCTTTCCCGCCTCCGCCGATCGTGCCGGCGACCGAGCCTTCAGCAAGGCGCTGTTTTCCGCGGACGGACGGTATCTGTGGCTGATTGGTGCCGACCCGCGAGGCACTGTGGAAATCTATCGCCTGGCTGATACCCCTGAGTTGCTGCTGCAGCAGCCTCTGGCCGGCAAGGCCAGCAATGGATTCCGGATTCGGGACGCTGTGCTGATGCCCGACAGTTCAGCGCTGATCGCGCAACTCGCACAGCAGGAATGCTATGCATTTCCTCTCGCGTGGAAGGACGGCGTTCCGTCGTTCACCGAGCTTTCGATTCGCGCTCCCGTACTGGAAGGCCTGAAGGACGACCGCCTCAAGGCTGCTGCGGACAAACCCGAGCGGCTCTTCCTCGCCCCGGACGGAAAGCTGCTGGCTCTGGTGTTCCGAAATACGGTGCTCCTGCTGCCTCGCACTGGCGAAACATCCCCGGAACTGTTCCCGTTCACCAGTCCCGACAGGATCGACACGCTGCAATTGTTTCGCTGCAGCTTTCCGGTCACGGATCTCGCCTTTTCCGCCGATGCAAAGAGGATCGTTACAGGGCATGACAAGCGCTACATTCAGGTGTGGGATCTCCAGGACGGCAGCTACCGCCCGAGCAGCGCGAAGGGCCTGTATCGGCACCGCTCCGATCAGAATACTTCACTGCGAGGCCACTCGGACGCGATCAAATGCCTCGGATTTCTCGGGACATCGTCAGAAAATCTCGTGTCAGTCGCAGCCAACAGGTATCTGAGGCGCTGGGACATCTCCACATACTCGGACTATGTGACCGAGATCAATCAGCTCGTGGAACTGCTGGGAGAGGAAAAACGTGACACCACGGATCTGCGTCCGGCGGGGTCTGCTCGACCGCCCGCTGACGCCGGACGGTGGCAGCCATCAACCGTGGCGGCTCGGCAGCGTGCTGGCGCACTGCTGCTCACAGGCGCACCGCTGCTCACAATCGCACCGGCACAGCCTGAGTCTGCTGCTCCTGCTGCTGCGGTGCAGCCAGCCAGCGTGGCGACCGAGCCAGTCAAAGTACGCCAGGGGCGAGGGCTGTTTTCTGCACGGTTCAGCCGCGATGGCAGACGGATTGTGGTGGGGGCCAACGACCTGGCCGCCCATGTCGTGGACAGCACCACGGGGCATCAGTCCAGGACCCTGGAAAACAACACCAGCGGCCGGGTGGAGCTATTCTTCAATCCGGAGCGAAACTCACTGCTGGAAGGACATATTTCCGAAATCGCCTCGGTGAAATTCGTGCCGCCGCGAGGTGATCTGCTGATGACGGCCGACTATTTCGGATCCATTTCGGTCTGGGACGCAGAACCCGATGACGACGGGATCGGGTACGAGAAATCGCGGCTGCTCTCACGATATTCCTTCAGCGAGTTTGCCGTGTCGGATGACGGTTCGCTGGTTCTGGCCGGAGGCGCTCGGTCGGATCCGGGCACGACTCTGAGCCAGGCCGAACTGGAACACTTCGGAATCCTCTGGCGGACCGATGACATTCGCCGCTCGCCCAACCCTCCCCACCTGCGGCTGCTGGATGGTCAGCATCCGAAATTCGCCATCACCGCCACGGCATTTTCGCCCGATGCAACCCTCGCCGTCACGGCAGCTCGACGTGGTCGGATCGTGGTCTGGAACGTCGCTGACGGCACGGTGCGGGCCAGCGCACTGGATTCTCACAATCATGATCAGGTGTCCGGTGTGTTTTTCGACTCGCCGTCGACCCTCGTCACTTCCGGTTATGACGGGCGTGTCGTGAGGTGGACCATTCAGGAGGACCAGCTGATTCCAGAGGACCTGACGGGCACCAGTGCAGAAGCAGTCCCCGATTTCATTGTCCGGCTGCGCCCGTCGCCAGATCGCAGCAGGTTCGTGACGTCGGATGTCTCGGTTGACAAGTCCGTGGTCTCTGCCGTCGGCACAGCTGCAGCGGTCGGCACCGGCGGAACACTGAACTTTACGGTCTGGTCGGCCGAAGGTCGCCGAAAACTGCTGTCGACGCCAGTGACGATTCCGGCTGAAGATGCCGGGAAGTCATTTCGGCACGACATTTCCTGGTCCAGCGACGGCAGTGAACTGGTCAGCATCGTGGATGGCGTGATCACCGTCTATGATGCCGCAGAGCTGCGGGTCCGGCAGCGTTTTCTGCAGGACAACAGTGGCGTTCGGTCTGTTCGCGGCGCTCTGGCGCCGTCTTCAGAATCGCATCTGCCGCAGATTGCGACTTTCGACGGACGATTTACGCATCTCTGGGATCTTTCCAGTGGCGCTCATCTGGCAGAATTTCGGTCACATGCCCCGTACAGTCTTTCCGCCGGCTTTTCCGCCGATGGTCGGCTTGTCGCCACAGGCAGCGATACCGTGCGCGTATTTGACGCCGATGAATCCAGTGCTGAACACGGACGCACACTCTTCCGTCTGCCGATCGGCCTGCAGCACCACAGTCCCGTAGCGTCCGTGGCGTTTTCGCCCGCCGAAGGCGACAACCGACTGGCCAGCATTGACCTGCACGGGGGGCTGACTCTCTGGCGCTGGGTTCCTTCCAAAGCCCTGCCGCTGAATCCTCTGTTTTCTGAGCCATCGGATGCTGCACCGAAGTCGGACCGGGCCAGTGATTCTGGCAGCGCAAATCGCGTCGCCTGGAATGCAGATGGTCACTGGCTGGGGGTGATCCGGCAGGGAAAACTGCGTCTGTTGAACATGCAGGCGGAAATGCCGCAGGCCGTAACGCTGCCACTGCCGGAAGGAATCGAGTGTCAGTTCAATGATCTCGGATTTTCCACAAGTGGTGGCCTGCTTGCTGCGGGGGGCGTGGCACTTGCGCTGGACACAAATGAACTCACCAGTTACGCGGTCGTGTGGAGAATTGTCGACGGCGGGGGCGTGCTGCTGGTCGGCACCATTCAGGCTGCCGGCAATCATTCCGTCGATGTCGCCTCTGCCAGTGGCAGTCGGGGCATCACGGCCATCGCGGTTGACGAGTCGACAAGCGAAGTTCTCACCGGCGGCGCTGACGGCCGACTGTTGCGGTGGCAGTTGCCGGCGGATGACACGGCGAGCGGTCCCACCCAGCTGGAATTCATCGCCGACAGGCAGCTCCGCAATGATGTCAGACCTCACGACGACCCCCTGAGCTGCATCGACGTCGCCAGCGACGGACGAATCGTGACGTCTGACGAGGGCGGCTGGTTTGTGATCTGGCCTTCAGCCGGCCGATGAACGGGGGGGGCGTTCTGACGAGCGATTGTTTACGCAGATTCGGTTCGGAAGTTCAGCTCTGCCGATGGAAAAAGCTGCTTGAGACGTCACCCCAAACGTCCCGCAGGGTTGCTTCGAGAGCGGCCGATCTGCGGCGTCATCGCTCCTCGACGACATGTGTCGCCTCGTCACTCTTCCTGGCATCTCGACCACTCGCGAAGCACCGCGGCCACGGAGGTTTTGTCAGGGGTTCCTGGAGGCTCTCACAAAACGGGGACTGGCTCCCGCCGTACTGCGAAAATCCTGCGAAACATGACTGCCAAAGGGTGCCTGTCCCGGTTTTGTGAGAGCCTTTTAATCTCTGGCCGGTCCCGGGCGACGTTTCGTGCCTCGGAATGCGTCGTGGCGGCGGCGCGTTCTGGATCTGTTTTCTTCGCCGGTCCCGACACAGACAACCTCGTACAGGATTGCTCTGGTATCTCCCGTACGCCGCAGAATTCGGCCAAGCCGCTGTCGCGCCTGCCGTGAGGACGCCATGCCGCCGATCACAATCGCCAGTTTCGCGGCCGGAACGTCCACGCCTTCATCCAGTACCTGATTGGCCACGATGGCGGGGTAGACACCCTGTTCAAAACCCTCCAGGACATCCAGTCGCTCCTTTCTGCCGCAGTGATTCAGCAGGCAGGGAATCAGAAATCGCACGGAGACGTCACGGGCCATGGCGTTCGAGCCGGTGAAGACAATGCATCGCTCCCCGGCGTGCAGTCGAAACAGATCTTCCAGCACTCGCAGCTTCTCTTCAGCACGATCTTCAATCGCACGTCGGGCGTGGTACGCTTTGAGTGCACGTCGGGAGTCGGCGGAAACCGCGCTTTCGGCGCACAGATCTTCCCACCGGAACGTGGCATTCTGCGATCGCTGCAGATGCATCCAGGACCGGACATCCTCGGACAGCCGGCTGTAGCGCTGCTGTTCGCGGTCGGTCAGATGCACCGGAATCCGGACGACGTCGTAGTCCGCAAGTGTCCGACCGCGAATGTCGTTCAACTGCAGCTCATAGACCTTCGGTCCAATCAGATCACTGAGATCAGAATCTCGTCCATCGGACCGCTCCGGAGTCGCGGTCAGCCCCAGCCGAGCCGGAGACACGGACATGCGGGCGGCGTCGCGGCGAATCGGTCCGGGCAGATGATGGCACTCGTCGAAGATGATCAGCCCGAAGCGGTTGCCCAGAACCGGCATCTGAATACAGGCACTGTCGTAGGTTGTGACCGAGACCGGATGAACGCGGCAGATGTTGTCACCGATGATTCCCGCCTCATAGCCGAGGCTGCGCAGAATCCGGCGGTGCCACTGATACATCAGGTCCCGCACCGGGGCGACGACCAGCGTCGCTGTCCGGGTCTGCTGCATGATGGACAGGGCGACTTCCGTCTTGCCGCTTCCCGTGGGCATGATGACGCAGCCTCGCCTGCCGGCCGCGAGCCACGCTGCCACAGCGGCCTGTTGCTCCGGACGCAGCTCGTGAACGGCTGTGTCGCGCCAGCCGACCGGAGCCCAGTCGCACACAGCATCCTCGAACTGAATCCGGCGACGTCGCAGTTCAGCCACAACGGCAGCGTAGTGCAGAGCGTCACACCGGGCTGCCTGCAGGCGGCCATCGTGCACCCAGACCCGATTCCCGAACCAGCGCGACAGCGCTTCCGCGGGAATCCCGGTCAACAGAAGTGTACCGGAGGCGAATTCCAGCCGAGCCGTCCGGATGCCGTGCTGATCAGGGAGACTTGTCATTGCCTTGCGCTGCCAACCGGGAATGCACTGCCGCCATTGAACGCAGTATGACGTCCCCGCGGCGAGCGTGTAACAGAAATCCAGGATTCCGACGCCATTCCGGCAGTATCTCGACGCCGTTCCGGCAGCATTCCGACGGCATTTCCGGAACAGACCTTCTGTCCGGTGGCAGACTCCGAGGGCGAACCGTCCCCGCGGGTTCCGTCAGATCATCCGGTTCCGCTGGCTCCCAGTGTTCCCGCAGCCCGGGCACGCCGACCATACACCAGTTCGAACAGCGGCGAGGCCATCAAAGTTGTGACAATGGCCATGACCACCATGATCGAGAACAGCTCCGGAGTGATCAGCCCCCTCTGAAGTCCGATGTTCAGAATAATCAGTTCCATCAGGCCTCGCGCATTCATCAGTGTCCCGAGGGCCAGTGCCGTTGGCTGGTCCGTCCCGGTCAGTCGGGCAGCCGCCCAGCAGGCTCCCCCTTTCCCCAGACACGCAGCCAGCAGGACAACGCCGCACACCATCCACTGGTCAGACGTTGTAATCAGGTCCAGTCGGGTGTTCAGTCCGGAGTAGGCGAAAAACAGCGGCAGCAGCAGAGCCGTGGTGAGCGGTTCCATCTGACGGGTGATCTCGGCAGTGGCCAGACCTCGCGGCATCGCGCATCCCAGCATGAACGCTCCGAAAACCGAGTGAATTCCGATGACGTCGGTCAGCCAGGCCGCCAGCATGAACACGGTCAGAACGACCGAGAACTGTTACGGGGAAACACTCCCGGCGCGGCTGACACGCTGCCCCAGCGGGCGCAGCAACCAGCGGACCACAGTCAGGACGACCAGTCCATATGATACGCCGCCACCAATGGCCCAGACCGCAATCGAAGCATCGGCATCGAAGCTGGCCAGAACAATCGCCAGCAGACACCATGCGGCAGCGTCGTCAATCGCTCCTGCGGCCAGTGCCAGCGTCCCCAGTGTCGTGCCTGACAGACCACGTTCGACGATGATCCTGGCCAGCATCGGAAACGCCGTGATGCACATCGACGCCCCCAGATACAGCATGGCCTCCATTCGGCCCACCTGGACGCCAAAGAAACCC
>SXGS01145377.1_pt1 | contig 10572 bp, 11 predicted proteins | sample 3174681 | NCBI WGS metagenome assembly SXGS01 (sample SAMN11356861, study PRJNA531348) | freshwater metagenome | isolation source: freshwater sample F1-80 | place: China: Fuxian Lake, Yuxi | collected 2017-12-25
CAACCGCTGGAAGACCATGGCCGAAGGCAAGTTCGAGTTCGGCTTTGCCGTCGACTAGATGCGCAAGGATCTCGGGATCTGCATCGCCGAGAGCAAGAACAACAAGGCGCGGCTGCCGGTCACGGCGCTGATCGACCAGTTCTATGCCCAGGTCCAGGCGCGCGGCGGCAATCGCTGGGATACCTCGAGCCTGGCCAATCTGCTGATGAAGGACTGAAGTCTCGGGCGGCGACGCTAGACCACCTCCACCGTGGCGTCGCCGTCGACCAGCTTGGTGCCGTGCTGGTCCTCGCACCAGACATCAAGCGCATAGAGCGTGCCGCCTTTCGGGCCTTTCGTGGCCTCCTTGACGCGGCCGCGCACATGCAGCTCGATGCCGAGATTGGTCGGCTTGATGTATTTGTTCCGCAGGCTCCCGCGCTCCAGGTAGTGGATGCCGAAAGCCTTGACCAGCATCTCCGAGCACCAGTTGGTCATGATCATGCCGTCGGCGTTGACGCCGCTGAAGCCTTCGCTTTTGGCAAATGCCTCGTCGGTATGGATATTGGAGCCGACCTGGCGTAGCTCGTTGGTGGCCGCGGAGAGCATGGCGCTGTCGTACCACTCGATGCGCGGGGTGGTGATGCCGCGCACGGGACCACGGATCTCGTCGCCGACCTTGTAGCTGGGCTTTTTCACTTCACGCCCTCCTGCTTGTAACGCAGCACGGTGAGATCGTTGTAGGTGGTCACCAGCCGACCGTCCGCCGTCTTCACCTCGAGGTAGTAATGCAGGTAGGGGCGGCCGCGCTTCATGTACTTGTCGACGATGTGACCGCTGACCACGATCTTCTCCCCGACATAGGCCGGGCTGTGATGCTTGGCGTGATACTCGAAATGGATTCGCGCGTCCGGGCCCTTCATGCCGCTGACCCGCTGCTCCCGGGTGCAGTTCGCTTCCAGGATGCGCATCTTGTCGACATGGATCATGGTCGGCGGGCGGATCTGGCGGCCGGCCGGGTTATGGGCCGAGTGGAAGAACTCGCTCCGCTCCTCGCAGCCATGGGCGTATTCGCTGCACATGAAGGCCGTGATCACGTATTCGACCGGCCTGAACACGTCGCCCTTTTCGAGGTCGCTGATATAGCCGCCAAGCATCCGTTTTCCTCCGTAAAACCGACCGAAATGGCGTCCGGCCGGCCGATTTTCCCCTAAGGGATTGAATCGTTCCAAAATCTATATCAAGGTCGTGGCCCGGTGACGACGAAATAATTGGCCTGGGGAATCGGCAGTCGTGAGACGGATCTATCAAGGCTCGGCCCTGGCGGGGACAGCGATCGGCCTGTTCGTCGCCTGGCACGGCTACCGGCTGAAGATCGAAGGCCTCTATGGCCCGGGCCCGGGCTTCTTCCCGTTCTGGATCGGGCTGGGGATCACGCTGCTCGGCCTGGTCTGGCTGGCGCAGGCCAGCTGGCGGCCGGTGCCGCCGATGCCAGCCGACTTTCTGCCGGCCCGCCCGCAGCTCCTCGGCCTCGGGGCGATCATCGGGGCGATGGCTGCCTTTGCGGCGCTGCTTCGCCCGCTGGGGTTCAACCTCGCCATGCTCGGGTTGCTGCTCTTCCTGTTCTTTGTCATCGATCGCAAGCATGCGGCGGCCAAGCTGATCATCGCGCTCCTCGGCAGTTTCGGCGTGCACCACGTGTTCGAAGAGACCCTGCGCGTGCCGCTGCCCTATGCGGCACTGCCTTTGTTTCAGCAGCTCGGGTTCTGAACGTCATGGCCGCGCAGTTTGCCGACCTCTCGACTCTTCTTGCGCCCAGATCCGTGGCCGTCGTGGGGGCCTCCGACCGTCCAGGCAATTTCGGCGGCGACACGGTGCGCCGGCTGCTGAAATTCGGCTTCACCGGGCCGATCTACCCGATCAACCGCAGCCTCGAGCCTGTTGCCGGGCTGAAGAGCTACGCCCATGCACGCGACCTGCCGGCCGTGCCGGAGGCGGCGATCTTCGCCATTCCCGCCGAGGGACTCTACGATGCCATCAAGGACTGTATCGAGGCTGGTGTCCGCGCCGGCGTAGCCTACACCGGTGGATTGGGCGAGGCGGGCGGGGAGGGCGCCGTCCTTCAGGCCCGGATCGTCGAGCTGTGCCGCAGCGCCGGCTTCCAGCTTTGCGGCCCGAACTGTGCCGGCATCATCAATTGCGCGGCGCCCGCGACGCTGACCTTTGCCACGGCGCTCAGCGAGTTCGAGACGCTGAAGCCTGGCATGGTTTCCATGGTCAGCCAGAGCGGCGGGCTCGGCACCTCGCTTTTCGCCATGGTCAATCGCGCGGGCTTTGGCTTCAGTCATCTGATCAGCAGCGGCAACGAGGCGGTGGTCAGCTTCGCCGACTATCTCTACGCCCTGGCGCGCGATCCGGGCACGGGCGTGATCGCCGCCTATCTCGAGGGCGTCACCGACGGGCCCAAGCTGGTGCGCGCCCTGGCCGAGGCGCGGCGCCAGCGCAAACCGGTGGTCATCGTCAAATCGGGCGCAGGCAAGGCGAGCGCCCGCGCCGCCCAGGCGCATACCGGGGCGCTCACCGGCGAAGACCGGGTGTTCGACGCCATCCTGCAGGAGATGGGCGCCATCCGCGTCTACTCGATCGAGGAGCTGGCCGACGTCTGCCTGATGCTCGCCGGTATGGGCAGGGGGCGCCTGCCGGCGGGGCCGGGCACCGGCATCGTCACCTTCGGTGGCGGCAATGGTGTCCTGGGCGTCGACCAGTGCGAGCAGGCCGGACTCACAGTGCCGCCGCTGCGGCCGGAAGGCGTTGCCAGGCTCAAGATCCTTTTGGTGTCGACGGCGACGGCCTCAAACCCTGTCGACCTGACGCCGACCACGGCCTTCCGCACCGAATCCCTGGCACGGCTCCCCGCAGCACTCGACGCCTTCCTGGAGGAGCCGCAGATCGACTCTCTGCTGATGATCTGCAGCTCGCTTGCTGCCAAGGCGCCGGAGATCGCCCAGATCGTCGGCGATGTCTGGGACCGTTCGACGAAGCCGGTGATCATGTCCTGGCCCGACACGCCGCCCGGCACCGCCGAGCGTCTGGCGGCGCGCGGTGTGCCGGTGTTCAGCGAGCCGGCGCGCGCGGCGCGGGCGCTGAGTCGCCTGGTGACGCACCAGGCCGCCCTCGCGCGCCCGGCGCGTCCCGAGATGGCCGCGCCGCGTGCCTTCGACTGGGCGGCACATGTGCCTGATGGTGCTACGGTGATTCCCGAGAACCAGTGCCACGCGTTGATGAAAGCCGCCGACCTGCCGGTCGCGGCGGGTGTGCTGGTCAACGACGAGGCCGCTGCGGTGCATGCCGGCGAGGCGCTTGGTCTGCCGGTGGCGCTCAAGGGCATCAGCCCGAAGGTCACGCACCGCGCTGCAGCAGGCCTGCTGGCCATCGATCTGCGGTCGAGCGACGACGTGGCCGCCGCCTATCGCCGTCTGAGCAAACGTGCCGCCGAGATCGGTGTGGCCCTCGACGGCGTCTATGTGCAGAAGATGCACAAGGGCGGCGCCGAGCTTCTGGTCTCGGCCTTCCGCGATCCGATTTTCGGCCCGGTCGTCTCGGTGGGCAGCGGCGGCGGCCTGACCGAGCTGCTCGACGACGTGGTGATCGAACGGGCCCCGGTCACCGCGGAGATCGCCGCCGGCATGATCGAACGTCTGCGGCTGCGTCGTCACGCCAGGGACGAGCAGGGAATGCTGCCCACCACACCGGCCGCGGATTTCACCGCGCGACTGTCGGAGTTAGCGGCAACGGCGCCCTGGAAACGCTTCATTTTCGAAGTCAACCCGATCAAGTGGACGCGCGACAGCGTGGTCGCGGTCGATGGGCTCCTGATCATCGAAGAACCGTAACCGAATCGGGATACACGGGGCGCGATGAGCGCCTGGATCATACTCGCCTGCTGCATCGTCGCCGAGGTGACGGCGACATTGTTGCTGGCGAAGTCGCAGGGGTTCAGCCGTCCCTTGTACGGCGTGCTGTCGCTGCTCATCTTTGCTGGCTGCTTCTGGGCCATGGCCGGGGTCATCACGCGCATCCCGTTGGGCGTGGTCTATGCCGTGTGGTCAGGGGCCGGCATTGTCCTCATCACGGCCGTCGGCTGGCTCTTCCTGCAGCAGTCGCTTTCAAGCGCCCAGCTCCTCTGCATTGCGCTCATCGTGGCCGGCGCGGTTGGCCTGAAGCTCTCAACCGTGGCCGCCGAGACTCACCGGTACCCCGTCGTGTCCGGCGGCTTGCCGGCATCGACGACTTCCTTCATGTAGCGCCAGCAATCCGGCCGCGAGCCGTCGAGATCGCTGAAGCCGTAGACCTGGGCGAGGCCGCCGCTCGACAGCGACTGACTGTTCCAGCGGGTGCGCGCCGAACTCTCGCCAGGGTGATGGCAGGTTATTTGACGGCGCCCAGGGTGAGACCGCGGACCACGAAGCGCTGACCGAGGAGCATCAGGATGATCGCAGGAACCGTGGCGATCATCGCGGCTGCCGCCATCTGCGCGTGCTGGACCTCGTATTGCTGGGCGAAACGGGCGATGGCCACCGGCACGGTGGCCGTGGCCCGCGAGGTCAGGTTGAGGGCGATCGAGAATTCCTTCCAGCTGAAGATGAAGGCGAGGATGCCGGCAGCGATCAGCCCCGGTACTGCCAGCCGCAGCGTGATCCACCAGAAGGCGGTGAGTGGCCGGCAACCGTCGACGAAGGCGGCTTCCTCGAGCTCCAGCGGGATGTCCTTGAAGAACGACATCATCAGCCAGATGGTCATCGGCAGGTTCATCGTCACATGGGTGATGATGAGCGCCGTCAGCGTGTCGTAGAGGCCGAGCTGGCGGAAGATCACGTACCACGGCCCGACCAGGGTGAGGACGGGGATGGTGTGGAAGATCAGCGTCCAGCCGAGAAAGCCGGTGGCGATCCATTGCGACCAGCGGAAGCGGTGCAGCGAGTAGGCGGCCAGCGTGCCGACCACGAGGACGAGGGTGGTGCTGGCGCCGGCCACGATCAGGCTGTTGCGTACGTTGTGGGCGAAGTCGGACCGTCGGCTGAACAGCACGTCCATGTAGTTCGACCAGGTGGGCGTGAACACCCAGGCGCCAGTGTAGATGGCGACCTGGTATTTCAGCGAGTTCATGAAGATCCAGGCGAAAGGCCCGACGATGACCAGCACGGCCAGCGCCATCAGCGCATAGCCGGCCAGGCGCTCACGGCCGTAGAGCGGGTTCATCGGGCCGTGTCCCGGGTGACGCGCCGGCTGACCAGCAGGAAGGCAAGGATCGCGGCGATGAAGGCGACCGAGAGCAGGGCGCCGTAGCCGAGCTGGTTCTGCTCGAAGAACACCTTGTAGAGATGCAGGTTCACCACCTCCGTCGCGGTACCGGGGCCGCCTGAGGTGAGCAGGTAGATCTCATCGAAGACCTTGAAGGCGAAGATGGCGCGGAAGACGAAGGCCACGGCCAGCGCGTCGCGCAGCATGGGAATGACGATGCGCCAGGTGATCTGCCAGCTGGTGGCGCCGTCGACCTCGGCCGCCTCGACGACGTCCCGGGGCAGGCCTTCGACGGCGGCGAAGAGGATCAGAAAGACAAACGGCGTCCAGTGCCAGATATCGACGATGATGACCGACATCAGCGCAAGGTTGGTCGAGCCCAGCCAGTTCACTGGCGGCAGCCCAAGCCCATCGAGCGCCTGGTTGAACAGCCCGAAATCGAAATTGTACATGAGCTTCCACATGCTGCCGATGGCCACCGCCGGCACGAGGATAGGCAGGATCATGGCAGTGCGGGCCGCCTTACGGCCATGCGGCAGCCGGGCGATGAGGATGGCCAGCGCCAGGCCGAGCGTCAGCTCTACGGCGACCGTGACGATGACGAAGACGATGGTGTTGACGATGGCCGGCGGCAGGACCGGATCGCTCAGCAGCAGATCGAGATTGCGGCCCGGCGTGAAGGTCCAGACGTCGCGGCCGCCGACGAATTCCACCGTCGATACGCTCATCTGCAGCAGATGGAGCGCCGGGTAGACAGTAATGACCAGCAGCAGGGCGACCGCCGGCAGCAAGCTCCAGTAGCGGAAGGTGCTGTGGATCAGATCGAGCAGACGCTGCGGCATTAGTTCCAGCCTAACACCGCAGCGCGCGGGTTACTCCGGCAGGGCTGACAGCGCGCCGGTCTGGCGTCCGCTGCGGCGGAAGACCTCCTCGATCTCCTTGGCTGCCGTGTTGAGCGCCCGGCCCGACGACATCTCGCCGATCAGCGCCTGGTTGAGGCGCAGGCCGAGGATCTGCTCGACCTGCGGGCCCTCGGCGTAGCCGAGCTCCTGCTTGGCGTAAGGCTGGCTGTCGACATAGGCCTTGACCCAGCGGTACTTGGGATTGGTGGCCAGCTCCGGCGGCAGAGCGTCGCGCCGCACGGGGATGCTGCCGCCATCGAGATAGGCACGCTGCGCACCGGCAGTCAGGAACCACTTGGAGAAGGCGATGGCTGCCTTCTTGCGCTCGTCCGGCAGGTTCTTCGGAACGCCGAAATGCCAGTTGCCGATGACCACCCCATGCGTGCCGTCGGCGGGCTTGGGCACGACCACGGCGTTGATCTTGCCGGCGACAGTCGATTTGGTGGGATCGTCGAAGTTCGACCAGGCGGCGACCACGACCATGCCCTGCGCGGCGCGGCCGGTGGCCAGGAGCTGGATGACGTCGCTCTGGCCGAGCGCGCCATGGTTGGGCGGGCCGCAGCGCTTTATCAGGTCGATATAGGTGTCGAGCGCCTGCCTGGCCTGCGGGCTATTGATCACCACGGTGAAGTCGCCGTTCTGCGGATCCCTGGCCACGGTGGCGCCCTTGCCGAGCATGAAGGGCATCCAGTCGAAGCGGATGCCGTTGCCGCGCTCGCCGCGCGTGGCGAAGCCGTAGACCCGGCCCGGCTGCTGCAGCTTGGTGCAGGCGCCCATGACGTCGTCCCAGGTCTCCGGGGCTTTGAGGCCCGCACCCTGGTAGAGGTCGGCGCGGTACATGAACAGGTGCACGTTGCCATTCGGCGAGTAGGTCATCAGCTTGCCGCCGTCGCGCGTGCGCCACTTCTTGGCTTCGTTCCAGTAGCCGGAATCGTTGTAGGTCATCACCTCGGCCGGCAGGTCGAAGCCGGGATCGATATCCTTGAGCGGGGTGAGGAAGCCACCGGCGTAGAACTCGATCGTCCATTGCGTATCGAGGTTGACCAGGTCGTAGGGGCTGGTGCCGCTGCGCACGGCATTGCGCGCCTTCTCCAGCATGCCGCCGAAAGGTGTGACGTCGAGATTGATCTTGTTGCCGGTCTGCTTCTCGTAGAGCTGCACGACGCTCTCGAACCCGGCGTACCAGGGCGAGGAGTTGATCAGGATGGTGATGGGCGGCTGCCGTCCGACATCGGCAAAGGGCTGCTGCGCCATCGCCGGTCCACCGGCGATCAATCCAGCCGCCAGCGCAAGCGCCTGCATCCAGCCCTGACGCACCATGGCCTTCCTCCCCTTGTCGGTCGTTGCGCGGCCCCACGGACCGCCATTGCCCATAAGTGTGGCAACCGGCCGAAATCATGTAAAATTCTTATTCGGGCCCTATCGATAACCGAAGGTTATGACGATGATCCGCAATGCCGATCGGCTTCGCCATTTTCTGGCGGTGGCGCGCGAGGGCAACCTCAACGCCGCGGCCAGGCAGCTCGGTCTCAGCCAGCCGGCCCTGACCAAGCATATCCGCAAGCTGGAGGACGAGTTCGGTGTCGAGCTCTTCACCCGCCATCCACGCGGTATGACCCTGACGCAGTTCGGAGAGCGCCTGCTGCGGCACGCCAAGCTGGTGGAGGCCGAGCTGCGCTTCGCCGAGGCCGAGATCCGCTCGGTGCAAAGCGGCCATGCCGGGGTGTTGCGGGTCGGTGCGGGGCCGTTCTGGGGCGTGACCCTCGTGCCGCAGGCGCTGGCCCGCCTGCAGAGGGATTTTCCGGACCTGCGCATCGAGCTCGAGGTCGGCGTCAACACCATCACCCATCCCAAGCTGTTTCGTGGCGATCTCGATGTGGTGTTCAGTGCCGGCCCCGACGCCCAGGAGCTGCCGCCCTTCGTGGTGTTCCACGATCTGCTGCAGGTCTCCATGCGTATCTGCGCCGGTCGCCGGCATCCTCTGGCGCGGGCACGACGGGTCTCGGTGAAGGACCTGACGCGCTATCCCTGGGTCGAGTACCAGGATGATCCCGACACGAGCAGCCGGTTGAGCGCGCTGTTCCGGGCACAACGTTGCTCGGCGCCACGCTTTGCGGTGCGTGCCAGCTCGCTGCTGGCCGTGGTGCATCTGCTGAAGGCAGGGCCCTACCTTGCCTGTCTCGCGGGTCCGCTGCTCGCCTCGGCGTCGGAGCTCGGGCTGGCCGTGCTGCCGTTCCGCCGCGAGATCCGTTCGTTTGCCTCGGGTGCGCTCTGCCATCGCTCCCTGGCGGATATGGCGCCTGTGCGCAGCCTGATCGGGTATCTCGCGGCCGGCGCCGACCGGCTGAAGGCCAGCTAGCCCGTCACCAGCTCCTGGGAGTCGGCGAGGGCCGGGTCGATGCCGTAGCGGCCGTAGATCTCCGCCGGCGTGTCGTGGGCTCGCATGACTCGCGCCATGCCGGCGTGGAAGCGGCGCTCGATGGCGGCGTCGCGGAACGGCCTCTCCTGCTTGGGATCGGCCTGCAGGTCGAAGAGCGTCGTGCCGACGCCCGGCTCGAATTTCCTGTTGTCATGGATCGGGATGCGCCGCGCGTCCATCAGCGCGTCGATCTGCATGACCGGCATCTCCTTGGTGAAGTCGAAGGGCTGGCGCAGCTTCGCCGTCTTCATCTCCGCCGCGGTGAACAGCGTGTGCAGATGCATGGGCATCAGCGTGTATTCGTAAAGCCCCGGGGCGTAGAGATCCTTGGGATAGAGGTAGTAGGCGTAGCGCCCGTCGGTGGCGCCGATCGGCCCGCCGAACATGCCGAAGATGGCGATATCGCGCACCGGCTTGTTCTCGCGCAGCAAGGGCACGAGGGAGCGGCCCTGGACTTCCACGGGAACCGGCAGATCGAAGATGTCCAGCAAGGTGGGCATCAGGTCCATGGTCTGGGTCACCGCGCTCCGCCGCGCGCCGGCGTAGGCGCGGAATTTCGGGTGATGGACGATCAGCGGGATATGCGAGATCTCGGTGTAGTAGGGCTGCAGGTTCTTGCCCCACCAGTCGTGCTCGCCGAGCAGGAAGCCGTGATCGGTGGAGAGGATCAGCGCCGTGTCCTCCCAGAGATTGTTGCGGTCGAAATGGTCGAGCAGCTTGCCGAAATAATGGTCGCAGGCGCTGAGCAGGGCCGCGTAGTTGGCCCGGATCTCGGCGATCTCGGCCGAGCTGTCGTTGACCATCTCGTAGTACGGCCAGTCGAGGATGCCGCCGTTCCAGCCGGTCTGGTAGGGCTCCTTGAAACGGTGCGGCGCGTGGAACGGCTCGTGCGGGTCGAAGCATTCCAGCATCATGAACCAGTTGTCGGCACGGTCGTTGTACTTGAGGAACTCGAAGGCGCTGTCGAAGCAGCGGGTGAGCGGGAAATCCTTCTCCTCCGGCATGAACTCGCAATTGATGGCGTGCTGCATCTTCTTCCAGTTCCTGAACTCGCAGCCCTCCGACAGGTCGTAATGCTTGCTCGAGTATTTCTCGCGGAAGCGCTCGAGCGGTGGCTGCACCATGGCCTTCCAGGGGTCGTACTCCTGCCCGCGGATGAAGTCGTAGGTGCGGAAGCGCCCGTGATAGGTTGAGCCGCCATCCTCGAAATAATGCAGGTGATCGGTCACCAGATGGGTGTGGATCTTCCCCTCGCGCATGATCTCCGGGAAGGAATTGTCGAAGGGCTCGAGCGGGCCCCAGCTGCGGTGCAGGAAGTTGAGCCGGCCGCTGTGGATGTCGCGGCGTGCGGGCATGCAGGGCAGGCTGCCGACGAAATGCGTGTCGAAGGTCACGGCCCGCCGGGAGAAACGGTCGAAATTCGGCGTCTTCACATGATCGAAACCGTAGCAGCCCAGCGCCGGGCGCATTAGCGAATCAAACAGAACGAAGATGGCTTTCATGACGGTGGCGCGTCTCCTGTCCCAGGCGTTGGCGAAGTCTCGCCAAACCGGGCCATGAAGTAAAATTCTTGAATGTCAGGGAGCGATAAGAAAAAGGAATATTAGCCGGGCGGCCGTCTTGAGCGGAGTGCGGCGACCATCGGATAGAGCAGGGCGGCCGCGGCCAGGATGAGCAGCCCGGTCGAGATGGGGCCGCGCGTCAGGATCGAGAGCTCGCCGCCGGACATCGACAGGGCCTGGCGCAGCGAGTTCTCGGTCAGCGGCCCGAGGATCAGGGTGAAGGCCATGGGGGCGATCGGGATGTCGAGCTTCTTGAACACATAGCCGACGATGCCGAAGACGATCAGCACGCCGATATCGAACAGGCTGTTGCTGGTGACGAAGGCGCCGAGCAGGGTGAAGGCGAGGATCAGCGAGAACAGGATCGAATGCGGCACCTTGAGCAGCCGCACCCAGAGCCCGACCAGTG
>SXGS01463808.1_pt1 | contig 10572 bp, 6 predicted proteins | sample 3174681 | NCBI WGS metagenome assembly SXGS01 (sample SAMN11356861, study PRJNA531348) | freshwater metagenome | isolation source: freshwater sample F1-80 | place: China: Fuxian Lake, Yuxi | collected 2017-12-25
ATGCTCTTGCGGTCCTCGGCGGGTCGGCTGACAATGCTTCCCCAAGGAAGTGGTGACGTGATGGCGTGCCATGAGCTGCTCTTGTCAGCAGGGCTGCGATCCTCTCGGGCCACAGTTCCGGGGATGTTCTTGCCCCTTCCCATCGCCTCGGGTGCGGACAGCCGCAAATTGTTAAAGTTATCCCTGATCTGGAGATCGAATGAATAAATTCCTTGCATCGATAGCCCTGTCCATGTTCTGCACAGAAAATCAAGTTACTGAAGGCACCTGGGAAAAGCTTCCGCCGTTGCCAGACGGAAACGGTGGTTTTATTTGTGGCGCCGTTGACAACGATATTGTCGTCGCTGGCGGCACAAACTGGAAGGAGGACACCAAGCGCTGGCTCGACCGGATTTGGGTCTTTGAGCCAGACCGGAATGCCTGGCGCGACGCTGGCAAGCTTCCTGCGCCGGTTGCCTACGCCGTTTGTTCCCAGAGCAAGGAAGGGTTGTGGTTCGCGGGTGGCAGTAGCGGCACTCAAGCACATACGACGCTTTGGCTGCTGGATCGCAAGTTCTCCGTGACAACGGTGGCGACCCTTGAGCAGCGCTTCGTCTATGGAACTGGGGCGATTCTCGATGGCAAGCTCCACGTCATTGGCGGTGCCGAAGACGCGGCGAAGGCGGAGACCGCGACCAAGGCTTGTTATGCCATTGACCTCCTCACCGGCAAGGCAAAACACATCTCCAGTCTACCCGTCACCTCTTTCATCGGCGGAGCGACAGTGGCGTGCAAGGACCGTCTGTTTGTCTTTGGCGGGGCCGAATGGGACAGCGCGTCCAAGTCCGTCGCCAATGGCACTGCAACTTTTGCATACTCGGCAAGGAAAGACAGCTGGGAATCGATTGCCCCGTTTCCCTTCGCCACGCGTGGCGTGGCAGCCGTGGCGCTGGACTCGCGGCACATCCTCATCGCGGGGGGCTACAAGACCGGCGTGGATAAATTTACCGACGATGCCTTCATTTTTGACACAGAGGCTGGAAAGTATCAGAAGACAACGCCCTTGCCTTACCTTGCAATGGTGGGTCTGGTGCAGGCAGACGACTGGGTCTACGTACTTGGCGGTGAGGATCGAGGCAAGCATCGCACCGATGCGGTGTGGCGTGTTCGATCGAAGGATCTGTTGTCGGCAGCCCAACCGCTCTCGCACTGACTACCTTCCGTGGAAACCGTCGTTCTGTCAGCTGGCCGCAGTGGCGAAGCCGCGCGAGGCTCCTGTTGATGTTGATACTCGTCCCTGGCCGCGGTACCCTCCTTCGCTCAACACATGGCCTCGACTCATCCCCAACCTCCTCACACCAGCGTCAAGTCATTCAAGAAGGTCCTGGTTGCCAACCGCGGCGAGATCGCGATCCGGGTCTTCCGAGCCTGTAGTGAGCTTGGAATCTCGACTGTGGCGATCTATTCGGAGGAGGACAAGCTCTCGCTCCACCGCTACAAGGCTGACGAAGGCTACCAGGTCGGCAAGGGCAAGGGGCCCGTCGCAGCCTACCTTGCACAGGATGAGATCGTTGAGCTGGCGAAGTCGCTGGGTGTCGACGCCATCCATCCCGGTTACGGATTCCTTTCCGAACGTGCGGAGTTCGCAGAGGCGTGCGAGGCAGCGGGTATTGTCTTTATAGGGCCTCACCCCGAGTCCTTGCGACTCGCCGGAGACAAGGTCACCGCCCGCAATCTCGCCATGTCGCTCGGAGTCCCTGTGATTCCAGGCACCGAGGAGCCAGTGGAGGACCTGTCGGCAGCGCTCCGGCTGGCGAAGAAATTTGGCTATCCCGTCATGGTCAAGGCAGCGCACGGAGGCGGAGGGCGCGGAATCCGCGCTTGCAAAACGGCTGCTGAGCTCAAGGTGGCCTTTCCGCTTGCCAGGCGTGAGGCACTCCAGGCCTTTGGGAACGCTGCTGTCTTCCTCGAGAAGATGGTCGTGAATCCGCGCCATATCGAGGTGCAGATCCTCGGCGACCACAAGGGCAAACTCATTCACCTCTTCGAGCGTGACTGCTCGATCCAGCGGCGACACCAGAAAGTCATCGAGGTCGCGCCGTCCCTGAACCTCGACCGCTCCTTGCGCGAGCGGCTCTTCGAGATGTCCCTCGCCCTTGCGAGAAGAATGGGGTACCGAAACGCAGGCACTTTCGAGTTTCTCATCGACTCGAGCGGTGCCCCGTATTTCATCGAGGTGAATCCGCGAATCCAGGTCGAGCATACCGTCACCGAAGTCGTGACAGGTATCGACATCGTCCAGTCGCAGATACGCATCGCCGAAGGGCACGCCCTCGACGACCCCGTCCTCAACCTCGACGACCAGAGCAAAGTCACGATTCGCGGTTGCGCCATTCAGTGTCGCATCACCACGGAGGACCCAACACAGAACTTTACACCGCAGTACGGGAAGATCGCGGCTTATCGTTCTGCCGTTGGCTTTGGCATTCGCCTTGATGCCGGAAGTGCGTTCAGTGGTGCGGTCGTGACCCCGTACTATGATTCCCTCCTCGTGAAGGTGACTTCCTGGGGCCAGACGATCCCCGCAGCAGCCCGAAGAATGCTGCGCACGCTCGCAGAATTTCGCGTGCGAGGGCTCGCCACCAACATTCCGTTCCTTGCGAATGTTGTCGGCCACGCTGATTTTCAGGCCGGTCTCTGCACGACGGGATTTATCGATTCGCACCCGGAGATCTTTCGGTTTACTGAGCGGCGCGATCGAGCCACGAAGTTGACACGCATTCTGGGCGACATCATCGTGCACGGAAACTCACTGATCGGCGCGAACTTGAAGATGCCGGCGAACGTGCACCCCGTCGTGCCCACGATCGTGCCATCGCACCCTGTCTCCCGAGGCACAAAGCAGATTCTCGAGGAGCATGGGGTCCCGGGCCTCATCCAGTGGATGCTCAAGCAGGAGCGGCTGCTGATCACCGACACCACCTTCCGCGATGCCCAGCAATCGCTCCTCGCCACCCGTATGCGGACACGCGACCTTGCCGCGGTCGCAAGCGCTTACTCGCACCGGCTGCCGGAGCTTTTCAGCATGGAGGTCTGGGGGGGGGCGACCTTCGATACCTCGATGCGGTTTCTTCGCGAGGATCCCTGGGAGCGCCTTGCGATCCTCAGGGAGGCGATTCCCAACATTCTCCTCCAGATGCTCATTCGTGGAGCCAACGTCGTCGGCTATACCAACTACCCCGCCAATGTCGTACGGTCGTTTGTGAAGGAAGCAGCCTCCACGGGGATCGATATTTTCCGCATTTTCGACTCCTTGAACTACGTGCCGGGCATGACTGCAGCGATTGAGGCCGTGCGCAACACGGGTGGGGTGGCGGAGGCTGCGATTTGTTACACGGGAGACATCCTGGATTCAAAGCGACAACGCTACAATTTGAAGTACTACGTTGAGCTCGCCAGGGATCTCGAGAAGCGGGGTGCTCACATCCTCGGCATAAAGGACATGGCGGGGCTATGTAAACCGTATGCGACGCAGCTCCTCGTGAAGAAGCTGAAGGACGAGATTGGCATTCCAGTCCACTTCCACACCCACGACACGAGCGGGATCCAGGCGGCTTCAATTTTGAAGGCCTGCGAAGCTGGAGTCGATGCTCTCGACTTGGCGATCTCATCCATGAGCGGCTGCACCTCCCAGGTGAACTTGAACTCGATGGTTGCGGTGCTTGGGGGCCAGAGACGAGATCCGGGTCTTGACATCCAGGCCCTGAACGAGATCTCCGACTACTTCGAGGAGGTTCGCAAGTGGTACTACCCATTTGAAAGCGAGTTGCGGGCAGGAACCGCTGAAGTGTACGAGCACGAGATGCCCGGTGGACAGTACTCGAACTTGAAGCAGCAGGCCGCCTCGCTGGGGCTCGCGAGCCGGTGGACAGATGTGAAGCGGGCCTATACGGAGGCAAACCTGCTCCTGGGCGACATCGTCAAGGTGACACCGTCTTCCAAGATCGTCGGCGACTTCGCCCTTTTCATGGTCTCGAACAATCTGACCCCCGAGGCCATCCTGCAGAGTGGCTCTGGTAGATCCTTCCCCGAGTCCGTGGCTGGCTTCTTCGAGGGCAAGATTGGCCGTCCGCCCTTTGGCTTTCCCAGAAAGCTGCAGGAAATCGTCCTCCAGGGCCGCAAGACGGGGAAAGCCGCGGCGAAGAAGCCGATCAAGCTCGAACAGGTGGCGAGGGAGTTGGCGCACAAGATTTCGCGCGAGCCCACCCACCGGGAGCTTCTCTCCTACCTCATGTATCCACAGGTCTTCCTCGAGTTTGACAAGGAAAAGAGGGCGCATGGCGACGTGCAGTCGATCCCGACGAAGAACTTCTTCTTCGGCATGGAGATTGGCGAAGAGATTGCGGTCGAGATCGAGAAAGGAAAAACGATCATCCTCCGCCTCCTGAGCGTGGGCCTGCCAGGCCCCGATGGCGTTCGCAAGTTGGTCTTCGAGGTAAACGGTGTCGCCCGCGAGGTGGAGATCGAGGACCGCAATTTCACGAAGAAGGTGGTCTCGCGCAAGAAGGCTGATCCAGCCGATCTACACCAGCTTGCCGCTGCCATGCAGGGCGCGGTCGCCGAGATTCGAGTGAAGGCTGGTCAGGCAGTTGAGCAGGGCGAGGTGCTGCTTGTCCTCGAGGCCATGAAGATGCAGGTGAACGTTACCGCGCCGCTCACGCGCCGCATCAAGGAGCTGTTCGTCGAAAAAGGTGGCAAGGTTGAAGCCGGCGACCTCCTGCTGACCTTCGAGTAGTGGTGTTATACCGCACGCGGGCAGTGATGAGACCTTTTGCAGCCTGCGAAAGGTTGCGGCTGCTCGCGCCAGAGGCGCCCGGCGCCCATCAGGCGCCGAGGAGGGGCCGCGTGTCGTTGTTGCCGCCACCCTCGCTCCACCCTCGCTCCGCTCGGAGGCGAGACGTCGTGGGGGAGGGTCCGCCTCCGCCACCAGCAGAAACGAGCAGCAGACTTGAGATGGTCCTCCTCTGCCCATTCGGAATGTCTCACGTGTGGGCGCGCGAGGTATATACTCCGCGTGGCCAGGCTGGGGACCTCCTGGCCAACGCTTCCTCACCATCGGCGCCGGAGGCGCCCGGCGCTTATCGAGCGCCGATGAGGGGGAGGGCGCCGCCAGGTGGCCAGTGCGGGGCAGGTCTTCCTCCCCCTCGAGGACTATAGCAGCTCACTGAAACTGCCCGCCCCGGCACGGGTCTTGCTCCTTTTTTGTCGTGGCTAAGGGCCGAAAATCTGCCCGGGGACGTAAGTGTTTGGGAGAAAAGGTTTGAGGCCGGGCGGAGCGACCTCTCGGGGCCATGAGTCGACGGTCGCCAAATTACCCGATCGGCAATTTTTCTATGGTGCCTCATGAGAAAGCCTTCGATCCAATCTCAGTTCCAGCGAGGTTTCAGCTTGCTCGAACTGATGATCACCGTGGCGATCCTGACGTCCGTGACGCTTGCCGCAGCGCTGGTGGTGGTGCCCGTGGCGCGTGAGTCGCGGTTTCGTCGTCAGGTCGAAGCCGCGAACACGGCAGCACTGCGAGTGCTCGAAAAGATCCAGACTACATCATTCGGTAACCTTGTCGGGACCTATCCACAGGGTCACGTCGAGACGATTCCCGGGCTGAACTCGGGCAGCCTCACGATCCAGTACGTGGACCCGGCGGCCGACCCGCTGGAGATCCAGCTCGATGTGTCCTGGAACAGCCCCGAGGCAGGTACGATCGCTCGCACTTTTCACACGATGAGGACGGAGTAGAGCCATGCGTCACATTTCTCTGACAAGCACCGAAGGATTCACGCTCGTCGAGGCAGCCATTTCGATCGGAATTCTCGTGACTCTGATGGCCTCCGCCTTCTCGCTGGTCTTCGACATGTCGAGCTTCCTGAGGGATTACGACGACGATGTGACCGTACAGACGGAGGGTCAACGAGCCGCGTCGAGATTTCTGGAGGTTCTGAGGGAGTCGGGCCGTGTAACGATTGGCGGCGTCACCTATCCCAGGGTCGTGTCAGGGGGGGCAGAGCTGCAGTTTCGCGTGCTCCAGGATCTCGATGGAAACGGATACGCTTTCGACGCCGCCACCGGAGCGCTCGAGTGGTCGCCGAAGGTTTTCACGATCAAGACCGACGGCTCCGGCAGCCTTGGAGTTTACGATGGCGCGACGCCTGTCCATGCGCTGGGCCGCCACGTGACAGGGCTTGAGTTCTCCACGATCCAGGAGAACGCAGCGCTCCACCTGCGGGAGGTCCGCATGCAGTTCGAGGCGCGAAAACCGACAGGGAAAGGCCATGATGCCGTTTACGGGGTTGACACCAGTGTGCACCTCAGAAATTGATGCCGAAGTCGAGGCGTGGGTAGCGGCGTGAGGAGATTGAAGCCATGAAACACCACAGCGGTGAGATTCCATGCGTGCCGAACCAGCGAGGGTTAGAGGAGCGAGGCTCGGCCCTCTTCTTCGGGATTATCGTTGCCATGCTGCTCCTCCTGGCAACGGCGGGAGCGGTGAGTACGGCTCTCACGCTTGGCAAGGAGGCCAAGTACGAGCTCGACCAAACGCGGTCTCTCGCTCTTGCTGAGGGGGTCACGGAGAACGCGCAGCGTCTCATGCTCGAGAAGGTCTCCAACTTTGAGGTTCCCGCGACCTCGGGGACGGTCAGCATCGGCGCTCAGGGGTACCCGTACACGGTGCAGCCGATCGGATCCTCATTTGCCCAGCTGGACTCCGATGGTGTCACTCGCTCCGTGCAGCACTACAGCATTGTCTCGAGCGTGAGTGCGGGTGACGGCCTTGTAACCGTCGAGCGTATCGTTGACCTCACGATGACACCCCTTTTTCAGTACATGATCTTTTACCAGGACGATCTGGAAATCCTTCCTGGCCCCAGCATGACCCTGGGTGGACGCGTACACTCGAACGCAGACATCTACGTGGGTTGTGGCAACACGCTCACGGTCGACTCCGAGTACTTTCGGGCCAGTGGTCAGATTCTTCGTGAGCGAAAGAACGACGGCTCGACGTCGCCTGGCACGGTGAATATCAAGGTGAGCGGCAATACGTCTTACGTGGACATGGATGCGGGACATGATAGCCAGTACTCGGACTGGACCTCCTACGCGCTCTCCACCTGGAATGGCACCGTGCAGGACGGCTCCCACGGTGTCCGGGAGATCGGAGCGCCCGACATCAAAACGATCAAGGCCTTCCAGCCTGACGGGACAAAGGGCTTCTACCACGCCAGTGCGGGCCTCGTGATCCGGAACGGAACCGCCCTCGACTCGAGCGGAAATCCCGTCGCGCTTCCGGCGGGCGCGATCGCGGAGAAGACGATGTACGACGCTCGCGAGGGCAAGACGGTGACCGTCACCGAGGTCGATGTCAGCCTCCTGAACGCCTCGGGTCAACTGCCGGCAAACGGGCTCGTTTACGCTTATCGCACCGACACGAGCGCCTCGCAGCCGAACGGAATCCGGCTGACCAACGGTGCCGAGGTCCACAGAGCGTTGACGGTCGTGAGCGAAGATCCCGTCTACATTCACGGTGATTTTAATACGGTGGACAAGAAGGGCGTGGCCGTCATGGCAGATGCCGTCAATCTTCTCTCGAATGCCTGGAATGACTCGAAGGGATCGGGTGGGCCGCTGCCAGCGGCATCCGACACGACTTACAATCTGGCAATCGTGACGGGAAAGGTGCCGACCCCCGATGGTGGAGGCAGCTATTCCGGCGGTTTCGAGAACCTGCCTCGCTTTCATGAGAATTGGAGTGGCAAGACGGCCCGGATCCGCGGCTCCTTCATCAACATCTTCGACAGCGAGATTGCAAAGTCGCCGTGGCTTTACGGCGGCAACGTCTACACGGCCCCGAATCGGGACTGGCAGTACGACTCTGCGCTCATGGACCCGGCCAACCTGCCGCCGTTCACGCCGAGCGCGATTTATTTCCTTCGGGTCCTGTGGACCGACAGGGTGCCGCTGCCGTTTAGCCCTTGACTGCCTCTGGGGTCGGCTCCGCCCCGAGATTTCCGGGGTCGCCCTGCAGACCCACGTCGTCTCGATGGGGCTTGGTCTGAGTTTTTGAGGAATCCGGTTCACAATCGCAAGCCGGCCCTCCAGTGAAACGGACCAGAAGAAGTATCCCGGCCTCAGTCTTGTCCCAACCGCCTGTCCTGCGTGCCTTCGAGAGCACCGATTTGGAGCGGGGCGAGGCGCGAGTTTTTCCTTGCAGAGAACAGCAGCACTGGTTAGTTTCCCAACCGCCTTATCGGTACGCTGCGCCATCGGGAAGTTGCGAGGAACGAAGAGGCTGTTGGCTCACGGTGCAAAAAGCTGGGTTGAATAAGGGAACGAGGTAATGTCGTTTACTTGTGTTCTGATAGGAGAAGGGACTCTCCCGCTGCAATGCGCGCAGAGCCTTCTGCTGGAGGGCCACCGAGTCCACGGCATTGTGTCATCCGATGCATCTTTCCTGCGCTGGGCACAAGGGAAGGGAATACCCCATGCAGAGCCAACGCAAGACCTGGCCGGATTTTTGAGCCGGCAGCCCTTCGACTATCTTTTCAGCATCGTCAACGAGCACATCCTATCCCATGATGTTCTGCGGATACCTGGCACCTGCTCGATCTACTACCACGATAGCCCACTGCCAAGGTACGCAGGTACCCATGCCACCTCCTGGGCGCTCATGAATCGAGAAAAATGCCATGGGGTCACATGGCATGTGATCAGCGACAGAGTCGACGCGGGCGACATTCTGAAGCAGCGTCTCGTCGAGGTTGAAGATAATGAAACAGCCTTCACCCTGAACGGAAAGTGCTATGAAGCCGCCATTAGCTCATTTGCCGAGCTTGTCGAAGAGTTGTCGTGCGGCCGGGCAGTGGCCAAGAAGCAAGATCTGACTGAACGGACCTTCCATGCACGATACCGTCGACCTCCCGCAGGGTGCATATTTTCGTGGAGCCGTGACGCTCTCGATATCAGTGCCTGTGTGCGGGCACTGGATTTTGGGCCGTATCAAATTCGCTAGGGATTGCCAAATTCCCCTTTGGCCGAGATCTTGTCGCAGTCCGGGAAATCGAAGTGCGGGAAGATTTCTCGCGCATGCCTGCGGGAACCATTACGAAAATCGAGCCAGGCGGCATCACTGTTGCCACGGGCAGCCACGACATTGTCCTGCGCAAGCTGCGGGCGATCTCTGGCAAAGATCTCGCTATCCTCGACGCCGTCGGAAAGTTCGGCCTGTTCGAAGGTCTTCAGCTCAAGGACCTCGATCCAACGACTACCGAGCGCATAACAGCCTTTAACGCGGCCGTTGCGAGGCATGAAGCGTTTTGGGTAGAGCGGTTAGAGACGTCAGCGCCTGTCACCCTCACCCACGCGGTTCGGAGTGTCTCGAGAGATTCCAACGTGACGCGATGCGCATCTCTTTCCATTCCTCTGCCTGTGGAGATCGTGAGCCTCCTCCACGAGCGCTCAAGAATGGAGAAGCCAGACGAGCTCCTGTTGACTGCTTTTGCAGCCTATCTTGCCCGCATTGGAGGGGTTGAGTGCTTTGACATCGGATTCAGCGAGCCAGCTCTGCGACGCGAAGTGGCGGGACTGGAGGAGGTCTTTGCGACCCAGATTCCGCTGCGATTGAAAATCCCTCATCTCGCCAGCCTCGAAGAAGCACTTCCTGCGGTACGGCGCGAGTTGGAGCTGGTGCGAGGACACAGGACGTATGCCCGCGATACTCTCTGTAGATATCCTGCCCTTCATTCGGCGTCTGCAAGTCTGCAAGGCAATTTGCTGCCGGTCTCGGTCTGGTTTGCCGATGGGGTCAATGAGCTCGTGGCGATTCCCGAGTCTGAATTTACGCTTGTCCTTCCGAAAGACTGCGAAGCGCTCCGGGCAGTCTACAGTACCGCGGCTTTTGATGCGGAAGCCGTCACGAGAATACTGGGCCAGTTCAACACTTTTCTTGTGGCTCTGGTTGCAGACCCGAGCCGACCTGTCGCCGAGCTGTCCTTGCTCAGTGCAGCCGAGCGCCATCGGCTGCTTGTGGAATGGAATGATACGGCCGTTGAGTATCCCCGCGACCGTTTGATGCACCAGTTGTTTGAGGAGCAGGCGGCGCGCACGCCCGATGCTGTGGCGCTCGTGCACGGGAACAAGACCTTCTCCTATGGGGAGCTCGAGGCACGCTCCAATCAGCTGGCGCATCACCTGATTGCGCGCGGGGTCCGCCCTGACAGCCGAGTGGCGATCTGCATGGATCGTAGCCTGGACATGGTGGTCGCCATGCTGGGGACGTTGAAGGCAGGCGGTGCCTATGTGCCCCTCGATCCGGTCTACCCGGCCGATCGGCTGAGTCACATGCTGACCGACAGCGAGCCTGTTGCGGTGCTCACTCGGGCGCGGTGGAAGGAGGCCTTGCCTGCTACTCTGATTCCAGTGATTGCGCTGGATGCCGACTGGCCGACTATCGGCGGCGAGGCGATAGAGCCACCGGATGCTGCGACACTTGGCCTCACACCGGAGCACATTGCTTACGTCATCTACACGTCGGGCTCCACC
>SXGS01267029.1_pt1 | contig 10571 bp, 9 predicted proteins | sample 3174681 | NCBI WGS metagenome assembly SXGS01 (sample SAMN11356861, study PRJNA531348) | freshwater metagenome | isolation source: freshwater sample F1-80 | place: China: Fuxian Lake, Yuxi | collected 2017-12-25
ATCGATCGTACTGATCGCGTGCGCTGCAAGCGCTGCCATGTGATCGGGCAGGTCACGGCGGGCGAGCAGTCCGCCGTGGATCGCCGGATGAAGGGTCTTCACCCGGCCACCAAGCATTTCCGGAAAACCGGTATGGGCCGAGACCTCAGTGACCGGCAAACCCGCATCAGCCAGCAGTTTGGCGGTTCCGCCGGTGGAGAGCAGCTGAATGCCAAGCGCATGCAACTCCCGGGCGAGTTCAGCGACACCAGCCTTGTCTGAAACGCTGATCAAGGCCTGGCGGACGGGGCGCATGGATTCAGTTCCCGGAGTAAGGTGGAGAGCTTGAGTGGAGTGGCAGGTATCAGCCTGCGTCATCGAGCAACCCGTGAGTGAGCAGCTTCTTTCGCAGCGTATTTCGATTGATACCCAGCATTTCGCTCGCGCGGACCTGATTGCCGCCGGCCGTACGCATCACCACCTCGAGCAGCGGCCGCTCGACTGCCTGGATAACCATGTCGTAGACGCCTGACGGCATCTGTCCGTCCAGATCGTGGAAATATTTTTCCAGGCTGCGAGTGATCACCTCATCGATCATGGTGCCGCGGCTCATTGGGGTAGCCCTTTCATGTCGCAGACAGAATCGGCCGTGTGCCGGTGGAGGTCTTGATCGAACCAGTGCTCAAGCGCCACGAGTTGCGCCTCGGGGGTTTCGATAGGGTAAAACACATTGCGCAGGAAATCGATTGCCCCGGGCTCGTCGGCCAGATACCAGCCCACGTGTTTTCGTGCGGTGCGCACGCCCGTCAATGGGCCATGGAATTCGTAGTGATCGCTCAGGTGCTCGCGGAGCAGCACACGCAATTCTTCGCGTTCGGGGGCTGCGGGCAGGACTTCGCCGGCCAGCGCCGCCGCGATCTCGCGAAAAATCCAGGGACGCCCTTGTGCTGCGCGGCCGATCATCACGCCGTCGGCGCACGTGTACTGGAGCACGGCGATGGCTTGTGCGGGGCTGCCAATATCGCCATTGGCCACCACGGGTACGCTCACCGCCGACTTCACTTCGGCAATGGTGTCGTATTCGGCATGCCCTGTGAATCCGCAGGCGCGGCTACGGCCATGCACGGTGATCATGGCGGCCCCTGCGACCTCGGCGAGCCGGGCCAGACGAACGGCGTTGCGGCGTTGCCGATCGGGACCCGTGCGCATCTTGACCGTGACTGGTACGTTGACCGCGTTCGCCACCGAATCGATGATGGCGAGCGCGAGTTGCTCGTTGGCCATCAGTGCGGAGCCCGCCTGCAGATTGCACACCTTCTTGGCCGGGCAACCCATATTGATGTCAATGATCTGCGCACCCCGGTCAACGTTGTAGCGTGCGGCCTCTGCCATCATGAGCGGATCGGCACCCGCGATCTGAACCGACCGCGGCTCGATTTCGCCCGAGTGATCAATGCGCCGCGAGGTTTTCACCGACTTCCAGAGCGCCGGGTTGGAGGCCGCCATTTCCGAGACTGCGTAGCCCGCGCCCAGCCGCTTGCAGAGCTGACGAAACGGCCGATCGGTGACGCCTGCCATCGGCGCCACGATGACCCGGTTGCGAAGCTGATGGTGCCCGATTTGAATCATGAAAGCAGCTGGCTGTTTCAATAAGGAGCAAGATTCTACTGAAAACCGATCTGCACAAAAAATCGGCAGTTTGTTTCAGCCGCTGCGAATCCCGAACATGAGCCCACGTGCGATCGTGTGCCGGATGGGTGCGCAGAAATCGATCAGCGTCAGCGCGGCGGCATGCACCGGCTTGAAAAGGTCGGGACAGGTGAGCGTGGCAAGCAGGTCGGTGGTTGCGACCAGCGTCTCGCGATCCCAGCGACGATGGCCCTCAAACCGATCGAGTGCAGCCGCGAGCGAACCAGCCTGCGCCCGCCAATCGCCGAGCGTACGCGCCAGCACCGCGGCATCGCGCAGCCCCAGATTGAGACCCTGGCCGGCTACAGGGTGGAGCGTCTGCGCCGCGTTGCCGATTACGACTTGTCCGGATGCCGGTCGTAGCGGCCCGATGCGGCGCGTGACAGGACTGACATGCCGGGCGCTGTGCAGCCTGATGCGACCGAGTGCGTTGCCGAACGCCTCAACGAGCGCACTGCCGAATGCTGTTTCGGACAGTTCTGCCCGCGCCCTGCATTGCGACTCGGGTGCGCACCAGACCAAGGCGCGCCGGTACGGCTCGGGCAAGGGCAGCAGAGCGAGTGGTCCTTCGCTCGTAAACCGCTCATAGGCCCAGCCCGGACACTCACGCTCCGCCTCCACCTCTGCGAGGAGCGCTATCTGCTCGAACTCGCGCGTTCGCTGCCCGGTTCGCCGCTCGGTCTCGCCGTCTGCAACGACAGTAAGCAGGGGCTGTATGCCAGCAGTGGCCTGATCATGAGCCGGCTGCGCCAGAGATGCATTCAGGTCGATCGCCTCTCGCAGCAGACGGTGCAGCGTCCCGTAGCGAAACACCGCGCCGAGCAAGGGCGTACCCAGTTCGCCCGCGCGGATCCGTGTGCCGCCCGAAGCGCGCGCGCGGCTCACCTCAACCACCGTGATCGGCGCTGCCAGCCCGGGCGATTCCAGGAGCGCATTGGGAGCGCATTGCGGAACCACGCGAGCCAGTGTCTGCAGACTGCCAAGTGAGACGGCGAGGGCCCGCGAGCCCAGCCAGTCGGGTAAATCGGCGTCAACCGGATCAACGATCAGCGCCTGGCGATCGACGCCCTCGCGTTCAAGAAGCAGCCGGAGCGCAAGCGCTACCGGTCCGCGTCCCTCGATACGGATCATGGAGACTCAGCTTTGCATCAGCGCTTCAATATCGTTCGCGGCCTTGGGCACCTTGCCAGTGAGGATTTCGCAGCCCGATTCGGTAACGAGCGCATCGTCTTCGATACGGATGCCGATGTCATGAAAGTGGCGCGGAATATCGTCGGCGGCGCGAACATAGAGCCCTGGCTCCTCGGTAATCACCATACCAGGCCGCAGGATCCGCCAGGGTTTTTCTGATCCAGTGGCAGGCTCTCCAGGCTCGCGGTAATCACCACAGTCGTGCACATCCATGCCTAGCCAGTGACCGGTACGGTGCATGTAAAAGCGACGGTAAGCCCCGGACTCGATCGCCGTATCGAGCGGCCCGCTGATAAGACCACAGTCAATCAGCCCCTGGGCAAGCACTTTCACAGCAGCGTTGTGCGGGTCAATAAAACGCATGCCGGGGCGAGTGGCCGCGATGGCCGCCTGCTGGGCCTCGAGCACGATGTCGTAGAGCGTGCGCTGGGCGCCGCTGAAGCGCCCGGATACCGGGAACGTGCGGGTGATGTCGCTCGCGTAGCCATCGAGCTCGCAGCCGGCATCGATCAGCAGTAATTCACCCTCGGTCAGACGGGCATCGTTGGCGCGGTAGTGGAGCACGCAGGCATGACGACCGCTTGCCACAATTGAGCCGTAGGCGGGCGCCTTCGACCCCCCCATACGGAATTCATGCTCGAGTTCGGCTTCGAGCTCGAACTCGAAACGGCCGGGGCGGCTTGCTCGCATGGCGCGCACATGGGCGGCTGCCGAGATGTCGGCCGCGCGTCGCATGATGTCGATTTCGTGCGAGTCCTTGATCAGGCGCATGTCGTCAACGAGCGACCGAATTTCAAACACCTGGGCGGGCGCGCTCACGCCTGCGCGCGCCTGCCCCCGGACCGAATTCAGCCAGCGGGCGATGCGGGCATCATGAGCGCTGTCAGCGCCGATGGCGGAGAAGATCGCTGGCCGGTCGGCGAGCAGCCGAGGCAGTTCTTCGTCAAGCTTGTCGATGCTGAGGGCGTGGTCGAATCCGAATTTTTCGCGCGCGAGTTGAGGGCCAAACCGGTAGCCGTCCCAGATTTCGCGCTCTTCGTTTTTATCCCGGCAGAAAAGCCGGGATTCTGCGCCGCTGCCGTCGACGCTTAGCACCAGCACGGCCTCGGGTTCGGTAAAACCGGTAAGGTAATAGAAGTAGCTGTCCCAGCGATAGGGATAGTGCGCGTCGCGGTTTCGGATCACTTCGGGCGCTGTGGCAATTACCGCGACGCCGCCCCCGCGCTCGCGGATCAGTTGGGCCAGACGCTGACGACGGTCGTGATAGGGATGCATGGTGGGCTCGATCAGGAGGGGAAACGGTGTCTGGCCGCGGGGTCGGCGACGCCACCCCGTAATTCTGCATCGAGTTGCGCAAGGCGCGCGGGGGTGCCCACGTCGGTCCAGATGCCGTCAAAGCGTTCGGCGCCGATCAGGCCGCGCCCAGCCGCATCGCGCAGAAGCAGGCCCAGCTTCGCTGTTTCGCCATCGGGCAATGACTCAAAGAGCGAGGGGTGATAGATACCGATTCCGCTGAAGGTGAGTCGCTTTGAGGAGTCAAGGCCCAGCAGGCCCGAGTGCAGGGTGAAGTCCCCGTCGGGGTGATGGTCAGGGTTGGGAACCAGCACGCACCAGCCCAGTAACCTGCTCGCGTTCATCTGGCTGGCAATGGTGCGAGCCCGCGCAACCGGCCAGCGGGTGAAGACGTCGCCATTGACCACCAGAAAAGGCGCCTCGCCCAGCAGCCCGAGCGCGCGGCGAATGCCGCCTGCGGTTTCCAGGGCAGGGTCCTCCGGTGAATACGAGACCGACAGACCCCAGCGCGACCCGTCGCCCACCCACTGGCACAACACCTCGCCACAGTGCGCGTGATTAATCACCACGTGAGTGAAGCCGGCTTCGGCGAGCGCCCGCAGATGCCATCCCATCAGCGGCTCTCCGCCGACAGCCAGCATGGGTTTGGGGCAGTGATCCGTAAGGGGACGCATCCGCTCGCCGCGGCCCGCTGCCAGAATCATTGCGCGCATGGGAATCAGTCCCTGCTTTACGGGGCTCAGAAGGTGTAGCCTGAATCGGCCGGCGCGAGGCTCTCGACAACCTCGAGCACCTGCACCAGACCCGAGAGTGCCTGGTAACGACGAGCGGCTGCGAGTGCGTAGCCCAACACCCGAGGCAGATCAGCACGGTAGCGCGACTTGCCGTCGCGGTGCTGAAGTCTGGCAAAGATTCCCAGCACTTTAAGCTGCCGCTGCAGGCCCATCCATTCGAAATCGCGGTAGAAGCTGCCGAAATCGCTGGCCACCGGTAGCCTCGCTTTGCGCGCGGCCTCCCAATACCGGATTGCCCAGTCGATCTGAAGCTCTTCGGACCAGTCAATGTAGGCATCCCGCAGCATGGACACCAGGTCGTAGGTGACGGGGCCGTATACGGCATCTTGAAAATCAAGGACACCAGGGTTGCGCCCGGCGTCGATTTTCATCAGGTTTCGGCAATGCCAGTCGCGGTGAACAAAGACGCGAGGCTGGGCCAGTGCCGCACTCGCGAGCAGGTCAAAGGCTTGATTCAGTCGCTCTTTGTTTGGGTCCGAGAGCGTTACGCCTTTGTGGCGCACCACATACCAATCGGGGTAGAGCTGCATTTCACGATCAAGCAGCGCCCGGTCATAGTCGGGAAACACGCTGGGTCGACTGGCAAGTTGCAGCTTCACGAGCGCTGCCACCGCATCTCGGTAAAGAGCGCTGGCTGATTCGGCATCAAGGCATGACAGGTAGGTGTCATTGCCCAGATCTTCCAGGAGCAGGAACCCAGAGTCGAGGTCAGCATCGATGACCGCAGGAACGCTGAGACCTGCCTCGCGCAGGATGGCTCCCGCGTGCAGGAAAGGTTGACAATCTTCGCGAGCGGGAGGCGCGTCCATCACGATCAGACTGCCGCCCGGCGCGACCGGAGAATCGATCCGGAAATAACGCCGGAAGCTGGCATCGTCGGAGGCTGGGCGAAGGCTCTCGGGTTGCAGGCTCAGACGATCGGCTCGCTGTGCGAGCCAGCGTTGCAGGGGCGGTAGACGCGGGTCAGAGTCCAGCAGGGTCATGGAAAGATGTCGGCGCGCACAAAAGGGGGGATCCCTATAATAGTCGATTGATTCTGACCGACCGCTGCCACTCAGGCTGGCCCAGGCCGACCTGTTGCCGTGCTGCCAGCGGCCGTGCTTCAACCCTCGACCCGGCATGTTCCTGATGAACCGTCGCCCGCCACGTCTGTTGCCCGCCCTTACGGCGGCGGCTCTGCTGGGCTTTGTCGTGACGCATGGGTTGGCGCAGCCGGCGGGACCCGGTTTTGTGCTGAAACTTGATGGCACGCTCACCGAGACCCGAACGCCTTCCCAGGCGCTTCCCGCTTATGGTCGCGCCTGGGTGATCGAGGGGCGGCCCGAGGAGCAGACCACGCTCACTGGCGATGCGGAGGTGCGCCGTGCGGGGAGTGTGATTCGAGGTGATCGAATCACCTACACCTCGTCGACCGACGAATTGGTGGCAACCGGCAATGTCCGCGTCACGCGAGACGGTAATGTGTTCACCGGTCCCGCCCTGCAATTGCGGGTGGACGCCAACGAGGGAACCTTCACCAGCCCCGATTACTACCTCGCGCTTCAGGGGGGCGGGCGCGGCCGTGCGGAGCGAATTGATTTTCTGGGGCCTGGGCGTGCGGCTGCCTCGCGCGCCACGTTCAGCACCTGTGGACCTGAGACTCCCGACTGGCAGATCTCAAGCCGCTCGCTCTTCATCGACCAGGATGACGACCGTGGGGTGAGCCGGGGCGCACTGTTGTCGTTCAAGGGGGCGCCGCTACTCGCTTCCCCTTATTTCGCGTTTTCGTTAGGTAACGAGCGTAAATCGGGATTTCTCGCTCCCTCTTTCGGCATCACTTCGCGTAGCGGCGTCGACCTGATGGTGCCCTGGTACTGGAACGTTTCGCACGACACCGATGCCACGCTCTATCCCCGGGTCAGCACCCGCCGCGGCATGCAACTGGGCGGTGAAATTCGGTATCTGAGGGATAACTTCGCCGGGGATACCCGCTTTGAGGCCAACCCCTATGACCAGGAGGCGGGCAGTTCACGCCACTTCTGGCACACCCGGCAGAGCTTCAGCAATCTGGGTGGCTGGGGTGGCGGCTGGGATATGCGGGGCGTGTCGGATGATCGCTACTTTGTCGATTACTCGCGTTCGATTGTGACCAGTGCGGACCGGGTGCTGCCCAGAACGGTGAGTTTTGGCCGCGGCTTGAGCGAAGACTGGTCGATGACGGTCCTGGTTCAGAAGTTCCAATCGATTCTGGACGCAAGGCCAGGTCCTTACGAACGCGAGCCGCAGGTGGTGACCCGTTGGCTTGCTCGCGATCGAGGCGGGTTCGACATGAACAGCACGTTCGACGTGACCCAGTTCATCTCGCCGGATGTCATTCGCCCGTCGGGTACCCGCATGGTGGCTCATCCCTCTGTTTCCTGGCCGGTCCGCCGTCCGGGATGGTTTGCCGTGCCGAAGGCGAATGTGCATGCAACCAGTTACCAGGTGAACACCGCTCTGGGTACCGACTATGGGCTCCAGCGTGTGGTGCCCACACTGTCGTTCGATTCCGGGATGGTGTTTGAGCGGCCGCATACCTATGCGGGGCGCGACATCACGCAAACGCTCGAGCCTCGCCTCTTCTACGTACGCACCCCCTTTCGCGATCAGAGCGCGTTTCCGGTTTTCGACACTGCACCAGCCGATTTCAATTTCGCCCAGCTGTTCTCGGACAACACCTTTATTGGAAACGATCGGATTGCTGATGTGAATCAGCTCACTGCCGCTGCGGTGTCGCGGCTGATCGATCCTCAGACGGGGGCTGAAGGGCTGCGGTTTGCAACCGGTTTTCGTAGCTATTTTTCAGATCAGCAGGTGGCCATTCCTGGTGTTACGCCGCGTACCGATCGGCGCTCAGACCTGCTGGTGGCTGCGGCGGGGCCGCTCGGGTCAAACTGGTCCATCGATACCGGCCTCCAGTACAGCATGGCCACCACGGTTTTGCCGCGGTTCAGCATGGTGGGCCGTTATCTTCCCCCGGACGGTCGGGTACTGAATGCGGGCGTTCGATACCGTCGGGACCAACTCGGGCAAGTTGACGTCTCCACCCGATGGCCCATTGTCGATGGCTGGAGTTCCCTGGTTCGGCTCAACTACTCTTTCCTGTCCGAGGGCTACGATCCGGTGAGCCGGGTGGAGAACACCCGAGGGTTTGTCGAATCGCTCATGGGCTTCGAATACACGGCATCATGCTGGGCGCTGCGCGTTTTAACCCAGCAGTTCCGAACGGCGGCCAATGCCAGCACGACAGCGTTTTTCCTTCAACTCGAGTTGAATGGCCTTGGCACGATCGGGCAGAATCCGTTCCTCGTGTTGCAGCGGAACATCCCTGGATACCGCCTGCCTCAGGGCACTCTGGAACCAGGTTCTCGTTATTTCGGCTATGAATGATGGATGGGGCCATGCTGAATCGTCCGCGGATCGGGTTCATTGCGCTGTTGCTCGCATGCGCTTGCGAGCTGGTGTCGGCTCAAACAACTCGCCGGCAAGACCTGAGTTCGCTCGACTCGGTGGTGGCCGTGGTCAACGCCGAGGTCATCACCCGCCAGGAGCTCTCGCGGCAGATCGACCTCGTGCGCCGCCAGCTCGAGAGCCGGAAGATCGAGGTTCCCCCTGCCGAGGTGCTCGCCTCACAGGTGCTCGAGCGCATGATCCTTGACCGGGCCCAGTTGCAGACGGCAAGAGACGGCGGAATCCGTGTCGATGACGCGCAACTCGAACGGGCCATCAGCGGAATTGCAAGCGAGCGTGGTTTGTCGGTCGCCGAATTTCGCAGCCGGGTCGAGCGTGAAGGCATTGCCTGGGAACGTTTGCGTCGCGACATTCGTCAGGAAATGATCCAGGTGCGGCTGCGCGAGCGTGAGGTTGACAGCCGCGTTCAGATCAGTGATGCCGATTTGGATGCCTTCATCGCCGAGCGCGAGCGGCTTGCCAGTGAAAATGCTGAATTCGAGTTGGCCCAGATCCTGGTGCGTGTGGCCGAAGGGGCTTCGAGCGATGACATTCAGAAGCGTCGCGCGCGGGCCGAGGAAGTGCTCTCAGCGGTCTCGCGACCCGGCAGTGATTTTTCTGCGCTTGCGGCGTCCTATTCTGACGCTGGCGACGCCATGACCGGTGGGTCGCTTGGCTGGCGTAGCGCCGACCGCCTACCGCAGATTTTTGTCGAGGCGGTGAAAACGCTGCAGCCCGGTGGTGCCACGATCGTTCGAAGCCCCAACGGTTTCCATGTGCTCAAGCTGGTCGGCAAGCGTGCAGTCTCGGGGGCGGGGGTGGGTGATGCCGCTGTCACGCAGATCCGGGTCCGTCACATCCTGCTAAGAGTGAGCGACAACCAGAGCGAAAATGAGGCACGGCGCCGGATTGACGACCTGCGCGCGTTGATCGAACGCGGCGCTGACTTTGCCGATCTTGCGCGTCAGAATTCATCGGACGGCACTGCGGGTCGCGGGGGCGATCTTGGCTGGATCCTGCCAGGCGATACCGTGCCCGATTTCGAACGCGCCATGAACGCGCTCACCCCTGGGCAGACCAGCCAGCCGGTTCGCACGCCTTTCGGTTTTCACCTTATCCAGGTGCTTGAGCGCCGGCAGCAGGTGGCATCGGGCGAGCGCGCGCGCACAGTGGCCAGGCAGGCGCTGCGCGAGCAGCGGGGCGAAGAGGTCTGGCAGGACTGGCTGCGCCAGTTGCGCGACAGCACCTACGTCGAATATCGGCTCGATGAACGCTGAGCGGCGGGCAGGGGTCCGTCAGCAGCCGCCCAGAGCGGTGGCCGGACATGTCGCCCGCAAACGGTTTGGCCAACATTTCCTGACCGACCGATCGGTCCTCTCAGCAACCGTTCAGGCGATCGCGCCCACTGCCTCCGACGGGTTGCTCGAGATCGGCCCTGGGCTCGGCGTGCTCACGGCCGAACTGATCCGGGCCGTGCCGCGCCTGGCAGCCGTCGAGATCGATCGCGATCTGTGTGAACGGCTGCGCCGGCGCTTCGGAGCCGAGCGGCTTTGCCTGTTCGAGGCTGACGCGCTGAGCTTCAACCCCGCTGACGCGGTGGCCGCGCTTGGGGTCACCCGGCTGCGCGTGGTGGGTAACCTGCCCTACAACATTTCCAGCCCGCTTCTGGTGGCGCTGGTTGAAGCCCGCCATCTGGTCCGTGATCAGCATTTTTTGCTGCAGAAAGAAGTGGTGGAGCGGATTGCGGCGGCCCCTGGCTCCAGTAGCTTTGGTCGCCTGAGCGTCATCCTGCAGGCGTTCTATGAGGTGGAGCTTCTGTTTGAGGTGCCGCCTGAGGCTTTCGATCCGCCGCCCCGGGTGGATTCGGCGGTTCTCAGAATGATCACGCGCGAACGTCCGCTCACCGACGATCTGGCCGCGCTTCAGGCGGTACTGACCCCAGCTTTTGCGCAGCGGCGAAAAATGATCCGCTCCACGCTCATCCCGTGGCTTCGGGAGCGCGGGGTGGATGCGCCGAACCTGAATGGCGAGAGCCGCGCCGAGGACATCAGCGTGGCGCAATACTGCGAGCTCGGTGATCAGCTACGCTCAATCAACTCGATTTTGTAGCCGTCGGGGTCCTGCACGAAGGCGATAACCGAGGTGCCGCCCTTGACC
>SXGS01641462.1_pt1 | contig 10571 bp, 10 predicted proteins | sample 3174681 | NCBI WGS metagenome assembly SXGS01 (sample SAMN11356861, study PRJNA531348) | freshwater metagenome | isolation source: freshwater sample F1-80 | place: China: Fuxian Lake, Yuxi | collected 2017-12-25
CAGCCGCCCCAGCCTAATTCGATATAGGCCCACCAACTGCCCAGCGCAATACCCATGGTGAGGAAAGTCCATGCCACCGTGGTCCATGGCCGCGACCAACGCGCCCAAGCCGCGTCCAGTTTGCCGGAGAGAAGGGCCGCAATGGCAAAGGCAAAGGCCACCGAGAAACCGACATAGCCCAGGTAGAGCATCGGCGGGTGCAGGACCATGCCCGGATCCTGCAACAACGGATTCAAATCACGCCCATCCGGCGGGGCCGGCAGCAGGCGATCAAAGGGGTTGGAGGTAAAGAGCAGGAAGGCCAGAAAACCCACCGAGATTAGACCCATGATGCCGATCACGCGCGCCGCCATATCTTCCGGCAGACGGCGTGACAGGACGCTGACCGCCATGGTCCAAAAGGCGAGGATCAGCGCCCACAGCAGCATGGAGCCTTCATGCGAGCCCCAGGAGGCCGTGAAACGATACACGGCCGGCAGTTGCGAGAAGGAGTTCATCGCCACATTGCGGACCGAGAAATCATTCTGCAGAAAGGCCGTCACCAAGCAGGCGTAGGCCAACACAACAAACAGAAACTGCGCCTGCGCCGCCGGTCGGGCCACCGCGAGAAAACGCGCGTTGCCGGTCTGGGCGCCAATCAACGGCAGGACGGATTGAACCAACGCCAAGAGCAGCGCCAGGACAAGGGCAAAATGGCCAATTTCAGGGATCATTCTTTACTCCTTCAAAGTGGCTTTCGCCTTCTGCGCCTGCTCAATCGCACTCGCGGCCTCGGGCGGCATATAGTTCTCATCATGTTTGGCGAGCACCGTCGTCGCAGTAAAGCGGCCGTCTGTACCGATGCGGCCTTCGGCCACGGCCCCCTTGCCTTCCTTGAACAGGTCCGGCACGACTCCCTGATAGGTAACGGGAATGCTGTTTGCCGTATCCGTCACCTTAAAAGTCAGCGTCATGCCGTCCCCGCTGCGCTGGATACTGCCCATTTCGACCAAACCGCCAATCCGGAAGGCGCGATCCTTGGGCGCTTTTCCTGCCGCCACCTCGGTGGGCGAAAAGAAGAACACCAGATTGCTCCGAAAGGCATTGAGCACCAGCATGACCACAATACCCAACACGGCCACGACCACGCCGATCGCTAATAATTTTTTGTGCCGGGGTTTCATTGCGCCTCCCAGCGTTGCATGCGCTGCAACCGGTTAAGCAACGACCGTTGCCCACGCCGCAACAACCAAACTTCCAGAGCCACACCCAACCCCGTTACGCCGAACGAGCCCCAGACATACAACCCATATCCGCCCATGGACCAGAATTCAGTCCCGCTTTGCCACACCATCATGCCTCCTTCAGGGCCTTCATGGCCTCTTGCGCCCAATCCGTATGGCGTTCCCGTTCCAAAATCAAACCCCGCACCCGCACTAAAGCAACCGCAATGGTATAGAGCCAGGCCGCAATGGCCATCACTAGCATGCCCACCAACATAATCGTCGCCATGGAAGGTGCCTTCGTGAGGTTGATGGACGAACCCTGATGCAAGGTGTTCCACCACTTTACCGAAAAATAGATGATCGGCACATTAACAGCACCGACCAGAATCAAGAGCGCCCCGGCACGATCGCCGCGCTTCGGGTCATCAATCGCAGCCCACAAGGCCATGATGCCCACATAGAGAAAGAGCAGGATCAGTTGCGAGGTCAAGCGCGCATCCCAGACCCACCAGGCGCCCCACCTCGGCTTGCCCCACAGGGCACCGGTCCACAGTGCCAGAAAACAGAACAGCGCCCCAGTCGGAGCCAGGGCGCGTGCCATCAGGAAGGACAGCCGGGTATTGAAGGCCAAACCGATGGCGCACCAAAAGGCCATGACCAGATAGATGAACATTGACATCCAAGCGGCCGGGACATGGATGAAAATGATGCGATAGGCCTCGCCCTGCTGAAAATCGGTCGGTGCAACGAAGAAACTGATGTAAAGGCCGATGCCGGTGAGAAGCCCCGCGCCCCACGCAAACCAAGGCGTCCAGCGTCCGGCTAGGCGATAAAAAGTCGCGGGGGCTGCGTAGTGATATAGGTTCATGCAACTCAATCCTTATTTATCTTCAATCCACCGAGACCCGCAGGGCCGCCCCGGTCACCCAAGGCGCCAGCAACAGGCACAGGCCCATAAAGGCCCCCAGCAGCGAAAGTTGCGCCTCGGCACCCAACCCGGCCAAAACCCCGTCCACAGCCCCGGCCCCAAAGATCAGGGCTGGAACATACAGGGGCAGGATCAACAAGGTCAACAGGGTGCCGCCCCCACGCAAGCCCAAGGTCAGCGCCGCTCCCACGCCACCCAGCAAGGAAAGTACCGGGGTGCCGATCGCCAACGCAATCACGAGCGTGCTAATCGCGTCTGGTGGCAGGGCAAACTGCAGCCCCAGCAGGGGCGCGATCACCAAAAGCGGCAGGCCAAAAATCAGCCAATGTGCAATCGCCTTACCTAGTGCCAAGATCAGCGCCGGCTGGGGCGACAGCAGCATCTGCTCGAGGCTGCCATCGCGATGATCATCGGCATAGAGCCGCTGCAGCGACAGCAAGCTGGCCAACAAGGCCGCCACCCACAGCACCCCGCCCGCTACCCGGCGCAACTGCTCGGGGTCAGCCCCAATGCCCAGCGGGAACATACTCACCACCATAACAAAGAAGAACTGCGAAGTCAGCCAGTCGCCCTTGCGGCGCGCCGCCAGAAGGAGGTCGCGACGAATAACGGTAAGCAGGAAGCGCCACATAACCTATGCCGCCTCATTCGCAGGCGCAGACACCGAACCATCGACCTGCATGACCGGACCGATCTGCAACATTACCGTGTCCACCCCCTGCAAGCGCAGCGGCTGGTGTGTGGTCATCACCACCATGCCACCCGCCTGCACATGTTCGCGTAGCAAGGTCTCTACCTCCGCCACCCCGCGTACATCCAGCCCGGTCAACGGCTCGTCGAGAATCCACAATAGGGCACCGGAAACCAGCAGACCGGCCAACGCCACCCGACGGCGCTGACCAAAGGACAAAACCCGGGCCGGCAAATCCAGGCATGCCGCCAATCCCATGCGAACCAAAACCGGCTCTATCTCCGCCGGCACCCGCTTTTGGCCCCGCAACCCCGCATAAATCTGGACATTCTCGACCGGCGTCAAGTCGTCCTTGACCCCGTTGGCATGTGCCAGATACACCATGCTCTGCTGATAGGTCTCGCGAACCCGGTCGATGGATTCACCGTTCCAGCGCACCTCCCCCGCCTCAGGTTGCGACAATCCACTTAACAGCCTAAGAAAGCTGGTCTTTCCACGCCCATTTCCCCCCTGTACCAGCAACAACTGGCCGGCCTGCAGATCCATCTGCAAGCCTGAAAAAAGCAGCCGATCGCCGCGTTGACAGGTCAAATCATGAGCCGAAAGTTGCATCAACCAAGGGTTAGAGAATAAATGTTCGTGGAGGATAACCGGAAACCGCATGGGGCTCCATGTATTGTCTCAAACAAGCGACTAGGGCCGCCCGGGTCTCTCCCGGCAGACGCGATCGCCGCTCAAAAAAAGAGGCCGGTCATCGACCGGCCCCTCACACTAGCTAGCGTTTACTTCTTGGCGGCCATGGCCTCCTTCAGCATCTGGATACCTGCCTTCGAGGCATCCATCGACTTGGCCAGCGAAGCGCGTGCCATTTCCGGGTTATGGAAGCCATCGGAATTTTCGGCCGTCCACCATTCCCAGTACAGCGTCGCGTCATACTGGTATTCCTTGGCCTTGGCCATGGTTGCCTCATCCACGCCCTTGTCCTTGGCCTTCAGCATCTCGTCGATGAGTTGGGCCAACCAGAACTCGGCCTTGGTCATTTTGCCGCGAATATAGTTCTGGATCGAATCGATCTGGTACTTGGACTCTTCAACGGTCCAGCCCTTGTGACACTTGGCACATGTTTCCTGGGTCATGTTGCGCGCACTCTGCTGACCGTGCCAGGTGTAGGGCTTGGCATCGGCCGAAGACTTGGTCTTGGGCATATGGCAATCCTTACACTCGACACCGGCACGCTCATGCTTGGATCCCCATGTGGTCTCCATTTCCGGGTGCTGAATCTTGGGCAACAAGGCCGCCGTGCTGGCATGCTTGAAGTCCTTGAAGTTGTACTGCTTGGTCATCACCTCCTTGTAGCCCATGACATTGGTCCACGGGAACAGGTTGGTACGCGGGTCAGACATCTTGATGTACTCGGGCGCCTTGCCTGTCGCTGCATCACCCAGATCAAAGCCCGGGCCACAGTTATATTCCACATGGCACTGAGCACACATCACATTAGAGTCCGACTTGGACAAGAGGCCGATCGCACGGAAATCCTTGCCATCGCGCTGGAACCAGACCTTCTTGATCGTGCTCTGGGCGCTCTTGGCCGGATCGAGCGGATAGGTGCCCAGTTTGCGATCCACCACCGCATTGATCAGGCCATCACGCACCACGCGCGGGGCCGCCGAGTGCGGGTCATGGCACATGAAACAGTTCAGCGGATGCTTCAGGTCACGCGCAAAGTCGACCACCTTGGAGGTGCGATCCCACTTGGCCTTCGGATCCTTATCACCCATGTATTTCCAGTCGAGGATATGGTCTTGGGTCTTGCAAGTCAGACATACCGGATTGCCGGCGGTTACGGTCTGGGGCATGAATTTCTTCTGCTCCGAAGTGGCCGGTTCCTTATCCGTCAAAATACTCCAGGCGCCCTTAACGGCCCCATCAGCATCACTGACATGCATCCAGTTCTTAAGCTGGAAGCGGCCACCGTAAGCGCGGTCCACGATCAAGTGATCGACCAGCATGAAGGCGTGCGAGCGCGGCTCGTTGTGCTCAATGGTAAAGCCGTAACCCTCCATCAGCTTGTCGAACAACGGCGAACGGCTCTTGAAGGCGGCCTTCTCAACCCGTGCTCCGGAGGCATGGTTGACCTTGACGAAGGAATTGTACTGATCGGCGTGACAGGTGGCGCAAACCTGATGGTCGGTTCGGGTCACGGGCCGTTTGCCCATATCCTTTTCCTTCGCGCTCTTCAGGTGATCCACGGCGTCATGGCAAGCGGCACAGTTCACCGTGGCATGCCGACCGCCACTATGGAACTCCTCGATATTGTCGTGGCAGGAATAACACTTTCTTTCTTCGATTGGGGCAATCGATTTGGCGGCCTTGGTCGCAACTGGCTCAAAGTCACTCGGCTTCAAGGGGGCCGAGACCCCTGCGTGTGCCGACAAAGCGAGGAGACATGCCCCCACCCCCAGCACGCTGCGTGTAATCCACTGCGTAATGTTCATGATATTGCTCCTCTTGGTTGCAGACACCCCGGCAGGGGCAGGTTTATGGGTCATCCGTTCATTCATCATCGCCTCCGGACTCAGGCAAAGGCGTCAGCCATGATGTTGTTGAACCAGCCGTTGGCATACTCTGACTCCAACTTCCGGGTGATCGGCGCTGCCTGAATCGGCGAGATGCCGCCGGCCGTCTTCACATAGATGAATTTGTTGTCTTCTACCTTGTACACATGCACCACCGAGAAACCATAATCCGGTGCCACCAGGCTGTAACAAGTGTTGACATAAAACGGCTCGGGGTTGGGCAAGCCATGGAGTTTGGCGATGATGGCCCCCGCTGCCACCTTGGCCTGGGTAACGGCCATGTGCGCGGACTTGGGCATGTCATAGACCGGCAATTCGCCGGCAATACAGCAATCGCCCACCGGATAAATATCCTTGTGCACGGTTGATTCCATGGTCATCGGTTGCACCTCGCACCAGCCCTGGGCATTGGCCAGCCCGGCATCGCGCGCAATCTTGCCGGCCTTATGGGCCGGAATGATGTTGACCACAGTCCCCTTGTGCTCGCCGAAAGTGGTGTAACAGGTTCGCGTCTTGGGGTCGATCTTCACAACCTTGCCGTCGTCCTTGCCTGGAACCCATTCAATCATGCCCGGGTAAAGCGCCTTCCATGCCTGCGTAAAGAGCCCTTGCTTGGAGAAGGAGTCATTGGGGTCCAGGATCAGGATCTTGGACTTACCCTTGCCGTGATGCTTAAGGTAATGCGCAATCTGCGCCGCTCGCTCATACGGCCCGGGCGGACAGCGGAAGGGCTTAGGCGGCGGGGCGATAATGCACACCTCACCATCCTTCATCGCTTCAACCTGTTGCTTCAAGAGCAGGGTCTGCGGACCGGCCTTATAGGCATGCGGAATCTCTGCCGACACCTCCGAGGTATAGCCCTCCACGGCCCCCCATGTGAAATCTACACCGGGAGCCATGATCAAGGCATCGTAGGACAGCGTGGCGCCGCCCGTCAGGGTCACCACCTTTTTGATCGGATCCACGGCCGTCACCCAGCGCTGCACGATATTGATCCCGCGCGCCGTCAGCCCGCCATAGCGGGTTTGCAAACTTTCCAGAGTGCGATGCCCCGAGATCACCTCGTTGGAAAGCGGACACGCGGTATAGGTCGCATTGGGCTCGACCAAGGTGACATCAATCGCGGGGTCCATCAATTTGATGTACTTGGCCGCCGCTGCACCCCCAAACCCCCCGCCGACCACCACGACCCGGGCCTTCGCGGTCGACGCCGCACGCGCCGCGGGGACCGTCAGAATGGAGGCCGATCCAGCGGCCGCAAGAGACTGCAAAAATACACGCCGATTCACACTGTTCATCATCGTCTCCTCACTGACCTTTCTGGACAGCCATGAAGTTGGACACCTCATAGACCTCGGCCGGTTCCAACTTTTGGGCGTTTTTGCGCATCTTGCGATGCGGCAGTTTGACTTCCTCGTCGCGATACTTGTTCAACTCCATCTCGAGATACAGGGCCCACTGCCCATTCAAGCGGGGCGTTTGGTCGTCACTAGGCTGGCCTCCGCGCTCACCATGGCAGGTGGTGCAACGGTCACTAACGAGGCGTCCATTAAAGACGACCTGATCAGGCGCGCGTTGCTCGGCGGGAACCCACGGTTGGGCCGCAAAATATTTGGCAAGCGCTACGATTTGCTCGTCGCTATAGCCTTTAAGCAGACGGCCCATGGTGGCGGAATAGCGTGTCCCGTTCTTCCACTCCAACATCACCGTACGAAGATAGCTCTCAGATTGCCCCCCGATGGAAGGCATCGAAGCCCCCACGCTGACGCCCTTGAGCCCGTGACAGTTGTTGCAAGTGTTGGCCAAGGCCACAATGGAATCAGCGGCCAGCGCCGGTGCCACCATGGCGCTAGCCATTAAACACAACATCAGAGCACACGCCCTTCCTATTGCCTTTTTCATCGCACTCTCCTTTTATTGCTTCCCAAGCCGAAAGGGTCAACCCTCGAGACACGGCACCAGAAAAGCCCACCCACCCTCAACCAATCGGTAGGGGTAACCATCGCGCTCCGGCGGAGACAAGTCACCCAACCCTGCCGATGTGGCATTAGCCGCTTTATACATAGGGATTTATTTTCGGGCCAACAACACGCTTGACTTTTATCAAGCGATCTCATTATCCGCTATTGACTACTTTATTCTATTATTGTGTTCTGATGGTTGATATTCGCCGGCCAAAATCAAACCGCCCCGATCACCAACAAGGCGAGCGGGGCGGTTAATTAAGCAGAAACAACTAGGCTTGGCGTCCCGGCGTGTGCTTGGCCACGCGCTGCATAGCGCCATTTTCTAGCCAGCGGCGCAGACGGTTGGCATCCCCGATACGAGAATACTTACCCTGGGCATCGAGCAACACAATGATCAGCGGCTTGTCTGAGATCTTTGCCTGCATCACCAGACAGTGACCGGCCTCATTGATATAGCCCGTTTTGGAAATCCCGATATCCCAACCCTTGTTACGCGTCAGGGCATTGGTGTTGTTATAAGCCAGACTGCGCAGATTGCGCCGCCCCGGCACCAAAATATCATAGCTTCCCAAGGTGCTGATCTCTCGGATCACGGGATAGGCATGCGCGGCCGACACCATACGAGCCAGATCCTGAGCGGTCGCGCGGTTCGAACTGGATAGACCTGTGCCGTCCACAAAGACGGACTCCGTCATGCCAAGGTTCCTAGCCTTGCGGTTCATGGCGACAACAAAGGCCTCACGCCCCCCCGGATAGGCTCGCGACAGGGCGGCAGCGGCGCGGTTTTCCGAAGCAATCAGGGCCATATGCAAGAGATCCGAACGCGACACCGTCGCACCAATCGGCAGCCGGGAGCGGGTATGTTTAAGGTGATCGACATCCGCCTCGCTCACCGTAATCGATTCCTCCAGCGGTAGCGCGGCATCCAGCACAACCATCGCCGTCATCAGTTTGGTGATCGAAGCGATCGGAGTCGCCTGATCCGGATTTTTGGCATATACCAAGGCCCCGGTTTGTTGATCAATCACCACGGCATACGCTGAGCGCAAAACTGGCAGACCATTGACGACGCGGTAGTACCCCATCTCGCGATCCATGGCACGCCGGGCGTTGAGCGCCTTGCGTGCGGCACGCGACTTGGCGACCTTAGCCTTAACCGCACGGGCTTTATGCCCCTTGCTTTTGGCCGCTTGAGACTTAACCGTCTTACTCTTGGCGGGCCGATCGGATGCGGCCGTCGCTTCGGCGTGCGCGGGGAGAGCAAGGGCCAACGCCAGCACCAACAGCATGCCCAGTCGTCCGAAAAATCCTTTTGCCATGTTCATCCCCTCAACCCACACACAGGTTCACAATCTAGCAGACAAATAGAGTTATGCAAGCACTTCCTAACAAATCACATTAACTTTTCTACGGGTCTTATCCGCAAATCCTGCAATTTCACCCGCCATTCGTGCGGACCGGTTTCATGCACCGAGGCGCCTTGGGCGTCAACCGCCACCGTCACCGGCATATCCACGACTTCAAACTCATGGATCGCCTCCATGCCCAACTCTGGGAAGGCCAGGATCTTTGAGGACTTGATGGCCCGCGACACCAGATAGGCTGCCCCGCCAACGGCGATGCAATACGCAGCGCCGTGACGGCGAATACTCGCCACGGCCTCCGGCCCGCGCTCAGCCTTGCCTACCATGCCGAACAAACCGAGTTCACCCAGCATCAGGTCCGTGAATTTGTCCATGCGCGTGGCTGTCGTCGGTCCCGCTGGACCTACGGCCTCATCCCGCACAGCATCAACCGGGCCGACATAATAAATGAAGCGGCTCCGGAAATCGACCGGCAAAGGCTCGCCCCGGGCGACCAACTCCGCAATCTTTTTATGTGCGGCGTCACGGCCTGTCAACAGCTTGCCCGTCAGCAACAAGGCATCACCGGCGCGCCAACGGGCCACCTCTGCGCGCGTTATCGTATCCAGATTCACCCGCTTTGCCCCCGCTGGACCTTCCCAGGCGACCGTCGGCCAAGCCGACAACGGCGGCGGAGCGAAACGCGCCGGGCCACTGCCATCCAGCGAAAAATGCACATGCCGCGTCGCCGCACAGTTAGGGATCATTGCGACCGGCAGGCTGGCAGCGTGGGTGGGATAATCAAGGATCTTCACATCCAGCACGGTGGTCAGCCCGCCCAATCCCTGGGCGCCAATACCCAGCGCATTGGCCTGGTCAAAGATCTCCAGGCGCAGTTCTTCGATACGGTTCTGCGGCCCACGGGCACGCAAATCTTGGATGTCGATTGGAGCCAGCAGTGATTCCTTTGCCAGCAACATGGCCTTTTCCGGCGTGCCGCCGATGCCAATCCCCAGCACACCCGGCGGACACCAGCCCGCGCCCATTTCCGGCAGACGCTCCAGCACCCAATCGACGATGGAATCAGACGGGTTCAGCACCGCAAACTGGGCCTTGTTTTCCGAGCCGCCCCCCTTGGCCGCCACGCGGATATCGAGTCGATCACCCGGTACCAGACGCACATGCAGCACCGCCGGAGTGTTGTCGCGGGTGTTGCGCCGTGCGCCCGCCGGGTCGGCCAGCACCGAGGCCCGCAACGGGTTGACGGCATCGGTATAAGCGCGGCGCACGCCCTCATCCACCAGTGTCTGTAAATCCCCATCGCCGCTAAAACGCACCCCCATTCCGATCTCCATGAACACCACGGCCATACCGGTATCTTGGCAGATCGGTCGCCGGCCCTCGGCGCACAGACGCGAATTCACCAGAATCTGTGCCAACGCATCCTTAGCGGCAGGCGCTTGTTCTCGTTGCCAGGCCGTGTGTACCGCCGCTACAAAGTCTTGCGGGTGATAGACCGCAATAAACTGGAAGGCGTCGGCAAGCGACTGAATAAGGTCTTCCTGGCGAATAACAGTCATGGCAAACGGGGCGTCACGGGATATGATGGGATCATTCTACGGGACAATCAGGCGGGATAAATGTGCTATTGCACTCATTGGCCTAACCCCGCACCATTCCCTCATGAAGCCTCTATGGAGATCACCATGTTGCGTAGCCTATTCCTGTTTCTTTTATTTCTGAGTCTCGGCAGCCAAGCCGCCGAGGTTACTTTGCCGCACCACGGCCTCACGCTCAACGGCCAACTGCAAATGGCCAAGGGCAAGTCCCTCAAGGAAGGCGTGGTCCTCGTCCTGCA
>SXGS01670859.1_pt1 | contig 10570 bp, 9 predicted proteins | sample 3174681 | NCBI WGS metagenome assembly SXGS01 (sample SAMN11356861, study PRJNA531348) | freshwater metagenome | isolation source: freshwater sample F1-80 | place: China: Fuxian Lake, Yuxi | collected 2017-12-25
AACCGGATGGATGCACAACCGCGTGCGGATGATCGTCGCGTCGTTACTCGTGAAGGATTTGCTGCTCTCGTGGGAGGAGGGCGCGGCGTGGTTCTGGGACACGCTTGTGGACGCCGATCTCGCCCAGAACACGCTGGGCTGGCAATGGACGGCGGGCTGCGGTGCGGATGCTGCGCCGTTCTTCCGTGTGTTCAACCCCGTGAGCCAGGGCGAGAAGTTCGATCTGCGCGGCGACTACGTGCGCCGTTGGTGCCCCGAGCTAGCAACACTTCCGGACAAGTGGCTGCATCGTCCGTGGGAGGCTCCGGCTCTGGTGCTTTCTCGCGCCGGGATTCGCCTTGGCCACGAGTATCCAGAACCGGTCATCAATCACGGCACCGCCCGCGAGGTCGCGTTGGAGGCGTTTCGCGGTCTGAAGAATTAACCCCGGGCAAGTCATCGTGCGGGACGCGCAATGCCTTTGGATCAGCTCCCTGCGATGAAGCGCCCCACGACGACTTTTGCCCCATTTGGGGTTTACCTACATCCGGCCGCAGGCGTAGCCTCTGGCCATGAAAACCAGTTTCCGTCCGGGGATTCTCCTCACCTTCGTCGCCTCCGCCTGCGCCATCGCTCCTGCGGCCCACACCCAGGAAGCCAGCCTCAAGTGGATGGGTGACAAGGCCTCCACAGAACTCGGCGGCTACATGCCGCAGCGCCTCAAGCTGTCCGCCTCCAAACCCGCGTCGGTGAAGAAAGCGCCGGACGATCTCGCCTCGCCGCTCTATGGCGAAATCAAGTTCGGCCCGGCCGAATCTGCCGCCACACACGTCCTCATCCTCGATGAACCCGAGGGCAAACCTTCCCGCCTCTTTCTCGACAGCAATGCCAATGGCGATCTGACGGACGACGCCCCGACGCGTTGGGCCGACAAGAAGATGCCCGGGCGCGGCGGCAGCGAAGTCGTCATCCACATGGGCGAAGCGACCCTCAAGCTCGCCTCCGCCGACGGCCCGCGCGAGGCGGCCCTAGGCGTCTATCGCTTCGACAAATCCGACAGCGCCCGCGCGCCGCTCATGGACTCGATCTTCTATTACCGCGATTACGCCTTCAAAGGCGACATCACCTTCGCTGGCAAGAAACACATGGCGCTCCTGTCCGACGACATGGCGTCCGGCGACTTCCGCGGACGCGCCGGCACCGGCAGCTCCGGCGTGCGCCTGATGGTGGACGTAAATGCCGACGGAAAGATCGATCCGCGCCGCGAGAACTTCGACGTGAAGAAGCCCTTCAACATCGGCGGCACCACCTGGGAACTCTCCGGCCTCACGGCGGACGGCAAGTTCTCCATCGTGAAATCCTCTCAGACAGTCGAGGAAGTGAAGCCCGCCCCGAACCTCGCCACTGGCGCGAAAGCGATTCCCTTCACCGCCAAGCTCACCGACGGCAAGCCGGTGCGGTTTCCCGAGGACTACAAGGGCAAGGTTGTGATGCTCGACTTCTGGGCCACCTGGTGCGGCCCGTGCATCAAGGAACTGCCCAACATGCTTTCCAACTACGAGAAGTATCACGACAAGGGCTTCGAAATCCTCGGCATCAGCCTCGATCGCGAGAATTTCGCCGAGAAGCTCGCCACCTTCACCAAGGACAAGAAGATGCCGTGGCCCCAGATCTACGACGGCAAATCCTGGCAGGCCGAGATCGCCCAGATGTACGCCGTCGAAGGCATCCCCTTCATGCTCATCGTGGATGGCGACACGGGCGAGATCCTCGCCTCGAACGTGCGCGGGTCCCAACTCGGCGTCGCGCTGGACAAGGCGCTGGCCGCCAAAAAGGCCGCCAAATAATCCACTCGCACCGCGATGTTGCCGTGGATGCTCATCGCGCTCGTGACGGCCGGAGTTGGGGCAATCTCCTTCGGATTCCTGCCGCCGCCCTGGTGCGTCACATTGATCCGGATTCGCAATGGCACCGTGCGCTGCACCCGCGGCCGCCTTCAGAGCCACGCAGAGGAACAACTCGGCGATGTCCTCAGCGAAGCCCGCGTCTCACACGGCTTCATCGCCATCTCCGCGGGCAATCGAGTGCAATGCTCCCGCAGCATCCCGTCCAGACTCCACCAGCGCCTCCGCAACATCCTCCTGAACCAATGGGCCTGAGCCCAACACCATGACCTCCGAACCCATCCCATCTCCCGCCGCCGTTCCCTTGCGCGTCCTCACCGTTTCCGGCAGCCCGAACTCCCCGTCCGCCACGCGTGCGGTGCTGGATGCCATCGCCGCGCAACTCACCGCCGCCGGCGCGCAAGTGGACATGCTCGATCTCGCGCTCGAAGCGCTGCTGCCGTTTCATCCGGAGCGTTCCTCCAAGGCCGACGGTTTCGCCACGCTCAAGGCGCGTGTGGACGCTGCGGATGTGCTCCTGCTTGGCACGCCCGATTACCACGGGAGCTTCTCCAGCACGTTGAAGAATTTTCTCGATCACTTCTGGCAGGAATACGCGGGCAAACTCTTCGCCACCGTCGTGGCCAGCTACGACAAGGGGCTAACCGCCAGCGACCACCTCCGCACCGTAGCGCGCCAAACCTACGCGTGGTCCATGCCCTACGCGCTGACCTTCGCCGACAAGGCGGACGTGAAGGACGGCCAGATCATCAACGACACTTTTCGCCAGCGCGTCGAGATGTTCTCCCGCGACCTGCGCGTCTATGGTGAAGCGCTCGCGTGCCAGCGCCGCGCCGACCTCGCTGGCACCGAACCCGGCTTCCTCGCGCGCCTGCGCAAGGCGTAACACCGCGCCGCCATGAAACGCTGGGCCATCATCACCGTCGCGCTCTACGTCACGCTTCTTCTGCTGCTGACCGCGCCCGCACTCTGGATGGGCTGGCTGCGTTTGGATTTCGGGCAGGGAACAGTGAAGCTGCACACCGACCGTTCGTTCGCCGAAGCCTTCGACTTAATGCGCTTCTGGAGTTACTGGCTCTGGCTCGCCGTGCTCGCAGCTGCGCAGGCGTTGCTTTTGCTCGTCCCGGTCAAGGCGGCTGAAGCCCGGCCCGTCTCCCGCCGGCACCTGTTGATTCCCGTCGTCACGGGTTCGTTTCTTTTGGCAAACATCGTCATCAGTGCGCTCGCAACCATCGTCGTGGCCTTTGGCGAGGACAACATGGAGAAGGTGCTGCTCGCTCCGGCCATGGCTGCGGGATTCCTGCTGGAGAACCTCCCCGGAGCGAAGCCGCTCCTCGTCCGCCACGGCCTGATGCCCGGCGACGAAGCCTTGTTCACGATGGAACTCATCGGCTTGATCGGCATCGCTTGGATGGTCTGGGGCTGGGTCTTCTACTCCTTCGCAAAGGCCGACGACGCCACCGCAATCACCCAGCGCGCGACCCGCTGGCTGCTGCGCGGGAGCATCCTCGAACTGCTCGTCGCCGTGCCGTGCCACATCATCATCCGACAGCGCAACGACTGCTGCGCGCCGCTCGTTTCGTTCTGGGGAATCGTCACCGGCGTCAGCGTCATGCTGATCGCCTTCGGCCCCGGCGTGTTCTTCTTGTACGTGCGCCGTTTCCGCGAGAAACAGGCCCGCCTCAAACCCCCGGTGATTCCCGAGAACGCCGCGAACTGATTCGCGTTCCCCGCTCCGCGCTCTCAAAGCCCCGGCGGCCTCGGGCGGATCGGCGCGTTGAAGGTCAGCACGCCGGTCTTCTTTGCTGCGCGCTTGTAAACCTTGTCGCCACACGTCACGTAGAGTGTCTTCAAGTCCGGCCCGCCGAACGCCACGTTCGAGAGCCACGCGCTCTGCGGCTTCGAGAGAATGCCGTTCACCCGACCGGCCTGATCACAGAACTGAAGCCCCATCTCCGTCGTCACGTAAAGCCGACCCTCGGTGTCCACCGCCATGCCGTCCGCACCGGATTGCATCGACGCCTCGGCGAGATGCAGCCGGTAATAACGCTGCTTGTAGGCCAGCGTGCCGTCCGCTGCGATCTGGTAGCTGAAGACGAACTGCCCGCGCGTGTCGCACACGTAGAGCAGGCTCTGGTCGGGCGAAAGACACACGCCGTTCGGGAAGTTCAGTCCCTTGTCCACGACCTTCTTTGAACCACCCTTCGCGATGAACCACACCTGCTTGTTGTTCGGGTCGGTGACGTAGATACGCCCATCCTGCGCGATCGTGAGGTCGTTCGATTCGAGTCCCTCGGCCACGACGCTCGCCTTGCCGGACTCATCGTAAGCGACGATCTCTTTCTTCCCGTTCGCGCAGGCGTAGAGCTTTCCGTCCGGGCCGAACTTCAACCCGTTCGCGTTGCCGGTGTCCTCTGCGAAGACGCTCACTTTCCCATCGAGACCGACCTTGTGGATGCGACTGTTCGGGATGTCCGTGAAGAACAATTCGCCCTTCGCATTCACGGCCGGGCCTTCGGTGAACTTGTGCCCGCTGCTCACCACTTCCCAATCGCCATCAACGATCGAAGTCGTCTGCACCTTCGACTTGCCCTCGGGATTCGCCTTGATGGGCGCCGGGTAATCGCGCCACAGCCAGCGCAGTGCGTCCGGGAAGATCGCGGTCGCGTGCTTGCCGTTGTGCGCGCCATCGCCCCAGACGTGATTCACATCGTAGCCGGCGAAGACGAACGACCGTTCCATCTCCTGATTCGCCATCCACCAGTCGCCGCCGTAGATGTTCAAGTCGCCCGAGCCGTCCTGGAGAAAGATGCGGATCGGCTTCGGCTCCATCTTGCGCAGCAGCACGCGATACTCATCGCCACCGCGCAAGCCCACGTAGGTGCCGATGCTGCTGAACACGCGGCTGAAACGATCAGGCCGCTCCCACGCCGCCGTGAAGGCGCAGATCGCACCGCTGCTCGCACCGCCGATGGACCCGTCCACCGCGTTCGTCGAAAGCTTGATGCCGTGCTTCGCCTCGATCATTGGGAAGAACTCATCGATGAGGAACCGCGCGTAATCGCCGCCCAACCCGTCGTATTCATAGCTGCGATTGAAGCGGTCGAGTGCCGCGTTCGTGGAGAGAGCCTTCACGCGGCTGTGCCCGATGAAGATGCCGATGAGCGCGGGGATTTCCTTCTTGTGAATCAAGTTGTCGAACGCGACCGGCGCGCTGTAACCGCCGTTGTCCTGCAGCACCATGAACGGCGCGGCCTTCGCGCGGTCGAGCTGCTGCGGAATGTAGAGCGTGTAATCGCGATACCCGCCGGGGAAGACGGACTTCTCGCCCGAGGTGTAATTGCCCTTGATGATCTCGCCCTTGGGCACGCCCTCCTGCGGCTTGGAATCGGGCCCAGGCACATAATCATCCGCCGCGCGCGCCACAGGCGCGAAGGCGAGCACGGCGGAAAATAATACGGCGAAGCGAGAGCAGGCAGAGAAGTTCATGCGGCGGATTCTGATCAGGAGCCGCCGGGAGTCAAAAGGGAAGTTGCGACGGCGATCTCGGGAAGGCCAACGGCCTTGAACACCTCAGAACCGAATTACTTCTCTTTCAGGAGTCGTTCCTTATTTGAGGCAGGAAGACTGTTGGTTTGAAGCCAACTTCGCGCTCCATGTTCGTCGAAGCCAGCCCATGCGCGATAGACGGATTCCATGACACGTTCACGTTGTTCGACGTTCGGAACAAGGTCCAGGCCGCGCAACGCCAAGTCTGGCTGATGCGCGGCGATGAACGGGAGGGCATAAGCGACGGACCAAGCTCGATCCTCTCCTTGGGAAAGTTGATTCAGCCATTTGAAAGTGTCGGCTGGCGATCGCCGGGCCCATGCGGCGAGCACCCATTGGCGCGCTTCCGTTTGACTCCGTCCCGTGGAATTCTGCTTGAGCCATCCCAATAGCGCCGCTGGATCGTGCTCTGACCACAATGAGATAGCGGTCTGCTGGAATTGCCGGTAATCGGCCAGCGGCCGGTTGGCATTGGTGGATTTCGACAACGTCGCCACGTAGGCCAGTGCGACTGGAGGATCGCTACGAGCCCACGCCGCGAAAACGGAGTGGAAGTGCGATCTGAGATTGTCGTCGCCAGATGAGATCATTCTCGCCACCCATTTCGTGGCGGCCTCAGGATCTTGTTTCGCCCACTCGATCCCAATCCGATGCCGAGTTCCGTAATCGCCGTCGCTTGGAGAGGCTCGTTCAGCAAGCTCTGCCGCCAACGGAGGGTTTGCTGTCGTCACTGCACGCGCCACCGAGCCGAATACTTTGCCGAAATTCGTCGCACCAGGATGCCCTTTCAGCCAGTTAACGGCGGCACTGACATCGAGTTCCGCCCACCGTCGAACGGCGATATCGACGAGATCCGTGGTATTCCCCGACGATCGGAGTTTGCCTGCGAACTCAGCCGCGCGAGCAGGCTTCTCCGCAGAAAGGGCGCGGACAATTTCCCTCTCGGCTGGCTGACGGGCCGAGTTTTCAGGCAAGCTCAACACCCATGCGGCCGCTGCGTCCAAGTCTCGCGACGCCCATTGCGCGGCGACCTCGGCGAGCGCGGTGAACCTCGCTGGTCCTTCCGGTGATTCCTCAGCGCCCTTGGCAGCCGCCGCCGGATTCGAGGAAGTCCAGCGGCGAAAGATTGTTTTGACGGCGGTGTGGCGCTGGACACCAGACAGGTGCTCTTCGACCAAGGCGAGGGCCTTCCGGGGATCGCCGAAATCCGTGCCCGTGATTCCTTGCAAGAGAATCGTGTCGCGGGACTTTCCCGGCGGAAGCCGGGATGCCCAATCGAACACAACAGATCCGTTTGTGAGCGAAAGTTGTTCAGCGATTGCATGGGCCTGTTCGACGACCGCCGGATGCGTCGGTTCCGCGATCAAAAACTCTTTGATAAGATCCGGAGAACTCCCTGCAACACGACCCAACGTCGCCGCGAGCGCAGCCTTGCGTTCCGGCCCTTCGGGAAAACTTCTGGCCACTCCAAAGGCTTCTTTGGGATTGGTCGCCGCCCAATAGATCATGAGTTGCCGGACCAGTTCCTCGCGGTTCGCCCCCTCCGGCAGCCCTCGCACCAGGTCAAGTGCTTTCCTTGGCGCTGACTTGCCAAGGCCGGGCAACGCAGCGGCTATCAAGTCGCGACGTTTCCCGTTGTCGTCGAGCGTCGCCACGAAACTCACTGCGGGGTCTGTGTCCTTGTCCACCCATCGCGAGAACGCGTTCCGCAATACGCTGTAGAGCATCCGGTCGTCTGACGTGTGCGGTGCCATCGCTGTGACAGCAGCGGCTGGATCCTTCGAAGCCCATTGCGTGAAAAGATTCCATCCAGTTGCCTTTCGGGACTCCTCCGGAAGTCTCAACCAAATCCGGTAGCCATTCGTGGGATGAAAATGACTCAGGCTCGGATTCCATCGCGCTTCGGTAATCAACTTGAAAGTGTCGTTGTCGCATTGAAGAAGCCAGTCAGTGTATGGACCCTCTCCTTGTCTGGCCCAGGCGAAAACCATCGCCTCAAAGAAGGCGTCGCGTTGCTCGCCAGCGAGCACGAGCGCAAACTGCCGGGCTCCGGACAAATTAACCTTCACCCAGGCCGTTAAGAGCGTCCTAAGCATCGCTTGTGTGCTTTGATTCGCCTGAGCGAGGGTCGCGCGGGCCACTACTGGAAATGAGTTGGAGTCCAGTCGTCGAACCACCTCTCCAAATCTCGCAATTGCCGCCGGGCCGACTTCACCGGAGGGCCGCCGTGGCAGCGTGACGAAGACGTTCGTGAGTTCACTAAGCACCGCGTTGCTGCTCAGGGTGCCTGTGGCAGTTCTAAGAGACACTACAGGCTTCGTCACAGGCATCTCCTGCGAACCGGCGGACAGCAAGCGTTGAATCCAAATGCCAGCCGCGACGCCGACGATCAAAAATGCCGCTGCTATCGATACTTGCTTGGTATTCATAGTCCAAATGCTGCACTCGGCCTCAATTCGAATTCAGAATCCTCACTTGAGCGGCCTTAGTCAAATTGGCTTTCGCTGGCCGGAACCTGTGGAAGCCCGCTCATGAAACACGCCTTCCCAAGCTTTCCGTCTTGTACTTCGTAGATGGCGAGGAGATGGATCTTGCCGGGGCCTTCGGGGAATGTGCTCGTCACTTCCTCGTCGTCGATGACTTTGTTGCCCCGCACGGCACGGTACCAACACAAACAGTTCGCGTTGCCGACCGGTGGACTCATTCGCATCGGCGAGTTGACTCGTATTTAATGTTACCGGGGTGGATATGTGCCGAGTCGTATCCCACCGCCGGCTCGGAGACCGGTGCTCGGCACGCGGATGCGCCTCCCGCAGTCGGAATCGAACTGCGGGCTTGCCTTGCGCCGCTGGTTGCGACGATCAAGGGTGGAGCCATTCCCATGAGCAACGCGCCCCAGACTTCCACGCTGCAACGGTTCCTCAACCGCCTCGAACAAGCCGGCAACAAGCTGCCCGACCCGGCGATGATCTTCGTCATCGCGCTCGCGGCCACGTGGATTGTTTCCGTGCTGCTGGCCCCGGTGTCGTTCAGCGAGATTGATCCGCGCACGGTCGTGCGCAATGCGGCCGGCGAAGTCACCGGCTCCTCGCCCATCCAGATCAAGAACATGCTCAGTGGGGAGAACATCGCCCTGTTCCTCTCGCGGATGGTGAAGACCTTCACCGAGTTTCCACCGTTGGGCGTGGTGCTGGTGGCGATGCTGGGCGTGGCGGTGGCCGAGCACACGGGCTTCATCAACGCGGGCATCAAGTATCTGCTCCGCCTCACGCCGCGCGCACTGCTCACGCCGATGCTCGTGCTGGTGGGCATCCTCAGCCATTCGGCGGGCGACACGGGCTACGTGCTCGTCATTCCGCTGGGCGGATTGATCTTCGCGACGGCGGGGCGGCATCCCGTCGCGGGCATCGCGGCGGCGTTTGCCGGCGTGTCGGGCGGATTCAGCGCGGCGTTCCTGCCCTCGTCGCTCGATCCGTTGCTGCAAGGCTTCACGCAATCCGCCGCGCAGATCATCGATCCGACCCGGACGGTGAACCCGCTGTGCAACTGGTATTTCATGAGCGCCTCGACGGTGCTCATTATCGGTTGCGCGTGGTTCCTCACGGATCGGGTGGTGGAGCCGCGACTGCGGAATCTCAAGGTGGATGGCGCGGGCCACGACGGCGCAGACCTCGGGCAAATGAGCGCGGCCGAGCGGCGCGGGTTTTGGGCGGGCATGGGCGCGTTCGCCATGTTGCTGCTTCTCCTGGTGCTGGCCGCCGCGCCGGCGGGTTCACCGTTGCGCGCGAAGGATGGTTCGCTCACCGGCCACGGCGCGCCGCTGATGGAATCGATCGTGCCGCTCATCGCGGTGTTCTTCCTCGTGCCGGGCGTGGTGTACGGCTACCTCGCCGGCAGCGTGAAGACACACCGCGACGTGGTGGCCGGCATGAGCAAGGCCATGGCCGGCATGGGCTACTACGTGGTCATGGCGTTCTTCTGCGCACAGTTCATCTACGCGTTCGGGCAGAGCAACCTGGGCGCGCTGCTCGCGATCAAGGGCGCGAACTGGCTCAAGCTCATGGGCTTTCCCATGGGCGTGACGCTGGTGGGCATCGTGTTCCTCTCCGGCACCGTGAACCTGCTCGTGGGCTCCGCGTCGGCCAAGTGGGCGCTCATCGGCGCCGTGATGGTGCCCATGCTCATGGAGCTCGGCATCTCGCCCGACCTCACGCAGGCCGCCTATCGCGTGGGCGATTCGTCCACGAACATCATCACGCCACTGCTGCCGTATTTCCCGCTCATCGTGGTGTTCTGCCAGCGCTACGTGAAGTCGAGCGGCATCGGCACGCTGCTGGCACTCATGCTGCCCTTCTCGGTCACGCTGCTCGTGGTGTGGACCGCGTTCCTGCTCGGGTTCTGGGCTCTCGGCCTGCCGCTCGGCGTGGGAGCCACCTACACCTATCCGGCCGGTTGAGGCGCCGTACGACGTGGTGATGGCACACGCGAACGGGACCTCGGACGACGGACCGATCGTGTTCTTCGACGGCTTCTGCAACCTCTGTACCGGGGCGGTGCGGTTCATCATCGCGCGTGACCCGCACGCGCGGTTCCGGTTCGCGTCGCTCGATTCGCACGCCGCGCGTACGCGCCTCGGGCCCGCGCTCGACACGCAGCCGGACAGCGTGCTCCTGCTCGATGCCGACGGGTTGCACGCGCGCTCGGCGGCTGCGCTGCGCATTGCGCGCGGCCTGCGCGGACCGTGGCCGCTGCTCGCGCGCGCTGCCTCACTGGTGCCACGGGCACTGCGCGACCGTGTGTACGACCTGGTGGCGCGCCGGCGCTATCGCTGGTTCGGACAGCGCGATTCGTGCCTGGTGCCCACGCCGGCGCTGCAGGCACGGTTCCTCGACTAGCGGACCGCACTGGCGAGCTCAGCCGTGCACCACGCTGGCGAGCTCAGCCGTTCAACACGGGCTCGATACGACAGGGCACGCCCGGCGAACCTTTCGAACCGGTCCGGTGTCTCACGAACGGCCCGCCGCGCCCCTGCTCCGCCCCCTCCCGGGACCCCGCCCATGCAATTCCTTCGCTCCCGCCGCGTGCTCGCGGTCGTTGCCCTGCTGCTCGTCGCCTCCTCCGCCTGGCTGCTCGCCGAC